>ERZ1740059.586-NODE-586-length-18997-cov-6.888079_pt1 | contig 18997 bp, 17 predicted proteins | sample MGYA00581744_ERZ1740059 | MGnify/ENA primary metagenome ERZ1740059 (study PRJEB43018, sample SAMN04849738) | marine metagenome | isolation source: floating plastic debris | place: Pacific Ocean | collected 2008-08-28 | study: EMG produced TPA metagenomics assembly... | reverse complement strand
CCCTTAATTAGCTTTGGATTTGCTGCTAAAATTTCATTGTCCCGGCCCGGAGACGCGCGGGTGGGGACTGCTCGCCGCCCTCCGAGCGCGAAAAAAAACGCGTCCGCGCGCATTTTTTCTGACCCGAAATCGCCTCGACGCGACCTCTAGGAAGACAGAACGCACCGAGCGTTCTTGTAGGGGGTTCCACGGGATGACGAGGTTCGACGCTCACGAGGACAACCGGCGGCCCGTAGTCGTGCTGGGCGCTTCGGAGGCCACGATGCGCGGACTCCGCGCGTCGCTCGAAGCGCTCGGCCCCGTGCGCCTCGCGAAAGACTCGGCACACGTCCTCCAGCTCGTCGACGCCCCCCCACGACCCCGTCTCGTCGTCGCCGACGCTTCCCGGCGGACCGACGAAGTTCAAGCGCTGGTCCGGGAGCTGAAGCTCGGCGGTGTCACACGGACGACTCCCGTGCTGGTGCTCCTCCACCGCGCCAACGGGCGGGCGATGGTCGACATGATCAACGCGGGCGCCCGGGCCGTGCTCCGACGGCCACTCCGGCGCGCCGACGTCGATGGAGCGCTCCGCCGCGCCCTCGGCCCGGCGAGCGTCCCGCCTCCGCCGGGGCCGAACGCGAGCGCCCGTCGGGCGGGGCGCCTCGAGATCTAGCGCCAGCAGCCGTCCCGCGACCGCGCCGACGCGAATCGAGCGTCCAGACCCGCCCGGCACCTGAAGCGGACGCCGCGGGTCCGGTATGGTGGCCTCCATGCCGCGCCCGCGTGCCGCTGACTACGACGAGAAGCGCCAGGCTCTCCTGGACACCGCCGCGGCGCTCTTCGCCGAGCGCGGCTTCGCGCGCACGAGCATGGGCGCCATCGCCGACGCCTGCGGCGCCTCGAAGGCGTGGATCTACCACTATTATCCGAGCAAGGAGTCGCTCCTCGAGGACATGCTCGTGGCGCACGTCGCGCGGCTCCGAGAGGCCGGTACCGTGGCGCTGGGGGCCGGCGCGTCACCCGAGGCCCAGCTCCGGGCGCTCTTGCGCGCGATGATGCGCATCTACGCCCGGAGTGGCGCCAAGCACATCGTGCTTCTGAGCGATCTCGGCGTGCTCCCCGAGGGGCCGCAGGCCCAGATCGTCGCCGCACAGCGTGAGGTGGTCTCTCTCTTCGGAGGCCTGGTCGGCGCTCTCGCGCCGGAGGCGCCGCGCGCTGCCACGACCATGGCGCTGCTCGGCATGATCAACTTCACCTACACCTGGTTCGACCCCGACGGGCCCCTCGACCCCGAGGCTTACGCGGACCTCGTGGCGGACCTTTTCCTCCGTGGCGTCGGCCAGGCCGGAGGAGGGGAGCGCCCCTGACCCGCGCGGCGCCCCGCCGGCGCCGCGGAGCCACGCGATCGAGTGGGCGCTGGCCGACGCGGCCTCACGGCCATATGAGCCTGGGGTGCCGCGAGGGTGCGCGGCGGCCGGGACGAGGAGCGAGCATGACGGGTGACGGGGCGAGAGACGGCGGGCCGAGCCGGCCGGGGCTACCGGCCAGCGTCGAGGCTACGGTCGCGCTTCTCCGCGGCGGAAAGTACGTGTGCGATACGTCGCTTGCCACGAGCGTGTTCCTGGCGCTCAAGCTCGGGCGACCGCTCTTCCTCGAAGGCGACGCCGGTGTCGGCAAGACGGAGATCGCGAAGGTCCTGGCGGCCACGCTGGGCCGGAAGCTCATCCGCCTGCAGTGCTACGAGGGCCTCGATCTCTCGACGGCGGTCTACGAGTGGAGCTACGCGCGACAGATGCTCGCGCTCCGGCTCCTCGAGGCCTCGGGTACGCGGGACAAGAAGGCCCTCGAGGCGGACATCTTCAGCGAGACCTACCTCGTCAAGCGGCCGCTCCTCGAGGCCCTCGAAACGCCCGAGGAGGGCGCCCCGGTGCTGCTCATCGACGAGCTCGACCGCACGGACGAGCCCTTCGAGGCATTTCTCCTCGAGCTCCTCAGCGACTTCCAGGTCACCGTGCCGGAGCTGGGGGTCTACCGGGCGAAGGAGCCGCCCATCGTGATCATCACGTCGAACCGTACGCGCGAGGTGCACGACGCGCTCAAGCGCCGCTGCTTCTACCACTGGGTCGACTACCCGACGGCCGAGCGGGAGCTCGAGATCCTGCGCGTGAAGGTCCCGGACGCGGCGGCAGGCCTGAGCCAGCAGGTGGTCGACCTCATCCAGCAGCTCCGGGCGCGGGACCTCTTCAAGGTGCCGGGCATCGCCGAGACCATCGACTGGACCGAGGCGCTCATGGCCCTCGACCGGGTCGAGCTCGATCCCACCTCGTTCACCAGCACCCTCGGCGTGGTGCTGAAGTACCAGGACGACATCAAGGCCATCAGCGAGGCCGAGGCCAAGGCCATGCTCGACGCGGCGGCCGCTGGATGAGCCCCGGGGGAACGAGCCTCGGCGCATGAGCGAGCGCATCTTCCGCGGCCGCGCGCCGGGCACCACCACCGGCGGCAGGGAGAACGCGCTGGCGGGTACGGACGGGCGCCTCGCCGCCAACGTCGCGCACTTCGGCCGGGTCCTGCGTCGCGCCGGCATGCCCGTCGGTCCGGGCGCCGTGCGCGACGCGGTCCGCGCCGCCGAGGCCGTCGACGTGCGCCACAAGGAGCAGTTCTACTGGGCGCTGCACGCGGTCTTCGTACGGAAACGCGACGAGCACGAGATCTTCGACGAGGCCTTCCGGGGGTTCTGGAAGGACCCCTTCGCGATGAACCAGGCGCTGGCGATCCTGCTGCCGCGCTCGAAGGCGCCGAAGCGAAAGCCCCAGGCGCGGCGCCGCGTGCTCGAAGCCTTCAAGCGACCTCCCACGGACGAAGAGGAGGCGCAGAAGCCCCGGGACGAGCTCCAGGTGGACATGGCGCTCACCGCCTCGAAGACGGAGAAGCTCCAGACGAAGGACTTCGAGCAGATGAGCGCCGCGGAGCTCGAGGAGGCCAAGCGCGTCATCGCCCGCATGGAGCTCGCGCAGGTGGCGCTCCCGACGCGGCGCTACCGGAGCGCGGCCCGGGGCGCCCGCATCGACCCGCGTCGCACGCTCCGGGAAGCCCTGCGCCACGGCGGCGACGACATCCCGCTCGCCTTCCGCGAGCGCCGCACGCGCCCCCCGCCCCTCGTCGTGCTCTGCGACATCAGCGGGAGCATGGGGCGCTACTCGCGCATGCTGCTCCACTTCATGCACGCGCTCACCGGCGAGCGGGACCGCGTGCACAGCTTTCTCTTCGGCACGCGCTTCACGAACGTGACCCGAAGCCTGCAGCACCGGGACATCGACGAGGCGCTCGCGGCCTGCGGCCACGACGTGCAGGACTGGGCCGGCGGGACGCGCATCGCGACGGCGCTCCATACCTTCAACCGCCAGTGGTCCCGGCGCGTCCTCGGTCAGGGCGCCGTGGTGCTGCTCATCACCGATGGCCTCGACCGCGACGACGTGGGCGAGCTGGAGGTCGAGATGGAGCGGCTTCAGAAGAGCTGCCGGCGCCTCGTGTGGCTGAACCCGCTGCTCCGCTACGACGGCTTCGAGCCGCTCGCCGGCGGCGTGAAGGCCATGCTGCCCTACGCGGACGAGCTCCGCGCCGTGCACGATCTCCGAAGCCTGGCCCAGCTCGCCGAGGCCCTCGGGCCCGGCTGGGAGCGGAAAGCCCGCCGCCTGGGGCGTCGCCCGCAGGCCCGCGCCTGAGGCCGACGGAACGCCGAGCGGCCCGTCTCGCGGGAGCGAGATCGGGCCGCAGGGTCACGCGGGAACGGGGATCACTTCTCGCGGAAGACGATCATCCCGTGGCTGAGGTCGTAGGGCGAAAGCGCCACCGTGACCCGGTCGCCGAGGATGACGCGGATGCGGAACTTCCGCATGCGACCGCAGAGCTGCGCGCGCACGCTGGTGCCGGCATCGGTCTCCACCTCGAACTGCCCACCTGCGTAGACGTTCGTGATGGCTCCCTTGACCTTGATGTGATCGTCCCTGGAATCGTCGGATTCCTGGTCGAAATTGCGCCGCCTGCGGCCTCCGCCGCGACGACGGCCACCGCCTCGTCGTTGCGCCAAAAAATCAGTCCTTTCGTGAGTGTCTCGGTCGGGAGGCCCGCGCGCCGTTCCGTGGAGCGGGGTCCCCGTCGTGCTTGGACGCCGGAGCGTTCGAAGCGCGACCTCGATCCAGGCTGGCACCCTAAGTCGCCTTACGTGGACCGTCGACCCGGCGGGGCCTACCACGCGGGCGCGGCCCTCGCCACGGAGCGGAGGGCGGGTCGACCGGCCTCGCCAGGCTCGGCGCGCTGTCGCTCGGAGGGGCGCCCTGGGGCTGCCCATCCCACGGGGCTCGATGACGGATGCTAAGGGAGGCGCTCGTGCTGGACATCGCTCGCCTCGACCGGATCCGGCTCACGGCGCGTCCGCGGACGCAGATGGTCGTGGCGCGGGGCATCCTCGTCCCGAACTACCGGCTGGCGGGCGTGAAGACCGTCATCGAGGGGAGGGAGAACCTCCCGGAGGAGCCGGTCATCTACGCGATGAACCACACGGATAGGTACAACTACTTTCCCTTCCAGCTCTCCCTCTACACGCGGATGCACCGCTTCACGGCGACGTGGGTGAAGGGCAAGTACTTCGAGAACCCCGGCGTCGCGACCTTCATGGAGAAGACGAACAACCTGCCGGCGGTGTCGCGGGGCTACATCATCACGCGCGACCTGCTGGCGGTGCTCGGCCGCCGTCCCGAGGACGCGGAGTACGCCGCGCTGCGCAAGGCCGTGGACGCGGTCGCGGCGGGGCAGGGCGACGCGGCCGCCGTCGACGCCGAGCTTCGAACGCAGGTGCCGCCGGCCCTGCTCACCGTGCCCCGGGACATGCTCGGGCGTCCCTTCGACCCGCTCGCGGAGACCTACGCCGAAGCCGTCAACGGCACCTTCGGGCGCATGATGCGCCGCTTCGTCGAGCTCCACGAAGAGGCCTTTCGGGTCGGCCTCGACGTGATCATCTTTCCCGAGGGCACGCGCTCCAAGCGCCTCAGCCGCGGGCGCATCGGCCTCGCACAGGTCGCGCTCCGCTATCGGAAGACCGTGGTGCCCGTCGGCTGCAACGGCAGCGACCGCATCTACCCGGGCTCGAACCCCTTCGCGAAGCGCGGCGAGGTCACGTACCGCATCGGGGCGCCGATGCGCTACGAGGACATGGCCGAGTTCCACGTGCCCGAGCCCTTCGTGCCCTTCGACGCGCGCGACGAAGCCAAGCACCGCGCGCGCTTCCAGGGCTACGTCGACCGCGTCATGGAGCGCATCGATCCGCTGCTGGACCCGGAGTACCGGATGCGTGGCGGGACGAGCGGGGGCGTGCGCGGCTCGCACCGCTTCCTCTGATGGCGACGCCCTACCCGGCGGCGCTGCACGCAGCGCTTCACTCCGGCGTGCCCGGTGACGTCGACTTCTATCGACGCGTCTGCGCCGGCGCCACGCGGGTGCTCGAGCTCGGCTGCGGCGACGGCCGCGTGAGCCGCGCGCTCGCCGACGACGGCCTCACGGTCGTGGGCGTCGACCTCCACGAAGGGCTTCTCGCGCGGGCTCGGGACGCCGGCGACGCCGTGCGCTACGTCCGCGCGGACATTCGCACCCTCGACCTCGGCGAGACCTTCGACCGCGTGATCGCGCCCTTCGGTACGGCCTACTGCATGCTGAGCGAGCACGAGCTGGTCGCCATGCTCGCGCGTGCGGCGGCGCACCTCGCCCCGAGCGGCCTCCTGACCTTCGACGGCTACGCCGCGGATGCCTTTCACGCGGACGAGGGCCCCGATGGACCCGACGAAGAGGGCTTCCTGCGGCGCGTGGTCGCGGACGGCCAGGGCTACGACGTCTTCGAGCAGAGCGACTGGACCCGCGCCAGCCAGCGCATCGACGCGCATTACCGCTACGTTCCCGAGGAGGGCGGCGCCGAGATCCGGACGACGCTACCGCAGCGCTACCTCCTCGCGACGCAGGTCGCGAGCGTGCTCGAACGCGCCGGCCTCGAGCTCGTCGTTCTCCACGGCGGCTTCGACCAGCACGCCTTCGACGACGAGAGCGAACGGCTGATCGTCACGGCGCGCCACCGGTGATCCCAAAGACGCCGAGGAACCCCTGCCCATGCCCTGGTGGCTCGGACGCAGCCGGACGGGGCCCACGGGCAGGGGCAACGGCACGGCCAAGGGCGTGGGCCGCGGCTCCGAACCCAATGCGCTTCGGAACGTCGCCTGGAACGTGCGAGTCTCGGCGGATGCGCACGCCTTCCCTCGCCTTCGCCGTGACCCTTGCTGCATGCGGTGGCGCGTCGTCTGCGCCCGTGACCGCCGATGACGAGGCACCAATGAGCGCGCGGATCGTCTCCACCTCCCGGGCCGGCGACGCCATGCGCGAGCGGTCGGCCGAGCGGGCCGGCGACGCGGAGGCGCCGCTCGTCGTTCGCGTCCACGCGGACCGGGAGCGGCAGCGCTTCTACGGCATCGGCAGCTCGCTCACTCAGAGCTCCGCGGCGGCTCTCGCGCAGATCTCGCCGGAGAAGCGCCGCGAGGTCCTCGCGCGGACCTTCGGAAGCGAGGGCGCCGCCTTCGCGCTCTCGCGCACGCACATCGCGAGCTCCGACTTCTCCGAGGAGAGCTACGTCTATGTCCCCGAGCCGGACCCGAGCCTCGAGAGCTTCACGATTCAGCCCGACCGGGACAACGGCCTGCTCCAGCTCATCCAGGACGCGCAGCGCATGCCCGGCGCCGACTTCGCGATGATCAGCTCGCCCTGGTCGCCGCCGCCGTGGATGAAGGACAATGGCAAGCTCTACGACCCCGAAAACCGGACCGGCGGACGTCTGCTCGAGGAGCACTACGACACCTTCGCGCGCTACTTCGTGAAGTACCTCGAAGCCTACGCCGCCGAGGGCATCGACGTCTGGGCGATCACGCCCATCAACGAGCCCCAGGGCAACGCCGGCAACTGGGAAAGCATGCACATGTCCCCGGAAGAGCAGCGCGACTTCCTGCGCGTGCTCGGGCCTACGCTCCGCGAGGCCGGCCTCGACACGCGCGTGCTGATCTTCGACCAGAACCGGGCCGAGATGCCCGAGTACACGGAGGTGGTCCACGGCGACGCGGAGGCGGGCCAGCACACCTTCGGCACGGCGGTGCACTGGTACAACAGCACCTTCAAGGTCTACGAGGACGTGCTCGAGGCCGAGCACGCGCGGCATCCCGACAAGCCGATCTTCCAGACCGAGGGGACCATCGACAGCATGTCGGCGGACTCGTCCTGCGACGGGGTCTGCCTGGAGCCGCCCTGCGGGTGCGAGGAGCTCTACGTGTGGTGGCAGAACGACGCCTGGTACTGGCAGAAGGAGGCCACGGATTGGGGTTGGGATTGGGCGCCGCCGGAGCAGCGCGCGGACCATCCGAAATACAGCCCCGCCTTCCGCTACGCGCGCGACATCGTGGTCGGCATGGCGCACTGGATCGCCGGCTGGGTCGACTGGAACGTCGTCCTCGACAAGCGCGGCGGCCCCAACCACGTCTCGAACTTCTGCCTCGCGCCGGTCATGGTCGATGGGCCGACGGACACCGTCTACTACTCACCGACCTACTACATCCTGGCGCAGCTCTCGCGGCACAGCCGGCCGGGTGGCGTGGTGCTCGAGACGGAGGTGAGCGGGCCCGAGGGCGTGCACGCGACGGCCATCCGCAACCCGGATGGCAGCGTCGCCGTGCATGTCTTCAGCGAGGCCGAGGCCGACGTCTCCGGCGTGGTGGAGGTCGCCGGGGAGCGCTTCGCGCTCGAGACGCCCGCGGCGTCACTCCAGACGCTCGTCGTGGCGCCCTGACTCCGCAAACGCCGCGCGTCCTCCGTCGCCGCACGTCCCCTCGCGCAGCGCGTCCTTCGCGCCGCGTCAGCCCTCGCCGTACGCGAGCACGTGCTTTTTCACCGTGCGCCGGTCCAGCTGCGTGATGCGCGCGACCGCTTCGTAGGTCCCGTAGCGGGCATGGAGCGCCGCGCAGTAGGCGTCGAGGAGCTCCCGGGCGCTGCGCTCGCTCTCGAAGGGATCGACCGGCGCCCGCGCGAGCGCCGGCGCCGCGCAGCGGCCCGTGACCAGCACGCGGCGCACGGTCTGCTCGAGCTCCCGTACGTTGCCGGGCCAGGCGTAGTCGGCCGGCAGGTCGCGGGCGATGGCGTCGCGGACGACGGGCGCGAGCGCGTCGCTCCCGGCGATGCGCTCCGTGAGCGTGGCCAGCAGGACGTCGAGCTCCCCCGCGTCGGACCGTAGCCTCTCCCGGAGCGTCGGAAGCTCCACCACCGTGGAGCAGAGGCGGTAGTAGAAGTCGTCCCGAAAGCCGCCCTCCCCGCGCAGGTCCGCGAGCGAGCGATGCGTCGCGGCGATGACGCGGCCCGGAAAGCGCTCGGCCTGGGCGGCGCCGAGGGGCGTGAAGCTCCGCTCCTGCAGCACGCGGAGGAGCTTCACCTGCACCGCCGGGGGCACCTCGCCGATCTCGTCGAGGAAGAGCGCGCCGTGCTCCGGGCAGCGGGAGAGCGCCCCGGGGTGACGCCGGATGGCGCCGGTGAACGCGCCCTTCTCGTGACCGAAGAGCGCGCTCTCGAGGAGCGTGCCTGGCACTTCGGCCAGGTTCAGCGGCACGAAGCGACCCTCGAAGCTCGCCTCGAAGCGCCCCGCCGCGGCGTCCCAGCCCAGGAAGCCGCTCCGGCCGAGCGCCGCTGCCGCCGCGCCCTTGCCGGTCCCGGTCTCTCCGAGGAGGAGCACGGAGAAGTCCTCCATGCGGTTCCAGAGATGCTCCTCGTAGCGGCGGACGTCGCGGGTGAAGAGCTGATTCCAGAGCGAGGCGCGGAGGCGCCGCATGGGTGGGCTCTCGCCGACGAGGGCGTCGCGCAGAAGAAGGAAGCCCCGGCGGAGCTGGTAGAAGAGCTCGAGCACCCGGCCGACGCGCGCCTCGGGCCACCCGCCCTCGACGAGGAACGCGCCGAGGAGCGCATGCTCCGGGAAGTCGAGCGGCTCGTGCGCGCCCTCCTGGGCGGCGACGAGCGCGTCGAAGCAGTGCGCGAAGCGGTGAAAGGCGTCGAAGAGGAGGAGGTGCCCGACGCGCGCGGCGTCCTCGGGGCCGTAGCGCTCCATGGACCCGAGCGCCTCGCGGAGCGTCGCCATGCGGGCCGCGGCGCGGTCGAGGACCTCCGGGTCGTCCGGGGAGGTCTCCGCGATCACCGCGTCGAGGGCCCCGCGCTCCTCGCCGAAGGGGTTGGCGAAGGTGGCCTGGCTGACCGTCTCGAGGAGGCGTCGCTGCCCCGCGTCCATGCACGCTGTGTACATCGAATGCATACACGTTGCACATCAGTTGATCGGCTTCCCGAGCAGACGCCCTGAAATTGCACATCAAATCGTCCGGCAAGGGTCTTGCGATGCACCCCTTCCATGTCCCTTCGACCGCTTCGCCCGCCGAGCCGCCTCGGTGACCTCGGCCGCACGCTCCTCCGCCACCTGACCCGCCTCGTGGCCAGCCTGGCCTACCGCCTCGACGTTCGCGGCCTCGAGCACGTGCCCCGGACGGGGCCCGCGCTCCTCGTCGCCAATCACCTCTCCTACGCGGACGCCTTCATCGTGGCCTGCCGCCTCCGGCGGAACCCGCGCTTCGTGATGAGCCACGCCATGCTCGGCATGCCGGGCCTCGGCTGGCTCTTCCGCCTGGCGCGCGTGATCCCCATCGCGCCGGCGAAGGAGAACGCCGAGGTGAAGGCCGCGGCCTTCGCGCGCATCGACGAGGCTCTCGCGGGCGGTGAGCTGGTGATCCTCTTCCCGGAGGGCAAGTGCACGCGCGACGGCTCGCTCGATGTCTTCCGCCCGGGGATGGAGCGCGTGCTGCGGCGGCGGGCCGCCGCGGGCGCGCCCGTGCCCGTGATCCCCATCGGCCTTCATGGCCTCTTCGGGAGCGTCTTCAGCTTCGCGCACGGGGCCCCCATGACCACGCGGCCCCGGCGCTTTCGAGCCCGCGTGCACGTGCGCATCGGCGCCGCGCTCTCGCCGCGGGTGAGCGCCGAGGAAGCGCGCGTCGCGGTCTCATGCTTGGTGGAGCGGGCGCGCCTCGCCCCGGCGCCGCGGGAGGCCGCATGACCATCCCCTTCGTCGTGCTCGGCGCCATGCTCGTGATGATGGCCGTGGAGCGCCGGCGCCCGGCGGTGGCGCTCCCGCGGTCCCGCGGCTGGTGGCCCCGCGCCTTCGCCGCGAGCGCCTTCCAGGCGCTGGTCGTCGTGGCCGCAGCGCCCCTCTGGGACGGCTGGCTGCGCGACCACGCGCTGCTGGACGGCGCCTCCCTCGGCACCGAGGCCGGCGCGCTCCTCGGCTACGTCGTCATCACCTTCGTCTACTACTTCTGGCACCGGGCGCGGCACGAGGTGCCCCTGCTCTGGCGCTGGCTCCATCAGCTGCACCACAGCCCGACGCGCCTCGAGGTGGTGGCGAGCTTCTACAAGCACCCCTTCGAGATCCTCGCGAACGGCCTGCTCTCGAGCGCCGTGCTCTACGGCCTCCTCGGCCTCAGCGTGCCGGCGGCGGCGAGCGCGACGCTCCTCACGGGCCTCGCCGAGCTCGTCTACCACTGGAACGTGCGAACGCCGCGCTGGCTCGGCTTCTTCTTCCAGCGACCGGAGATGCACCGGCTCCACCACGCCGAGGGCGTGCACGGCTACAACTACGCGGACCTGCCGCTCTGGGATCTGCTCTTCGGCACCTTTCGGAACCCGGTCACGCAGGACGCGCCCATGGGCTTCGGGAGCGCCGCCGAGCAGCGCGTGGGCGCCATGCTTCGGGGCGTCGACCTCGGCTCCACGAAGGGGGCGGCGCCGTGACCCGGGAGCGCCGCTGGGCCCTCGCGATGCTCGTGCTGGGCTCGCTCCAGATGGCCGGCGACGTGCTCGGCGTGCCGGCGCTCGTCGGCCTCGGCGCGGCGAGCCACGTCGCCCCCGCGCCCAAGGTCTTCACGGCCCTCGGCGAGGGCGAGCCCTTCAGCGCCACCTTCGCCGTGGAGCTCGAGCACGCGGACGGCCACCGCGTTCGGGTGCCCCTGGACCGCGCGCACTACGCGCGGCTCCGCGGCCCCTACAACCGCCGCAACGTGGTCGGCGCGCTCGTCGCCGGCGGTCCGCATCTTCACGACGACGAGGCTCTCGGGCCGCTCTTCGCCACCGCGGGGCGCTGGGCGCTCTGCGAAGGCACGCTGCTGCGGGAGCTCGGCGCACCGAGGGGCCACGGTCCCGTGGTGCGCGGCGCCTTCGTGCAGGTGGGCGCCGAGGGCAGGCGCTGGCGCTGGAGCCTCACGTGCTGAGCGCGCCGTGGCGGAGCCGCGTGCTCGGGGCCTATCTGGCGCTCCACTTCGCGACGCTGCTGCCCTGGGCGAAGGAGCTCTTCTCCGCCGAGGGCATGCTGCCCGAGGCCGCCGCGAGCCCGCTGCTCCGGGCCTTCCCGAACGTCTTCGCGCTCGCCGATGGGCCGCTCTTCGCGACGGCCTTCGTGGGCCTCGGCGCGCTCTGCGCCGGGCTCCTCGTGGCAGCCGCCGAGAAGCCCACGCTTCGGGCCGCCGCGGCGCTCGGCGCGCTCTACGTGCTGGCGTGCTGCTTCGGCCGGAATCCGCTCATCCGCAACCCGAGCCTTCCCTACGTCGGGCTCGCTTTGCTGGCGCTGGCCGCAGCCCGGGGTCGTGCGCTCCCCCGCGACGTGGTCACGGTGCTGTGGGTGCTGCTCGGCGTCGGCTACGGCTACTCCGGGCTGACGAAGCTGGCGGCGCCGAGCTGGGTCGACGGAAGCGCCATGGGCCACCTGCTGACGAACCCGCTGGCCCGGCCTCACGCCGCGGCCCTGCTCGCGCTGCCCGAGAGCCTCCGCAAGCTCGCGACCTGGGGTGTGCTCGGCCTCGAGATCGCGTTTCCGCTCCTGCTCCTCACGCGCCGCGGGCGACGGGCCGCATGGTTCGCCATGACGGCCATGCACCTCGGCCTGCTCGTGCTCATCGACTTCGCAGACCTCACGCTCGGCATGCTCGTGACGCACCTCTTCGTGGCCGGCGACGACTGGCTCGGCGCCCCACGCACCCGGCACGGCCGCCCCGAAGATCCCAACGCCCCCAACGACCCGAGCGGTTCCGTGTCCGCCCGTCCATCGGGGCGACCCCCTCAGTCGAAGACGAGGGGGCTGAAGGTCAGCCAGGTCGCGCCGACGAGCAGCAGCACCACGAACGTCAGCCGCGCGTCGAGGCGGCGCCACGGCGTGGGCTCGGCGGGCGCGCTCCCGTACGTGAGCCCTTCGATCTGCGCCGCCTCCGGCGCCGTCGTGACGCGCGACACGACCACCAGCACCACCGACGACACCGCGAAGAGCAACACCGCGAAGTGGAGGAAGTTGATCTCGGCGTAGCTCCGCGCCACGCCGCTCAGGCCCTCCTTCGAGAGCTCGGCCGCCAGCCGAAGCGCCCCGAGCACGAAGCCCGTCGCGAGCGCCGCCACCGCGCCCGCGGAGCTCGCCCCACGCCACGCGATACCGAGCAAGAAGACCGCCGCGACCGGCGGCGAGATGTAGGCCTGGACGCTCTGGAGGTACTGGTAGAGCTGTCCCGAGACGAGCTCCATCATCGGAATCCACGCGAGCCCGAAGCCGACCAGGACCACCGTCGCCAGCCGTCCCACGCGCACCTGCTGCGCTTCGGTCGCGTCGGGCCGGAGCACGAGAAAGACGTCCCGAGTGATGAGCGTCGAGCACGAGTTGAAGACCGACGAGAGCGAGCTCATCAGCGCGGCGAGGAGCCCCGCCACGACCAGGCCCCGGAGACCCACGGGAAGGAGCGCCCCCACGAGCACCGGGAGCGCCTGGTCCGGGTCCGCGAGCTCGAGGCGCCCGGAACGCGCAAGCGCCCCCGCGACCACGCCGGGAAGCACGAAGAGGAAGAGCGGGAGCAGCTTCAGGTAGGCGCCGAAGATGGTGCCGCGACGGGCATGGTCCTCGCTCGCCGCGCTGAGGACGCGCTGCACGATGAACTGGTCCGTGCACCAGTACCAAACGCCCAGGATGGGCGCGCCGAAGAGAATGCCGGTCCAGGGAAAGTCCGGGTCCGAGAGCGGCTTCCAAAGCGAGAGGGCACCGGGCTCCGCCGCCTCGAGGAGCGCCCCCGGCCCGCCGAGCTCCGCCAGCCCGAGCCCCGTCACGGCGATGGCCCCGCCCACCAGCACGAACATCTGCAGCAGGTCCGTGTAGAGCACGGCCCGGAGGCCGCCGAAGACCGTGTAGGCGCCCGTCGCCAGCACCACGACGAGCGCGCCGGTCCAGAAGTCGATGCCCATCAGCGCCTCGAAGACGAGGCCGCCCGCCGCGATGGTCACGCTGATCTTCGTCAGCACGTAGCCGACGATGCTGATGACGGCGAGGTACCAGCGCGCGGCGGGCCCGTACCGGCGCTCGAGGAACTCCGGCATCGTGAAGACGCCGCTCCGCAAATAGAAGGGCACGAAGGCCCACCCGAGCACGAGCAGGATCAGCGACGCGAGGATCTCGAACTGACCCACCGCGAAGCCCCGCGCGGCCCCGGTGCCCGCGAGCCCGACGAGATGCTCGGACCCGATGTTCGAGGCGAAGAGCGACGCGCCGATGACGAACCAGCCGACGTTCCGGCCGGCGAGAAAGTAGTCCGCCGAGTCCGCGCCGGCCGCGCCGCGCGCCCGCCGCTCCTTGAGCGTCGCCCAAATGGCCACGCCGAAGACGGCGCCGAAGTAGAGCGCGACCACGGCCCAATCGACGAGGCCGAGCACACCCGTGAGGACGAGCATCCGCAGACCCTACACGACGTCTGGCGGCCGGGGTCACCCGCCTCTATAGGGCCCCTTCATGCACGTCGTCGGAATCATCGGTGGAGCCGTTGCGGGCTCGGAGGCCGCGGCCATGGTCGCGGAGAGCGGGGCCCTCGCGGTGGTCTTCGAGCAGGGAGACCGCCCCTACGGCAAGATCGAGGACGGGCTGCCGCGCTGGCACGAGAAGCTCCGGGCCAAGGAGTTCGCGCAGATCGACGCGAAGCTCTCGCACGCCAACGTGCGCTTCGTCCCGCGGACGGCCGTCGGCAGGGACGTCGACCTCGGCACGCTCCGCGAGCTCGGCTTCTCGGCGCTGGTGCTCGCCAACGGCGCCTGGCGCGACCGGCGCCTCCCCGTCGACGGTGTCGACGCCTTCGTCGGCAAGGGCTTCGCGTACCAAAACGACTTCGTTTACTGGTTCAACCACAAGCACGAGAGCAGCTACGACGGCCCCGTGTACGAGGCGCCGGAGGGCGCGCTCGTCGTCGGCGGCGGCCTCGCCAGCATCGACGTCGTCAAGATCCTCAGCCTCGAGACGAACGCCCGCGCGCTCCGCGCCGCCGGCCACGAGGTCGACGTTCACGAGCTCGAGCTCAAGGGCATCCCCGCCTGGTGCGCCGCGCGCGACATCCCGCTCCCGGACGTGAAGCCGCCGACGCTCGTCTACCGCCGGGACATGGAGTCCATGCCCCTCGCGAGCTTCCCGCCCGGCGCCGACGACGCGCGGAAGGCCAAGGTCCGCGCCTCCCGGGTCAAGATCATGAAGCGCGTCATCGACCGCTACCGCGTGGACTTCCAGCCGCTCCGGACGCCGGTGGGCCTGCTCACCGAGGGCGAGCGGCTCGTGGGGCTCCGGCTCCAGCACACCGAGCTCGTGGACGGCCGCGTGAGGGCCGTCGAAGGCGCCGTCGACGAGGTGCGCTCGCCGCTCGTGGTGAGCAGCATCGGCTCCGTGCCCGCGCCCATGGGCGGCGTCCCGATGCGGGGCGACCTCTACGATTTCGAGAGCGAGGAGACCGGAGCGCTCCGCGACGTCCCGGGCGTCTTCGGCCTCGGCAACGTGCTCACCGGCCGCGGCAACATCAAGGAGAGCCGGCTCAACGCCCAGACCGTCGCCCGGGCGCTGCTGAGCGCCCGCCTCGAGGCCGAGGTCGCCGCCGGCGCCGCCGCCGCCGCCTTCGACGCCGCCCGCGAGGCGGTGCGCAGCGAGGCCAAGGAGCGTCTGGACGTCACGCTCGGGGGGCCGGCGCCGAGCCCCGAGACGCGGGAGGCCATCGAGCGCTTCGTGAAGGAGCGCTGGGCCGCCGTCGGCTACGAGGGCGACTACGCCCGCTGGGCCGACGCACACCGCCCGGAGTGACCTGCGCTCAGCCCGTGTTCTGAAGCCCGCGCGCGATGCCGAGCACGGTGGTGAAGAGCGCCTCGAGCAGCTCCGGGTCGTCCCGATCCTTCGCGCGCCAGCGCGCCAGAAGATCGAGCTGCACGAAGCTGATCGGGTCGACGTAGGGCCGGCGGAGCTGGATGTTCCGCTGCAGCTGGGGCTCGCCGTCGAGGAGCCGGTCGTTGCCCAGGATGCCCTGAATCTCCGCCGCGCACGTGGCGTACTCGGCCTCGATGGTCGCGAAGACCGGCGCGCCCTCCGGGCCCGCGAGCGCCGCGTAGCGCGCGGCGATGGCGAGGTCCGCCTTGGCCATCACCATCTCCACGTCGCTGAGCAGCGTGGCGAAGAAGCGCCACTCCCGGGCCAGGCGGCGCAGCGCCGGGAGCCCCGCGTCCTCGCGCAGGTCCCGAAGCGCCGTCCCCATGCCGAACCAGCCGGTCAGCATGTGCCGGCTCTGCGTCCAGCTGAAGACCCAGGGGATGGCCCTCAGGTTCGCGATGCCCTGCTTGCTCCGGCGGCTCGCCGGCCGCGAGCCGATGGGCAGCCGCTCGATGACGTCGATGGGGGTCGCCGTACGGAAGTAGGGGAAGAAGGCGGGGTCCTCCTTGACCGTCCGGCCGTACGCCTCGCGGCTGACGCGCGAGAGCCGCGTCATCATCGCGCGCTGCTCGTCCGAGGTCTCCGCGCCCACGTCGAAGTGCTCGAGCACGCCGCCGCCGAGGAGCTCGAGCGTGCGGAGCGCGATGCCGCGGAAGCCGTACTTCGAGTGGATGATCTCGCCCTGCTCGGTGAGGCGGAGCCGGCCGCCCACGGCGCCGCGCGGCGCAGCGAGCACGCCCTCCCGCGGCTGGCTCCCGCCGCGGCTCACGCTCCCGCCGCGGCCATGGAAGAGCGAGAGCTCGACGGCGGCCTTCTCGGCCACGGCCACGAGCTCTTCCTGCGCCTGGTAGAGCGACCACCGGGAGGCGCCGATGCCGGCGTCCTTCATCGAGTCGGAGTAGCCGAGCATGACCATCTGCTGGTCGCCCCGGCGCCGCACGTGCTCCCGGTAGCGCGCGTCGCCAAAGAGGCCGGCCATCACGCCGGGCCCCGCGTGCAGGTCGTCGACGGTTTCGAAGAGGGGCACCACGTCGAGGGGCACGCGACCCTCGGCGTCGACGAAGTCCGCGGCCCGGGCCAGCGCCAGGAGCGCGAGCGCGTCGTCCGCGCCCTGCGCCATGCTGATGATGTAGGGCCCCGTCGCCTCCGGGCCGAAGCGGGCGCGGGCCTGCTTCAGCATGCGCATCACCGCGAGCACGTCCCCGAGCGTCGCCTCCGGGTCATCGGGCACGCGCTGCGGGTCTTCGAGCCACGCGCGGATGCGGGCCGCACGCTCCTCCGGCGCGCGCCCCGGGAAGTCGGCGTCGCCGAGGAGCGTGGCCATGGCCTGGCGGTGGAGCAGCGCGTCCTGGCGCACGTCGAGCGCCGCGAGGTGGAAGCCGAAGGTCGCGACGCGGCGCTGGAAGCGCCGGAGGCGATGCGCGCCGGCGTGACGCCCGCCGTTGCTCTCGAGGCTCTCGAGGAGCACGGCCACGTCCGCGAGGAGCTCCGACGGCTCGCCGTAGCCCCCCTCGGCGTCCTCCAAGGTGCGGCGGAGGCGCTCGTCCATGACGTGGAGCACGAGCCGGTAGGGCATGAGCGCGTAGCGCGACGACACGCCGGAGAGCGCACCCGCGAAGGCGACGCGGTAGCGCGCGAGCAGCGCCTCCAGCGCCGGGGAGACGGCGACCCGCGTGGTCGAGTGCGAGAGGTGCTCGAAGAGCTCGGCGACCTCGCTCCGGTACTTGGCGAGCACGATCGCCCGGTGCCGCTCGAGCGTCGCGTCGATGGTCGCCGGCCCCACGTTCGGGTTGCCGTCCATGTCGCCACCGACCCAGGAGCCGAAGCGGAGGATCGTGAGCGGGATCTCGACGCTCTCGCCGTAGGCGCGCTGGATGGCGTCCTCGAGCGCCTCGAAGAGCGGAGGGACGACGCGGTAGATGACCTCGCTCAGATAGAAGACCACGTGCTCCACCTCGTCGCCGACGGTGGGCCGCTCCGGGTGGTGAGCCTCGGTCTGGAAGCTCGCCGTGATCTCCTCGACGATGCGCGCCTTCGCGGCCACGTCCTCGTCCGGCGTCAGCGTCGTGGGGTCGAGCCGGTCGAAGAGCGCGCGCACGATGCGCTGCTCCTTCTTGAGGATGGTCCGGCGCACGGCCTCCGTGGGATGCGCCGTGAAGACGGGCTGGACCCGGAGCGCGTGAAGACGGCGCTGCAGCTCTTCCAGGGTGACGCCCCGCTCCCGGAGCGTGCGCAGCGCGGCGCAGAAGCTCCCGGGCTGCGGCTCGCCGAGCTTCAGGTAGTCCCGCCGGCGCCGCATGCGGTGCACGCGCTGCGCCGTGTTGACGAGGCCGAAGTACATGGAGAAGGCCTCCACGAGCGAGGTCGCGACCTCGTTCTCGAGGTCCTTCAGCGAGCTCTCGAGGTCCCGGAGGGCGCCGGCGTCGCCCTCGCGCCAGCGTCGCGCGAGATGCCGGGCGGTCTCCACGCGCCCGAAGAGCGCGTAGCCCTGCTGGTCGCGCAGCACGTCGCCGAGGAGCGTGCCGAGCGTGCCGACGTCGCGGCGAAGGGGCTCGTCCTCGGGGGAGAAGAGCGGGCGAGGCGTGTCGTGGTCCATGGCCAAGGTCCGGGACCATGACCGATCTCCTCAGCGTGCGCGAGCGCACGACGGGGTTTCCGGCGCCGGGGAGCACCCCGGGCACGGGACCTTGCCCTTGCCCGTGCTCACCGGAGCACTGACCCTGCCCTTGCCCGTGCCCCTGCCCCTGCCCGCGGTGGGCTAAGCTTCCAGAAAGATTATAGAAACGCCAGCGCGGTCGTGCGGGTCTCACGCGCGGGCAGGGGCACGGGCACGGGCAGGGGCACGGAACGGCCGCACATGCCCGTTTCGCTCAAGCTTCGGTCGGCGGGGGATCCACCTCCCCACGCACCACCTGCATCATACCCTCGACCTCCAGGGCGACCTCGATCTCCGGGTTCGTGTGGAGGAAGCGCTCGAGGAAACCGCGCGCCTGGGCGTAGTCGCCGCGCTGGAAGTGCACGGCGCCGACGAGGAAGAGCGCGTCCGCGTCGTTCCGGTCGAGGCGCAGGACCTGCATCCCCATGCGGAGCGCGCGGTCGTGGTCGCCGAGCATGCGCAGCGCCTGCCCGGCGCCGATGAGCGCGCCGATGTAGCCGGGCGCGACCTCGATGGCGCGCACGAAGCACTTGAGCGCGCGGGCGTGATCCTGGTGCTCGAAGTAGGCGGTCCCGAGGAAGTGGTGCGCGTAGGGGTTGTCGGGCTCGCGCGCGGCGACGTCGCCGAGCTCCCGGAGCGCGCCCGCCACGTCGCCCTCCTGAAGGCGCTCCACGCCCTCCTCCACCGCGTCCCAATGCGCCGCGTCTCGCCCGTCGTCGTCGCTCATGACGCGGAAAATGGCGCCGCTGCCCCGCCCGTCAAGCGCGGCCCGCGCCGGAGGCGGGCGGCGCGCTCGCGACGGCCCGGCTGCTAGAGCTGGAAGGGATAGACGACGACGAAGCGCGTCTGCGCGAAGCGCGGGAAGCGCGCGCGTCGCACGGCGCGCGCGATGCATGAGCCGGTGGGCGCCCGTCCGAAGACGGGATCGAGGACCTGCGCCGTGGTCACGCGCCCGGAGCCGGCCACCGTCACGCGGACGCGGACCGTCCCCTGGCGTC
>ERZ1740059.585-NODE-585-length-19010-cov-4.719599_pt1 | contig 19010 bp, 15 predicted proteins | sample MGYA00581744_ERZ1740059 | MGnify/ENA primary metagenome ERZ1740059 (study PRJEB43018, sample SAMN04849738) | marine metagenome | isolation source: floating plastic debris | place: Pacific Ocean | collected 2008-08-28 | study: EMG produced TPA metagenomics assembly... | reverse complement strand
TGTTCATGAAATAAGGTGTGCATCTATACAGCAGATAGTTTAATTGTTACGCTCTATTTAACTATCGCATTATAAACTTGGTGAAGTCCTTTAATCTGAACAGTCAGAAACTCCACAATTTATCCCAATCAATAAATTCAAAACTGAGCAGCTTATATGCAACCAAAAATTATTGTCTGTGGCTTAGGGCGTACAGGCTCTAAAATCTACAGCTTATTAAAGCAACAAGGTGCAGAAGTTGTAGCCATCAGCGAGCATCCAGTAAGTAAGATAGCCAGCAAACAGATTATCGTAGGAGATCCGCGAGACAATGTCACACAAATAAAACCAGGAAATCGACAAGCAAAAACCATAGAAAAAGTATATAGCGAACATGCTCAAAATTTCACCATTAAGACACTATGAGTGTGGCAGCCCTTGCTTCCCCTTTATTCACTTTCGCGGCGTTGGGTAATAAAGCGATTGGTCAACTACAGTTGTTTAATCGCACTTGGCCTATTCATGAGGAAGTTATCGATCGCAATCATCCTTGGCTAGAAAAGGAATTGAAGGAATTGTGGGACGATCCCAACCGCATGCTAATCTATTATTTACCGATTAAGGGGGAAATTGACCTGGTTTCGGCTGTCAAATACGGTAGTCGTCTCAAGCAAGGCGATCGTCTAATTGTCGGGACAAAACCAAGAGTTTTGGTTAAACGTCGCTCTTGGCAGAAAAAACTATCTCAGGCAATTCTCAATATACCTTATTATCAACGCTATGCTCGTCCTGTAGCTTTGGTTAGTTTGGCTTTGTTAAGCGTGATCTTTTTGGCAACGCTAATTTATGTCAGCATCAGCACCAATACTTCTCTAGCCGATGCACTCTATTTCTCTGTCGGAATGATTACAGGTGCAGGAGGAAAAGAGGAGGTAGCAGAAGGTGCGGCAGACTATATCAAAATATTTACGGCAATTATGATGATTGTTGGCGCAGGTGTCATTGGTATTTGCTATGCCTTAATTAATGATTTTGTTTTGGGTAGTCGTTTTCGTCAAACTTTAGACGCTGCTAGAATTCCCCGCAAGAATCATTATGTTGTCTGTGGTTTGGGCGGCTTGGGTATCCAAATTGCTCGCCAACTATATCACCAAGGACATGAAGTAGTTGTAATTGAATCCGATCCCAAAAATCGCTTTTTACGGGCTGCACGGGTGATGAAAATCCCTGTGATTATTGAAGATGCTAGCATTTCCTCTACTCTAAAAGCAGTAAATATCAAAAAAGCAGCCAGCATAATTGCTGTAACTAGCCAAGATACTACTAACTTGGAAATTAGTTTAACGGCAAAAGCGATCGCACCTCAAATTAAAACTGTTGTTCGTAGTGGCGATCCCCAATTTGCCCAATCGATGCAGGAGGTATTTGAATTTGATCGGGTATTGTCTCCAGCCGAATTAGCCACCCATTCCTTTGTTGCAGCAGCATTGGGCGGTAGAATTTTGGGCAACGGTATGACTCAAGACTTACTCTGGGTAGCCTTGGCAACCATGATTACCCCCAACCATCCTCTATGCGATCGCATTGTTCAGAATGCAGCTATTAAAGCGGATTTTGTACCTTTATATTTGGAAAGAAAAAACACCACTCTACACAGTTGGCATTTACTAGAAACTCGCTTACGACCTCAAGATGTTTTATATTTGACCATGCCCGCTAGCGGTTTGGATCAGTTGTGGCGTAATCCAGACTCTGATTCTCTACTCGACCGTCTAGAAGATAGTTTGATTAATTGATATTTCGATTTTTATATTGTGATTGAATCGCGATCGCAAACAAAAATATTAAATTTTAACAATACCGTAAGCATTCTATTGCTTGGTATCTAAAGTAATTCTGCCATCTTCCAATTCAATAATGCGGTCTGCTACATCCAAAATGCGATTGTCGTGAGTCACAATCAAGATAGTGCAACCCTGCTCTCTAGCTAGCTGCTGCATTAATTCCACCACGTCTCTACCAGACTTACTATCCAAGGCTGCTGTAGGCTCATCGGCTAGAACTATTTTCGGATGAGAAACCAAGGCGCGAGCGATCGCAACACGCTGTTTTTGCCCTCCTGAAAGGTTTTGAGGATGGTAATCGATATGTTCCCCTAAGCCAACAGAAGATAATAAAGCGATCGCTCTTCGTTCGACATCCGTGCTTCTAATACCATTGTGCAACTCCAAAGACATCTGTACATTTTGTTTAGCAGTTAAAGAAGCCAGTAAATTGTGTGCTTGAAAGATATAGCCAATATTTCTTCTAGTTTCTACCAGCTTGCTTTTTTTTGCCCCAACCAACTCTTCATCAAACACTTTCAAGCTTCCCGATTGGGGAGAACGCAATCCACCCATTAAAGTTAATAAGGTAGTTTTACCAGATCCAGAAGGACCTTTTAAGATAATAACTTCACCAGAATTTAGAGTTAGGTTGATATCAAATAGTATTTGTTTTTTAAGTTTACCTTCACCAAAAAAATGATTTAGGTTTTGAATATCTACTACCTGCTCGGTTGCAGATGGTTGGGAGCTGATGCTTAATAATGGGCTACTCATAAATAAGTTAAAAAAGTGTATGAACGTTGCACGATAAGCTCATCATCGATGATGGTAGAAAGTTTATCGTGGATAACTGCGATCCATAAACTAGTTTTTGATCGAACGTCCGTATGGGTAGTTAGAATAAGACAAATTGCTCTTGTTAAAAACAGTTTGTTTTACTATTAGCCTTACGGTGGATGTTTAAATTATAATTCGTCTGGAAATAAATTTTGCATATATAGTAATAACAGACGAATTATTCTACTAACTGTTTGTTTTTTTATTGCCTAGTTGAGCGCAGCCGTCATTAATTTTTTACCTGTGGTCAAAGATGTTTTGATATTGCAATATATCCAACGCCACAAATACAGGAATTGCTTGAAAACATCGTTGTGCTAACTGATAACGATCTTCCCTTTTTAACATTGTGGTTAACTTGCCTTTGACATCTAATAAGTAACGGACATCATTTGCTGCATAGTTATACTGTTCTCTCGAAAGATTTTCAGCATCTCCCCAATCAGAACTTTGAGCTTTTTTATCTAGCTCTACTCCAGCAAGCTCGGCTACCAAGCTTTTAAGACCATGACTGGAAGTATAGGTGCGAGCCAATTTGCTCGCTATTTTAGTGCAAAAGATTGGTGCAGTTTCCACTCCAAATGTAGCTGTAAATTGTGCCACATCAAAGCGTGCATAATGAAAAACTTTGGTGATATCCCAGGAGGTAAGTAGCTTTTGTAAGTTTGGTGCTTGGGTTTGTCCTTTGGCGATGCGAATAGCTGTAACAAAGCCTTGAGAATCACATAATTGTACCAAACAACGGCGAACGCGTCCCAATACTAAGCCCATTTTTTCTGTATCGATCGCAATTTCATCAGCAGCCATATAACGAGCTAAAGTAGCTGAGTCTAAATCTTCGTCGCAAACCTGAACGTTGTCTAAAACCATCTTGGAAATTTAATTTTCGAGAATAAAAATTTGGGTGAAGTAGTATTCTCCATCTGGATTTATTGCTACTCCTATGCCTGTTAAATTATAGTTGCCTTCTATGTTTTTACGATGACCATTACTTTTAATCCATCCTTTTACTGCCGTACTAACAGGATCTTGATAGCCCATATTATACGCCACATTTTCCGCGACGCTACTATAGGAGATAATACCTTTTAAAGCGTCTGCTCTACCTTGAAAACCGTCGTGGCTAAACTCTACTATCTGTTGCGCCATATTCAAACTGTGAGCCTTGGCTTGCTCGCTGACAAAAGCATCGAACTTTAAGGGTACAAGATTTAATGATGCGCGATGGTTGTTGACCTTTTGATGAGTCAGCTTGGCAATTTGAATTAGCTCTTTGTTGGTCTGGTTACTTTTCAACTTAGATCTAACGGCTATTGAGCTATCTTTTGGGGGGGATTCTTGGCTTGATGCCTCACTTGAAAAAAACCAACCTGCAAAGAAAGTGGCTAAGGCAAGAGACAATAAAAGCTTAATAATAATAGGAGTTTGCAGCGGAATTCGGGACTTGAACATGGCTCTGGATTAGAACAAAACAGCTAATTAACTATTATTGTAGTAATTTTGAAATATTAATAACTACCGTAATTTTAACTATTTCTATAACTGATCTCATTCTCCCTCATTTCCACTGCGTTGAGGTCAATTTTTTATTTAAAGTTCATCTCCCAAATATTTAGCCACTGTTTGCACGTCTTTATCACCCCTTCCAGAGCAGTTGAAGACAATTCTTTGGGTTCCCGTTAGCTGAGGACAAAGCTTCTCTAAGTAGGCAAAAGCGTGGGCAGTTTCTAATGCTGGAATGATTCCTTCCTGTTCGGATAGTAAACGCAATGCTGCGATCGCTTCGATATCGGTTACTGCATAATATTCTGCTCTTTGAGTATCTTTAAGATAGCTATGTTCGGGGCCAACACCAGGATAATCTAGTCCAGCACTGATTGAATGGGCTTCGATAATTTGTCCTTGGGTATCCTGTAGTAGATAGCTCATCGCACCATGCAATACTCCTGGGCGACCTTCGGTTAAAGTAGCAGCATGTTTTCCTGAAGCAACGCTTTCACCTGCCGCCTCTACTCCAATCATGCGGACGCTGGATTCAGGAATAAATTCATGAAATAAACCCATGGCATTTGAACCACCACCAACGCAAGCAATTAGAATATCAGGTAGTCCGCCCCATTTTTCCTCACACTGCTGGCGGGTTTCTTGACCAATTACTGCATGAAAATCTCTGACCATCATAGGATAAGGATGAGGTCCTGCAACTGAACCAAGGATGTAGTGAGTGCTTTCTACATTAGTCACCCAATCGCGAATTGCTTCAGAAGTAGCATCTTTTAATGTACCTGTACCCGCAGAAACAGGCTGTACTGTTGCGCCCAACAAACGCATCCGAAAAACATTAAGCTTTTGTCTTTCCATGTCTTCTACACCCATGTAGATGATACATTCTAGACCAAAGCGAGCGCAGACAGTGGCAGTTGCTACTCCGTGTTGTCCCGCTCCTGTTTCAGCGATAATGCGCTTTTTACCCATGCGAATTGCCAGTAAGGCTTGAGCCAAAGCATTGTTGATTTTGTGCGCGCCTGTGTGGTTTAAGTCTTCTCTCTTGAGGTAAATTTCAGGGGTGAAATCAGTTCGGGTATAGTGTTTGCTCAAACGTTCGGCGAAGTAAAGGGGATTAGCTCTACCAACGTAGTCTTTCAATAATCCCTGTAGCTCTTTGGTGAAGTCAGGGTCGTTTTTATATTTGTTATAAGCAGCTTCCAACTCTGCCAAAGCAGGCATTAAAGTTTCTGGAACATATTTACCACCATAAGGACCAAAACGTCCTAGTTTATCGGGGACTGAAAGGGAAGTGGTTTTGATGGGAGTAGCGGTCATAAAAATATCTTCTAAACTTAATAGTAGTCGTAGTAATAATTCTACTAAAGCTTGACACGACGCGGGGAGTTGAAGACAGGGATTATTGAAGGGCAAGGACTCAAGCCTTGTGCAAGGGAGAAGGTATGATTCTTTTGCACTTACTATTTGGTTAAGAGGGTTGATGCCCAAACTATTGATTAGTTTATTGAAGCAAGACAGTATTTATTTAATTATTGCCTGCTTGATTTTTCCTCTTTCTTTAAAAGTTTCTATTTTCTGCTTTACTTGTTTTTTGGTAATTAGAATTTTATTTTTTGATTCTGATGGGTTGAGAGATGAACAGTATAAACTGACTTATGCGATCGCTATAGTTTTAGTAATTGCCATGAAAGATTTTTATCTAGAGTCGCGATCGCACTTTTATCCTGTCTCTGCTTATGACTATTTGCTAGTTTTAGTTACGGCTTTGATAGTCAAACTTTATCCCCTGAAAAAACATCAAATCCAGCTAGTTTATTTGGCTTTAAGCTTTAGCCCTACACTTGTTTTTGTTAGCAATTTTGTCAATATCAATTTTGATTTAAGAAATAGTTGGGGATTTGGCAATGCCAATGAAATAGGACTTTATTGTTCGATTTGTATTCCTCTTATTTTATGCAAATTAATTGAATTGATCGTCAGATTATGTAGTTTTAGTTTACAAACAAAATTCAAAAAATTAATTGATTTTATTTTATTAACTGCGCTGACTTTTTCATTGTTAGCCTGTTTGCTGATGCTTATTTCTTCTGGTTCTAGAAGTTCTTAATACACAAGCTTTTTAATTGTATTGATAATAGTATACTTAAATATTGGACAGTGGCTAAAGAAAAAAAATAGTTATAAGTTTAAAGGTGATAAAAATAATTTTGTATTTTTATATATAGCTATATTTTTAGGAATTTATGTTTCTATCTACAAATTTGTTTTAGCTAATTTTGTTTTTTTGAATAGGTTTATTGATTTAAGAAACAGCACTAATTTATATCGAATTTATATATATAAATGTTATTGGAAATTAGGTCTAGCAAAACCTTGGTGGGGATGGGGAATAGATAAAACTTCAGCCTTGTGTGAGAAAAAACTTGGAGCTAGATATGGAGGGGTAAATCATGCTCATAATTTTGTTTTACAGTTGTTTGCCGACAACGGCGCAATTATAACGATATTATGCTTGATTAGTATTGCTTATTTTATTTTGATACCCACTATAAATTTAATAATTAATTACAGCCTATTCTATAATTCTCTTACTACTCTGGGTATTTATTTGTCATCTTCGAGTATTTTAATTGTTAGCCTATTTCAATCTTCTTTTTATCATTACCCTTTATTTCCTCTCTGGCTGGGCTTGTTGTGGGGAATACAATTTTCCCAAGATGTTTCTTTATGAAAATAATATCGATTGTGCTTTCCCAAATAACAAATAATTAGTTTTTTATTCCTGTAGATCCTATTCCTTGAATAAACTGTTTTTGACCAATTAAAAATATAACTAAAACAGGAATTGTGGCGATGATCACCGCTGCCATTAGTAGCGACCAATCATTAGTAAATTGTTCTTGGAATTCGGATAGAGCCAACTGAACTGTTCGTAATTCAGGACGAGTAGTAAAGACTAGTGGTTTAAACAAATCATTCCATTCTCCGATAAAAGTAAACAGGAATAAAGTAATTAAAGCTGGACGAGAAAGAGGCAACATGATTTTGAGCAAAATTTGCCAACGGTTAGCCCCATCAAGGGCTGCTGCTTCTTCTAATTCTATAGGAATACTTGCAAAATACTGGCGCATCAGAAATATGCCAAAACCATTGGCTGCGGTAGGTAAAATTAAAGACCAATAGGTATTAATCAAATGAGCATATTTTAAGATAATAAATATAGGAATAACTAGTAATTGAAACGGAATCACTAACGTCGCTAAAATCAATAGCAAGATCCCTTGCTTTCCTTTAAAATCTAATCTTGATAAAGCATATCCACACAAGGCAGAAGTTATTATTTGTAGTGCAGTCACGCTTAATGCGACCAAAGTAGAATTAGCAAAAGCTGATAAGAAGTTACCTCGTTGCCAAGCCGCTTGATAATTTGTCAAAGTAAAAGAATTATCTGTAGTTGTAAAAGAGCTTTGTAGAACAACTATTAAGGGAAATAAAATTATAATTGACCCTAAAATCAAAGTAATTAATGTTAAAAGCTTGCCAATAGAAAGGCTTGTCATATATTGTCGCGATCGCTTGTTCATTGATAATCGAAAAATATAATTAATTGTTCCTAATTTTATTGAAAAAATCAAAAAGTACTCGCATTATCTATTTAGCTGTAGAAACAGCCACAAAATACAGATGACCATATTTATTCTGCCTTAGTGTGAGTTAAAAAATTGCTAGAACATTCAGTACCAAGTCGCCAACTCGTCCGAGGGAGAATTGTCAGCCATTATAATAGGTTCGTTTTGAATCCTTAATCGTGTAATACTAATCCTTATAGATAAATTCCCCGTTTGAATTACTCAAAGGGAACATTTTATTGAGAAAAATTTATAGTAAAAAATGAGCAAAAAACGAGTACTATCGGGAATCCAAACCACAGGCAACTTACACTTAGGCAATTATTTAGGTGCAATCCGCAACTGGGTAGACATACAGCAGGATTACGATAACTATTTCTTTTTTGCCGACCTTCATGCTATCACTGTACCCCACGACCCAAAAGTTTTGGCTGAAAATACATTCAAGCTAGCAGCAGTATATTTAGCTTGTGGTATCGACTTAGAATGCTCTACTATTTTTGTTCAGTCTCACGTCTCCGCCCACAGTGAGTTAACTTGGTTGTTTAACTGCATTACTCCCCTCAACTGGTTAGAAAGAATGATCCAGTTTAAGGAAAAAGCCGTAAAACAAGGAGAAAACGTGGGGGTAGGACTACTAGACTATCCTGTCCTAATGGCGGCGGATATCCTACTTTATGATGCGGATGTTGTGCCCGTTGGGGAAGATCAAAAACAACATTTGGAGTTGACTAGAGATATTGCAGCGAGGGTTAATGATAAATTTGGCAAGAAAAAGCAGCCTGTTTTAAAAGTACCCGAACCCATGATTAGGAAAGAAGGTGCTAGGGTAATGAGTCTGACAGATGGAACAAAAAAAATGTCTAAATCCGATCCTTCTGAGTTAAGCCGTATCGATTTGTTAGATCCTCCTGAAGCTATCAAAAGGAAAATTAAAAAATGCAAAACCGATCCTGTCAAAGGACTAGTTTTTGACGACCCAGAACGTCCAGAATGCCATAATTTACTCAGCCTCTATCAAATTTTGGGCAACAAAACCAAAGAAGAGGTGGCAGTAGAATGCCAAGATATGGGTTGGGGACAGTTTAAACCCTTACTTACCGAAACTGCGATCGCAGCTCTTGAACCAATTCAAAATAAGTATAACGAACTGATGAGCGATCGCAATTATCTTGATAAAGTGCTAAGAGATGGTGCAGAAAAAGCTAGCATAACTGCTAACCAAACTTTAACCAGGGTCAAAGACTCTCTGGGATTTTTGCCTCCTTTATAAGTCGGGGAAGCAGAGAATTGGAGAAGGAGAAATTAAATTGATGTTAAATGCTAAATGCTAAATGAAATGAATAATCTTCGACAAGCAGTAATTAACAAAGAATTTTTGATTACCGCCGAAGTCGCTCCTCCGAAGGGAGGAAACCCCGCCAGAATGCTGGAAGTGGCAGAGAAACTAAAAGGTAGAGTTCATGCAGTCAATGTAACCGATGGTAGTCGTGCAGTACTGAGAATGTCCTCTGTGGCTGCTTCAGTGATTCTTCTACACCATGGTATTGAGCCAGTATGTCAGGTAGCCTGTCGCGATCGCAACTGTATTGGTTTACAAGCAGATTTGATGGGTGCCTATGCTCTGGGTATTCGCAATGTTCTAGCACTGACTGGCGATCCTGTAAAAGCAGGAGACCATAAAAAGTCGAGAGCCGTATTTGAACTTGAGTCGGTAAGATTGCTTAAATTAATCGATAAACTCAACCATGGTATTGATTTTAATGACAAAGCGATGCCAGATGAAGCCCTAAATTTATTTCCTGGGGCGGCTGTCGATCCGCAGTTAAAAAGTTGGTCTGGTTTACAAAAAAGATTTGAGAAAAAATTGGAGGCTGGGGCGCAATTTTTTCAAAGTCAAATGATCACTGACTTTGATAAGCTAGATAAGTTTATGAATCAAATTGCCTCTGTTAGTGATAAACCAATTTTGGCAGGTATTTTTCTCTTGAAGTCAGCCAAAAACGCCAAATTTATCAATAATTATGTTCCAGGGGTGAACATTCCCGATTCTATTATTCAACGTTTAGCCGATGCCGAAAAACCTCTAGAAGAAGGGGTGAAAATTGCCGCCGAACAGGTCAAGCTAGCCCAAACAATGTGCCAAGGAGTTCACTTGATGGCAGTAAAACGAGAAGATCTAATTCCCGATATTCTCGACCTTGCAGGAATCAAATCCCTTACGCCTTGATTTTAATTCTAATTTCAAATATGCAAGTATTTAAAGACAAAAAGTAATAAATAAGCTACATCAAAAGCGATCGCCTGTAAATCCCCTGAATATTAAGAAATAAGCCAAAAGATAGTTTGAAAATAAACCAAAAGAGTATATAAAGAAAAGGCACAACAACAGCCTTGCTGTTTCTATTAAATAAGCCTAGATTTATTCAAGTATGACTCATGTTTATCGAGTTCAGCAGCAGTATCATCCCTTGGTGGCTCTAGGATATATTATTGGACCAGTTCTAATTATGGCTAGCCACATAGGAGCATTGGTTTTGTTTTTCACAGGATTAAGTTGGAATGCTTTTTTTTGGGGTTTTTTGATTTATGAGATTAGAGCAATTAGTATTACAACCATTTATCATCGATTGCTTATTCACAAAGCTTTTAAGACACCACCCTTAGTAAAATGGATTGGTTGCTTTGTTGCTAGCTCTGCTGGACAAATGGGTCCTAGTTGGTGGAAAGGGCATCATCTTGAAGGACATCATCAGGTTTCAGACTTGCCAGGAGATAGCCACTCTCCCAACTATCCGTTTACAGGATTTAAAGGATTTTTTTGGTCGCAAATTGGCTGGTTTTGCTCCAAAACTTTTATCCCCAATAGATTGCCCTCTGATGTAGAATTAGATCCAGTTCTTAAAGTGATCGATCGCTTCCATTTTGTACCCGTACTGCTTTTAGGTTCGCTGTTTTACTTCTTTGGTGGATTAGAGTTCCTTGGAGCTTTTTGCTTGAGTACGGCTCTGCTGTTTCACACGACTTCTTCCGTAAATTCTTTAACTCATATATTTGGTTCGCAACCATTTATTTCTTCAGACAATAGCCGTAACAATTGGTTTGTCGCAATTATTGCTTTAGGGGAAGGATGGCACAATTTGCATCACGCCGTAGAATGGTCTGCACGTCATGGCTACACTATTGAAAACGGAGAAGTAAAGCTCCTTCCCGATCCTACCTATTGGACGATTAAGCTGCTTGAAAAACTTAACTTAGCTTCTAATGTTAAACTTCCTACAAATGAATATTTATTAGCTAAAGCCAATCAAGATCATCCTGGTTTTCATTAATAATTTTGGCGTTGCACAATTGAAAGATGATTTATGCAGTTATTACTTTCTACTTAATTATAAAAAGCTTAGAGCTACGAAGAGTAACATTAAATATGTCATCCTTTAAATCAGCAACGCCTATAGCGAAAAATAGTTTATTCTTCGCTACCGCCAACTGCAATTCCTGAATTGTATATTTGAGCATTGGTTAAGTTCAAATCAACCATTGATGCACCTCTGACATCTGCATCAATCAAAGTAGCCGCGGTAAAATCAACGTAATTTAAATTAGAGTGATTTAGGCTGGCGTTAGTCAAAAAAGCAGAATTTAAGATTGCTCCTTTTAGACTTGCTCCAGTCAGATCTGCTCCTTCTAAGTTAGCCCCCGTAAGGTCAGCTCCTTCCAAATTAGCCTGCCGCAAGTCCGATCCAATAAGATGGGCATTACGTAAGTTTGCACCTGAAAGATCGCACCCTTTACATTCCCCTGTATTGATTAGCTGCTGTATATCTTCAGGTTTTGCTGCTGTGGCTGGAGTGGCTATAATAACAGCCCAAAATCCTAAGATGGTGATAATTTTAGATTTCATGTTGCCTTTCCTCTGTTGTTAGTCAAACTGAGGAGATTTGTTAATTTATGCTTATATTTCCTTACATACTATATAAGCTTATCTTTTTATGAAATCCAACTGTCTTAAGTAGTATTTCCGTAAAAATTCAATTAGACTTTACAAATTTGTAGCATTTTTAGTTTTTGCAAGGTTACAAAAAACCTCCATTCTAAAAAGATTTCTAAAACGAAGGCAAAGGCATCTAGACCAACCTTAAGTTTGGAGTAAAATACAAATTTGATATTTATCCTGCAACCTGTGAAATGCCAGTTAAAATCTCTCCCAAGTCTGATGCTGAGGATTCATTTATAGGTTGAGAAGAGGGAGTTTCTGAAGTAAAAATGGGTTCGACATAAAAAGCAATTCCACCATTACTCTCTAGCTGATAATTAGGTAAATTTTCAATCACACTATCTCTTTCTACAGTTGAAGAAGTATAGAAATGAGCATCAATCTCAGAATTATAAAAACGGAATACAGGAGTTGTATTTTCTATCTGTTGGGTATATCCATAATAAGCAATGCCCTCTGATTCATAATTAGGTAAATTAGTTTCAATGGATTCTCTTTCGGCTTCAGAAATAGTGTAAATTCTAACTCCCGTATCTGTATTGAGGAAGCGATAAATAGGTGCAACACCAGTTAAAGAATCATTAGCAGGAGCAGAATTATAAGGCGTACCTTCTAACACATAATCGGGTTGAGTCTCTAAAATTTCGTCTCTTTCTTCTTCATCAGCAGTATAAAAATGGACTCCAGTATCAGGAATAAAAAAGCGATATACAGGATCTCCTTCTAAGTCATCAGGCTCATCAACTTGATCTGGATTATCTTGAGGGGGAGTATCAGGATTATTACTAATACCTTCTCCATTCAAAAGAAATTCATAAGCACCAAGATCGACAGTATTATTAGAGATTCGAGAATTACCAACCAAATCAGTATCTATATCTGCCACCGCAGCATTATTCCCCACATCGATAGCAGGAGAATCGGGCTGCAAACCGTAATTATTATTGGCAGGATCGACAAATAAAGGTGCAGCATCAATAATGTTCTCTCCCGCACCACTAAAGCCACCTTGCACCAAACTATCATTGATAGTTATTTGGTTATCTTCCACTACAATGGCATCTCCACTCCCTGTGGGATTTTGCCCGATAATGCTGTTAGTAATATTAACCCCGTCGCCACCATTAATAAAGGTTGAGTTAATCACCCCCGCGCTATCGGCTTGGTTTTCGACAAAAGTACTATTAGTAATATCAAAACCCAGCTCGGGATTATTCCTCAAATCATTACCTATCGCCCCACCAATATCCGCTCGATTGTTGATAAACAAACCGTTGGTAACTTCTCCTGACGAACCCCAAGTATATAACCCTCCACCAATACCGTCGGTGTTGTTATTAAAAAAAGCCACATTGTCGAGATTGACTTGAGAAGACTGCAAATAAGCCCCGCCACCTCCATTGATAGCAAAATTGTTGGCGATAATTAAATTTCTTAGTTCGGCATTACCTTCGCTGCCAGCATAGATACCACCACCATAAGTGCGAACAACATCAGCCTGTCCATCCACAATGGTAAAGCCGTCAAAAATGGTAAAGAAAGAAGTATCATCAACAGTAACGACTTGATAGCTGTTGTCAGAGCGATCGCCAGGAGCACCAATATTACCACTAAGGGTGACTTGATTGTTAACCCAATCTCGTTGAGATAGTTCGGTTTCACCTCCTGCAAAGCCGCCATAGACTTCGATTCCATTTTTAATCACAAAAGAGAGATCGCGATCGCCATCATCGGTAGGGTAATATGTCCCTTGGGCTACCCAAATTTGGTCTTCGGCTTGGGAGGCTTTTAGGGCTGATTGTAAATCGGTGTAGGCATTATCCCAAGATGTCCCATCATTATTGCCTGTCGCATTTTGGTTGACATAAATAATTCCTCCTGGGTTACTTATGTTGATGCCTTCTTCCTCTTGGATAAATATCGTTGCGCCATTTTCGGTTATGGCTTCTACTTCATAAGCACCAAGATCGACAGTATTATTAGAGATTCGAGAATTACCCACTAGATCGGTGTTAACATCTTCAACAACAGAGTTATTCCCCACATCGATAGCAGGAGAATCGGGCTGCAAACCGTAATTATTATTGGCAGGATCGACAAATAAAGGTGCAGCATCAATAATGTTCTCTCCCGCACCACTAAAGCCACCTTGCACCAAACTATCATTGATAGTTATTTGGTTATCTTCCACTACAATGGCATCTCCACTCCCTGTGGGATTTTGCCCGATAATGCTGTTAGTAATATTAACCCCGTCGCCACCATTAATAAAGGTTGAGTTAATCACCCCCGCGCTATCGGCTTGGTTTTCGACAAAAGTACTATTAGTAATATCAAAACCCAGCTCGGGATTATTCCTCAAATCATTACCTATCGCCCCACCAATATCCGCTCGATTGTTGATAAACAAACCGTTGGTAACTTCTCCTGACGAACCCCAAGTATATAACCCTCCACCAATACCGTCGGTGTTGTTATTAAAAAAAGCCACATTGTCGAGATTGACTTGAGAAGACTGCAAATAAGCCCCGCCACCTCCATTGATAGCAAAATTGTTGGCGATAATTAAATTTCTTAGTTCGGCATTACCTTCGCTGCCAGCATAGATACCACCACCATAAGTGCGAACAACATCAGCCTGTCCATCCACAATGGTAAAGCCGTCAAAAATGGTAAAGAAAGAAGTATCATCAACAGTAACGACTTGATAGCTGTTGTCAGAGCGATCGCCAGGAGCACCAATATTACCACTAAGGGTGACTTGATTGTTAACCCAATCTCGTTGAGATAGTTCGGTTTCACCTCCTGCAAAGCCGCCATAGACTTCGATTCCATTTTTAATCACAAAAGAGAGATCGCGATCGCCATCATCGGTAGGGTAATATGTCCCTTGGGCTACCCAAATTTGGTCTTCGGCTTGGGAGGCTTTTAGGGCTGATTGTAAATCGGTGTAGGCATTATCCCAAGATGTCCCATCATTATTGCCTGTCGCATTTTGGTTGACATAAATAATTCCTCCTGGGTTACTTATGTTGATGCCATTTTCTTCATTCATAGTTGCAAATTTTTTGGTTGAGATAGGTTAATAAAAATAATTTTGTGACGCTATCCAAGTAGAAATAGCCCCTATACGTTTTAGGTTGAATGTTAATGATTTATGCTGCGATCGCAAATCAAATATTTAGCATTTGTTATCTATGGATACAAAAGTAAAACATTTTAGAATTATTATTTGTTTATTTATTAGAAGACATAATTCAACTGAAAATTTTAACAATCAAAGTTTATAAATATGTCAACCTAATTAAACTTATAACGTCAAATAACAATCCTTTATTCCTCTGTTTTTCTATTTCTTTGAGTCTACTTATCAGTTTGGTGTTTGATTACAGTGGAACTACTTATCGCCCAAATTAAAATATTTTGAACTAAAAGCTAAAGACGAATAGCTTTTTTGGGTAACAAAGAGCAAATGTTATTAAATGTAGATAAAGGAGATACCGTAATAGGGTGCAAGAAACTATACAATGAAACGCTAGCAGTATAAGTTAGGCAAAAGACAGAGTAATTATGCCCCGTCGCAACGATCTCCACAAAATCTTACTTCTAGGTTCGGGTCCCATTGTCATTGGGCAAGCTTGTGAATTTGACTATTCTGGCACGCAAGCCTGTAAAGCATTGCGAGAGGAAGGATATGAGGTGGTTTTGGTTAATTCCAATCCTGCTTCGATTATGACCGATCCTGAAATGGCAAATCGTACCTATATTGAACCTTTAACTCCTGACATGGTAGAAAAGGTAATTGCCAAAGAAAAGCCTGATGCTCTTTTGCCAACAATGGGAGGACAAACAGCCTTAAACGTAGCCGTATCCCTGGCTAAAAGTGGAGTATTGGATAAATATGGCGTTGAACTAATTGGGGCAAAATTACCTGCGATTGAGAAGGCTGAAGATCGGCTATTGTTCAAAAAGGCGATGGAAAAGATTGGCGTACCCATGTGTCCTTCTGGTATTGCTAATAATTTGGCAGAGGCGAAAGAAATTGCCAAAGAAATTGGTAGCTACCCGCTGATTATTCGCCCTGCATTTACCTTGGGAGGAACAGGTGGCGGTATTGCCTATAACCAAGAGGAATACGAGCAAATTTCCGCATCTGGTATTGATGCTTCCCCTGTAAATCAGATTTTGGTTGATAAGTCTTTATTGGGTTGGAAAGAATATGAGCTTGGTGTGATGCGAGACGTGGCTGATAATGTAGTGATTATCTGTTCCATTGAAAATATCGATCCAATGGGAATACATACAGGAGATTCGATTACTGTTGCCCCTGCTCAAACTCTCACAGATAAAGAATATCAGCGTTTAAGAGATTATTCTTTAGCAATTATTAGGGAAATTGGAGTAGAAACTGGTGGTTCTAATATTCAGTTTGCCATCAATCCCATTAATGGAGAAGTAATTGTAATTGAGATGAACCCCCGCGTATCTCGATCTTCAGCATTGGCTTCTAAAGCGACTGGTTTTCCCATCGCCAAATTTGCGGCGAAATTAGCGATAGGCTATAGCTTAGACGAAATATCTAATGATATTACTCAAAAAACCCCTGCATCCTTTGAGCCGACGATCGATTATGTAGTCACCAAAATTCCCCGCTTTGCCTTTGAGAAATTCCCTGGCACAAAGCCTATCCTAACTACTCAGATGAAGTCTGTAGGGGAAGCAATGGCAATTGGCAGGACTTTTAATGAATCCTTTCAAAAAGCTCTGAGATCTTTAGAAATTGGTCGTTATGGCTTTGGTTGCGATCGCACTGAAACCCTCCCTTCAATTTCTCAATTACGCTCTAGTTTGCGGACTCCCAATCCAGAAAGGATTTTTAGTGTCTACCAGGCTTTAAGACTGGGAATGACTCCTGAAGAAATTTTTGAACTTACGGCAATTGATATTTGGTTTCTCGATAAAATGCAGGAATTGTTGGCGACAGAGAAGTTTTTGGTCAAGACTTCTTTAGCTCAAATTTCGGCTCCACAGATGCGGTATATTAAGCAACAAGGATTTAGCGATCGCCAAATTGCCTTTGCCACCAAAAAAACTGAAGATGAAGTACGAGCATTTCGTAAGGATTTAGGAATTTTACCTGTCTATAAATTGGTAGATACCTGTGCTGCGGAGTTTGAAGCTTTTACTCCCTATTATTACTCCACCTACGAAGAGGGAGAATCAGAAATTACACCTTCGGATAAATCAAAGGTAATGATCCTTGGTGGAGGTCCAAACCGCATTGGGCAGGGGATTGAATTTGACTACTGCTGTTGTCATGCAGCCTTTTCTCTTAGTAAAGCAGGATATGAAACTATCATGGTAAATTCCAATCCTGAAACCGTATCTACGGATTATGATACCAGCGATCGCCTTTACTTTGAGCCGTTAACCAAAGAAGATGTTTTAAATATTATTGAAGCGGAAAACCCCGCAGGAATAATTGTTCAGTTTGGCGGACAGACTCCGTTGAAATTAGCCGTACCTTTACAGGAATATTTGGTAAGGGCGAATCAACCTTCCCCCCTACAGACTAAAATTTGGGGTACATCTCCCGATTCAATTGATGCAGCCGAAGATAGAGAGAGATTCGAGCAAATATTGCGCGAATTAGAGATTACTCAGCCGCCTAATGGTCTAGCTCGAAGTTATGAAGAATCTTTGAATATTGCTAACCGTATCTCCTACCCTGTAGTAGTTCGTCCTTCCTATGTATTGGGAGGAAGGGCAATGGAAATTGTTTACTCTGATGCGGATCTAAAACACTACATGACCTATGCAGTGCAGGTCGAACCAGACCATCCCATCTTGATTGACAAGTTCCTAGAAAATGCGATTGAGGTGGATGTAGATGCTCTTTGTGACACCACAGGAAAAGTTGTCATTGGAGGCATTATGGAACACATCGAGCAGGCAGGGATACATTCAGGAGATTCCGCATGTTCCATTCCCTACAACTCCTTGCCCGAAACTGCGATCGCAACTATCCGCGACTGGACAGATAAATTAGCCAAGGCGTTAAAAGTTGTGGGATTGATGAACATTCAATACGCAGTCCAGGGAGAACAGGTATTTATCATTGAAGCCAATCCCCGCGCTTCCCGCACCGTTCCCTACGTTTCTAAAGCAACAGGTGTTCCCTTGGCAAAAGTGGCATCCTTAGTTATGTCTGGTAAAAGTTTAGAGTCTTTGGGAGTAGAACAAGAAACCATACCCAAACATATTGCTGTAAAAGAAGCAGTTTTGCACTTTAATAAGTTTCCCAGTACTGATACTCTACTAGGCCCCGAATTGCGCTCAACAGGAGAAGTAATGGGTATCGATACCGACTTTGGTAAAGCCTTTGCTAAAGCTGAAATTGGTGCGGGAGTCGATCTAGCCTTATCTGGTACGGTGTTTGTCTCCATGAACGAACGAGATAAAAAAGCGATCGTTCCTGTAGTTCAAGATTTTATCGATCTTGGCTTTAAAATTGTCGCTACTTCAGGGACACAAAAGTCATTGCAAGCAGATGGTATTCAAGATGTAGATTTGGTTCTCAAACTTCATGAAGGTCGTCCCCATGTAGTAGATTCGATTAAAAATAATCAGATTCAATTGATTATTAATACCCCCACGGGAGAAGAATCTCAAACTGATGCTCAATTAATCCGCAGAATGGCATTGGATTACAAGCTACCCATTATTACTACCATTGCAGGAGCCAAAGCAACCGCAGCAGCAATTCGTTCTTTGCAATCCGAACCATTGGAAGTTAAAGCATTGCAAGAATATCTTAGTTAATTCAATAATAAATAATTAAGTAATTAACAATATAGAGTGGATTTGCTATCTGCTCTTTTTTTGTTTTGATATATTTGACTTATTTTCCAGCAAAAATATTTCATTATGGGCAATCAATTTTATTTCAAGTGCTTGATGGCTGTGGCAATTGCCATTCCTGGCTTGGGTTTACAGCCCAGTGCTAATGCTCAAGTCCAGTCAAATATATCGGCTGAATCTACAATCAACTTTAAAGATCGCCTATCTTCCCCCTGGTCGAAGGCAGGGTTGATTCATACTTTAAAATCAAAATCTTCCATTAACGCCATTGAATTTAGTCCTGATGGCAAAATACTGGCTAGTGTTGAATCTAATCAAATTATCTTATGGGATACAGAACAAGGAGAAATAAGCCGTATTTTACCTGGTCACTAC
>ERZ1740059.584-NODE-584-length-19013-cov-5.151968_pt1 | contig 19013 bp, 19 predicted proteins | sample MGYA00581744_ERZ1740059 | MGnify/ENA primary metagenome ERZ1740059 (study PRJEB43018, sample SAMN04849738) | marine metagenome | isolation source: floating plastic debris | place: Pacific Ocean | collected 2008-08-28 | study: EMG produced TPA metagenomics assembly... | reverse complement strand
AAACCGATAATTTCATCCGGTTTGGAGGGTCAAAATCCAGAGCAATTACATTTAAAATGACGTATTGGTTGAATCTGTAAACTATGAGACTTGAAAACGTCATTCCCGCGTAGGCGGGAATCTCATTAATTGCGAGACTTAACTCTCATAAGCAAAATCCCTTCAAGCAATTCGAAGATTCCTGACTTCCGCTACGCTACATCAGGAATGACGTATTGTTTGTTAGTGCGGGTCATGCTCATCCTCATGAGTTCCATCTTTGCAACAGAAGGGCAACTTTTCATATGCCACAGAGTCACGCTCAAAGTTATCGGCATGATAACCTACTTTCGTGATCCGCTTACGGATTTTATCGGCATCCGTTTTCTTCGGATTGTAAACGACGGTTACCACTTTGCTGGGTACATCTAATGTGGCGCTTTTTTCTCCCTTTTCAAATGCTAAATCATATTCTATGGCCTCTTTGCACATACTGCAAACGGCCGAGGTCTTAATGTCTATCTTATAGCCTTGAGCCACTTTTATAGGCTCACTCTGGCCAAAAGTCTGGCTATATCCAATTGCTAAAACCGCTATTAATATTATTCTTAACGTTTTCATGTTTAGTTATTTGCTCGTTTTATTTTATATCTAATTCCTGCATATACCATTCTGCCAACTATCGGCCCCCAGACTATGGATGCGTCAAAATTCTCACCGAAGGGGTTGTCCGGATCTATGATCGGATCGTCCTGTGTAAAGCCTAAAAGGTTTTCTGAGCCCAGATAAATACTTCCCCAGCGATAACCTCGACTTACCTGAGTGTTGATGTGGAAATAATCCGGTGATTCTGCTTCTCTTTGAAGTTCCATGGGCTTGTCATTTGTATTAGGGAGTCGCTTTGAACCGTACCAGTGTATCGTGAGATCCGCTTTCCACTTGTCATACTTGGTAGCATATGAAGCGTTAAGAAAGAAGCGATCTCGCGATACAAAAGGTACTTCCTGAAGTCTGCCTGCAATGGTGGTTCTTACATCGTAGAACTTGTAGGCTGCTTTAATTTCAACGAATTGGCTCAGCGCATACTTACCCTCGACCTGAAAGCTATGCGCATATGAATCTCCATTCAGATTATAAATGAACAAGTTATTTGAGCTTTGGTCCATATCATAAATCAATTGGTTTTCGAAGTGGGTGTAGAAGTAATCGAAGACCAGGTTTAAATCCTCATCGCCTAGAGTGAAATTGGTGACAAGGCTGCCACCCAAGTTCCAGGACACTTCGGGTTCCGGGGCTTCCTGTACAATCAACTGCCGGCTTGAAACCAAAATATTGCTTCTTTCTACAATAGGATTGGCAACCCGGTAACCTCGTCCCGCTGCCATACGAATTGAAGTTTTATCCGAAAACTGATATCGTGTATGCAATCTTGGACTGTAGAAATTGCCGTACAGATTATGGAAATCTACCCTTCCTGCGGCTATCAGAGAGAATTTGTCACTGGGTAAATAGGAGTACTCGTAGTAAAGTCCCGGTACTACTTCCTGCCTTGTGAATGCTGAATCAGCATAAGACTCTTCAAAGTCATCAATCAAGAAGCTGGCCCCAGCCTTGTATTGGTGGAATGAATTGCCGATAATATTCTGATATATGGCATTAAGATAGCCGGTCTTTTCAGTACCGGTATATTCGTTCCGTCCAAATCCTGCATCAATATCGGTGTAAGACCCCGAATAGATGAAGCCCCAACCTTTGTAGGGTTTGTGTGGAAACAGAAGACCGGTTTTACCAAACACCTCAACGCGAGTGGTTTGATTCAGAAAACCATACTCGCTCGAAGTTTGAAAATCATCTCCAAAACCAAATCCCAGCTGTCCACCTGCTTTTTCATCACGCATGACCTGGAGGCCCATCTGCATCATGACCTTTTCGCCTGTTCGTTTATAACGATTCATTAGGTTGAACTGTCTGGATTTTGGTAAGTCCATGAAACCATCGTTATTGTTATCTACTTCACTGGCAAAATAATCACCATGAAAAAGAAAGGCTGTGCTCCATTTATCAGACAGATTCCTGGCATGGTTGGCATTTACTTCCATTCTCCCAAAAGAGTTCACATAGCCATTCAAATACAATGTTTCACTGGTTTCCGGTTTTTTTAGTTCTACATTCAGCTGTCCTGTCATGGACTCATAGCCATTGACCACAGTTCCTGATCCTTTGCCCACATCTATGGACTGGATCCAGGTACCCGGAACATAACCCAGTCCGTAACGTCCGATCAGGCCTCTGATATGCGGGAGGTTTTCCCGATTGATTTGTACATAGCGGCCGTCAAGGCCCAGCATCCGGATCGTTTTCGCTCCACTTACCGCATCGGTAAATGAGACATCCACAGAAGCATTGGTTTCGAAGCTTTCTGACAGGTTGCAACAAGCGGCTTTGTTAAGCTCAGCTTCTGTTATGATCTCTACATGCTTGGACTCCAGTTGATCCATGAATGTAGCGCTTGCTGTTACTGTCACCTCGCCAAGCTCTTCCAGGCTCTCCTGCAGCTTAATGTGCATAAGTTTGCTTAAATCAGCGGCCAGAGTATCCGACTTGAACCCTGTGAAAGAGACAACCAGTTTTGAACTTTTATCAACAAGCGTTAACTGAAACCGGCCGTTGATGTCCGTTACGGCTCCGTTTTGCGTACCTAGCTCGAGGACTGTTGCTCCTATTAGCGGCTCGTGCTTTTGATCGGCCACCATGCCGCTAACCACCTGCGCCTTTGAGGTATAGCTCAGACATATAGTCGATATAATAAGTATTAGTTTGAATTTCATGATTGCTTCTGTAATGAATAAAAAATCATTCACGGTAGGCATAATGACTACATTACACCCATCAAAAGGCAATTATGTCTATAGAAGGAAAGATTGAACCTGAACCGGGATGTTCTGGTCAATCAATGGAGGTTTGTAGTTTAAATATTGGGGCTTGTCTGTGTCTTCGCTGTAGAGTTCGTCAAGAATAACAGCATAGTCAATTACACTTATCAACTGAAGCTCAGGGCTGAAATCATAGTTGTGATTTACCTTGCTGAGATCTTCCACTTTGTATTCCTCTTGCTGATCATCACAGCAATGTTTGGGACATTCCCAACCAAACTTGGTCTTGCAAGACTCTGCCTTATGAAAAACGGCAACGCTTTTCAAGCGCCCCATGCAATAGTGCTTATTGAGTGTTACCCCTGTGGTAGCTATTAGCAGCATCAGGGTCAGCGCGTAGTGCAATATGTTTTTCAACAGCTTCATTTATTGTTCAAAGATACGTAAACCTGATGTATTTGTTTAATGACAGGCCTGATTGAACTTCTTCAGTTTATAATAATTGTAAGGTAAGGGCGTAACAAAGCCTACCGCCAGCGCTGGTACTAATGCCAACCAATACATCGGATCGCTGAATGCCGCTTTTCCACCTGTTATCATAAAATCAGTGCCCGTCATGGCTATTTCCATGGCTACCATGGAAATAAAAGACATACCAAAGGCCGTTTTCAGAGCCAAAGACCAACCGAAATGTTCTCTACGCCTTAGCAATACCGTTTCCAAAGCTATGGATGTGCAGAGACCCGCAATAATCGCCAGTACCATTTGCCAAACCATCGGTGTTTGTGGATAGTAGGCTTGTAGAATGAATACCATCCCAAAATCTCCTATAGAACATCCAATCAGGCAGTTTAATGTGTTAAATGAAGCCCGGTTCCATTTGGGAAGATCACTCCAAAACCCGGTATTTTGGATAACAGAGTATCCGGCCTCGTGAAGTAACTGATCCACATTAGACGTCGAGATATTATCACCTTTCACAGTTAATGTCTTCACCTCAGGTTCTAAATCTACAGACCATTCTTTAATATTCTTATTGCGATCCAGTATGGGTGAGATCTTATTCACACAGCCCTGGCAATGTAAATCTGTTTTGAGTGTTAGTGTGCTCATCTTAATTTATCGATTCAAATTCCGGGAACATGGTACTGAACTCATCAATGTTAGCAGGAATTTCGTAATCACAAACAGCGGTAAATCCTTCCCACATCTTTTGCACAGTTACGTTACTATGCGCCTTTTCAATGGCTTCTGACTTTGACTTCATCATAGTGGGTTCACGATTCGTAACCAGGCCTTCGGCTCTCAACCGGTCGACATGTGTTTCCATCAATAGGTCGCGCTCAGCTTCTTCCCTAGGTTTTGGCTTATAACAGGCAATGACTATTTTTCCCACAGCTTGAATTTTATGATACAAATAACGGTAAATATCGGTATCCATGATTTACATAATTATTGAAAAGTGTTGTAATATTCCCAAGTTCATTCCCGCGCTTGACGGCTACGGCATCTAGTCCGGGAACTATCCGTACAGAAAACAAGTATAATTCCCGGGCCCTCGAAAAAAATATCGAGGTGCCGGATCAGGTCCGGCAACTAACTTAGACTTCATCCAGAGGTTTCCTATCTGGCTTATGTAGCTTTTTGAATTGAGTAGGGGACATGCCAATGTTCTTTTTGAACTGGTTGGATAAGTGGTGCACGCTGCTGTAACCGGTTAGGTATGCTATTTCGCTCAGCGTTAGTTCATCGTAAACCAATAGTTCCCTGACCCGCTCCAGTCGTTGTAATATGATATAACGCTCGATAGTTACGCCTTCTACTGACGAAAATATTGAGCTTAACTTGCTGTAATCAATACTCAATTCACTTTCAAGGTATATGGAGTAGTTGGTGTAAGGCTCTTTGGAATGTCGGATGTTATCTATAACCAGGGCCTTGATCTTTTGAATGATCTTACTGTTTTTGTCTTCCAACATTTCAAAACCTCGTCTCTCAAGATTTCCGGAAAGCGTGGATTTAGTATCGTCAGGTAATGATCTGGTAAGCTCTATTTCTCCAAGAATGATGTTCGTATAAGTTATAGAAAGCTTTTGCAATTCTTCCTGAACCGCTTCAATACAGCGATTGCAAACCATGTTTTTGATATGAAGCTTCATTCAACCTTTTGGAAATGATACTGTAAAGGTAGCGCCTTTATGCAATTCACTTTTAACACCAATCTTTCCCTTATTCAGATCAATAAGCTCCTGACACAACACCAGCCCTAACCCGGAACCCTTTTCACCTGACGTTCCAGGGGTGGACGTATTGGTTTCAAGGTTAAAAAGGCGCTCTATTTGTTCCGGAGACATGCCGGCACCCGTATCACATACCTGTACGGACACTAATTCATCCTCTTTAAAGCTCTTGATCTTAATGGCGTCTCCTTTTTGAGAGTATTTAATGGCATTATTGATCAGGTTTCTGACTATAGTTTTAAAACCGTTAGGGTCAGCATAAATAGCTAAGGAATGATCCGTTAAATCTTCAATGGTGATGCTTTTTGCCTTAGCAGATAGCGGAAAAATGTCCAGTACTTCATGCAGACGGTCCTTGAGAGTGAAGCGTTCAGGAGAGTAGGGAAAGGAACCTTCCTGGGTAAGAGCCCAATTGAGAAGGTTATCCAATAATCGAGACAATCTGTTGGAGGACGCGTCCATCTTATCGATCAACTCCGGGATCCGTCGCTGATCGCCTTTATCGAGATACATCCTGGTAAGTGCGCTCAATCCTTGAAAGGCGTTCACCGGCCCTCGCATGTCATGAGAAATGATGCCGAAGAAACGGTCTTTGGTACGGTTCATCTCTTCCAACTGATCTCGTTGAGCTTCAATTTCTTCTTTTTGCTCACTCATTTTAAGGTGGGCCAGCCGGTTCTGCTTGCTTCTATCACCGATGATCAGTACCAGGGCTATCAGGAGTATCAGGACCACACTACCCGCCAGAATTATGGCATATTGATTACTAATGGTATTATCATCGGCCAATGCTGCATTCCTAAGTAGTTGATTTTCATCTTCTTTTTGGCTAGCATCGTACTGCACTGTAGCTTCAGCAAAAGCTCGACCCAATTCTGTGTAGATAGCCTCCTTGATCGTATCATTCTTAGCAAGGTTAAGTGCCAGGTTTAAATAGGTTTTTGCTCCATTAAAATCGTTGAGTTCGTTGGAAAGTGCACCGAGTCGGTAATACGTCCTGGCAAGCTGCTCGGGATTTTTTGTTTGTTTGGCAATGTTTAAGGCCTTCAGAGCTAAAACTTTGGCGCTATCTGCGAAATCGAGTGGTATTTCCCGTGAAAGACGATCGAACTTTTGCCACTTAGTATTCAAATCCTGGCTGTAAAGAAGTGTGGTTGCGCAAAGCAAACCAAGAAATAGGATCGTTAAAAAAAATAGCGGCTTAGGCTGCATTAAAGGGAAAAAAATACCCGAACAAGATGGTTCATTTTCTTGATTCATGCAAATAAGAGGCAGAATAATACATGTTTAACCACTTACTTTTTTTGTGAATCTAGGAGTTTTGAGGAGCTTCAAAAAATTGCGAAGTAGGTATTGCAATACTAAAATGACTTCTGTTATATTTGCACTCCAATTTTGGACAACGCCCGGAGAGGTGGGTGAGTGGCTGAAACCACATGTTTGCTAAACATGCGTGCGAGAAATCGTACCGGGGGTTCGAATCCCCCTCTCTCCGCCAAACTTCGCTGGAGCTGGGTCTGGCAAGCCAAGTGAGGAACAATAATGTAGTATGTATACATTATTAAAAGTATTGGATCGGGTAAAGCTGTTTTAAGGAAACGGTTTTTGAGCGATCCAGATTAGCTACAGTGGATTTACAGGTCTAGCCTGCTTGACGAAGCTTTAGCGTAGTTAGGGTTCCGTAGCTCAACTGGATAGAGCAACTGCCTTCTAAGCAGTAGGTTGAAGGTTCGAGTCCTTCCGGAATCACATAAGTTCGGGGCGTAGCGCAGTCCGGTTAGCGTACCTGCTTTGGGAGCAGGGGGTCGCAGGTTCGAATCCTGCCGCCCCGACTTTTAAAACCGTCTTTGTTTAACATAGAGGCGGTTTTTTATTTTTATGTGTAGTTTTCATGTGTAGAACGCTTAGTTTTTATTACATGCAGAACGATAAAAGTTATCGGTAGAAGACAAGGGTTAAAGCAGGCAGAATACTGATAATTGTATCTGTTCTACTACAACAAGCAGCTCTATTATTCAATACTTCTTACTTCCAATAGCCTTGGCCAATTGGGGATATTCATTAAAGAACTTTCGCATTTCCTGGACACTCGAAAATTTCTTACTGTATGTATCACCATCAGGATCTGTCCAGTTAAGAACTACAGTTGCCTTGCTCACAGCGGGTAGCTTAAGCTGCTTTACCAACTCGTAACCATACATTGGGATATCGTTGTACTCATCTGCGGGTGAACCGGCACTGCCGTTTACGGTGTAGTACAAATTTTTATCTACTTCCCAGACATGGAGATAAACACACTGTGGGTCAAAACTATTTTTCTCTCTCAGTTTATAAAGTCCGGGGCGTAGCTTCATAGGGAAAAACAAAAATACTAATATTTTTAGTATGTCCTCACGTACTATCCCATCATATCTTTTAACGCTTTCCCATATTCATAATCCTCTCTCTCAACAGCTTCATCTATTATCTTAGGATCAGCCGAGAGAGCTTCTTTGTAAATCTGATCCATAGACTACCATGTTTTGACCTGGCTTACTTTCTTACCCATGTAGTTAATATAACTAACGAAATAGCCTGAATAGCAATAGAACTTAAAGAGTGTTGCGTGAAACTCTTGTGATACCACTAAGTGGCCATCGCGATCAAGTAGTTCGAGCTGTTCTTTTTCTGATAGATTATCAAACTCCTTTCTTTCCATTATCCTATGATCCCCCGGTTTCGTTCTGCTTTTCCATGATTTTCCATATCTTCAAGCACATTTAAAGCATGATTAAAAAGACACTTTTAGGCCTAACTCTGTTGGTTAGCCTTTCGATACAGGGTCAAGATGAAGCAAGTATTACTCTCGAAACCCTATCTCAAAGCGCCATAGAAGAGCATATTTATTTTTTGGCTTCCGATGAGTTGAAAGGGCGGGAGACAGGTTCTCCCGAAATTGATATTGCCGCTGAATATTTGGCTACCACTTTAAGAAGATTTGGGGTTCAGCCCGTACCCGGAGCGCAAGAAGGTTATTTTCAGGCTGTAGAGTTGGAAACTGTTCAGCCCGCCGCATCGAAAAGGTTAATACTTGGAGATTTTACTACGGAAAACGTACTTGTAATGTCCGGATCAAACATGGAACGTTCAATGGAGGCAGTTTTTGTGGATCACGGCTTGGAAAAGGATTACGAAAATAAGGATGTAGCTGGAAAGTTGGCTGTGGCGCTGGTTGGAAAGGAAGGTGCGAATGATCCTAATTCTTCTTTTGGACTGGCCGGTAGCAAAAGGACCATAGCTAAACGAAAGGGTGCAGTCGGGCTTATCGAGATCAACACCTTCGGAGCGGGTATATGGTATCGCTTTATTAACTATTTTGGACGAGCTAGCACCCAGGTTAAAGCCGAGGAGGCCGGTGATTTTATCCACCTTTGGTTGCAGGACGAAGATGAGAGGCTCCAGACCGCCGCTAAAAAGAAAAAGGCAATTGCTGAAATTAGCGTTGCCGGAATGTCCAGAACACTGATGGCGGCTAAGAACGTAGTGGGCATGGTAGAAGGTACTGATCCTGAATTGAAAAATGAATTCGTTATCTATTCTGCTCATTATGACCATATAGGCATTGGTCAGCCGAATGCAGAGGGAGACTCAATTTATAATGGAGCCCGCGATAATGCGGTAGGAGTGGTCACCGTTTTAAGCGCCGCAGAGAGTATTGCTAAGAACCCTACCAAACGCTCTGCTTTATTTATTTTGTTTACCGCCGAGGAAAAAGGTTTGCTAGGCAGTAAGTGGTACGCCGAGCACCCACTAATACCTATGAACCAGATGGTATATTGTTTTAACAGCGATAATGGTGGATACAATGATACTTCGGTAGCCACAATTATAGGATTAGAACGTACCACCGTGGCGGACCACATTAAAGCGGCCTGTAAAGAGTTTGACTTAGAAGCCATCGATGACCCGGCTCCTGAGCAAGGATTATTCGATCGCTCGGATAACGTGAGTTTTGCGTCCAAAGGTGTACCAGCGCCTACTTTTAGTCTTGGATTTAGAGCCTTTGATGCCGAGATTGGTAAGTATTATCATCAGGCTTCCGACAATCCGGACAATTTGGATTATGAATACCTTACTAAGTTCTTTGGTGCTTATGTAATGGCTTGTAGGTTAATCGCTAATGATCCCATAACTCCATTTTGGGTAGAGGGTGATAAATATCATGCAGCCGGGAAAGCGCTGTATAGCGGAAAATAGATTAGGGACGCTTAACATTGCGATATTAAATATTATGTTATGAAAAGAATAGATTTAAAAATTCTCGCTTTTTTCTTTTTAGTGGCTTGTTCTCCAAAGTCTAAGGAGAATACCTCAGAAGTTACAGAGAAAGAAGTACCTGTAGAGGAAGTAGTACAATTGACTGGTAACTTTGGAGATGAGATCACTGAAGATGGTGTGCTTAGCCCTGTAGACCTATTGGCTAAACTCGAAGGTTTGGACTCAGTAAATCTGAAAGTTGAAAGTGAAATATTAGCTACGTGTGCTATGAAAGGTTGCTGGATGAATGTGGCGCTAAATGATGATGAACACATGCGTGTGACTTTCAAGGATTATGGTTTCTTTGTGCCCAAGGAGGGTGTAGAAGGTAAAAAAGTGATTTTTGAAGGCTATGCTAAGAAAATAGCTACCGATGTGGAGACGTTACGGCACTTTGCTAAAGATGCCGGTAAGTCTCAGGAGGAGATTGATGCGATCACTGAGCCCAAGGACGAGATTACATTCATAGCTTCAGGGGTGATTATTAAGTAATAATCTTCATTTCGGAATTTTAATCCAATATTTGAATTGACAGAATGAAAAATCACTGGAGTTTAATAAAAAAATTAATTTGATACCGGATAAATGTATTCTAGCATTAAAATTAAGAATATATTTTCCAGTATAACGTAATCAGAAGACAGGTTACGAATAGTAGCCTGTCTTTTTTGTTTTTTGGAAAAGCACCCGTGCTAAACTACCTGAAAGAGCTCCAAACCCACCGACTAGTGCCCCAACTAACACGGTTATTAAAATTAAGAGGGTCACATTCCCACCTAGAGGTAAAACGTTAGCAATTTTGCTACTGAGAATTGATGAGGTATTAGTATCGATAATAATCGCGGTCAAACCCCACAATATACTGATGGCCAGGAAGCCGCAAAAAAAAGAGGAGAATCCATTTCCACCAAAGCCCAGGCAAACTAAAAAGGCAACAATGGCAACGGACCAAAAAGGTAAGAATAGCTGCAATAAAGCGCTGATACCAGCTATTAGAGCAAGTTTAACCATGAACTTCATATTAGTTATTGTTTAATTTTTGAGTGAAGAATTGATCTTTGGCCAAGTCTGAGGGTTGCATATAGTTTAACTTGATGTATTCGCCATCACGCCAAAGTGGTATCATATTATCAAACAATGGATTCCCCGGATTCCCTGATTGCCCTCCCGGTAATACGGCCCAAGCCCGGGGTGGGCTGGACATTTCTACTACTATGCGTTGGCTGGGGCCGTGGTTAGGCTTAGTGGAGTTTACTGCGTCCGACTCGCCATTCACCTGAATGTTATAAGTACTGAAAGGAGCCAACCTGGAAAGGTGAATGATCGATGTTCCTTTATAATTGCCCCAGGTTGCTTCCATTCCTTTTCTTTCTTTCCATTTTTCAATTCTTACCAAGGCAGAATCCAAACTCATCTGTAAAAGGTCTGAAAGACTCTCGACTTTTTCTGTACCCTTAACATCGATATACGCATCAGGGAAGTCATTTTTTAACATCCAGATCGTATGATAGCGACTAGGTACAGAAACTGGCAAATCGTTGTTATAAAACTCATCCCAAAGCAGTCCACGAAATTCACGTGCCCATGCCTCGAAATAGGTAGGCGCTATTTTATCAACCTCGTAGACGTAATCCCATGCTCTTAACTCATCCAGAACGTTCATATGATCGGACTGACCAATGGAATCCAACATGTACGGTAGGTATTCCTCAGGCCGGATACCATAATTATCGTTCTGAAGGGACATCATGTCCTGAGGTGTAACGGAACCACTATCATAGTCATTTAATACTCTGTTGATCCTACGATTACGATAATGCTCCATATTCTTCCAAACCATTTCATAAGGATAATTCTGATCTGCCGAGTGTTGATTTGCGGAACTGATAAACCCTCTTTCGGGATTATACTCATGGGCGTAGTGCTCAGTTGGAATGAACTCACCCCACTCAAAGATTGGATTGGAACCGTCCATTATATACCGACCTTGATCATCAAAATTCAGCGGTAACAAGCCTTGTACCCGAATAGAAACTTCTCCTTTGTCCGAAGCAAAAGCAACATGTTGTGCGGGAGCATCCCACTTTTCTAAAGCTTTTAGGTAACCTTCGTAATCTTTGGCCCGGTTTAGTTCTACCAGTGATTCTTGCACTCTTGAAGGATAGTGACCGATCCATTTGAGAGCTAAATGATCTTTGCCGTTATTACTGAGAAAGCGATCGTCATAAACTATAGGACCGTAGTGTGTATAAAGCACAGTATCGACATAGGTATCACCATCACGAATATTGATGTACTCATTAACCCTTTTTATTTCCAAATTTTCATCTCCGTAGATATACTTAGCTTTGGAATCATCGGTAAATTTGATCTTATACCAATCTCTATGATCACGGGCCACATTGGTAAAAGCCCAGGAAACATTTTGATTAAAACCCGATACGATACCCACATTGCCGGTGAGTGCAAACCCCATCACGTTAATTGACGGAGATGATAACTGCATTATAAACCATAATGAAGGTGCGTTAAGTCCGAGCTGCTTGTCGCTTGCCAAAATGGCTTAGCCTCTGTATGACTTCAGGCCTGCGACAGCCCAATTGTTACTACCATTATCCGGATCTGGCATATTATGCACTTTGGTCATGAAGGTTTTGATGACTTGAAGTGAATCTGGAGTTGATCTTGTTAAGGGTTCATAAGGAAGGTCTTCCGAGGTTCTCGCAACCGGATCAATACCTGCAGGCCATTGGGGATACAAACGTTCGAACTCCTCTGCACCCATAAGATTATATGCGTTGGTATTTTGAAGATCTTTGTCATAACCGGTTAGGTCGTCAATCATTAACTGTAGCAATAACGCTGATTTCACTGTGCTCCATTTTTCAGGTTCATAAGCTAGTAGTTTATATTCGATGGGCAAGTGTTTATAGGAGAGTGAGTTTATGTAGGCGTTTACCCCCATTGAATATGCTTCCACGTATTCTTTAAGTTGAGGGTTGCTTTCCATTTGTTTCCTGGTATTATCCGCTCCGAATAACATTCCCTTTCTTCTTTGCAATCTGTCCAAGTCGAGGGCTATTTCACCTACAAGCTCGGAAAGTCTACCTGCTGCTGCATAAGTTTGGAAATCCATTTGCCATAAACGGTTTTGGGCTACCACATAACCCTGAGCCATGAACAGATCATGGTTGTTTTGGGCAAAAATGTGGGGAATACCAAATTCATCATAATACACAGTGACACTGTCTTTCAGATCAGGAAGTGAAACATTGATATCGAACGGAATAGAATCACTTTCGGCATTTTGCCAAAAACCGAAAAAAGGGTCTAAGAACTTTCCAAGTGGTGGTACTCCATTACCTCCTATAATAAATCTGGTATTTAGCGAATAAATAAGAGCGCCAGTAATGGCTAAAGACAAGATAAGCTTTATAAATTTCATTAATTAGATTTAGTTTACTTTCCATGAAAGTAAACTAAAATGTTTGGATTTGGCAATTTTAAAACGTTCGCCAAAGAGCATAGGAAAATAATCCTGCTATCTTTAAGCCGATTTTTGAAATGCAAAGCATTCTTTCCAAATATGATAAGGCCGTAATCGAAAAGGCATCTAAGATAGAGATGCTCATTTTTGATGTTGATGGCGTACTTACAGATGGTAAGATCATATATACCAATAGTGGAGATGAGATTAAAGCATTCAACGTGAAGGATGGCCAGATTATTAGATTTCTCAAGGAGGCTAGTATCCGTGTAGGGGTCATTACCGGTCGCAGTTCGGCCTTGGTGGAAAGAAGATGCATTGAGTTGAAATTAGATTTCTTTCATCAAGGAGCTAAGGACAAATGGGCAGTCATTGAAGGGGAACTTGGTTCACTATCAGCGCAAAAAGTGAGCTACATAGGAGATGACATTATTGACCTGAAGGCCCTGGTTAATTCCGGTTTGGGTGCAGTACCTGCGGATGGAATGAGTTATGTTAAAGATCACGCAGATATTATTACCCTTGCAAAAGGTGGCGAAGGGGTTGTGCGAGAGGTGGCTGATTTGATTCTGGCAAGTCAGGGAAAAATGGAATCGATCATAAAGCAAAAGCTAGGATGATAGAAAAGTTTGATAAGAAAGTTCATGTTACAGACTCAATACAACTTGGAGGAGATAAAATGGTACTGTTTGCGGGGCCCTGTGCAGCAGAAAGTTATGATTTATGTCAGGAAGTGGGTGCAAGAGTGAAAGGCTTGTGTGAAAAACATGGAATTGATTACATATTCAAAGCCTCATTTGATAAAGCCAACAGAACTTCGTCCACTTCTTACCGTGGAAGTGGTATGGACATGGGGCTGGAGATCTTGTCAATGGTAAAAGACAAATTAAAAGTGCCAATTGTAACCGATATCCACGAGTCATATCAAGCTAAAGAAGTTGCTGAAGTAGTAGATGTCCTTCAAATCCCTGCCTATTTATGTCGTCAGACTGATTTGCTTATTGCGGCGGCCAGGACCGGAAAAGCAGTAAAGATTAAAAGGGGGCAATTTATGGCTCCTGAAGATATGAAATATGCTGTTGATAAGGTGAAGTCTGTTGATAACAGCAACGTTTTTCTTACGGAGCGCGGAGCCTCCTTTGGCTATCACAACTTAGTAGTTGATATGAGAGCGCTTCCGATCATGCGGCAGTTTAGTCCGGTAGTTTTTGACGTCACCCACAGTGTACAGCAACCTGGAGGCGCCGGTGGTAGCTCCGGAGGACAGCGGGAGTTTGCGCCATACTTAGCTAAAGCGGCGGCAGCAGTGGGAGTAGATGGTTTTTTCATAGAAACTCACCCGGAACCTGCCAAAGCCTTGAGTGATGGACCTAATATGATTCCCTTAGATGAAATGGAAAGCTTTCTAAAGATGCTGAAGGAAGTTTGGCAAGTTGGTAGGGCTTATGTTAATTAGCAAATTGATTTTTTTGACTTTATGATTTTCAGATATCTTGGCCTAGCTCTTTTCGCAGGCATCTTAGTTTTTAGCTCCTGTGTTCCGAATAAGAAGATATTGTATTTGCAGAGTGAGGGTGAATTAGACAAGGATTTTCCCGTAGACACTGTGATAAGGGAATATAAGATGGGGAACTATGAATATAAGATTCAACCTGAAGACGTTTTATCTATCCAGATAGAAAGTCTCACTGATGAGGATTTTGATATTTTTGCTAATCAACAGAATCAGATAGTAGGAGGTGGAGTTGGTAATCTGGCCTTGGCTGGCTATCTCGTAAGAGACGATGGTAATATCGCTTTGCCTCAACTTGGAAGTATCAAGGTTCAAGGTAATACTGTTCATCAAATTGAAGATCTCATTAAAGAATTGGCAGTAAGTTATGTGGATGATCCTACAGTGAAAGTCAGGTTACTGAACTTGCGTGTATCAATTATAGGTGAAGTTAATTCTGAGGGAGTTGTAAATTCATTTAATAATCGCGTAACACTGTTGGAGGCCATAGCTTCAGCTGGTGGCCTTACAGATTTAGCAGATAGATCAGCGATAAAAATTGTACGACAAGAAGGCGATAAAGCTAAAGTTATGTATGCCAATTTGCTGGATGAGGAATTGTTATCGAGAAATGATTTTTTTATTCATCCGAATGATATAGTTGTAGTTCCTCCACTAAAACAAAGATCATTTAGAACGTATTTTGGTCCGAATTTGAGTTTAGTGATTTCTTCTATCTCGTTACTTCTGCTTACTATTAATCTAATAGATTAACTAAATGCGTATAGAAGATAAAAATACTTTGTTTGAAAGTGAGGTTTTAAACTCGACAGCTACAAACTCTAATGCCCTTATCAATTATAGAAGAATTCTTTTCAAGGCAATTCGTTACTGGTATGTGGTGTTGATATGTATAATAGCTGCTATTAGTATTGCATTCTTAATAAATCGCTATACTACTAAAATATACAATGTGGAGGCATCAATAATTATAAAGGAAAGTCAGGAAAATAATATTGGCGGACAATTGCTTTACAATAATGCCCTTGTTGAGCCTTACCGAAATTATTACAATGAATTATATATTATTAAATCACTCCCACTTATTCAAAGCGTTGTAGATACTCTTGGTTTTGACGTATCAATTTATAGGCAAGGTGATATCAAGACTTCTGAGTTTTATGATGATAATTTTCCAGTGAAAATTGAATATGACGGAATGCCAAATGGAGAATTTCAATTGATGCTAGTCGATGATTCCTCTTTCATCCTCAATGCCTCGACAAATACCACTGTCGCCAATGATAATTATTATAGTTATGGCGAAAAAATTGAAATTGAAAAATCCAAAATTGTGGTGTCGAAGCGATTTAATTCAATAAGCAAGAATTTTCTGAATAAAGAATATGTCTTGGTTTTTAAAAATATTAAGTCCGTGGCGAATAGATATCGCAGTAGGCTTGGCGTATCTTGGCAGGAACAGGGCGCTTCCGTTGTGAATCTTACAGTAAGAGGTGCACTACCAACTAAAGAAATGTCCTTTTTGGATGAATTGACCAAACAATATCAACGCCTTGATTTGAAGAAAAAGAACCAAGCGGCATCCAGATCTATAGCTTTTATAGATAGTCAGTTAAAGCAGATTTCTGATTCTCTACAGTATTTCGAATTTAAGGTAGAGTCGTTTAAAAAAGATTATGTGGTTACAAATATTGATGGTGAAGCACTCAGGCTTTATCAAAGAATTGAAGATTTAGAGGGGCAGCTTGGTGAGCTTACTTTAAAAAAGAATTATTTAAATTATTTGACTGATTATTTAACCAAAGATACCAGTTACGATCAGGTTGTTCCCCCCTCAAGCGTTGGAGTAGAAGACCCTATTATGACCCAACTTATTTCCAATCTTGTACAGCTTCAGTCTACTGTCCAACTGAATGCTAGCTTAGAAAAAGCATCTACACCTTTAACGCAAAGGAAGAAAGACCAGATAGAAAAAACGAAAAGTGATTTGTTGGAAAGCGTTAGGAGCTCGCTGGGTGCACAAAAGATTAATGAAGATTTTCTTAGGGATCAGATTAAGTTTGTTGATAATCAGCTCGCCAGGTTACCGGAATCTGAAAGAAGGTTAATAAATCTTCAGAGAAATTATGCTTTAAGTGAAAATCTCTACATTTTCATGATGCAGAAAAGAGCCGAGGCAGGGATATCTAAGGCCTCTACGACTTCCGATATAGTAGTTGTAAATCCTCCACACAAAGTGGGTGGTCCAATTACGCCAAAACCCATTCAAAACTATGGGATAGCAATTGCCTCAGGCTTGTTTATTCCTTTGCTTATTTTCCTGGTAATGGAGATGGCTAACCAAACCGTTCAGTCCAAGGAAGATATAGAAAACACTACTAATATCCCAGTAATTGGCGGTGTTGGGCATAATACGCTCGATGATAATTTGGTAGTATATAATAAGCCAAAAAGTGCTGTTGCTGAGTCCTTCAGAGCGTTAAGGTCTAATCTCAATTTCTTTACTGAGGGGAAAGAAAAAAAGACTTTTCTAATAACTTCCTCAATAAGTGGAGAGGGTAAAACTTTTTCAACAATAAATCTAGCCACAGTACTGGCTTTTAGTGAAAAAAAAACACTCATAGTAGGTGCTGATCTAAGACGCCCGCGACTTTATAATGATTTTGATTTAAAAAATGATATTGGGTTAAGCAACTACCTCTCTGGACAAGCTTCATTAAATGATACTATACTAAAAACCCGAATCGAGAACTTGGATTTGGTAAGTGGAGGACCGGTTCCTCCAAATCCTAGCGAACTTTTGATCGGTTCTAAAATGGATCAGTTCATTAAAGATGCCTTTGCCAATTATGATTTTATAATACTGGACTCTCCACCTATTGGTTTAGTGACTGATGCTTTCATCCTTTCAAGACACGCTGATCACATGCTTTTTCTTGTCCGTCAAAACTACACTCCGAAAGCGGCACTTAAGACTGCTCAAGAATTTTATGACAATGGCAGAATTAGAAATGTAAGTATTGTTTTTAATGACATCCGCAAGGTAGGGCCGGGTTATGGTTATGGATACGGCTACGGTTATGGCTACGGCTACGGCTACGGCTATGGTTCAAGATCTAAAAATGGTGCTTATTACCTGGAGTCCTAATTTTGTATGTACTAATTAATAGAGATCATAGAAATGCCAAAGAGAGTTTTAGTTACAGGTGCAGACGGTTTTATAGGATCTCATTTAACTGAATTACTGGTTAGAGAAGGTTATCAGGTAAGGGCCTTTGTATATTACAATTCTTTTAATTCCTGGGGGTGGTTAGATACGCTTTCTATGGAAAGCATTGGCCAAATAGAAGTATTCAGTGGTGATATACGTGATCCAAATGGCGTAAGGACAGCCATGAAAGATATTGACTTGGTTTTTCATTTGGCAGCCTTGATAGCTATTCCATTCAGTTATCATTCACCAGATTCTTATGTGGATACGAATGTTAAAGGTACCCTCAATGTAGTTCAGGCTGCAAAAAACCTAGAGGTTGATAGAATACTAGTTACTTCGACAAGTGAAGTATATGGTACTGCCCAGTTTGTTCCGATAACCGAGGAGCATAAAAAGCAACCTCAGTCCCCATACTCGGCATCCAAGATCGGTGCGGATTGTATTGCTGAGTCTTTCTTTCGGAGTTTTGATTTGCCAATTACTATTGTTAGGCCTTTTAATACATACGGACCAAGACAATCAGCTAGAGCAATTATCCCAACCATTATCTCACAGTTGCTGGCCGGTTATGATGAAATAAAGTTGGGGGATCTAACTCCAACTCGAGACTTACTTTACGTCAAAGACACGGTGAAAGGTTTTTTGGATATCTCGAGATGTACTGAATTAATAGGTCATGAAGTAAATATTGCGACCGAATCTGAAATTAGCATCGGTGAACTTGCTAACACAATTATTAACGAGATCAATCCAAATGCCCATATTTTAACCGATGAAGTAAGACTGAGACCCCAAAAAAGTGAGGTGTTCAGATTACTTGGTTCAAGTCAAAAACTGATAGAATATACCTCTTGGAAACCTACTTTTACTCTCGAAGATGGACTTCAAGAAACAATTAATTGGTTTGAAATTGAAGAAAATAGAAGATCTTATAAATCCAATATTTACAATAAATAAGAGATGGATTATTACATACTTGGTTCAGGAGGTTTTGCAAAAGAAGTGCACTTTTTATTAAAAAAGTGTAAAGGAGCTGAATTAAAAGGCTTTATTGATCTATATCCAAAAAAAGATTTTATTCTATCAGGAGGGAACATGGCACAAGTGATTTCTCAAGAAGATTTTTTAAACAAGATTAAACCAAGCAAGGGAGTTAGCCTTTTGATGGGAGTTGGAGACCCAAAATTAATTGATAAACTATCTAGGACCTTCGAGGAATATAAATTTCCTAATTTGATCCACCCTTCATTTATTGGAGATCTAGAATCAATTGAAGTGGGGATCTGAAATATAAATACAGCAGGTTGCATTTTTACCGTGGACACTAAAATAGGCTCATTTAATATAATTAACTAAAATACGACATTGGGCCATGACAGTAATATTGGCAATTGAAACTTTTTTAAACATG
>ERZ1740059.583-NODE-583-length-19056-cov-6.403558_pt1 | contig 19056 bp, 15 predicted proteins | sample MGYA00581744_ERZ1740059 | MGnify/ENA primary metagenome ERZ1740059 (study PRJEB43018, sample SAMN04849738) | marine metagenome | isolation source: floating plastic debris | place: Pacific Ocean | collected 2008-08-28 | study: EMG produced TPA metagenomics assembly... | reverse complement strand
ACCGAACGTCCGCGGTGTGAGCGCGGGGCGACACATCGATGCCGCGCCGGGACGCGGCGCCCGCGTGGACCGGCCTCCGCGCCGCTGACGCGCGAGCAGCGGCGGCTCCCGAGGGAGTCACCCTCGCCGGGTCCGCGCTGAACGAGCGTGGCCCCGACGCTCGCGCGCGCCGCTCGTGGTCCACCGGGCTACGAGCGCCGGCCCCCGCTCCTCCGGGACGGTCCCGGCGGAGAACCTTTGCCCGCGCCTCGCGCGACGGGCCCGTGTGTGTCTGCGGCGATGCTCGCCGCCGAGGAGTTTCAGAATGTCCAAAGGTTCCGCAGTTATCGCGATCATGATCGCGTTCATCGGCGGCTTCGCCATCGGCAACGTCACCGGGGGTTCCGGGGACGGCGGCGAGGAAGTCGCCACTAACGTCGAGGTCGAGCCCACGGAGGGCGCTGCCGGCACTGCCGCGGGTGACGTGCCCGCCGCACCGGCCGATGGGATCGAGCGCTTCCGCATCCCGGTGACCGACGCCCAGCCCCAGAAGGGCCCGTCGGACGCGCTCGTGACCATCGTCGAGTGGTCCGAGTTCCAGTGCCCTTTCTGCAACCGCGTGCTGCCGACGGTGCAGCAGATCATGCGCGAGTACGAGGGCAAGGTGCGCTTCGTCTGGCGCGACAACCCGCTGCCCTTCCACCAGAACGCCAAGCCCGCGGCGACGCTCGCGCGTGAGGCCTTCCAGCAGGGTGGCAGTGAGAAGTTCTGGGCGGTTCATGACCTCCTCTTCCAGAACCAGCGCGCCCTCGAGCGCGCGGACCTCGAGCGCTACGCGCAGCAGGTCGGCCTGAACGTGGCCGAGGTGCGCGCCGCCCTCGACAACGACGAGCACGCCCGCGCCATCACCGAGGACCAGCAGCTCGCCAGCCGCGTCGGCGCGCGCGGCACGCCCAACTTCTTCATCAACGGCCGCCAGCTGACGGGTGCCCAGCCCTTCGCCAAGTTCAAGGAGGTCATCGACGACGAGATCCGTCGCGCCCAGGCCCTCGTGGACGGCGGCACGCCGGCGGCGCAGGTCTACGCCTCGCTCACGCGGAACGGCCGCACGCAGGCCGCCCCGCAGCAGCCGCAGCAGCAGCAGCGCAACGCGCGCCCGCAGCCCGACCCGAACGCGGTCTACAAGGTCGAGATCGACGGCCCGCACCCGCAGAAGGGTCCGGACGACGCGCTCGTCACCATCGTCGAGTTCAGCGACTTCGAGTGCCCCTTCTGCAGCCGCGTGAACCCCACCGTGGCCCAGATTCGGGAGACCTACGGCAACGACGTCCGCATCGTGTGGATGAACAACCCGCTGCCCTTCCACCAGAACGCCGGCCCTGCGGCGCAGGCGGCCCTCGAGGCCTTCGACCAGCGCGGCAGCGACGCCTTCTGGGCGATGCACGACAAGATGTTCGAGAACCAGCGCGCGCTGACGCGCGAGAACCTCGAGAGCTGGGCTCAGGAGATCGGCCTCAACATGGCGCAGTTCCGTGCGGCCCTCGACAACGAGGAGCACAAGGCGACCATCGAGCGTCAGCAGGGAATCGCGCGCCAGCTCGGCGCGTCGGGCACCCCGAGCTTCTTCATCAACGGCCGGAACCTTCGCGGGGCGCAGCCCTTCGACCGCTTCAAGGCCGTCATCGACCAGGAGCTCGCCAAGGCGCGCGCTCTGGTGCAGGGCGGCACGCCGCGCGGCCAGGTGTACGCCAAGACCATCGAGAACGGCGCGACGTCGCCGCAGACCATCGCTCCCCCCGCGGGCGCGCAGGCGCCGGCGGCCCGGCAGCAGCCCGACGCCGACCGCGTCTACGAGATCCCCGTCCCGCGCAACGCGCCCTCGAAGGGTCCGGCCAACGCGCGCGTCGTGATCCAGGAGTTCAGCGACTTCCAGTGCCCCTTCTGCAGCCGCGTTCTTCCGACCGTGGAGCAGATCACGCGCGAGTACGGGGACCGCGTCCGGATCGTGTGGCGCGACTACCCGCTCCCCTTCCATCAGCAGGCGGGCCCCGCCGCGCAGGCCGCGCGTGAGGTCTTCGCGCAGGGCGGCTCGGAGAAGTTCTGGGCGTACCACGACCTCCTCTTCCAGAACCAGCGCGCCCTCGAGCGCGCCGACCTCGAGCGCTACGCCGAGCAGGTCGGTGGCATCAACATGGCGCGCTTCCGGGCCGCGCTCGACAACGAGACCCACAAGGCCGCCGTCGAGGCCGACATGGCCGCGGTCCGCACGGCCGGCGCGCGCATCGGCACGCCGAGCTTCTTCATCAACGGTCGTCTTCTCCAGGGCGCGCAGCCCTTCCCGGCCTTCAAGGCGGCCATCGACCGCGCCCTCGAAGAGGCCAACTGACCTGAGCGCCTCGCGCGCAACCCGCGCGGCGACGCCCCGGCTCCTGGATGGAGTCGGGGCGTCGTTGCTTCGGGGGCTCGTTCTCGGCTCCGGGTCGGTGAACGTGAGCGTGTACGTCCCCGCCGCCGCCTGCTACTCCGCCTCTCCGTGTCCCCCGCACGTCGCCGCCTGGTGCTCGTCGGCCTCATGTGGGGCGGGGCGCTCCTCTCCCTGGCGGCGCTCGTCGTGGCGCGACGGGGGGCCGAGGAGCTTCCGCCGATGCCGCGGGCGCCGGGGGCGCCGGCCGTGGACGCCGTGCCCTCGCCCGGCGCGCCGCCCCCATCCGCCGCCCTCGCCCCTCCCGCCAAGGGGCCGCCGACGAGCTTTCGTCTCGGCCCCCGGAACACCGGCCGAAGCCCCCATCGCGGGCCGGCGCTGGCGCAGCGGCTGTGGGCCGTGGAGCTCGGCGCGCGGGTGACGGCGCAACCAGTCGCCGACCGCGGGGGAAACGTCTACGTGGGCGCCCACGACGGTCGCTTCCATGCGGTTCGCGACGGTCGCGTGCTTTGGCGCCGGGACCTCGGTGGCCCCATCTGGTCCACGGCGGCCGTTACCGCGGAGGGCCTCGTGGTCGTGGGGAGCGACGCCGGCGCATTGCATGCCTTCTCGAGCGACGGGAGCCTGCGCTGGCGCCTGCCACTCGCGGGCGACGTGGATACGGGCGTCGTCCCCGGACCCGAGGGGGCCCTCTACGTCGCCGCGGGCACGGGCCTTCACCGCGTGAATGCCGACGGGACGCTCGCGTGGCGCTACGAGGCGGACGCCAAGATCTTCGCCACGCCCGCCCTCGGACCCGACGGGACGCTCTACGTGGGCTCGCAGGACGACCACCTCCACGCCGTCACGCCCGAAGGGGCCCGGCGCTTCGTCTACCGGACCGAGGGGGACGTGGACGGCAGCCCCAGCGTCGACGAGGCGGGAACGGTGTATTTCGGCAGTGACGATCGCCGCGTGTACGCCCTCGAAGCGACCGGTGGTCTCCGCTGGTCGGCCGAGCTCGGGGGCATGGTCCGCGCACCGCTCGGGCTGACGCTGGACGGTGGCGTGCTCGCCGGCGTCTTCGGGCCGCGCCCGCGCCTGGTCTGCCTCGACGCGGCGCGGGGCCGCGAGCGCTGGGTCTTCTCGCTGGCAGTGGCCGACACGACCGAGATCGGCGTCGCGAGCGGCCCGCTCGTCGACCGCGACGGCAACATCTACTTTGGCGCCCACGACGACACGCTCTACGCGCTCACGGCGCATGGAGAGCTGCGCTGGGCCGAGGAGGTCGGGGGCGACGTCGACTCGAGCCCGGTGCTCCTGCCCGGGGGCACCCTCGTCGTCGGTAGCGACGACGGATACCTCTACGCCTTCGGGTCCTGAGCCGCCCGGCGCCTACTTCTTCTTGCGGCCGAAGAGCTTTCCGAGGAGGCCGCTCCCCGCCTCCTCGGACTCGTGGCTCCCCGAACGGTCTCCGCCCTTGCGCATGCGCGCGATGCGCACCTGCCGCACCGCGTCGATGTTCTTCGGATAGCGCTGCGCGACCTGCTCGTAGAGGCGCAGCGCTTCCGTGTGGTCGTTGCGTCGCGCCGCCAGCTCGGCCTTCACCATGAGCGCCCGCTCGTGCTCCGGCGCGGCGTCGAGGGCCTGCATCAGATGGTCGCGGAGCTCTCTGAGGTGCAGCCCCTCGGAGCCCTTCAGGCGGAGCAGGACCTCCGCCCTCGCGGCGAGGTAGTCCGGCTCCTTCGGCCGAAGCTCGAGGGCCTCGTCGACGACGGGCGCCGCCTCGGCCCAGGCCTTCCGGCGCATGAGCACCTCTGCCTTTTGAAAGGTCACGGCGGCCTCCAGCACCTTGGCGAGCTTGCGCTCATCCGCCGGCGTGCCGCCGCCGTCCTGCACCGAGCGCCGGTAGCGCGCGCTCAGCTGGGGGTTCAGCAGCGTCTTCTGCGCCTCGGTCAGGTGATGGAAGATCGTCTCCGCGTGGCCGCGCAGTGGCTCCAGCTCCGGCGGGAGCCGGTCCGGATGCCATGTCTTCACCTTGGCGAAGTAGGCCGCGTTGATCTCTTTCTCGCCCGCCGAGGAGCTCACGCCGAGCATCGCGTAGTAGGTCTCGCGGTCCATGCGCTCGGCGACCTGGAGCACCTCGTCCCAGCGCGCGGCCAGCTCGCCCGTGAGCGCGGGCGGCTTCGCCACCGACGAGGTCATGCTCGGAGGGAGAGAGAAGCGCGACGACTCCGCGGCGCCGGTCGGCTCGGGTTCGGCCGCGTCGGGGAAGAGTGAGCTCAAGGGAGCCGCGGGCTCATGCGGCACGGGCGGCATCGCCGGCTCTGGTCCCGGCTCCGGCTCTGGATCTGAGTCCGGCTCGGGCTCCGGCATCCCGGGCAGGGCAGGGGCCGGGCCCTCGTCGAGGTCCTCGAGTCCGGGCAGCCCATGATCGGCCGATGGCGGAGGCGGCGTCGGAGGCAGCGGAGTCGGAGGCGGCGGAGTCGGAGGCGGCGGAGTCGGAGGCGGCGCGTCCGTGCCGCTGGCCGGAGGTGGCGAGGCGTCCCTCCGCATCTCCATCTCGGCGCTCACGTCCGCCGCACTTCCCTGACCGGCCGCCGCGGCGCCCGCCGCGTCCGGCTCCTTCCGCGCCGGTTTCGGGGCCGGCGCGGCCGCGGGGCGCGGAGGCGTTGCCGGACCGGCCTCGGTGCTCGCCGCGAGGGCGGGCGCCGACGAGGCGCGCCGGGCTTCCGCGATGCGCGCGGCCGTCGCCTTTCGGTCCACGCCGAAGCTCGGCGAGCTCTCGCGGATGCGCTGCGCCAGTGCCCGCGCCGCCATGGAGCGCTCTGCCGGCGTGCTCGGACGGTCCCGCGCCGCGTATACCTCGAGGCCACCGGTGAGCGCCAAGAGGTAGAGGACGCGGCGGGCGACCTTGGCGTCGCCGTACGCCTCGACGAGCGCGTCGACGGGGCGGGGCTCGGCGCGGAGCATCTCCACGAAGGCCGTCTCCCGGTCCATCAGCCGAAAGCGCTCCACGAGCGACGACGCGAAGCGCACCGGCCGCCCCTCGAAGGTCGAAAAGAGCCGGTCTACGGCGTCGTCGCGCAGCGGACCTCGCACGGACGCCGCCAGTAGCGCGAAGGTGTCGACGGGCTCGCGAAGGGCCGACTCGCCGCAGAGGTCCTCTTCATAGAAGGCATAGGGCGCCCGTCGCCGGCGAAAGAGGGGAAGCAGCCCGAGCGCGAGGGAGGTCGAGTCCTCGATGAGGCGACCGCGGACGGCGCGGCCGTCCTCGAAGTAGACGCGGTCCTGCCCCTGCTGCCCTTCCTCGTCCGGCCACACGGCGAGCGTGCCGCTCATCTGGCGGTTCAGGATCGACAGCACCACGTGCTGCAGGGGCGTCTTCTCGAGCGTCCCCGTCGCGACTGGCGTCGGCGCCACGCCGTCACTCTCTCAAAGCCGCCGCCGCCGCGGAAGGGAAAGTGACCTGCTCTTTCCCCAGGCGCGCCGTTTCGAGACGTGCGGGACGTGTGCGGCCAGGTGGGGGCGCGTGGGCATCGGTGGACCTTGGCGGGTCATGTGGGTCTCGCCGGAGCTTACGAGGGAACCGTCCACCGCGTTCCCTCGGGCGTGTCGTGGAGCTCGACACCCCGAGCGATCAGCTCGGCGCGAATCGCGTCTGCGCGCTCGAAGTCCTTCGCGGCGCGAGCGTCGACCCGCGCCTGAATGGCCGTCTCGACCTCGTCCCCGGAGACCCCCCGGGCCGCGGCCCGGCGGTCTCGGATGCGAAGCAGCACGGCGTCCGGGTCTTGAAGCCCGAGGCCGAGCTCCGTGCCGAGGACGCCGAGAGCCTCCCGGGCGGCATCGACCACCGCGCGGGCGACCTTGCCCTTCTTGCCCTTGGCCTTCTCCGCGAGCTCGTTGATGGCGCGCAGCAGCTCGGCCATCGCCGCGAGCCCCTGGGGCATGTTGAGATCGTCGTCGAGGGCCGCGCGCAAGGTCGTGGCGAAGCGCGCGATGCCCTCCGGCGGCGCCTCCGGGCGTTCGACGATGCGCTTCGGCGGAAGAGCCGCGAGGCGTCGCACCGTCTCGTAGAGGTACTCGACACGACGCTCGGCCTCTTCGAGCTGCGGAAAGGAGGTCACGTTCCCCGCGTCGTCGACCTCGAAGTCGAGGTTGAGCGGCGCGCGGTAGTGCACGGTCATGGTCCAGAGGCGAACGGCCTCGGGCTCCACGCGGTCGAAGAGGACCCGGGCGGTGAAGAAGTTGCCGAGGCTCTTGCCCATCTTCTCGCCGTTCACCTGGACGAAACCGTTGTGCATCCAATGACGGCAGTAGGTCTTCCCCGTCGCCCCTTCGCTCTGCGCGATCTCGTTCTCGTGGTGGGGGAAGACGAGGTCGAGGCCCCCGGCGTGGAGGTCGAGCGTGTCGCCGATGTGCTTCGTCGACATCGCGGAGCACTCGATGTGCCATCCCGGCCGGCCGGGGCCCCAGGGACTCTCCCAACCGCCCGCGCCGCCCTTCCAGAGCGCGAAGTCGGCAGGATGCCTCTTCCGGCTCACCTGAGCGGCGTCGAGGCGTTCGCTCGCGCCACTCTTGAGGGCCTCGAGCGTGCGGTGCGAGAGCTTGCCGTACTCCGGGAAGCTCTCCACCGCGTAGTAGACGTCGCCCTCGCTCGCGTAGGCGTGCCCCTTCGCGATCAGCGTCTCGACCATCGCGATGATCTCACCGAGATGCTCGCTCACCTTGGGCTCCACGTCCGGGTCGAGGTTGCCGAGGCGGCGCATGTCCACCTGGAAGTGCTCGGTGAACTCTTCGGCGAGGTCCGCCGGCGCGATCCCCTTCTCACCCGCGCGCTTCAGGATCTTGTCGTCGATGTCCGTGATGTTGCGGACGTAGTTCACCTCGAGGCCGCTTGCGCGGAGGTGGCGAATGAGCACGTCCCAGACGACGTAACAGCGAGCGTGACCGAGGTGCGCGTAGTCGTAGACCGTCGGTCCACAGACGTAGATCCCCGCCTTGCCCGGCTCGGCGCCGGTGAAGGGCAGCTTGTCGCCCGTCAGCGTGTCGTAGAAACGGAGAGAGGTCGGCTCGCTCATGAGGGGCGCAGGATGGCATTCATGCGGGGCCGGGCAAGACACCCCGTTCTCCCGCCTGCACTTCCGGCTTGCGCGTCGGCTCATTGAACGGGATGGCTTGGGGACATGGCCGACGCGCTCGTGATTCGCCGACCCGACGACTGGCACGTTCACCTGCGGGACGGAGACATGCTGAAGGGCGTCGCGCTCTTCACGGCCCGCCAGTTCGCGCGCGCCATCGTGATGCCCAACCTGAAGCCGCCGATCACGACGGTGGAGCAGGCGCGAGCCTACCGTGAGCGCATCGTCGCGGCGCTCCCCGAGGACGTGGCCTTCGAGCCGCTCATGACCGCCTACCTCACGGACGCCATCTCGCCCGGCGAGATCGAGACCGGTTTCCGGGAGGGCGTCTTCGCCGCCTGCAAGCTCTACCCAGCGAACGCCACGACGAACTCGGCCCACGGCGTGACCTCGGTGGAGCTCATCCACGACGTGCTCGAGACCATGCAGCGCATCGACATGCCGCTGCTGATCCATGGGGAGGTCACGTCGCCGGAGATCGACGTCTTCGACCGGGAGGCGGTCTTCATCGACACCGTGCTCACGCCCCTCGTCGCGGCCTTCCCGGAGCTCCGAATCGTGCTCGAGCACATCACAACCACCGAGGCCGTCGACTTCGTACGGGACCAGCCGAAGATGGCGGCCACCATCACGCCGCACCACCTCGAGATCAATCGCAACGCACTCTTCGCAGGCGGCCTTCGCCCGCACATGTACTGCCTCCCGACGGCGAAGCGGGAGAAGCATCGGCTCGCGCTCCGGGCCGCGGCGACCTCCGGCGACCCGCACTACTTCCTCGGGACCGATTCCGCGCCTCACGCCGTGTCCGCCAAGGAGTCCGACTGCGGCTGCGCGGGCATTTTCGGCGCGCCCTACGCGCTCGAGTCCTACGCCAAGGTCTTCGAGGAGGAGGGCGCGCTCGACCAGCTCGAGGCCTTCGCGTCGGAGCGTGGTCCGGCCTTCTACGGGCTGCCGCTCAACGAGGGGCGCGTGCGCCTCGAGCGTGCGCCCGTGGAAGTGCCGCGTAACCTCTCCCTGGGCGGCGAGGTGGTCCGGCCCTTCCACGCCGAGGCGACGCTCCAGTGGCGCTTCGCCGGCCCGGCGTGAGCGGCGGGCGCACGGGCCGAGCGCCAGGCCTTCGCGCATCGCCCCGAGGAGTGCGGCGAGGCCGGCGTCGCTCCGCCGGCTCGGTGGGTAGCTGGCATAGAGCGTGAAGGTCCCCGTCGTGTGTCGCGGCAGCACCCGCTCGAGGCGGCCTTCGTCCACGTAGCTCCCGGCGACGGGTGGCGACATGAGCCCGATGCCGAGCCCCGCCACACAAGCGCGCACGAGCGTGCGGCTATCGGTCGCGCTCAGCCGGCCCCGCACCGGGACCACCTGCTCGTCGCCGGCGTCGTCGGTAAGCGTCCACGTCGTCTCGAGCCCGCCCGGATAGACGAAGCGCAGCACCTGGTGCGTCGTGAGGTCGCTCGGTCGCGTCGGTATGCCATGCGCTGCGAGGTAGCTCGGGGCCGCCACGAGGAAGCCCGCGATGGGGCCGAGGGCGCGGACGACGAGGCGATCGCTCTCCACCTCGATGCCCAGCGCGAGGTCGAGGCCTTCGCGTACCGGGTCGGCGGGCTGGTCGCGCACGTGGAGCTCGAGCGCCAGCTCCGGGTTCCCGAGGAGCAGCGCGTTGAAGGTCGGGGAGAGCAAATCGGCGATGAGCCCGGGAACGTGCACCCGGTAGGTCCCCGACAGCTCGGCGGGGCCTCCGTGGCCTTCCGCGGCGCGGAGCTCGCGCTCCGCCAGCTCGAGCGCCGAGAGCACCTCGACGCAGCGCGCGTAGTAGGCCTGGCCCGCGGCGGTGACGCCCAGGGCCCGCGTCGTGCGGAGGGCGAGCGTGGCGCCGAGGCGCTCCTCGAGACGAAGGAGGCGACGGCTCACGACGTTGGTCCGCACGCCGAGCGCGCGCGCGGCCGCCGTCAGGCTGCCGCTCTCCACGACCTGCACGAAGGTGCGCAGCTCCTCGAGGCTCTCCGCCCGCAGCATGGGGCGACATTATCTCCCATGAAGGGATTCTGAAACCGATATTGTCTCACTAACGGAGTGAGTCGCCGGCCCGAGGATGGGGAGGGGCCAGATGGCCCGCGAAAGGAGACACATCATGGCCACCATCCGCGAGCGCCGAGCGCTCGACATCGGCGTCGACGACGCCTGGGCACAGCTTGCCGACGTGGGCGGCATCCACCGCCTCGTCAGCTTCCTCGATGGCGCCGACGTCGAAGGCGACCGTCGCGTCTGCCGCATCGCCGAGGACTCCCCCTTCCCGGGCGAGCTCGTCGAGACGATCCTCTCGGTCGACGGCGATCTTCGGCGCGTGGCCTACGTGATCACGGCCTCGCCCTTCGGCATGGCGGCGCACGCGGCGTCCATGGAGATCGTCGGGGACGCCGGCGAGGCCGCGCTGGTCTGGACGACGGACGTGAAGCCCGACGCGCTCGCGCCCCAGCTGGCCGGGGTCATCGCGAGCGAGATCGACCACATCGCAGCGCGCCTCAACGACGCGGGAGGGGCGCGATGAGCGAGGTCGTGCTGACGCGCCGCATCGCGGCCTCGCGCGAGGCCGTGTGGGCGGCCCTGGGTGACGTCGGTGGCGTACATCGCTTTCACCCCCACGTGGAGTGTTCGCCGCTCAACGACGGCTCCGCCGAGGGCGGCCTCGGCGCCAGCCGCACCTGTCACTTCTACGATGGCAATCACGTGGTGGAGGAGGTGACCCGCTGGGTGCCGCTCGAGGCCATCGACGTCGCCATCGTCGCGGGGAGCATGCCGCTCGCGAAGGCCAAGGCGGGCTTCCGGCTGACGCCGGAGGAGGGTCCGGCGCAGGAGGCCCGCACGCGCGTGGACCTGCGCATGAGCTACACGCCCAAGCTCGGTCCGCTCGGGGCGCTCCTGGATGCGCTCGTGCTCCGCCGGAAGTTCCGCTCGATCCTCACGGAGGTGCTCGAGGGCCTCGACGTACACGTGCGCACGGGGCAGGTGGTCGGGGAGGGCGGCGTGCTGTCCCCGGCCTCGGCCTGGGCCTGAGGGGCGCCGGGCGTCGCGGGTCCCCTGGCGAGGCCGCCGTGCTACACCCGGCGGTCCATGACGCGCACCGACGACCGGCTCCGGCAGCTCGAAGAGGACCTCGCCGCCCAGGGCGCCGACCGGCTGCGCCTGGAGATCGTGCGCCGCACGCGGATCTTCAAGCGCAGCTGGGTCGAGATGGCCGAGGTGCTGACGCAGGTGAAGCGTAGCCAGGTCTACCTCGGGTGGGGCTACCAGGACTTCCAGCGCTACTGCCAGGAAGAGCTGCTGCTCACGAAGGCGACCGTGGACAAGCTGACCGGCTCCTACGCCGTGGTCGCGCAGCACGCGCCGCAGGTGCTCGAGCGCGATGGGGTGGCGCAGCCGCTCCCGAGCGTCGAGAGCGTCGACTACCTGGCCAAGGCGCTCCGGCAGCAGGAGCGCTCCGCCGAAGAAGAGGACGCGCTCCCCCCTGACCCGGAAGCGCTCGAGGGCCTGAAGCGCGCTGTCTTCGACGAGGACCAGTCCGTCGCCGTGCTCCGGCGGAACTTCCACCCGCTGGTGTTCCGCAAGGTGGAGGGCACGGAGACCCGGGAGACGCTCGAGAAGCTGCAGCGCGCCGGCGCCCGCCTCGAGAGCATGATCCTGAAGGCGCAGGAGCTCGACGCCGACCTCGACGGTCAAACCGCCGAAGGCGCCCTCGCGGCGCTCGTGCGGCTCCGCGAGGAGATCGAGGGAAGGCTCGTGGAGCTTCGCGAGGCGCGCGCGCAGCGGGCGAGCTGAGCGTTTTGGGTCCGTTCGGCGCCCGCCTCCGCCCGTGGCCCCGCGCCCTTGAGACCACCTTCAGATCCTTCGCCGATGTCTTCCTCGCGGCGCTCTCCTCGCGTCGCGGGAGGTGAGGGCGTGCGCGTGTGGAGCCGAAGGGTCCTTTTCGTCGCCGTGCTGGCAGGGTGCGGCGGCGACGCGGCGACGGAGGGCGGCGCCGACGCGGGTGGCGCGCCCGATGCCGCGCGCGACGCGGACGCCTTGCCGGAGCTCGGTTGCGGAAGCCCGGAGGCGCAGGCGCTGCCCGTCGAGGCCCTCGCGCCACGGGCCACGGACCCCGACGTTCGGCCGGGGGACCCGCCCCACCGGCTCGTACGCGCGGCCGGCACACCGAGCGGGCGCCTCCTCGTCTTCTTCCCCGGAGCGACCGCGGACCCGGCCGAGTACGAGGACCTGCTCCGCCACGCCGCGGCGGGTGGCGACGACGCCCTCGCGCTCGCCTACGCCAACGACGTGCGCATCTTCGCCGTCTGCGCTCGGGACGACGACCCCGGATGCCAGGAGAACCTCCGCCTCGAGATCCTCCGGGGCGAGGACCTCAGCCCTCACATCGAGGTGGGTCCGGCGGACTCCATTCTGAACCGCCTCACGCACGCCCTCGAGAGCCTCGGCTGGGACCGCTACCTCGACGAGGGCGCTCCCGCGTGGGCACGCCTCGCGGTCGCCGGCCACTCCCAGGGTTCGGGGCACGCCGCGATGATCGGCCGCTTCTCCGAGACCGACCGCGTGCTCCTCTTCGCGGGCACGGAGCCCGCCCCGTGGACGCGTCGGCCGCGAAGCACGCCGGCCGAACGCACCTTTGGCTTCGCCCACGACGACGATCCGCTCTTCATGGCCTTCCCGAACAGCTGGACCAACCTCGGCATCCCGGGGGCGCCGACGAGCGTGGACGGAGGGGAGCCGCCCTACGGCGGAAGCCAGCAGCTCGTCACGAGCGCGCCGGCGAACCCGGCCGACGAGAACTTCCATCGCTCGCCCGTGTCCGACGCGTCGACGCCGCGCGCGAGCGACGGCACGCCGGTCTACGCGCCGGTCTGGTGCCACATGCTGGGGCGCTGATGCGTCGCGGGCCGTGCTGGGCACGCCTTCGAGCGGCCTGAGCGTCGAGTACGGCAGCCGGGCAACCAGCTCGCCGTGCTCGTCCTGCGTGACCGCGCGGCCTTCGACGTGGCGCGCGCCGCCGGGTGCACCTTCCCGCCACCGGACACGCTCCGATGCCGGCCTCAGCGGCGCGCCCCGAGCTGCCATTCACGGCGGAGAGTCGCCTCCAGCACGTTTACGCTCGACGAGAGCGAGTGGACGTCCTCCACCTCGATGAGCTCCACGTGTGGATGTAGCGTCGCGTAGCGTCGGGAGCTGGCGATGGGCACGACCTCGTCCTGGCGCCCATGCACGATGATGGTCGGGATGTGCGGCGGGATGGCGGGCCAGGGCTCGTTGCGCAGCGACTCGCGGTAGAAGTCGTAGTGGAGCGGCTGAAGCGCCCCCGTCGCATCGGGCACCGGCCGCACGCCCTTCCGGCGCCACTCGGCCATGCCCTCCGGCCCCAGCAGCAGCGGCCAGCGTTTGGGGAGGTCGAAGCCCGGGCAGAGGAGCAGCAACCCACGCACCCGGTCCGGGCGCAGCTGCGCCCAGCGCGCCGAGAGCCAGCCGCCGAGGCTCGACCCGATGAGGCCCCAGCCTGCGGAGTCCCGTTCGCGGTCCAGCGCGTCGAGCGCGTCGAGCATCGCTGCGGGGCTGAGCGCGCGAAAGCTCGGCACGTTCAGGTCCGGTGTCTCGACTTCGATGCGGTCGCGCAGCCGCCTCCGGAGCTCCTGACCCTTGAAGCTGTGCCTGCTGGAGGCGAAGCCGTGAACGTAGGCGTATCGGAGCATCCGGGGGCTTGCCGAAGGGGGAGGGTCGCGTGAGAATTCCCTCGATGGACGGGCTTGGATTGCCAGAGCCGGTGGTGCGCCGGTTGCGCGCTGCCTACCGGACCCCGGGTCGGCACTACCACGATCTCTGCCACGTCGACGCCTGCCTGGCGCTCCTCGCAGAGCTTCCCGCGCTCGACGCGCGCGACCGTCGCCTCCTCGCCTGGGCGCTCGCCTTTCACGATGCGGTCTACGACCCGCGGCGCAGCGACAACGAAGCCAAGAGCGCGGACCTCGCCGCGGCGGAGCTCGAGGGCGTCGGCGCTTCCGCGGCCGAGGTGGCCGAGGTCGCGCGGCTCATCCGCCTCACCACGGGCCACGAGGCACCCGCGGGGGACGACCTCGGCGCGATGATGGTGTCCATCGACCTCGCCATCCTCGGGAGCACGCCCGCTGCGTACGACGCCTACGCTGCGGCGATCCGCGCCGAGTACGCGCACGTACCGGAGCCCGCGTACCGCGCCGGTCGCGGCCGCTTCCTCGCGCGCATGCTCGCCAGCCCGGCGCTCTATCCCGACCCGGGCCTCCGGCGTCGCTTCGAGGCCGCCGCTCGGCGCAACCTCGCTCGCGAGCTGGAGTCGCTCGCAGCGCGCAAGGTGGCGCGGTGACGGGCCCGCCCGCCGGCGCTATGGCTCCGCCATGCTGACCATCCACGAGGGCGACTTCGAGGCGCGCCTCGCCGGCCTCGCGCGGCGCGGCGATGCGGACCTCGAGCGGGTCGAGCCCGCCGTGCGCGCGATCCTCCAAGAGGTGCGGAGCGGGGGTGACGAGGCCGTCCGCGCCTTCACGGAGCGCTTCGAGTCTCGCCGTCAGGAGCACGTCGTCGTGCCCGAGGCGCAGTGGCGCGCCGAAGCCGAGACGGTGGACCCGGAAGTGCGCGCCGCCCTCGCCGAAGCGGCCGAGCGCATCCGCCGCTACCACGTGCATCAGCGCGACCCGGGCTTTTCCTACGAGGAAGAGGGCGTGCTGCTCGGGCAGCGCGTTCGTCCGGTCCGCTCGGCCGCCGTCTACGCTCCCGGCGGCAAGGCTCGCTACCCGAGCTCCGTGCTGATGACCGCCGTGCCCGCCGCCGTGGCGGAGGTCCCGCGCATCGTGCTGCTCACGCCGCGGCCGACCCCCGAGATCCTCGCGGCAGCCGCCGTCTCGGGCGTGACCGAGGTCGTCGACGCCGGCGGCGCGCAGGCCATCGCGGCGGCGGCCTACGGTACCGAGAGCGTCGCGCGCGTCGAGAAGGTCGTGGGGCCGGGCAACATCTACGTCGCGTGCGCCAAGCGCCTCGTCTTCGGGCTGGTGGACATCGACTCCATCGCCGGGCCCAGTGAGATCCTGGTCGTGGCCGACGAAGACGCCGACCCGGCCGTCGTCGCCGCCGACCTGCTCAGCCAGGCCGAGCACGACGAGGACGCCTACCCGCTTCTCGTCACGCTCTCGCGCGCCACGGCCGATGCCGTGTCCGCGGCGCTCGAGGTGCAGCTCGCGAGCTTGCCACGTCGCGCCATCGCCGAGGCGAGCGTGTGGGCCAACGGGCACTGCTTCGTCGCGCATGACCGCGGCGACGCGGCGCGCATCGCCGACGCCCTCGCCGCGGAGCACCTCGCGCTGGCCGTGGCTTCGCCGGAGGAGCTCCTCGAGGACATCGGCGCCGCCGGCGCGGCCTTCCTCGGCTATCACACGCCCGAAGCCGCGGGAGACTACGCCGCGGGACCGAGCCACGTGCTGCCCACGGGCGGAGCCGTCCGCTTCGCCTCACCGCTGGGCGTCTATGACTTCATCGTGCGGACCTCGCTGATCCGCTATGCGCCCGAGGCGCTTCGCCAGCAGTCGAGCCTGCTCCAACGCCTCGCGCGCCTCGAGGGTCTCGAGGCACACGCCCGCGCCGTGGCCATTCGGACCGGGGAGAGCTAGCTGGCGTGGCGTCCTAGGGGACGCCGACCTCGGCGTCCGGCGGCAAGCGGGGCAGCGCGACGCGGAAGAGGGCGCCGGGCCCCTCGCGGGGCACGTACGACACCGTCCCGCCCATGGCCTCGGTCAGGGCGCGCGCCCCAGCGAGGCCCACGCCGCGGCCCGCGCCCTTGCCCGACACGCCCCGCTCGAAGAGCCGGGGTCGAAGCTCCTCCGGCACCCCCGGGCCATCGTCGGCCACGTCGAAGAGCACGACATCCGCGGCGCCCGGGGCCGGATAGGCCACGAGGCAAACGCGCGGCGTGCCCTCGGGCTGCGCCGCGAGGGCGTTCAAGGCGAGGTTGAGGAGCACGCGCTCGAGGTCCCGCGCGGGCCCGGCCACCATCAGGCCCTCGGGGGCGTCGACCTCGAGGATCGCGTTCCTGCCGGAGGAGGAGCGAGCCACCTTCGCCACGGCGGCGAGCACCTGCGTGGCGACCGCGGCGGCGCGCGCGTGCACCCCACTGTCGGGCTTGACCATCGCGCGTGCCAGATCCGTGGCGCCCTGGACCGCCTCGAGGGCCCCGTCGAGGGCTTCCTCCGCATCGGGCACCGACTCGCGGAGCAGCTCGAGCTCGATGCGTGCCGCCCCGAGCAGGTTCCGCACGTCGTGGCTGAGCGATGCGAGCTCGGGGCGCTCGGCGCGGCGCGCCTCCTCGAGCTCCCGCGTGACCTCGGCGAGCTGGGCGCCGACCTCGGCGATGCGCCGCTTGTCGTCGCGCTCCCGGGCGATGGCGCGCGCGAAGGTGCGATGCAGCCCTTCGCTGAGCGCGGCCCCCGCCGCCACCAGCGCGACGAGCTCCACGGCGCGGTCCAGGTACCAGAGCGACCCGGTGGAGCCCCAGGTCGGAAACTCGACGCCCTGGTGGTGCAGCGCCGCGAAGACCAAGAGCGCGGCCGCATAGGTGATGGCGAGGGCCCGGGAGAAGCGAAGCCCCACGAGCAGCGACGCCCCGACGACGATGGTGCCGCCCCACATCGCCGTGAGGGCCTGGAGGCCGCCTTGCGCGGCGGCGAAGACCAGCGTGTTGCCCGCGGCGACCAGGAGGAGGAGCATGCCGGCGCGGTCCACGCTGCGGGCACGCTCCGCGTGAAGGCCAGAGGCCACCAGCACGAGGCTCGTGACGAGCTCGAGGAGCGTGCCCGCCATGCGCCCCTCGAAGGCCAGCCACACGCCGAAGGCGCCGCACACGGCGGCCGTCGCGAAGGAGAGGCGACGGACGAGCCGTCGCCGCTCGCCAAAGCGCAAGACCGGGTGCGCATCGAGGCCGCCGTCCACCGCGGCGAGCAGCCCCGCCGTGGAGGGTGTGGCGTCCGGCTTCGGCCCCATGTCCCTTCCGCGCATCAGCCCTCGCTAGGAGGCCACGTCACGCGAAAAAACTCAAAGGATGCGCGTGTCTGCGGCGCGTCCGCGCGGCGCCCGGTCATCGCCGAGGCGGTCTTCGGGCACTAATCCGACGTCACCGGCTTGAGGCCGACCTTGCCGTTCTTCAGGACGATCTTGAAGTCGATGTTGGCCTTGCCGTGCTTCTGCTGGAGCTTCGGCACCATCTTCTTCAGCCGGCGCTCCATGGTCTCGAAGCGGAGGTTGTCGACGGACTCGTTGTTGCGTCGACGCGCGGCCACGTAGGCGTCGTAGATCTTGCGCATGCGGTTCTCGTCGAGGGGCCCGGACGGCCGGCCCCGCGCGGCCGCCGGCACGGCGGGCGGACGGCGCTTGCGGCGCTCCTCCGGGGGAGCCGTGGAGCGACGGGGCCGGCTGAACACGGCCGTCGCGGTGGCGGGCGCCTTACTCTTCCGGCCCGCGATGGCGTCGATGGCGAGGGCGACCTCGGCGTCGAGGTCCACGGAGCCCTCGAGGTCGAGCTCGAAGGCCTGCTTCGCCTCGGCGATCTGCGTGCGCTCCTCCTGCTTCTTCTTCCGGCGCCGCGCGCGCTGCACGTCGCGGTAGTAGGTGCCCTCTTCGATTTGCCGCGTAATGCGGTCCCAGTAGGTCCCGAGCGTGACCCAGCGCTGCTTCAGCGTCTGGTAGCGGAACTTGAGCGCCGTGTTGTTCGGCTGGGCGCGCCGCAGGTCGCGCACCACCCGCGCGAGCTTGTCGCGCTCGTCTCCCGGCGGGGTGCGCTCGATGCCCTGGAAATACTGCTCGTACTTGGCCTTGAGTCGGTCGAGGCGACCGCTCACTTCCGAGAGCCAGGCATCGTACTCGCTGTTCTTCATCCTCCGTTCGGGCTCCGCGCCTTACAACGGCGTGATCACGAGATTGTCGAAGTAGACCTCGGCTTGCCAGTCGTTGAAGGCAAAATGATCGTGGCCGCGGCCCTCGAGCGGTTCGTCGTCCTCCATGCGGGCGAGCAGCTCGCCGTCGACGGTGGCCTCGACGACGTCGCCGCGGCGTTCGATCACGAGCCGGTAGGTCTTGCCTGGCTCGACCCGGCGCCGCGGTCCGAGGGCCCGATCTCGGCCGTGCTCGTCGAGGCGCGCGATCAGGTTCGTGGAGTTGTTCCACCCGCCGAAGATCACGACGTAGCTCGTCGCCGTGTAGCTGTCCGTGGTGGCTCGGCTCGTGCCATCCCCGAACACCTCGAGCTTGATGTCGCCCTCGGGGCTCTCGGAGCGCACGTCCAGCTCGATGCGGACGTCGCGAGGGAGCGTGCGCCGCAACCAGAGGGGCTTGTTGCGGGCGCCGCGCACCATCAGCTCCCCGTCGACGATGCGGTAGGGGCCGCCGGTGTTGTTCCAGAGGTCCCCGAGGCTCTCCCGCTCGAAGTCGTCACGGAAGCCCTCCGCGCCGATGGACGGGTCCCCTTGTGGGGTACACGCCGCGAGCGTGGCCAGGAGCATGCAAAGCGTCTTCACGGCGCGGCAGCCTAGCAGCTTGTCGAATCGGTCCGCGACCGGCCGGGGAGGTCGCGCCGGTACACCGGGTTCAGGGCCTCGACGACACCGTCGTCCTTCTTCCTGACGCCTGCATTGCAGGCCACCCTTTCGCGACCGATGTCCCGCTCCTCTTCGCCCGCCGAGACCCGCTGGTTCGAGGCCTCGCTGCCTTATGCGTCGGCCCTCGCACGCGGCATGAAAGAGCTAGGCGCGCGCGCCTGGTCGGGCAGGGAGGAGCCGCCCGACCACCGCCAGCCCGAGGTGAGCGTGCTCGGGGACGTGTATCTGCTCCACACGGTCTGGGAGACCCTCGACGCCCTCACGCGGCGGAGGCCGCAGCTCCGCGTCTTCTGGAAGAACCGGCGCTCGGTCTTTCTCGGTGCGAGCGAGGCCGTTGCCACCGACGCGGGCGTGGAGCTCGACGAGCTCGTGGGCCGCGTCGACACCGACGAGGCCATCGCCTGGTCGCGCCAGGGCGCGAAGTTCCGCCGGGACGACGAAGAGGTCATGGAGCGGCGGGCGCCGCGCATGAACATCCTCGAGCGACAGGACGGGTCGCGCGGCGGGACGCGCTGGCTCGTCACGTCCAAGGTGCCGCTGGTCGACGGCCCCTCGGTCGTGGGGATCCTCGGCGCCTACGACATCGTCAGCCGGGCCGAAGCGCTCGCCGTCGCGCGGCGCGGCGAGCGCAAGACCCCGCGCGGCGGCCCGTAGCGGCCGCGCCTCAGGCGCTCGCCGCCTGAAGCCCCAGACCGGGGCCGGCTCGAAGCATGCGGTCCACGCGGTGGAGCAAGGGCGCCAGGGTCCGTCGGTCGAGGGCGCTGACCGCGACCCCGTCGTGCTCGGCCGCGAGGATCGCGGCCCGGCGCGCGTCGAGCGCGGACGCCATGAGGAAGACGGCCCGCCGCCGGGGCGCCACGCGGCCGAGGGGCGGGCGGCGGCAGTCAGG
>ERZ1740059.581-NODE-581-length-19081-cov-4.678072_pt1 | contig 19081 bp, 23 predicted proteins | sample MGYA00581744_ERZ1740059 | MGnify/ENA primary metagenome ERZ1740059 (study PRJEB43018, sample SAMN04849738) | marine metagenome | isolation source: floating plastic debris | place: Pacific Ocean | collected 2008-08-28 | study: EMG produced TPA metagenomics assembly... | reverse complement strand
CCGAAGTGAACCGGACAGCCAAATTACGCTTCATGGTGTTCAGTTATCCGGGTAGCTGCGTGCCTAAAATTAACTTCCAGCGGCGCGAAACCCCGAGGCGACACCTGACGGCTGAGGGATACGCCACTTGCTAAGTCAGCCTCGATCGAGATGCGCATGCCGAGCAGCCGAACACCGGCTCGGTTCTCTACGAACAACGTGCCTTCGTCGGTGTCTACAAGCGCGTATTGAGAAAAACTGGTCCATAGGCGCCAATATCTTTCCACACGAGAAAATGAGCCTAGCAAATTTGGGGCGGCTTTCCAGGCAAGACCAAGGGCCCCGTATTCGTCTGGACGCATCGCCTCTCCCACGATGAGTGGCAGGGGTGTTATGTCCATCTGCTCCGACATCAACTCAATCATGCCGTAATAGTCATCTTCTTCGAGCATGTGCTTGGGGTCCCATTCCCCGTCCACATCCAGACCGACCGATGCCAGGACAGACTTGGCATGGATCGCATCGCCCGCGACACTAACGACCTTTCGAGCAAAAAGAGATGTCACCTGTCCCATGCCGCAAGGCTAGACGCAGTCAAAGAATGATCCAAGCCTTTAGGCCCTTGGGACCCACGACGACGCACATCCATTCTCATAGGCTTCTAAAATTCTGGAACCGCACCATGCGGCGATCGCCACGTCTGCGAAAAATGTTCCCCGACGATGCCAAACGGATAATTCCGGCTTGGCCGCCACGTGCAGGATCGTCAGCATCCCCAAGGCCGCTCTTAAGAGGCCCCGCCGGGCGGCGTCTTCCGCGGTTAACGCGCATCTTAAGGTCTGGGTTCCCAAAAGCAGCTTAGCTGAAAATGGCTGGAGTGCCCGGAGCAGGAGGCCTAAGCCTTTGTCTCTTTGATCTTCTCGAACTCAGGCAGAAACTCTGAGTGATACATCTCGAGATACCGCGTGATGCGTGCACTGGTGATCAGTTTTGAGACGTAACCACGCGCGAGAACGAGATCGAGATGATCGCGGCCATAGGTGTTTTCAACCAAGCGTAACTCTCGCTCAAGGTTTGCCGATTCACGCTCCATGAGCTCCAGCTGCTGCCGCGACATTCCCTTTATCGCCTTCGGCGTCTCGGGATCCTTTAACCGGCTGGCGGGTGTTGCAGCCAAAAGAGAGCGGGCATAGCTCACAGTGTACTTGTTCATTGTCACCATCAGCTCTGCCGCCTCGATCTGACGCATCGGCATCATCTTCTTGAGGATCTGAAACCCTGTCTGGGCAACCTGTTTATCCTTCAGAAGTTCTGCTGCTTCGGGGCAGATCCCATCGAGCAGCCGCTTCTTATCCTGCAGTGATTTGACATTCACGTTAAGGGCTCGCGCCAGCCGCTCCTCTGGCACGCCACGCTTGAGCGCCCTTAGGATCATCTTGTGTTCTTGAATTGTGGCAAGGCGACTGATGCGCTTGTTATAGGTGAAAGCTTCGTCGTCCGTCGAAATCTGACACGGCGCATTCTGCTCGCCAAGGTCGGACAGGATCGCAAGGCGAATGTGTCCATCAAGCAGTATGTATTTTTCTGGGTCGGATTGTTCGCGCATAACAACGAGAGGCTCGACAAGCCCGACGTCTTTGATGGACGCGACAACCTGGCGATATTTCACCGTATCCTTGGTTTCTTTCCGAAAGGCGTATAGCGGGCAGATCTGCTCAATAGGCACCTGAATGAAGTCTTTCTCGAAGGCCATGTTAATCGATCCGGAGCGTCGTGATCGCGCCATCAGGTTTCTCCCCTTTGCGCCGCCAGGCGGTCAGAGAGATTCTTTGGGATTGTCGCCAAACCTTCGGCCCTGAGAAGCGTGACAAAGTTCTCGTCATTCAGGAGTTTGCGCAGGGCTTCGGTGATGAACATCAATTCGTTTCGTGTCGCCGTCGCTTTTCGCAGCAAGACCTGCTTTTTCTCGACATCGTTCTGATAGGTTCGGATCAAGCTTTCGACAGATAGCGATCGCCGCGACTTGCGGTCGACGCTTGGAGCACCCTTTCCATATTGCAGCCGCGCTTGGACCAGTCGCTTGGCAGCCATGAGTTTCCCGCCGCGCAACTGATTGGTTTCATAGGCCTGGTGCAGAATATCTTGGACGTCTGTGTCTTTTGCCTCTGCGATATCGACCGCGACACTGACCGGAAGCTTTCCGCTTTCAACGGCCCGTAACAGTCTGTGCTCGCCGCTTTCAAGCAGCCTCAGAACGCCTCTGACGTATTTAAGGGAAAGCTGGGTCTTGCGTGCAATCTCTGGCGCCGAGTACCCCCGTTCCTTCAACCTTTTGATATCGCGCAAAAGGTCCAAGGCCCGATGCTGACGGCGCGCCAGGTTCTCGACGAGGCTCATCACCAAACAGTCTTCGCGACTTGCGTCGATCACGATTGCGGGAATTTCGGTTTGTCCGAGTTCGCGGTAGGCCTCAAGCCTGCCCTGGCCGCAGACCAGATCAAATCTCAATCCATCCTCGCTCATACGGGCCGCGACGGTGATTGGCCGTTTCAGCCCAAGCTCGGCGATATTGTCGACGATCTCTCTGAAGGCTTTTGGGTTCCGCACGCGAGGGTTCACAACGGTAATGCGGTCCATCGGGATCAATGCGGCGGTTTGGGGTTGCGGGTCTGCCATCAGGCCACCTCCGGAACAGGGACGGGAACCGCCATGTGAAACAGTGGGTCCAGCGTCTCGAAGCGATACGCATCGAGCGACAAGCCATTGTGCTCAGCCAGGCGGATGCGGGGAAGGGTCATGTCGAGGCTTGGGAGCACATAGTAGTCAAGCGGCCGTTGGTTTGACCGATCCATGCGCACGGCGATCGTAATGTCGGGCTTGAGGCTTGTGTCGAGGCGGATGTTCCACCGCAGAGACCCGGCATTGGTTTGGCTGCATCGGACGATGACAAGAGATGCGGTGAATTCGCCGTTGATGGTGAGCAGATCTGTTTGGCGATGCCGTTCTACTTTGCCGCCAGAAGCTTCTATGCCGGCAATCGTCTCGGCGACAACATCCGGATGAAGCTCGCGCAGGCGACGATTGATCTCAATGTATCTGTAATCACGATCCGGCTTGAACCCAACCAGCCGGTAGGCGCGCAGCAGGCTTCCAAAACGTGCTCGATACGCGCCGCTAGAAGGCAGCGCTTCGGCTTCATCTATGACGAGGCCGGAGAGAAAGCCCTGAGCCTCGAAGACCTCTTTCAAACCCTCGAGCATTTCGTCGTCGGTGAGCTTGCTCGATCGCGCATTGATGATGGCGTTTGCGGCGGCAAAGAGATCAAGATCGACGATCCCCTCGAAAGCGCCCTCGGCTCGCACCCAGGTGTTGGGATCGTTTTGGACCCGTCGCTTTTTCAGTTTGAAGGAGCTGCGATTCCAGACATTGTTGCCGATGTATTTCTCGTTGATCAGAATTTGATGGACGGTCCCGCGGGTCCAGGCGCGGTCAAGGTCCGTTAGAATGCCGCGGGCATTCAAAGCCTCGGCAATTTCGGTCTCGGGTTTTCGATCTTCCACGAAGGCTTGGAAGATCTCTTGCACGATGGCGATCTCTTCTGCTGGGCCCGGGACAAGGGTGACGCGATCCGTCTGAATGCTCTTGTGCTCGCCGCGCTCCAGGATGCCTTTCGCCATTCTGTGCTCGTCTATCAGCATACGCCGCAAACCGAAGCCTGGCGGACCGCCTTGGCGATAGCCGAGCTCGATCAGGCGGCATTGGCCTGTGAAGACCTTCTGCGAGAGCTCGCGACTGTATTCACCTGCCATGGCGCGCTTGACGCCTTTAACGATCGTGGAGACCGGGCTGCCATCGTTCTCAAACTGCTCGGTGCAGTAGATGACGGAAATTCCGGCGCGCTTGCAGATGTATTCGTAATAGGCGCTTTCGTCTGCATCCTGAAACCGGCCCCAACGGCTGATGTCATACACCAGAACGACCTCGTAATCCGCGCGGCTGGATTGAATATCATCGATCAGCTGCTTTAGCCCATCGCGGCCATGGATCCTCAGGCCGCTCTTCCCCTCATCCGAATAGGTGCGGACGATCTCGATCCCGCGTTGCGCAGCATAGTGCGCAATCGCATCCGACTGGTTTTCGGTCGAATAGCGTTGGTGCTCAGTGGACATGCGGACGTATTGAGCCGCGCGCCGAGGCGGCGCTACCCTGGAAACCTCTGGGCCCTGGTTCTGAATGTCACTCAAACTCAAACACCGCGCTTTTCCATCATCGCTTTGTTCAGATCAGTTGGACTGTCTGCGATTCCATGAGGCCAAAGGATAAACGCAGAGGTTCGGAAAAATGTTTCCTAAGATGGGCAAGACTTTTCCAAGTGGTAACGACTGGAAGCGCGATCGACCAACATACCAAATGGCTATTGCCTCCGCGTTGAAACGCGAACTTGGCGGATCGCATCAGGCCATCAAAACCACGATGCGATGGACAGGCGTGTCAGAGCGCACCGCAAAGAACTGGTTGGCAGGTTCTCATGGCCCTGCAGGCCAGCACCTCATCGAATTGATGCGCCGCTCAGAAGAGGTTTGTCTTGCGGTATTGAGACTGTCCGAGCGCGACAATTATGGGCTGGCCTTGGACCTCAAAGAAATCCACTTGAAATTATCCAAGATGATCGCCGTCTTGGAAGACGCGCAGTCATAGAAAACGATAAAAAGACCTAACTTGCCTCTGATCCCGCCATCTGCTGCCCCGCGCAAACGGGATTTTTCCCTGTCTGATCAGTAAGGGAAACATCCTCCGAAACATACACGCTTAGAGGCGCCAGGCCTCCACATCACGCGCCACTTTCGAGAGCAGTTTTTCTAGTTGCGCCAATTCACCCGCATCCAACGTGGCCAACATGCGGTCTTCGCCTGCCTTAAAGAGGGCCATGATTTGGTCATGGAGCTTTTGACCCTCTGGCGTGATATTGAGCACCTGACGGCGAGTGTCGATCTTGTCGCGCGACCGCGTGATCAATCCCTTTTTTTCCAAGGACGACACGCCTCGGCTCACTGTGTTTGAGGGCTGCTCGGTGACCTCACAGATATCGCGGGCATGCACGTCGCTTTGGAAACTCAGGCACATCAAAACCGTCAATTCGGGCCGAATGAGCCCAAAGTCCTTTTCCATCTTGCGCAGGATCGGCTCTCGCCAGAAATTGGTGAGAAATGCGAGACGGTAGCCAATTGGGAATGGCGTTGCGTCGAGGATATCGATCAGTTTCATGCCCAAAGGCTAGCGAAAAAAAAGAGATTGCTCCAGATGGAATTATATTGTTCCATGTGGAGCAAATTGAGGGATTTGCGTTCTGAAACAGCATCGATCACCGGGACTTTGGCTGCTGTCTGTGGCCTTGATCATTCTGATGTGTGCGATCGGGCTTCAGGTCATTTTCAGCGCGTTCGACATCAATCCAATCGTGGCGTTTGACCGCGACTACCCGGTCTTGGGCAAGGCGATCACGCTGAATTCCCTGCTTGATCTGCAGTGGCATCTGCTGGTGATCATCGGGTTGCTGCCGGTCGGGCTGGTATGGGCGCTTGGGCGGCATGTGCGGGTCGATTTCATCTACAACAAGATGTCGCAGCGGGGGCAGGCGCGCGTTAATCTTCTGGGAAATCTGGTGTTTGCTGCCCCCTTTTTCGTGTTGATGCTGCCTGCGGCCTGGACATTCATGATGCGGGCTTGGGCCTCAGATGAAGGATCAGCTTCAGGTGGGTTAAACGACCTGTGGCTCATCAAAGCCATCTTGCCGCTTGGGCTGGGTCTTTTGGCGCTGGCCATCGTGGTTGAAACGATCCGGTTGGTGCGGCAAATCCGATGAGCGAGATGGCCCTGCCCCTTGCCATGGCGATCCTCACGCTGGCGGGCATTCTGGCGGGCTACCGCGTTGGTATGGTGCTGGCCGGATCGGCGGCGATTTTCATTCTGGTCTCTGACCTGCCAACGGCGTTTTTTAATCTACTGGTGAGCCGGATCTATGCAAATGTGCTCTCGAACTGGCTTTTGGTCGCGATCCCGATGTTCATTTTCATGGGGCTGGTCCTAGAGGTGTCGGGCACGGCGGAAAGATCGCTCAAAGCGGCGCAGCGTGCCTTGGGCGGCAGCGCGGCGGGCATGGGGTTTTCCGTTTTGGTGATTGGCATCCTGCTGGCGGCATCGTCCGGCATTGTCGGGGCTTCGGTCGTGCTTTTGTCGCTGCTGGCTTTGCCGCGTTTGATCGAGGCGGGCTATGGCGACCGCATGAGCGCGGGGCTTGTCACCGCCTCTGGCACCCTGGCCATTCTCATCCCGCCTTCTGTGATGCTGATCATTCTGGGCGATCAGCTCAAGACGCCGGTGCCGTCCATGTTCGCAGGCGCCATCGGGCCGGGGCTTTTGCTGGTCGCGGTCTATGGCGGTTTCGTGCTGTGGCGGGCACGAGGATTGCCGCGCACTGCAACGCAGGAGGAGACATCGCCCCTGAGGCTTCTTTTGGATCTCGGCCCGCTCTTGGTGCTGGTTTTGTCGGTCCTTGGCTCAATCATCAGCGGGTTTGCGACCCCCACAGAAGCCAGCGGCGTTGGCGCCTTGGGGGCCGTCTTTATCACGCTTCTCTATGGCAAGTTCAGCTTTGCCATGCTGATGACAGCCGCCAGGCAAACGGTGATCACGACCTCAACCGTGCTCTTTTTGATGATTGGCGCCACGTGCTTTTCGGCCGTCTTCAAGGGCGTGGGCGGAGATGACATGGTCGAGGCGGGGATCATGGCCTTTGGCGATGGGCCATTCATCGTTTTGACGGTGGTGATGGTGGCCATCTTCGTGCTTGGCTTCGTGCTCGATTGGCTTGAGATTACACTGATCCTGATGCCCATTTTTGCGCCCATTGTGGCCGGGCTCGACTTTGGCAATGGGCTTGCCGGTCCAGAGCTCATGATCTGGTTTGGCATTCTTGTCGCCGTAAACCTGCAGACCTCGTTTCTGACGCCGCCCTTTGGTTTTTCGCTGTTTTACCTGCGAAGTGCCATCGGGGACCGCATCGCAACCACAGACATTTATCGCGGCGTTCTGCCGTTCATTCTGCTCCAGCTTCTGGTGCTGGCGCTTCTGATCGTTTTTCCCGGGTTGATCACCGGGCTGATTTAAAATGGGAGGACATCACATGAAATCGATCCTGACCGCGGCTGCCGTGGCCGCCATCACAACGACCAGTGCAATGGCAGACGGCTATACGCTGCAAAGCGCGTTTCCGGGCCTGCCGGTGCTGGATCCGACGGCGCAGCGCTTTGTCGAAAACGTGACGGCCCTGACCGGTGGCGCAGTTGAGTTTGACTATCTGCTGGCCGGTGAGCTGTCGCCGCCCACGGAAATCTTCGACAATGTCGGCGTGGGCGCCATTGATGCGGCGGGGGCCTATGCGGCCTATGCGGCGGGCAAGGAACCGGCGGCGGCGCGCTTTGGGTCTGTGCCGTTCGGGGGTGATCCGCTTTCTTACGTCAGCTGGCTGCATCACGGCGGTGGGCGCGAGATGTGGCAGGAGATGTTCGCGCCCTATATCCTGGTGCCCATGGCCTGCGGTGTGATATTGTTAGAAGCGTGCGGCTGGTACACCAAAGAGATCAACAGCCCCGAAGATCTGCAAGGTCTCAACATCCGCATTGGCGGGCTGGGCGGTGCAATCCTGTCCAAGCTGGGGGCCAACGCGACGAGCATTCCGGTGGCGGAAATCTCGACCTCGCTGGAAACCGGGCGGCTGGATGCGACCGAGCTGAGCTTTCCTCTGGTGGACAAGCTCTTGGGCTTCGACAAGGTGGCCAAGCATTACTATTTCCCCGGTTGGCACCAGCCTGCGGGCTTCATCGAGTTCTACATGAACAAGGACAAGTGGGATGCCCTCACTGACGCCCAGCGCACCGCGATTGAGGTGTCCTGTGCGGATGCCAACCTCTATGCCATGGGTGCAGCTGCGGGTGCGCAAAGCGCGGTTCTGGAGGAATTTCGCGCCAGTGGTGTGGATGTCAAACGCTTCCCCGACAGCGTGATGGACGCCCTGCGCACGGCGGCAGACGAGGTCTATGCAGAGAAATCCGCCGAGGATGAGACATTTCGCAAAGTGATCGAAAGCTACCGGGCCTATGCGGCGAACTACAACGTATATCAGGCGCTCTCTGATCTCAACTGAGAAAACGGGCCCTGCCATCTGCGCGGTGCCCAGCCAAGGCCACCCACTATGAGCTACACTTTGCGCGATTTCGGATCCTACACGGCCGGGGGCCGGGTGATCGAGGTGACCGAAGGCGCGCCCTACACGGTTCAGTTCACCCGGTCTGCCAGCTTTGAGGTGGATCCTCGCGGGCATTTCGCGGTGGAGCACGCCTATGTGCAGTATTTCATTCCCGAGGCGCGTCGGGATGCGCCGCCCGTGGTGCTGGTGCATGGCGGTGGCATGACGGGCAGCTGTTGGGAGACCACGCCCGACGGGCGCAAGGGCTGGCTGCATCACCTGCTGCAGATGGGATACGAAGTGCATGTGGTTGACGCGGTTGCGCGCGGTCGCGCGGGCTTTGCCCCGGGCCTGTGGGAGGGGGAGCCGATCCTGCGCAGCCTTGAGGAAGCGTGGTATCTCTTTCGCATCGGCCCGAAGGAGGCGTTTGCCAGGCGGCAGCCCTTTGCCCGCCAGCGGTTTCCCGTGGCGGAATTTGAAAGCTTTTGCCGGAGCTTTGTGCCGCGCTGGCTGGCGACAACGCCGCTTCAGGTGAGCGGACTTCTGGCGGTGCTGAATGGTACTGGCCCGGCCACCGTGATCTGTCACAGCCAGGGGGCGGAGGTGACATTTGACGCGCTGGCGCAGAGCCCTGCCCTCTTTGAACGGATCATTGCGGTGGAGCCATCCTATACCCCCGATGACAGTGACGCGCTTCACGATACGTCGCTCAGCGTGCTTGTCGGAGATTTCCTCGACAGCGATGAATTCTGGGACAGCCGGTTGCGCGCGTGGACGACGCTGGCATCTTTTCCCAAATCCACGCTTTTGGGCCCCGCTGATCTGGGCGCAGGTCACAGCCATATGCTGATGCTGGATCAAAACTCGGAACATGTCTTGGCATCAGTGCTCTGACCCCGCACCGCACCTGACATCAAGGCGTTCCGCAACCATGTGATCAGACGACAAGTCAGTGCAAAGCGATGCCTTGAAAATCTGGCCTTTTAATGGGATTATGAAAGCGCCTTACGGAGGCACTCGGTCCGCGTAAAGGGTTCAACCCACCTGTCGAAGTTGCATCTATGCACCTTTTTTCCTCCCGAAGATGCGGACATCGGGTTTTTGGAAAGACGGTGTCACATGACAGATATCCTACCTGTTCACGCCAATATCGAATGGCTCAAGAAGCGCGCAAAGCGGCGCAAGAAAGAGCTGATTGCGTCAGGGCGCGCGGCCCAACTGGCCGATGCGCAATTTGAGATCGCGCGGGAAAACGGGTTTTCCAGCTGGCGTAGCCTAGCGTCGTTTTTTGCCCAGCGCGATGCAATGCAGAGCGCGCCCGGCGCGGATGAGACCGACAGGTTCCTCGCCGATGTTGCACATGGCCGCGAGGGCGAGGTCGCGGCGGCCTTAGAGAAAGACGCGCGCCTCAGGAATGCTGTTGGAAACCACCCATTCTGGGGCGGCCGGCCGCAGGCGCTTCACCTGTGCGTGGAAGGCAACCGGGGTGATCTTTTCGAACGACTTCTGGAGGCAGGCGCAGATGCCAGCGGCTCCAATGCCGAGTATGATTTTAGGTCACCCCTCATGTTGGCGCTTCAAAGACAGCGCAGCGACATGGCGCAACAGCTGAAAGAGGTGGGCGCGCGCGTTGGTATCTGCGAGGCGCTTTTGGCGGGTGACGATGACCAACTGCGCGTATTGTCGGAGGCGCTGGATGATCTCAGCTTCCCAAGGCCGACCGGATCGCTTGTCGCGTTGGCGCGATCGCCCTTCGCCGTTCAGCATTTGCTGGATCTGGGATTTACGGTAGACGATCAAGACCGGTGGGGCTCGGACGCCAAGGATGCGATAAGCCGTCTTGGGCCAAAGGGGCGTGAGCTGCTGGAGGTTCTGGCGAGACACGGACATGCGCAAGAGCCCCGGGATCTCGCAAGGATCGGCGATGTCAGCGCGCTGCAGGATATGTTTCGCGCAGACCCGGGCGCGGCCACAGCCGATGATGTTTTGATCGCGGCGGTCGATTTCGGTCACGTTGAGCTCGCCGAATGGCTTTTGGACAACGGCGCCAATGTGAATGCGCGGCAATCCCACACATCGCGCGCCACCGCTTTGCATTCCGCAGCTTGGAATGGCGATCTGGTGATGGTGAAATGCCTTCTGCGGTACGGAGCAGATCTTGATGCCGTGGATGAAGAGCATGAGACGACCCCGCTCATCTGGGCCCAAACGGCGCTGACTGTCACGAACAACCCCAAGTGCAGTGATGTGGCAGGTGTTTTGTCGGCCCTATCCGCTGATGCGCAGGAGAGATGACTGTGCCACGCCGCCATATCCCGGTTGATTGATGGGGTCTGGGCGTGCGTCTGGACGGGTGCGCGCCTACTCTGGCGTGATGGGCAAGGCCCGGCGCCTCGCGCTTGACAGTTTTGCAGGCGTCTTCAAGATCTGGAACAGCGACGCTGACGACCGCATCGGAGGGGCAGATTTGAACCGATACTCGACATTCTTATACGGTGCACCCAAGGACGTGCGTGACAGCCGTGACCTGACAGACGCTGCAGAAAGGCGGGCCTGTTTCACCCGCCGCAGCCCTCACATGGTCACGGCATGAGCCTCAGGATCGCGATCATTGTGGCCGATGAGCCGTGGGATGAATTTTATGAGAAATTCGGAACCTATGCCTCGTTCTTTGTGGATTGGATGCGCCCGGTTTTGCCTGACGCCGCGTTTGAGGCCATCAATGTGGTCGGTGGCATGGCCCTGCCCCGCGATCCCGGGATGTATGATGGATATCTGATCTCAGGCTCACGCTACGGCGTCTATGATGACCAGCCCTGGCTTCAGCCACTACGAGATTTCCTGCGCCGCGCGCGCGATCTCCACCGTCCGATGGGCGGCGTGTGTTTTGGCCATCAGATCATGGCAGAGGCCTTTGGCAGTGATGTCGGAAAATCACCCGACGGCTATGTCATGGGGGTGGAAACCTATGGCAGCAAAGGCGCCTACGCCCTGCATCAAGATCAGGTCTTTACGGTGCCGGAGGGTGCCGCGACTGTCATGAGCAGCCCGCGCTGTGACATCGGGCGCATCGAATACGCCTTTCCCGCGCTCTCGGTGCAGCATCACCCGGAATTCACCACAGCGCATTTCGATGACCTGATGAACCTCTATAGTGACATCCTCAGCAAGGATGCCTTTGAGACCGCATTGAAGCACCCCGATGCAAAGCGGGATAGCCTTGATATCGCGAGAGATTTCGCGCGGGTCCTACGATCGCAGGCATGAGATGGGCCTTAGCCCCCCGGATCACGGATCTGCGCAAACGCCTTAGGCATCGGGAAATTTCGGCTTGCCATCCCACGACAGGAAATGGGTTTGCTCTGCACCATCCTTGATCTTGACCGAGCGCGACAAAAGCCAATCTTTGGCCGCCAAACCATCCGTATCCTTGGCCAGCTCACCCGTGGAATGCGCGAGCGACAAGAACCCTGCGACCAGCGCGGATGAGGCCGATGTGCCGCCGAAGCTGCAAAAGTAAGAGCCGAATTCATGGATCCCGAGATCTGGATCATCGCGCGTGAATGGCCCGGCGGAATAGCCAAAGATCCCGGGCACATCCGTGCTGATGATATCAAAGCTGGAAAACTTGTCGTTTGACGGCACGCCTTCCGGCATTTCGCTGGTCGAGCGGGCATTCGGATCAAGCCGGACCTCTTTGCGGTCATAGATCTGGGCATCATCGCTGGGGGCGCTGATCGTGACATTGCGCGTGGCGGAATACCCGCTGTTAAAGCCCTTGGCATTCACCGCCCCAACGGCAATGATCCCATTGTGTTCCGAGGCCAAATTGGCCGGATAGATGCCGTGGTCTTCCTGGCTGTTGCCCGCCGCGCAAACGATCGGGCGCTGCATGGAGATATTGATCAAGAGCGTCGCCAGCTCTTCCCAGGCCTCCATGTCTGACGGGTCATGGGGCGTGGGCGCCACCAAATCGCGCAACGGCACGCCGTCGATGATTTGGTTGAGCTCAGGCACCGTGCGCGACGGATCAGAGAAGACGCGCGGGATGAGGATCACATCGGCATCGATCAGCTCTGCATAAAGCAAGGCCAGGATCAGATGTTCGGGATCGGGATTGAAGTTGGTGGAGATCGGAACGATTTCACAGGTCGGGTCCACCCCGCAATAGGGCAAGGGAATGTCTTTGAAATTGGGATCCGGTTCGCCCGTTTCCAACGTTTCCGACAAGATGCCAGGCCGAGAGCCAATGAGACCGGCAATGGCCGTTCCGTGATTTGAAAACTCCGGGCTTGTCATGGGCCGGATCGACCCTTCGCGGGCGGGGCTGCCATGGGACAAGCGGTCGATCAATTCGGCCAGCAGGTCGGAGGATCGCGGCAGACCGGTTGTGACTTTTGTCTTTGTATTCAGATCAAGCGCGCCGATCTTGTCATCGTCGAGATAGGGAAACGCGCCCAACCGCGTGGAAAAGAAATCAAGCGCAAGGCTGCTGTTGATGGCGGGCGCGAGATTGGGATGCGTAACCGCCACAGACGTGTCGATCATCGCGACGCGCGCTTTGCGATCTGTCGCGGCGGGTGGCTGCCATCCGTTCGGCGTGTGATCGGGCGTCAGAACACCCATGGTCACCAGGTGCCAAAGAGCGTCATAATCGGGGTATCGCCGTTTTTTCTCAGACATCTCACGCACTCCTCAAATCCACTCGTGATGCGCGGCAAGCATTTGGTCACGCAGCACCTCCTCCAAAACCGGGGCCACCATGCGGGCCAATTCGTAGCCTGCGCGTGAGTCTGCGCGGTAATGCACGCCCGCCCATTCGCGGTTCTCAGCGATGCGGCGAGCACTCAGAAAGAGCTCTGCACTGCCGGGATGTTCGGGCAGCATGCGCGAAAAGATGAACGCGATGGAAAACGACTGAAACGAATGGTTCGACGGGAAAGACGCATGCGCCGGGTTGGCCAGAAACGGCCTTAGACGCGGTTCAACCTGATTTGGCCGTGGCGCCGAGAACCGCGCCTTGTAACGCAATCCGATCTCGTCAGTGAGGGCCAAAACGGTCAGAAACAGACCGATGGTGGCCTCAAATCCGCCAAGTTCTTCAATCCCCAGAGGGCGCAGATAGCGGGACAATTCCAACTGGCTTTCGACAAGGATCTCTTCGCGCCGCACCGCGCCTTCGGGTTGGCGCAGCAAATACTGCTTGGCCAGCAGATCCAAGCATTCCTCGCGCAATTGTTCCATGACCGGCGGGGGATTGAGCGGCAGATCGTTCCACTCGTTCAAAAGCCCGTAGAGCGTTTCGCGCTCGCGCCATGGCTCCAGAATACCCAGGTCGCCCGTATCGGGCGCGATGGCGCGATTTCGATTGCGGTTTCTGTTTCGATTCCTGTTCCGATTGCGGTTTCTATTGCGATTGCGGTTTCTGTTGCGATTGAGCGCAAGCAATGTCGTCAGTGCGCCGCCGGGGCCCGGACCATTGCCCCCATTGCCCGCGTTTCCCCCACCATCCACCTGCACCACGCCTTCCAACGCAAGCCCGCTTGACTTCACAACAAACCGATGTTGCGAAAGAATAGTCAAATCAACCATTTGAAACCCTAAATCCCACTGTTAGTTAAGCCTTTGAAAACGTGCTGTTCCGTTTCCTTGTGAAGCAATCTGAAGCGCTGTTTCATGACGCCTGGATCCGCGGCATCGGGATCTTCTTTCAGCAGTCGCACATAGGTCGCGCGGGCGTCTTCTGTCCGGTCTTGCAAGCCGTAACTGGCGGTCAGATATCGCAGTGCCGCTGAAAAGCGCGGCTGTTTGGCAAGCGCGGCACGCCCCGCCAGAACGGCATGGCCCAGATCGCCATTCATCATCGAGGCCATGCAATGCGTGGTGTCAAAGCTGAACTTTCGGTGGCTGTAGCTGCCCAATAGGGCCGCGCTCGTTGCCGCGTTCTAACATCATGTCGTAGGAGAAGCCCGCCTCGGCGGCCGTCTTCATCTCGGACATCTCAAACATGGTCGCGTTCAGCTTCGCCGTCAGCTCGGCATCTATGCCGGTATTGGCCGCGGCCACCAAGGAGGACAGGGAGGGCCCGGATACGACTGTATCGTTAATGCGTGTGTTTCCACCGAGATAGACGTTCCGAATGCCAAGCGCGTCATAGAAATGACTGTTGTGGGTGTTATCAGCGAAACAATCGTGCTCTTCCTCGGGATCGTTCAGCATGACGCCGAGCTTCATACGTTCTCCGGCTTGTTCACCGTAAGAAAGAGACCCCATGCCAGTCAGGATCGTGCTGATCCCAGCGTTTTCGTCTGCGGTGAGTTGGGTGCGAGCGTCCCCGCCAGCCTGCCATTGCGCGACCATCCATTCCAGATCGGACACCAGCAGCTCCGTTGCCGCCTTTAGATAGTCACCGCGGCGGTCGCAGTTTCCGCCTGTGCAGGCATCACCTTGCGCGTAATCCGTCCAAGGACGGTTGCCTGCACCCGGGCCATGACCGTTCAGGTCCTGCCCCCACAAGAGGAATTCAATTGCATGATAACCGGTGGCCACATTGCCTTCGACTTCATCCGCCTCGTGCAACGCGCCTTCCAGAAGCGCAGGCGTGATTTCGGAGGCGTCAATTGTTTCGCCGGACAGTGTGAAGCTTGGGTTCGCGATCACGTTGAGCACAGCGTATTCGTTCTCATCCGTCGCGCCACCGTAGCTGGCGTCGACATAGTCGATCAGCCCCTCGTCGAGCGGCCAGGCGTTCACTTTGCCCTCCCAGTCATCGACGATTACATTGCCGAAACGGTAAACTTCAGTCTGCTGGTAAGGAACACGTGCCGCCAGCCATGCAGATTTCGCAGCTTGGAGGTTTTCTGCTGATGGAGTGTCGATGAGTGTATTGACCGCTGTCAGCAGACTCTGAGCTGTTGTGAGACTGTCTTCGTATTTCGCCAGAGCGATATTGGCGTAGTTATTCAGCACCGCAGATTTGTCAGCGAACGCCGGTGTGGCGGCAAGAAGCGCCGTTCCAAGCGCTGTCGACATCAGATGTTTCATTTGGCTATTCCCTCTTTGGCTGGACTAGTGAAGCCGCACGACATTTGGCGCGGTATCGGTTGAATATTAGATGTCCATCCGCTGCACACCGGACGAGATGAAGAAAGACGCATTCATCAGCGCCAACGCAAGAACACCCAACATCATGGCGGACGAGCGGGCGTATTGCGTTTGCGACAAGTGTTCGGATCAGGCTCTCGAAGGCATGACATTCGTCGCTTGCGCACTTGCTACGCAAAGCTCTCCGATACTCGTTCCAAACCTGTTGTTGGCCGCATGGCCCCTCACACCACAGGCGAAGATTGAGAACGAGATTGGCTTCCCAAGCTTCCATGCTGTTCAGGACGCCGACAGCTGCGCCACCTCTGGCGTGATGATCCTGAGTCATTTCGTTAAAATCAGTTTGCCGGCGCGTGTGATGCGCAAGTAGTATGTGTGATCGTCCAAAACGATGCAGGCCTGGACGCCGTCCTTGACAAGGTCTCGGGCGTCATAAGTGTCAATGCTCTGGGCCGGTTTCGCCGCTGTCGGTTTGGGAACTTCAGTCAAGAGGTTCATGGCGTCCGCTCAAGATGGTCGAGCTTCTGTTCAAGCTGTTGATCGGTTGGATAGAGGCCTGACAGTGCGCCGAAAAGCACTTCACGCCAGCACGTGCGTACCTGGCGTTCCGGAGGCTGCGGCTTGCGCTCAAGATGGCTGAGGCCCATCAGTGTCTCCTTTTTGGCAAAGGGTCTGGGCTGCCCACCGAGAGTGACGAAGGGATGGCTAAGACTCGCTATCGTATTGTTGATTGAAATGCTCAGATTTGTCAATCCCGACAAAAACAATCAGAACTACAAATGTCCGAATTTTCGCGTTAAACCGCCAAGGGCAACATGCAAACGGATGGCGCAAAGCATGGACAGAAAATTGATTTCAGGGACCGCGTTGGTTGTGGCGGCGATCTGTCTATTGCCACTAGTTGGTGTCGTCGCTGCAGCATCCCTTGGGACACTCGACACATTGGCCCGGCTCGCTGAAACTGTCCTTTGGGACTACACTTGGACCACTTTGGTCCTTGTCACCTTGGTTGCGGTTGGTGCGGTTTTGATCGGGAGCGTGACGGCTTGGCTCGTCGTTGCAACCGAATTTCGTGGCCGCCGTATTTTGGAAGTTGCGCTTGTCGTACCGTTGGCGTTTCCAGCCTATGTTCTGGCCTATGCCTATACGGATGTGCTGGATCATCCCGGTATCGTTCAAACTTCGTTGCGGGACATGATGGGTTGGGGTCCGAGGGGCTAGTGGTTTCCGGAAATCCGATCGCTCGGTGGTGCGGCCTTGATGTTAACGCTGGTTCTGTACCCCTATGTTTACCTTATGGCACGTACAGCATTTCGCATGCAGGCGGCATCGCCGTTTTATGCGGCGCGGTCCCTTGGAGCGGCGCCGATGAAGGCCTTTCTGACAATTTCCCTACCGATGGCGCGTCCCGCGATCGCAGCAGGCGCACTGCTCGTTGTGATGGAGACAATCGCCGACTTTGGGACGGTCGCGCATTTTAGTGTGCAAACCTTTGCCACAGGCATCTACACGAGTTGGTTCGGGCTGGCGGATCGCGCAGCTGCCGCTCAGTTAGCGGTGGGATTGCTGGCGTTCGCGCTCTTGGTGGCAGCTCTGGAATACATGAACCGCGGCAAAGCCGGCTTCGCGACCAAAGGTCGCCAGGAGGTTTTCGCACGGTTTCAGTTAAGGGGTAGGCGCGCGCTCGGTGCTCAATTCTTTTGTATTCTTCCGGTCCTGTTGGGGGGTATTATCCCGACTGTCACATTGATCTTGATGGGGCTGCGGTCAGAGCAGGATATCTTCAGCCCGCGTTACATCCGCTTCATTCAGAACTCACTGTTACTCGCCAGTGTTGCGGCGCTTGTGACGGTCGGGGCGGCTATTCTTCTTGGCACGTTCAACCGTGTCCTGTCTGGCAAGATGGCCCTTGCCACATTGTTTATCGGGCGCTTGGGCTATGCAGTTCCCGGCGGGGTCATCGCAGTTGGTCTGCTCGTCCCCTTTGCCAGATTTGACAACTGGCTCGATGATCAGATGGAAACCTGGTTCGATGTATCGACAGGGCTGCTCATTTCTGGCTCGATTTGGCTCTTGATCGCAGCGTATATGATCCGCTTCCTCGCTGCTGCAATCGGTTCATATGACAGCGGTCTAGCGACAGTGACGCCAAGTTTAGACGCAGCGTCCCGCGTGTTGGGGCGAACAGCTTGGGGCACCGTGCGGAGCATTCATATGCCAATCCTGCGCAGCAGTATTTTGACGGCTTTGCTGATTGTCTTTGTGGACACGATCAAGGAGTTACCCGCGACCTTGATCCTGCGACCCTTCAATTACGACACTCTCGCCGTTCAGGCGTTTCGCCTTGCTTCAGATGAGCGCCTGGAAGGCGCGGCTGTCCCGAGCCTGATGATTGCCGGGATCGGCCTCTTGCCTGTGATCTTGCTATGCGCTCAGATCGGAGACTCGCGTTCCCGGCAGCATAAATGAAAAAGGCGCGTCAAAGGTGACGCGCCTAGTCATAGCCTTGATGAGACGGCTTACTTCCAACCGGCCTCATTCAGAATTGTCTGAGCGGTGCCGATGTTTGCGGCAATGTCGCTAAGCTCAATCGCATCAGGACGGAAGATCCCAAGCTTTGCTACTGAGTCTGCAAGCCCGATACCTGGCACTGCTGGGTATTCATCATTGCCCGCAGAGAAGTACTCCTGTGCTTGCTCGGATGCCAAATACTCAAGGAACTTGATCGCGTTCTCTTTGTTTGGTGCGTTCACCGCAACACCGCCACCAGAGATGTTCATATGCGCGCCGATGTCGTTCTGGTTCGGGAACACCCAACCGATCTGATCGATGCTGTCGGACAACCCGGAGACGTCCTTGCGGAGCGCGCGGGCAAAGTAATAGGTGTTCGACATCGCGATGTCGCATTCGCCAGACACGATACCGCGCAGCTGGTCCGTGTCACCGCCCTGCGGATCGCGTGCGAAATTAGCCACCACGCCTTTTGCCCAGTCGCCAATAGCTTCTTCGCCAAGATGCGCTGTCAAAGCAGCCGTGATGTTCTGTGTGTAGACGTTGGACGACGACCGGATGCAAACTTTGCCAGCGTATTCAGGGTTGGCGAGATCTTGATAGGTTGCAGGCGGGTTGGCGACATCGTTCTTGTCGTAGAAAAGAATGCGCGCGCGCTGCGAGAAGGCAAACCACTGATTGTCATCATCTTGCAAGTAGGCAGGGATCGCGGCTTCCAGCACGGGGTTGTCGATGCTTTGCAGCAGGCCCAGCTCTTTTGCGCGAGTGATCCGAACGGTATCGACGGTCAGGAAGACGTCAACTGGGGAATTGTCACCTTCAGCTTCCATACGAGCTATCAGTTCGTCGGCTTTGCCTTCAATCCGGTTGATGGTGATGCCGGTTGCTTCGGTGATATCAGAGTAAAGCCGTTCATCTGTGTCGTAGTGACGCGACGAATAAAGGTTCAGCTCACCCTCGGCATAAGCGCTGCCTGCGGTTACGGCGGCCATCAGTGCCAGAATGGATGTCTTGATTTTCATGTGTGGCTCCCCCTGGAGTGGTTTTCTTACCGTTTTAGTCAATTACAGGATTCGGAAGACAAATCAACCCATTCCGACCAAAATACTCAGATAAGTCTTGAGTTTTCTGAGTATTTCAGTGAACAAGCGCTGACCAAGCCGCAGCTCCTCTGTCAGCCCGGACGTGACGATATGAGAATGCAGGGCTATGGATCAGGAATTTCAACGACTTTTGAGTATG
>ERZ1740059.580-NODE-580-length-19140-cov-3.829290_pt1 | contig 19140 bp, 15 predicted proteins | sample MGYA00581744_ERZ1740059 | MGnify/ENA primary metagenome ERZ1740059 (study PRJEB43018, sample SAMN04849738) | marine metagenome | isolation source: floating plastic debris | place: Pacific Ocean | collected 2008-08-28 | study: EMG produced TPA metagenomics assembly... | reverse complement strand
GGCGACGACTACACACTGAACGACCGAGAAAGCTGGGTGAGGCTCGCTGACACGTGGGTGCCCTACCCGTTTCAGAACAACCTCCGATACCTGCCGGCCGACGTCGCCGACCAGTGCCTGCAAGGGCTTATCGAAGCGCAGACCGGGCCAAACAGCCCGAAGGACGCCGCGCACTTCGGCGAGTTTGTTGATCGCGTGTTCGGAACCGGCATCACCGAACGCTTTATGCAGCCGTACAACTTCAAGGTCTGGGCGTACGACCTCTCGGCGCTGAACACGACCTGGATCGGCGAGCGCGTCGCGGTTATCGACTGGAAGCGCGCACTCACCAACGTCGTCGCGGGCTCCGATGACTTCGGCTGGGGCCCCAACAACCGCTTCAAGTACCCGCTCGGCGGCACGGGCGACTTCTACTCACGATTCGAACCCCTGCTCCGCGACAACCTGACCCTCAACACACGCGTCGTGTCGATCGACATCGCGACGAAACGCGCCACCTTCGAGGACAGCACCGGCAAGCGTTTTGCCGAACCCTACGACGCGCTGATCAGCACCATGCCCGTCGACAAGCTCGTGTGCGACGTTATCGAAGCGGCACCCGAGGACATCCGCGACGCGGCGTCGCGCCTCGTGCACTCCGGCGGCTTCATAGTCGGCGTCGGCATCAAACGCCCCTGCCCGAGCACGCGCAGCTGGATGTACTTCCCCGAGGACAACTGCCCGTTCTACCGCGTGACGTACCTGAGCAACTACTCGCCGCTGATGACCCCCGACCCCGAGACGCACTACTCGCTGCTGTGCGAGACGAGCTTTAGCCCCGACAAGCCCGAGGACGAAGCGACCATCCTTGAGCGCACGATCCAGGGCCTCGAGAACACCGGCCTGCTGGAGCCAGGCGAGCGCGACGACATCGTCTCGACCTGGGTCAAGCGGGTCGACTACAGCTACCCCACGCCGAGCGTCGAGCGCGACGACATCCTCGCCAAGGTCATCCCCTGGCTCGAGTCGCACGGCATCTACAGCCGGGGCCGCTTCGGCCTCTGGAAGTACGAGGTCTCGAACACCGACCACTCGGTCATGCAGGGCGTCGAGGTCGTCGACCGGATCCTGCTCGGTAAAGAAGAACAGACGACCGGCATCGTGTACCGCGTGACCGAAGACGGCCGGCGTGCTGCCGAGCACGAGCGGTCGTCCAAGGCCGGCTCGGGCGAGAAGCGGCTCGTTGAAGTGAAATCGGTCGCCGACGCCGGCAACGACTCCGAAGCCTCGCTCAGCGAAGAAGAGCTCGGCGTGACCGATCGGCGTTAGCCGCCGGCGTCCTCCGCCTCGACACGCTCGCGCACCCGGTCGCGGAGCCGCTGCCGTTCAAGCTCGCGGATCTGGTCGATCGCCGCTTCCATCTCGGGCGTGATGATGGGCCGCGAGTTCAGCCGGGCGATGCCCTCACGCGATTGGCCCTGCTGCGCCATGCTCAGCGCGACCATGATGTCGTGGGTGGGATACTGGTTCCAGTAGCTCCGCCGCTGCCAACGCTTGGGGCCCGCAAGCACGAGCGTTGCCGCCTCGTCGAACCGACCCGCCTGCATCGCCTGCGCCGTCGCGTTCGCGGCGAGCCGGCCCATACGGAACCAGAACATCTCGTACTCGGGCCCGTTCGGGAACCGGTCCTCGATGCGGACCGCAAGATCGAGCACCGCCCCCGCAAACGCGCTCGCCGTCGGCTCGTTCGATGAAAGCTGGGCCTCGGCCGCCTCAAGGCAGCCCTCGAATGTGATCTCGCCGGCGAGGAACGCCGTCTCGAGCGCGTCGGTCGTAGCCGCCCGCCCCGCGGCACCGATGCCGGCCGCCGCCGTGTCGATCGGAGACACGGCCGGCTCGCACCCGACAGCGATGAGCACAAACAGGCAAAGTCCAAAGCTCCGAAATCCGCTTGAGAGTCGTCGCATGCGGGTTTTATCGCTCAACAGCGGTCGGTTGTCTCGGTTTTTGCGGATCCTGTCGGTTGTATTGCCTATTTCGGTGGCACTTCCCCGATCCCGGTGCACCTTCATGTCTGTATCTCGTGGGGCACCCGCCGGTTGTGTGATCCGAAGCGGTGCAAAGCAATCAACCTGACCCGGTCTTTGCGGTTGCCGAGTCGTTCGACGACGGAGGTCCGTGCGCCATGACGGCGACGGACGGGCAACGCATGGGCTATGCGCACACAACCGAAGCACCGCCCGGCTGGGAGGCCGAGGTCGCCCGACTCGCCGAGTCGCGGCACCTCGCCGCGTGGGCGACGGACGCCAGCGAGCGGATCCTGTTCGCCGCCCGTCTCGGCGCGTTCTGGCAGGGCCAGGCCGGAGTCGAGGTGATCCGGCTCTTCGGCCGAGCGATCCGAACCATCGACGATGTGTGCGAGCAGCTCGAGCGGTCGATCCCCGCGGACGAGCCCATGCGTCGGCAGATCGGCGGACGCTCCGGCATCGCCGCCCGGCTCCGGCACCGCATCGATGTGCCGGGCATGGCTCTGTCGCAGTACCGCTACATCATCTGGCACGACGCCGACGACCTGATCGCGAGCGATGGCGCGCTGTTCAGCGCGATCGCCGACACCGTCGCGGGCGTCTCGGCCGAGGCCGAGTTCGTGTGCGACGATCTGCTGCTCTTGACGCGGGCCGTTTATGTCGGCGGCACTCGATTGGCGACGCTCGCACAAGACGGCGCGGGCCCGTTCCATCAGTGGCAGCACGACGGCGTCGCCGAGCCGTTCTGGCGCGTGGTCTCGGGCATCGAACGCCCGCCCGTGCTCGCGGCCCCGATCGGCAAGCTGCTCGACGACCCCGAGACCCTCGCCGACGAGCTGCTGCTCGCCGACCTCGACTTTGGACCGGAGGGCGCGATCGGATAGCCCCCGCGCGACAAACCGCTCGGCACGCGGATCCTCGGCCTCCCACGCTTTGTTCGTAATGAGACATGTTTGCGAGCCACAGGGAGAGAGAGCGGAGCACAAAGGGGCCGAGGATCCCCCTGCCGATCGGCGAAAGCCCGTCGCACTTGACAGACGGCCGGCCTCTGCGTTTGCTCTTCCGATGCGCATCATCGCCGGCGAATTCCGTAGACGAAAGCTGTTCAGCCCCAGCGACAAGAGCCCGGCCCGCCCGATGCCGGACGTCGTCAAAGAAGCTGTTTTCAACCTGCTGCGGGGCCACACCGAGGGGATGGCCGTGCTCGATCTGTTCGCAGGCTCCGGTGCGATCGGGCTCGAGGCCGTGAGCCGGGGCGCGTCGCGCTGCGTGCTCGTCGAGCGCGACCGCGGCACGCTCGAGGTGCTCCGCAAGAACATCGAAATGCTGGGCGTCGAGGAGCGCGCCGAGGCGGTCTCGGCCGACGCGCTCGGACCGGCTGTTATCGCTCGGTGCCCTCGGCCTGTGCACCTGATCTTCTGCGACCCGCCCTACGCGATGGTGCGGAACACACAGCAGTGGCCGCGCGTAATCGCGCAGCTCTCGAAGCTGATCGCGCTGCTAGACGAAGAGGGCTACACCGTCTTGCGCACGCCGTGGCCCTTCCTGCACGAGCGCGACCCGAATCGCGACGACCGCGACGAGACCACACGCTTCGCCGAGGTCGGGCTGGAGATCGAGGGCGCCATCGGCCCCGAGACACACGTCTACGGCAGCACGGCGGTGCACCTCTACATGAAGCGCCCGACCGAGACCGAGGTGTGAGCATTCTCGAAGGGCTGAACGATCGGCAGCGCGAAGCCGTGCTGCATCGCCATGGCCCGCTGATCGTGCCCGCGTCCCCCGGCACGGTCAAGACACTGGTCATCTCGCACCGCATCGCCCGCTTGATCGAGCAGGGCGCGCGCCCCGACACGATCGCGGCGATGACCTTCACCAACAAAGCCGCCGGCGAGATGCTCGAGCGGCTCAGCGGTCTTGTCGGACTCGCCGGCGAAGAAATCGCCGCGGGCACGTTCCACAGCCTTGGCTTGCGGTGGCTCGCACGGTTCGGCGACGCCATCGGCGTGCGATCGCAGCTTCAGCTCATCGACTCAGCGCAACGCAAGGACCTGCTCGAAGAGGCCGTCATCGACGCCGCGTCGGCGGGCCTAATCCCCGCGTCGCGCCTCGCACTGGGCGGCCCGGGCGAGGGTGCGAGCCACGCGTGGCAATGGATCGAACAGCTGCGGACGAACGCGGTGTTCGCCCAGGACGCGAGCGCGCTCGCGGACCGATGGCGCGGACTGATCGAACAGCCGCCAGAGGGATGGGACAGCGAACGGATCGACGCGGAACGAGCAAGGCTCGGCGCATTCGCGGAAGCCATCGCGGTCTACAGCCGGTTCGAAGCGGCCTGCACAAGCAAGGGTCTCGCGACATTCGACGACTACATCCTCTTGCCCATCCGCATCCTGCGCGAGTCGGCGGAAGCCGCGGCCATCATCCGCGATGAAACCCGGCATGTTGTCGTCGACGAGTACCAGGACGTCAACGGCGCGCAGCTCGAACTGCTCAGGCTCACCGCGCCGCCGAGCCCATCGCGCGACATCTGCGTCGTGGGCGACGACGATCAAGCGATATACGGCTTCCGCGGCTCCGACACCCGCGCGTTCGAACACTTTGCGAAAGCCTGGACGGAAGCCACCACGATTACGCTCGACGCCAACTACCGCAGCACGCCCGCCATTGTACGCGGCTCGCAGCGGATCATCGCCAAGGCCGAGTCGCGGTTCGTGGCGGACAAGTCGCTGGAAGCACTCGGCGACCGCGCCGACCATGACTCGCCGATCGAAGCGGTGCACGTCGACAAGGCGACGCCGTGGGGCGGCGTGATCGCGCCGATGATCCTCGCCGATCGTGCGCACAGCGATCGCGGGTTCGACTCGTACGCCGTGATCGCCAGCACGCACGGCAAGCTCGACGAGATCGCAGACCAGCTGTCGCTCGCGGGGATCCCCGTGTCGCGTTCACGCCGGGCAAGCGCTCTCGATGACGAGGCCGTGCAAGACTTGCTCGAGTGGATCCGGTTGCTCGTTGAGGGGCAGGCCTACTCGGCGACTCGGCTTCTCACACGGCCGCCGATCCGTATGGAACGCAGCGAGGCGATGCGCCTCCGCAAGGAGCACCACCGCGCTGCGTCGCGTGCGTCGGCCGAGGGCGGACAACCTCCTGCGTTCATGTCATGGGTCCGCGAGCACCGCGCCGAGGCGGCTTTGAAACTGACGCCGATCCACGACGATCTCGCGGCGCTCGCAGCGAACGCCCCGGCTCACGAGGTCGTCTCCGCGATCATCGAGCGCACCGGCATGGCGCACGCCGAGCTGCTGCCGGCGCGCGAGCGCGCGCGACGCGTCGCGCACCTTGTGGCGGTGCTCAGGTTTGCACGAGAGCTTGCGCCGCGCCTCGCGCCGCCGGGCGACATCGGGGCGTTCTGGGAGCACTACCGGCGGCTCGACGAACGCGACCAGTCGTTCCGCGGTATGAGCTCGATCGACGAGGACGCGCAGCCGACCTTCGACGGCGAGGGCGTCCGCCTCATCACCGTGCACCAGAGCAAGGGCCTCGAGTTCGATACGGTGTTCGTGCCGAACATCGGCACGATGCCGGGCCAGCTCGGGCGCGTGCAGCCGAGTGATCGGCCCGAGTTGCCAACCGAACTCACGGACGAAGAACCGACTCCCGCGAAGGACGAGCTCCGTCGACTCTTCTACGTCGCGATGACGCGGGCGGAGCGGCGGCTGGTGCTCATGGCCCACCCGGCCAAGGGCCGGAGCTCCAGCCTCCACATGTTTCAGGAGCTCGCGTGGCGCGGCAAGCACCCGCTGCCGAGCGACGAGCCGGTCGACGGCGTCCTGTTGCGCAACGACGCGGACGTGCTGCGCGACGCCGCCGCTGCCGGTGTCGGCGTTTCGATTGATCAACTCGACGCCGAGCGGGCGCACGACCCTGATCATCGCGCACGCGTCCTCGCGAGCGTTCGGCGTGATGCGCGGCTGCTCGCCGCGGATGCTCTCGAAGTTACCGACGACCCTGCGCTGACGGAGGCTCGCTTGCAGCAGCAGGCCAATCGTCTTTTGCAATCGGCGTCGATGCTGGGTGCCATAGCGAGACTCGGCAACGGAGACACAATCGACGACCTCCCGCCGTGGCAGCTCGACGATCCGCAGGTCGAGCAAAGGGTGCGGGCGCTTGTACAGAGGCTTACCGATACGGCCGACACCGAGCCCGAGGCGTTCGGCATGAAGCCGCCGTTGCAGCTGAGCTACTCGCGGATCGACGCCTACCGACGGTGCCCGGCGTGCTTCCGCATCAAGCACGTGCTCGGGCTTGTCGACGAGCCATCAGACGCGCAAGTCGTGGGAACGGTCGCGCACGCGGCGCTCGAGCGGTTCTATCGAGCGTGGTCCGATGCCGACAACGAGGGTCGGCCGAGACCGACCAAGGCCGACCTCGTGCGCATGGGACGCGAGCTGTTCTTCGAGGCCTCCGCGCGCACGGCCGGTGTCGACCGCGCGCAGCTGGTCCAGATCGAGTCGCAGCTCGACACTGGCTACGACACGTTCCACGATGAGAATGCCGAGATTCTTATGATCGAACAGCGGCTGAAGCTTCCATACATGCGCGCCGAGGGCGACGACGAGCCGCACACGATCGAGGCGAAGATCGACCGCGTCGAGCGGCTTGTCTCCGATGCGGGCGACGGCTTCCGAATCATCGACTACAAGACCGGGGGTGCTTGGAAGTCGCTGGTCGAGCCCAACGCCGACGACCTCCAGCTCGGCATCTATGCGCTCGCCGTCGCCGACTCGTACGGCATCCCGCTCGGCGAGCTCTCCGGCGAGGCGGCGTACTGGATCCTGTCCTCGCAGCAGTCGGGCGCGATCTCGATTGGGGACCTCGATCTCGAGGCCATCCGGGCGGTGATCGATGATGCGATCACGGGGATGCTCAATGGCCGGTTCGAACGCGGCAAAAAGTGCGGCGGGACCTGTGTGCTCTTCGCCGGCAACGGGACGCAACCCTGACCGCCGAATCCCTGTATAGGCTCACTCGGCCTGGATCCCGGCGGGCGGCGGCACCTGCGGGCCCAGGAGAGCGACCGGCCAACACCAGCGCGGGGAGGGCGCACCACCATGAACCGAACGACTATCGCAACGCTGCTGCTCGCCGGCACGACGGCCGCCATCACCGCGCAGCCGCTCGAGACCCGCGACGACTTGCTCGTCGGCACACTCGACAACGGGCTGACCTACATGATCAAGGAGCACGGCAACCCCGAGAACCGTGCCGGGCTGTATCTGCATGTCTCGGCCGGCTCGCTCAACGAGACCGATGACGTCCGCGGCATCGCGCACTATCTGGAGCACATGGCGTTCAACGGCAGCGCGAACTTCGAGCCGACCGAGGTTGTCTCGTTCTTCGAATCGATGGGTCTGAGCTTCGGTCGGCACCAGAACGCGTTCACGAGCTTCGACCAGACAACCTACATCCTGAACCTGCCCGACGCCGAGCTCGACACGATCGACAAGGGCCTGCTGTTCTTCGACGACGTCGCCGGCGGGCTGAGCCTGCTGCAAACCGAGATCGATGCGGAGCGCGGCGTGATCCAGGAGGAACGCCGCACACGCCTCAGCCCGCAGCAGCGCGTGCAGGAGCAGCTCTTCGAAGCAATCGCGCCCGGCTCGACGTTCGGCTACCGGCTGCCCATCGGCACCGAAGAAACGATCGACAGCGTGCAGCGCGACGACTTCGTAAAGTTCTATGAGACGTTCTACACGGCGAGCAACATGACGCTCATGGTCGTCGCCGATCGCGACGCCGAGTCGATCGTGCCCGTAATCGAGAAGTACTTCGCGGACGATCCGAAGATCGAGCGGCCCGACGACCTACCCGACGGCCTGACGCCGAACACCAAGCTGCGCGCGGAGGTCATAACCGACCCGGAGCTGACGAACACACAGATCCAGATCATCACGATCCGCGAGCCGATGCCGCCGGTCACGACCCGCGAGGACATGCGGCGCGTGCTCGTCGAGAACCTCGCATCGAGCGTCTTTAACCGGCGGTTGCAGAAGAAGATCAACGAGGGCGAGCTGGGCATCCTCGGGTCGGCCGCCTTCGTAGGAGACCTCTTCGGTGCGATGCGCGTGAGCTGGATCCAGGCCTTCGGCCAGCCCGACACCTGGCGGACGCAGATGGAAGAGCTCACCCGCGAGTTCAAGCGTGCGCACGTGCACGGTTTTAGCGCCCGCGAGATCGAGGACGCACGCAGGGCAGCGATCTCGGGTGCAGAGCGGTTCGCCGAGCAGGAGCCCACGCTGCCGGCGTCCGCGATCCTCTCGGGCATGAACCAGCAGGTCGCCGCGGGCGACACGGTGCTCAGCGCCGCGCAGCGCCTCGCGATGACGCGCGACATGGTGCCCACCATCACCGATGCCGAGGTGAACGACGCGTTCACGATGCTCTACGACGACGAGGCGCTCATGCTCGCGGTGTCGATCCCCGACAGCGTTAACGTGCCGACCGAGTCGGAGCTGCTCGAGATGGCCCGCGCCGATCTGAGCGTGACACCCGAGGCCGAGATCGAGGACGAGCGGCCCGAGTCGTTCATGGCGAGCCTGCCGAAACCCGGCGCCGTCGTCGAGATCGAGAAGCACGAACCCACGCAGATCTGGTCGGCGTGGCTGAACAACGGCGTCCGCGCGCATTACCGATTCATGGACAAGCGGCAGGACAACGCGACAATCACGATCACCGTCGCAGGCGGACGCATCAGCGAAACGGCCGAGACGCACGGGCTGACCGCCGCCGCGTCGCTCGCGTTCAGCCCGCCCTCGACGCGGTCGCTCTCCAGCACCAACATCCGCGACCTGCTGACAGGCACGAAGGTCACGGTCGGCGGCGGATCGGGCGGCGACGCGATGTCGATCACCGTCTCGGGCAACCCGGCCGACCTCGAGCAGGGCATGCAGCTCGCGCACCTGCTGCTGACCGAGCCGCTGATCGAAGCGGCTGCGTTTGATCGCTGGCAGGAGACGCAGCGCCAGGCGATTGAGCAGCGCAAGACGCTCCCGCAAGGCAGGCTGCAAGAGCTGCTGCCGTCGCTCATCTCGCCCGAAGGCGAGGTCCGGCTGCTCCCGCTCTCGCTCGACCGCGTCGAGGCGATCACGCTGAGCGACGCGCAAAGCTGGCTCGAGCAGACGCTCGCCCGCGCACCGATCGAGGTCGCGGTCGTGGGCGACATCGAGCAGGACGCGGCGATGGATCTTGTGACTCGATACATCGGCTCGCTGCCGCCGCGCGAGCGGATCAGCGACGCGACGCTTGACGAGCTGCGCACGATCGAGCACCCGGAGGGGCCGCTGGAGGTCGCGGAGTCCATCGAGACCAGCACGCCCGTGGCCATCGCGATCACGGGCTCGTTCGGCCCGGACGCCAGCAACGTGCGCGACACGAGGCTCATCCGCTTCGCCACGCAGATCCTCAGCACGCGGATGGTCAAGGAAATCCGTGAGGAGGAACAGCTCGTCTACTCGATCAGTGCTCAGGCGCAGCCTTCGACCGTACATCCCGGCATGGGCCTGATCTTCGCGGCCGGCCCGACCAACCCGGGGAACGAGCAACGGCTGGCTGACAAGATCGACGAGATGTTCACCGACTTCGCGGAGAACGGCCCGTCAAGCGACGAGGGCGAGGTTGCGCGGGGTCAGATCTTCAACAAATTCAAAGAAGACACCGAGCAGCCCGGATGGTGGTCGGGCCAGTTGAGCGCCGCGACCTACCGCGGCAAGTCACTCGACGATCTGTCCGATATGGAGGCCGCGTACAGCGCTTTCACGGCCGACGACATCCGCGATGCGTTCGCGCGGTACTACACCGACGACAACAAGATGTCGGTCGTCGTCGGGCCCAAGTCGTCTGCACCGAGCGAGGGCGAGTGAGTCAGTCGCCGAGGGCCTCGCACGCGTTGTAGTTGAGAATCCACGCGTTGAAGTCTGCCGGCGTGACCGCGCCGTCGCGGTTCTGGTCGGCACGGCTGCTGCCCGCGTTGAACGCGAGCACCCAGGCGTTGAAGTCGGCGGGCGTCGTCTGCGTGTCCTCGTTCACATCGGCGAGGCAGCGGACGAACACGAACTGGCCGGCGTCGCAGGCATCGAAGTTGATCCAGCCGAAGTTTTCTGCCCAGGCGAAGCCCCGCAGGCGGCTCGACGCCAGCTCGATCCGCGCCTGCACGGGTCCGGGCTGGCACAGGCCGACGGCGGGCGTGACCGACGGATCGAACGGCCCGAAGTTGATCCACCCGGCGTTCTCTGACCAGGCGAAGCCCGTCAGGTTGCGCACGCTCGGGTCGAACGGTTCTTCGGTGATGTTCACGCCGAAGTCGGAGCCGTCGGTGTTGCCGTACTGCACGCCGTCGGCGGGCGAGCCGTCGCCGAGGTTGATCCAGCCCAGGTTCTCCGCCCACGCGAAGCCCGAGGCGACGCCGCGGCCGTCGAGGTTCACAGGGCCGAAGTACGGCTGCTGAGTCGCATCAATGTCGGTGGGAGTCGCCGCGTCGATCGGCGCGAAGCTGATCCAGCCGGCGTTTTCTGACCAGGCGTAGGGGTTGGTGGAAACGGCGACGAACTGGGCGTGGGAAGACGCCGTGGTCGCTATTACCGCGATTGTGATCAGACTCTTCATTGATCGTTCTCCTCGATCCAGTAGAGCAGCGTCACGCCGCTGCCATTCTCAGGACCGGTGCTGAACTTGACCGGCGTCGGAACTCTGAGGCCTCCGAATTGGAACTGAGTGCTGCCACGAAGGCTGTTGTTTGAGTTCACAGTCGATCCACCGACGCCGGCAACCCGCGTCTCGTTTGGACCAACAAGCAAGTTCGTGTTTCCCGATGTGACGAATAGCCCGTAGAGCCTGACTTCATCAGCAACCGATACGGGCACGGCCTCAAAGATCTGTGGACTGCTTCCGCCACCAACACTGCCGAATGCGAACTGAAGGTCCGGCGGGAACGCGCTACGCCCCTCCAAGCTAGAAATTTGTTGGCTGATGCTCGCGAGCGACGGCTGCGTGTCCTCGACCGGCCCCGCCGGTGGGTGGAGGCCATCGGGCTGAGCAAAGCCGATAGCAGCGACAACACCGAGCGTGCCGGCGATGGATGCGATGGAGATCGTGGCGGGTTTCATGGGAGCTCCTGATAGATTATTGTTGCTTCACTTCCCTGAAGAGTGTTCGGTGCACCGGTGAATACAACAGGACCGCGCAAGTCAACATCGAAGTTAAATTCGATTGGCTCGGCCCGAGGACCGCTTAAGGATTGACCAGCAAATACAGAAAACTGAACGCCATCAGCGTCCACGACTCGGAAATTACCAAACAGCATGTGGATTCGCGCGAGCCGAATACGGTCCACGTCAAGAATAAATGTGCTGTTGTTGGCAACTCTTGGCGTGGCGACAAGCTGGTTGCCAGGAGAAGCGAATCCCGAAGCCAAATTATCCAACTCGGCCCGAATGCTCGCTAGCGACGGCTGTGTATCCACCACCGGCCCCGTCGGCGGTTCGAGGCCATCTGGCTGGGCGAATCCAAACGCGGCCGCGATGGTCAGTGTGCCAACCGATGCGGCGAGCCCTGTCACGATGTGTGTGCGTTGCAAGTGTGTCTCCTTAGTTGAAGGAGCTTGCACGCTACACGAAATGAACCGCGGCGCGGCACGCGGCGGCGGTCGATTCGAAATTTCTTTCACTTTCAACAGCCAAGCGTGTTTGACGTAATTCAGTATTGAGTTATGCAGAGCACCGAACCACCCCAAAGAGGTGGGCCGTTCGTTGCATGGTCGTCGCTGCTGTAGTCACAGCGTTGTTTCGGGAACCGCGGGCTGTGCGGGTCTTTCGAACGCATCGCGGACTACCCAGACGCAGAGCGACGCGGCGAGCGCCCCACCGGCATGTATCAATCGCGGATAGGCGAAGCGGGCCCAGCCTTCGTCGAACCGTTGCTCCAGCGATCGCGCGATGACATAGCTGCCGAGCAGTCAGACCAGAGCCGCGAGGGTCGCAAAGACGATGCCCGACCTCGTCACGTGGATGTCGGCTCGGGCTGGCCTGACGTCGCCCCCGGTGCCCTTGTGGTCTCTGCCGAAGAACAGGTTCTTTGGCAGCACGGTGCGCTGCCGGCCGCACTCGATGCACGGCTTGTGAACCGAATCGAGTGATCGCACCTCGCCGCAGTGCGAGCAGAGCGTTGCTTTGCCTGCTTTGCGCGCGATGCTTCGGGCTCGGAACCAGAGCCAGGCCACCGGCAGATACATCGCGAAGAGCGCCATGAAACCGATCGCGGGAGCGCCGCTCGGGACTTCTGTGAAGCCGAATATCCACACGCTGCCAACTGCTATCCCTGCGACGGCGGCGACCCGTTCGAAACGGAGCACGTTGGGCGTCAACAGGCCGTGCATGACGACCACAGCCGTCATCAGCAGTGTGACGATGACACCGATGATCGTGATCAATATGCCGATGTCGCTGGCGTCGGGCCCCACGGTGCCGGCCGGCTACTCCAGGGCAGCCGCCCCCGAGATGATCTCGGTCAGCTCCGTCGTGATCTGGGCCTGGCGGGCGCGGTTGTAGACGCGGGTCAGGTCCTTGCCCATCTTGCCGGCGTTGTCGGTCGCGGCCTTCATCGCCACCATGCGGGCCACGTGCTCCGACACGATCGCGTCGTTGAACGCCTGGAACAGGCTCGCCTTGACCGTGCTCGGTAGCAGATCGGCGAGGAGTTCCTCAGCGGCGGGGCTGAACTCGTACTCCAAATTTGGTCCAGACGAGTTCGGGCTCGAGGCGTCGTCGGTTGACTCTTCAACCGCCGGCGGCTTAAGCGGGAGCAGGTTCATGATCGTCGGCACCTGCTTGCCGGCCGAGACGAATCGCATGTAGATCACGCGCACCGCGGTGATCTCGCCGGCCGTGAACTGGTCCATGTACCGCTGCGCGATACGCTCGACGTCTTCGAAGGTCGGCTCGTCGCCGAGCGAGATGTGCTCGCTGACGTCGATGTTGTTGAACTTCAGGAAGGCGGCACCCTTCTTGCCGACGAGGTCGATCAGGCCGTGCTTGGCCGAATCGTTCTCGCGGAGGTGCTGCTGGGCGAGCCGGAGAATCGAGCCGTTGTATGGGCCGCAGAGGCCGCGGTCGGACGTGCCGCGCAGCGTGAGCTCTTTGGCGTCGTCCTTGAAGCCCTCGGCCGGGCCATCGATCAGCGGGTGGCTGATGTTGCCAGCCGTGGCGGCGAGTTCTGTGACGAGGTCGAAGACGCCCTCGGTGTACGGCTTCGTGGCCGTCGCGCGGGTCGAGGCCTTGGAGAACTTGCTGGTGGCGATCATCTGCATCGTGCGGGTGATCCGCTTGATGTTGCCGACCGCCTTGATGCGCTTCTTGATGTCACGGGTGTTGGCCATGGGGCGGATCGTAGACCGTGCCTCGGGCGGGGGCGGTCCTTCGAACCGCTGGATTCGCTCCGCTCATCCGCGGCATCCGGAATCTGGGCGGGTCCCGACTCCGCGGCGATCTCAGTCCGCTTGTTGGCCCATCGCACAGGCGTCGGCACCCGGTTGAAGCTGCTCCGCGTCTCCGGTCGAGACGATGCCGCCCGCGGGCATCCGCAGGGGGAAGGCGATCGTCAGTCCGGGGGCGACCGGGGCGGGTTCAACCGAGCGGCTCATGGCGGGGCTCCTGTGATGAGGTTTCGCTCAACGGCAAGAACACACCAAGCCCGCCCTGGTTGCAAGGGTGCATACAGGGATGCCACCAGATTTCATGATGGGACATCGGACGGGTGCGCGGGGATCCGCTGGGTTCGCTTCGCTCATCCGCGGCATCGGGCGTGAGCCATCAGCCCTTGGGCTTGGTCTGCCGCTTGGGGTCGTACTGATCGGTGCCGGCACCGGTGCCGCCCTGGGGCATCTGCATGGGGAAGGCGAAGCTGAGCCCGACCAGGGACTTCTTGGGTGCTTTGGATCCGCTGCGTGGCGTGCTCGGGCTCATCGTCTGTCTCCCTCCCCTGGGCGGCGGACACGAACGCGCCAACCCGATCGCTCCAGAAGGCCATAGATCTCGTCCCGATGCAACCCCGCGTGCAGACATTGGCAACAAAGACCTATGCGGAATCGGTGATGGGACCTGACACCGTCGGCACAACCGGTCGGGTTACGCCAGCGTGAGGCCGTCGTGCGCAAGAGCAATGCGATCGGGCAGCGACGCGTCGGTCTCGGCGTGGGGCAGGTCGTGGCTCATGTGGATAAACCATGTCCGGCCGGCGTCGATCCGCTCGGCAGCCTCGATTGCTTGTTGCAACGTGAAATGCGTGTCGTGCGGTCGGGGCCGGAGCGCATCGAGTACCAGCGTCTCCAGCCCCTCGAGCATGGGCCAGGTCTCGCCCGGGATCTCGCTCGTATCCGTGCAGTACGCCAGCGGCGCCCACGGGACGCGGATCGTGTCGCTCGCCGGCTCGATCCGGAAGCCCAGAATGGGCAATCGTCCGTGCAGAAGCAGCAGCGGCGTGAACCGCATGCCCCACAACTCGATCGGCTCGCCCGGCGTCAGCTCATGCGGGTTTAGGTTCGCGACGAACGAGGGCTGCACGTTCTGATCGGTGTCGAAGATGTGGGCGTAGACCCGGCGGAGATGGTCGAGCGTGTGGGCGTTGGCGTACACGTCGATCGGCTGCCGCATCACCGCGTTGAATCGGCGGACTTCGTCCAAGCCGAACGTGTGATCGACGTGGTTGTGCGTAAAGAGGATGGCGTCGAGGCGGTGCAGACCCTCGCCGTCGTTATGGGACAGCACCTGCTGGCGGAGGTCTGGGCCGGCGTCGATCAGGACGGCTCGCGCCAGGCCTTCGGGGTCGGTCCACTCGACAAGCGCCGACACACGCAGCCGTCGATCCCGCGGGTCGTCGGAGGTGCAGACGGCGCAGCGGCAGCCGATCATCGGGATGCCGGCGCTGGTGCCTGTGCCGAGGAAGGTGAATCGGGCGGGGGCCATCGAGAGAGCGTAGGGATCATCCGCGGTTTGTCCGGAAGCGGCGGAGACTCGCACGGCTTTCGCTAGTAATCGTTGTTGGCCTCGAAGCGGTACCAGCCGCCGCCGAGCGGGATCAGCCGGTAGCCCTTGTTCACGAACGGCGCGCCTTCCGGATTCGGATCGAGCACGAGGCCGAAGGACCACGTGTCGATCATGTCGGGCGAATCGCCGGTCTTGACGTAGACCCCGCCGCGTCGGTCGCGGGAGATGTCGAGGACTTCAAAGGCACCGATGCGCGTTGGCTTCGGCGAAAAAGCATCGGCGGTCACCGCTCGGTCGAGCGCGTCGCGACTGATCTCGAAGCGGAGCGTGAACAGCGCATCGAACCGCATCGCCGCCGCACCGACCACAAACGTGAGCATTGCGAGCGCAATCCAGCGCCACCGCGGCAGCAGACGACCGCCGTTCGCCCATCGCCGCACGCCGAGCACCGCGGCGACGACACCGCCGAGCAGAACAAGTGCGACCCAGCCGAGCAGCCAGACCCCGTCGAAGAAGCCTTCGACCCCAACGACGCCCGATGGATATCCCTGGCCCTCGACCTCGATCAGCATCGGCGTGATCGCAACCGCCCACATTTCGGCATGAACACCCCAAGACGCGCGAACGCGATCGCTCACCCGACGCGCTCGGCCTTCGGCGCTCGCGTCATCAGGCTCGTGATCGCCAGCAACGGATCGAGCCCGTCGAACAGCACATCGTGCACGGCCTGGGCAATCGGCATCTCGACCCGGTACTTCGCCGCCAGCGCGACCACCGCCCGCGTTGTGGCAACGCCCTCGACGACCATCTTGGTCTCGCCGAGGTAGTCGTCGAGCGTCATGCCCTTGCCGAGCGCCTCGCCGCAGGAGCGGTTTCGGCCCTCGGGGCTGAAGCACGTCGTCGCGAGGTCGCCCGCGCCGGCAACACCAAAGAACGTGTCACGGTCCGCGCCCATCGCGCCGCCCAGCCGAGCGATCTCCGCGAGCCCACGCGCGAGCAGCGCGCTCTTGGCGTTGAAGCCGGCGTTGAGCCCGTCCAAGATGCCGGCCGCGATCGCGATGACGTTCTTCGTCGCCCCCGCGAGCTCGACGCCCAGCAGGTCGTCGTTGGTATAGATCCGCTGCCAGCTCGTGGTAAACAGCGTCTGGATCATGGCGGCGAACGTGCCGTCGTCGGTGGCGGGGTCGCTCGCAGCGATCATGGTCGCGGGCATGCACCTGGCGAGTTCGCCGGCGATGGTCGGGCCGCTGAGCGCGCCGAGCGGGCGGGCCGCGGCGTCGGGGTCGTCCGCCAGCGCCTCGGCGATCGCCTGCGTCGGCCGGAACAGCGTGCCGACCTCGATGCCCTTGGCGACGCTGACGATGCCTGCCCGCGCCGGGATCAGCGAGCGGAGGTTCTCGAACACATCGCGCAGGAACTGCGCCGGAACTGCGGCGACAATCACATCAACCTCGGCCAGCGCGTCGGCGGCATCGAGGCAGACGCGGACGGTCTCTTCCAACTCAAAGCCGGCCAAGCTGTCCGAAACGCGGGTCTGGGCGACCGAGCCGACCTCGTCCGGATCATGGCCCCACACGCGGACGTCCACGGCCTTGCGGGCGTCGCCGTTGCCCGGATCGCGGCCGGCGAGGGCGTTGGCGCAGACCAGACCCATCTGTCCGACGCCCAGAATGGCGATCCGTGTGGCGCGATCGGGTTCGGGCATGGGATGGGCTCGCTCTGGAAGTTGATCTCGGCCGCCGAACACCCGTCGGGCGGTCGGCGTAGGACCCTACGATATCCGCCCGCCGCGGCCCGGTGGCTCTTGCGCCGCGGCGGGCCTGTTCTGGATTTCTGAACCCATCCGCTCGCGATGACGTGACACGAGGTGACCCGATGGCCGACGCCGCCGCTGTCCAGCCCGCTGCCGAACTCAATGCCCCGATGACGGGTACCGAAGCCCTCGAAGCCGGCGCGTCCGAGGCCGGCAGCGAACGCCGGGTGATCTTCTACCTCATCGGCGGCGTGCTGGTGCTCATCACGCTGATCAGCGACGCGTTCGGCGTCCACAGCGGCAAGATCGCCAACGTGCCGGCGCTGATCGGCTCGATCATCCTCGCGATCCCGCTGTTCGTGAACGCCTTCGGCGAGATCCGGCGCAAGCACATCAGCTCGAACACGCTGGCGTCGCTCGCGATCCTCGCGGCGTTGGTCAGCGAGATGTACGTCGTCGCCGGCACGCTCGCGTTCATCCTGCTCGTGGCCGACCAGTTCGTCCGCCGCACGGCATGGGGCGCGCAGCGGGCGATCGAGCAGCTCATCGGGCTCACGCCCGACACCGCGCGCAGCGTCGAGAACGGCGCCGAGCGCGAGGTCATGCTCGAAGACGTCAAGGTCGGCCAGACGGTCCGCGTCCGGCCCGGCGAGAACCTGCCTGTCGATGGTGTCGTGATCGAGGGCCGGTCGACGATCAACCAGGCATCGCTCACGGGTGAGGCCGTGCCGGTCGAGGTCAACGAGGGCACGCCGGTCTATGCGGGCACGAGCAACCTCACGGGCGGCATCGACCTCCGCGTTACCGAGGTCGGCGCGGAAACAACGATCGGTAAGGTCACGCAGCTCATCCGCGAGGCGGAGGACAGCAAGACGCCGCGCCAGCTGATCATTGAGCAGGTCAGCCGGTTTTTCGTGCCCGTCGTCATCGCCGTCGCGTTCATCACGTGGTGGGCGATGACGCAGAGCGAGAACCCGGACACGCGCGACGCCGCGGTCAGCACGTTTGTGCAGATTCTCGTTGTCTCCTGCCCGACCGCTCTCATCCTGGCGAGCCCGACGGCGATGGTCGCGGCGTTTGCCTCGGCCGCGCGGCTGGGCATCCTGATCAAGAAGACAACCTTCCTCGAAGCCGCCGCCAGCATCGACACCGTCGTCATGGACAAGACCGGCACGATGACCACGGGCAACTTCGAGGTCTCGCGCCTCGCGCCGGCCGAGGGCGTCGAGGGCGCCGACCTGCTGCGTGCGGCGGCCAACGGCGATCAGCACTCGAACCACCCGCTGGCGCTCGCGATCCTCAAGACCGCGCGTGCCGCGAAGATCGAGGTGGATGGCAGCAAGGAGTACGAGGAAGTCCACGGCCGGGGCATGCGTGCACGAACAAGCATGGGGGAGATCTGCGTCGGTCGGCACACGTGGCTGTCCGAGCTGAACCCCGAGATTAAGCCGCAGATCGAAGCGGTCGAGGCCAAGATCGAGGGCATGTCGGGCGTGCACGTCATGCAGGACGGCCGATACCTCGGCGCGGTCGGACTCGCAGACACCGTCCGCAAGAACACCAAGGGCGTCATCGAGAAACTCCGCGAACTCGGCGTTCGGCGTGTTGCGATGTTCACGGGCGACCGCGTGAGCGTGGCGAAGCGCGTGGGTGTGCAGGTGGGTGTTGACGCGATCGAGGCCGAGTGCCTGCCCGAAGAGAAGCACGAGCAGATCAAGCGGCTCACGGGCTCTGGCGCCAAGACCCTGATGGTCGGCGACGGCATCAACGACGGCCCGTCGCTCGCGGCGGCCGACCTCGGCGTGGCGATGGGCCTCTCGGGCTCGGATATCGCGGCCAACTCGGCCGGCGTCGCGCTCATGAACGACGACCTGAGCCGGGTGCCGTTCCTCATCGAGCTGTCCCGCAAGGCCCGCGCGATCGTGACGCAGAACATCGCGATCGCAATCGTCATGGCGCTCATCGGCCTGGGTCTCGCGGCGACGCAAACGCTGGACGAGTCGTTCGGCCCGTTCCTGGCCGGCCTGTACCAGTTCGCAACGGGCGTGATCGTCATCGCCAACAGCTTCAGGCTCTTCCGCTTCGGCGAGCACGTGCTCGAAGCCGAGGCCGAGGAAGAGAGCGAGGGCATGATCCGGCGTGGCGAGGGGTCGATCCGCGGTCTCGCGGCACAGCCCGCCTGATCTCACGCAACTGTCTCGACGAGGCTGAAGCGCAAGCGAGGCATAAGCGTGAGGCGAGCCTCGCTTGCGCTTCAGCCTCGTTGTTGAAACAACCACTTGTTTGCGCGTTCGGACGCCTGCAACTCCGACCCCGCGCATCCCAATACCCATCGGGCCGGCAC
>ERZ1740059.579-NODE-579-length-19151-cov-9.436217_pt1 | contig 19151 bp, 16 predicted proteins | sample MGYA00581744_ERZ1740059 | MGnify/ENA primary metagenome ERZ1740059 (study PRJEB43018, sample SAMN04849738) | marine metagenome | isolation source: floating plastic debris | place: Pacific Ocean | collected 2008-08-28 | study: EMG produced TPA metagenomics assembly... | reverse complement strand
GAAAACATTTAAAAGTAAGTAGGCAGCGAGAAGAGTTTGTCAAGAGAGTGGCACTCCGCTTAGTCCAATCTAACGATTTGGTAGCTTATGAAGATTTGAATGTTAAAGGCATGATAAAAAATCGACATCTAGCTAAGTCAATTAGTGATGCAGGATGGTCATTGTTTCGTCGCTGGTTAGATTATTTTGGCTATAAATATGGGAAGCTAACAATTGCTGTTGCTCCTCATAATACTTCTCAAAATTGTTCTAATTGCGGCTCTAAAGTGCAAAAATCTCTATCTACTAGAACCCATATTTGTAATAATTGTGGCTACATAGAGGATAGAGACATTAATGCAGCGATTAATATCTTGCAGAGGGGACTAAGTACGGTGGGGCACACCGAATCTTTTAAGCTTGGGGAGATAGAACCACTGGCCGGGTTGGAGAAATCCTGCTCGGTTAAGTTGTGTCCGTGAACCAAGAATCCCCCGCATTGTATGCGTGGGGAGTGTCAACTTCAGCACAAGCTTCAGAACAATAGTATTTACCGTCGCCCTCAACTGAATTTTCGACTTTTATGATACACAAACATTTATCACAAGCACATTTCATTAAATCGACACCTGCTACCATTTTTCCTTAGCCTCCGAAAAATACGTTTGATAAATCTCATATTATATCTGAACATATATTCATGTATTGATTTACATAAATTAAAATTGTGTATAGCTACCTTATGCTGTCATGAAGTGCCAAGCGATGCAAAAAAGTTCCGAGTGATTTTTAAATTTTTGACATTAAAAAGGCATCAGTTTTAGTCCGATAAGTAAAATAAATTTTCGACACAAATAATTCTAGGAACTGTGTTAAGTTTTGAAACAAACTAAAATTAAATGTCTGTAAGCTATCAAGTTAATGCTTTCAGTTACCTTGGTACCTATTGAAACCATAAGATCGCATTACGCCAACTCGTACATCAAGTGTAGAGAGACTGTGGATCGATCTTCATATTTCAATTGCATACCGTATATTTACATAATAGTTACTTTCAAATTGAAAGACTAAAAAATAAACTGAATAAACCATTTTTCAGTATTTATACTAATAAATAATCAAATATCTATCCAACTTTAGAAACTCTTCAAAACTAATCCAGCAATTTGCACCTGGTATCCTCGAATTCATATCTCAATAATAGAAATAGAGTAACTGCTCCCCGTCATTGTTTTGTAGCGAGTTGACAGTGCATGAGCTACTGTTTGAATCCAAACTGTCCCAATCCAGAAAACTTGCCTTTTAGTGAAAGATGCCAATCTTGTGGAGCGCGACTTTTGCTACGCGAGCGTTACCGAGTTACCAAATCCCTAGGGCAAGGTGGCTTCGGAGCGACTTTTCTCGCACAAGATGAAGCCCTACCGGGGGAACCTAGTTGCGTCATCAAGCAACTACGTCCTTCGGGAACTGCACCCCATATTTTGCAAATGGCACGGGAATTATTTGAGCGAGAAGCCATAACCCTAGGTAAGATTGGGAATCATCCTCAAGTTCCACGTTTACTAGACTATTTTGAAGAGCGCGAGAATTTCTATTTAATTCAAGAATACGTTCACGGTTCAACTATACAGCAGGAGGTAAAAGGTAAGGGAATATTAACCGAGGCAGGAGTTAAGCAGTTTTTAAGTGAAATAATCCCATTACTGCAATACATTCACTCCCAGAAAGTAATTCACCGCGATATTAAACCCGCTAATTTGATTCGCCGGGCTCAAGATGCCAGATTGGTTTTAATTGACTTTGGCGCTGTAAAAAATCAAGTTAGCCAGACAGCAGCGATGCAATCGGGACAAACAGCATAAACTGCCTATGCTATTGGTACTCCTGGTTTTGCACCTCCAGAACAAATGGCAATGCGTCCGGTTTATAGTAGCGATATTTATGCTCTAGGAATTACATGCGTATATTTGCTTACTGGTAAATCTCCCAAGGATTTGGAATATAATCCCGCAACCGGTGAGGTGATGTGGCAACAAATGGTACAGGTGAGCAATCATTTTGCACAAGTACTAGCAAAAATGATGGATGTATCGGTTCGCAACCGCTACCAATCAGCTGAGGAAGTGCTCAGAGCCATGGAGATGGAGCCTTACCTAGATAGTTTGGCTTCCGGTTTAGCAACTCCATCAAACCTTGATGTTAGTCAGAGAACTTCCACAGGTTTGGCCGACTATAGTGCAAATATGAACAACTCTTCTACTGGTTTTTCCAGTGCGGGAGTTGCTCAAGTGGCAGCAGCCATCAGAGCTAGAAAAGCCAAAGCTATTCCTGGTACTGCTTTACGAACCCGAGGAGTTAAAAATAGAGTACTGACATCAAAAACTGCAGCCTCAGTATCCGATTCAACTAAATCCTACGCTCAAAAATCAAAAGCACTGCGCCGCTTGAATTCTGAAAGCTTACTAACAGCTTATCTGAAGGGAAGACGGGATTTTGCTTTACATAATCTGAGTTTACTTAACTTACAAGGCTCCGATCTGTCAGAAACCAATTTTCACTCTTGTAAGCTTGAAAAAACGAACCTACAAAACGCAAATCTTCATAATAGTGACTTTGCACGAGCTAACTTAAGTAAAGCTAATCTTAGAGATGCTAATTTAAGTAAAACTTACTTAAATCATGCTGATTTAGAATTAGCTGATCTCAGAGGTGCAAATCTCAGCTATGCTCATCTAAGTAATACTAATCTTCGTGGAGCTAATTTGTGTGGTGCGAATCTTACTGGAGCTAAAGTATCTCCAGAGCAGTTAGCATTAGCTAAAACTAACTGGATGACTGTACGTCCTAATGGCAGAAGGGGTTTATTATGATTTGACACTGAAAACTAAAAGAATCTTCTGGTTTTATTCAAGCTAAAATTACTATAAACCTTAATATATTAGCTTTTGATAACGGTAGGGACAAATTCTTACTCCATAAACAAAGTTTTACCGTAGGAATGAAAGTCTTTTCGACGACGAAAAGAGCCTCCAAAATAACATCTGAGTTATTCTAAATCTTCGCTTTTGTTTTTTTTAAAAGTCATCAATCAAGGAGTATAAATCAGTTTATATAGATAGATGCTACGTAAGTAGTATATTTTTACTTTTAAGTAAGTAGCCATAAATAAACCAAGCTATGTAATAGTATGTAAATTAGCTTCTAAGGCTTATTCTAAAAGAGCTACTCACTATTTACGGCTCACATATCATAAACGATAATTTTTCTCACCCACCTACTTAACAAATAAATAGGTTTCAAAGCCTCGCCTTTATGGGACGACTTGATATAATGCTTTTCATGGTCAAAATTTGTCAAGTCAGCAAAGGCAAATATGCCATTGGAATAATATGTATTTCGCTTGCTTGTTCCAATCTTTTAATGGCTAAAACTTTTTATCAGTATTTTTCGCGCAGAAAAAACAAATACTCCCCACAATCCATATCATCAATCTTCTTGGGGACTTCTTACGGAAGACAGTTAAAAACCGAAAAAATCCAAGGAAAGGATTTTCTCGGTTTTTTTTAAAGATTTATCCACAATTTATTTATTTGACATCCTGCTAAACAAAACTTGACTAAAATTATAGAAATTTAGCCATTCAACTAAAGAAAACTGTCTTAAGGTTTGCTTCTTGCTTATGCTCTGTAAAGCCTGGGGAAGCCGGAGATTACTTCCTATTTCACAGGGAGCATGTCAACTTTTGTCTATAAAATTAATAGTTAAGTCAAGCTCTTCTTCTAAAGACTAAGCCGCCCCTGCATTTCAGATTATTTCTTTTGCTCGGCCATTTTTACTCTCTAGGGGTATCCCAAGGTACGCTAGCTTTCCTATTCAACATACCGACCTAAGTTTTATCCAAGGTAAAAAAAACTAGCATCTATCTTAAGATATATTTAAATACATCTTAAGATAGATGCTAAAAATAATTTCAAAATGACAAGGTCCTTAGCGTGATTTGCCTCAAAAAAGACTTAAGATATTATAAGAAATTATTGATTGTTTTCCTCTAAAATGTATAGTATTAAACATTGTAAAATTATGTAATTTTTTTATACAAAAAATTCACAATGTTACATTACGATACAAGTATTAGAAAGCATAGAGAGAGTCTAGGCTAAAAAATTTGTTGAAATTGGACCTATTTTCCACGACTAGAATCTAGGTTAATGTCTAGTATTTGGTTATTACATCCAATCTGCTGTAGATTCTCATACAGACAGGTATGGAAGCTAAGATAACTAATCGTCCCTGATTTTAGGCCCAGAGCAATTAGTCATGAGCAATATTAGCGAGTTTAATTATTTATCGGTGAAAGGCTCACCTGTAATACCCGAATCTGCTCCAGAAGAGCTACGAAAGCGATTAAGTCTATATCAGGTATTTGTAAAGTTATACGAACATCATGGCAGTCTCTTAGAGCAGATTCTGAAATTAGAAAATATATCCGAATTCTCCTTGAAGGAGAGACAGTCGTATTACATACAGGCTGTGATTAATGGCGATATAATCTATGTGACGACAAATTTACGTGATGGTAAAAGTCACAGTTTGCTACAGTCTCAACATACTTGGACTATAGGGCGCGATCGCAACAGCGGAATACATCTCAACAATAAATATGTATCTCGTCGTCATGCTGCTATTCGATACATCGAAGAAGAGTTTTATTTAATAGACTTTAACAGTACTAACGGTACGTATATCAATGGCGAACAAATTTATCAACCGACAAAACTTGAAGACGGAGATATTATTCAAGTAGGTAATATAACTTTTTCTTTTTTCCTTGATGGCGGCTGCTGTGTTTTACCTACAGTAGCTGTGGAGTTGTTGATGCAGTTGGTTTCTAAAACAGATGACGATAAGATAGAAAAATCAGCACGCTATAAAAGCAGAACTAAAACTCGAAAGCTAGATAATAGCGAATACGTAGAAGAAGATTTAGTTGATCAAATAGCCAGAATCCAGACTTTTGAGGAACAATTAAGTCAGCAGTGGAAATCCGATATTTTAGATCGCTTTTACAGTAAGCAAATATCGAAAGATTCTGTTTGATAGGGAAATAAGAATTCAAAAAATATATCTATCATGAATATTAATTAAGACGGTTAAGAATTATTAACCGTCTCATTATTTGATGCCGCAAGTTTTACTTTTGATTAAAGTTTATCTAATTGGAATTTATTCTTCTTCCAATTCTTCTTCGGATTCCTTATCCTCATCGCTTGGCTGTGCCACTGAGTTCGCAGAAACAACAGCACCTAATTCTAGCTTTTCAAGTACCTGTTGTCTAATTTCTTCGAGCAGTTTCGGCTTTTCTTCAAGGTATTTTATAGCATTGTCTCTTCCTTGAGAAATACTATCACCATTGTAACTGTACCAAGCCCCCTTACGATTGAGAACTCCAGTTTCTTCTGCTAAGTCAACAATACAGCCCAGAGTTGAAATACCTTTACCAAAAATAACGTCAAATTCGGCAATTCTGAAAGGTGGTGCAACCTTATTTTTAGCAACCTTGACTTTGACGCGGATACCAAATTCTTCGGAACCTTTTTTCAAGGTTTGAATGCGTCGAATATCCAAACGCACGGAAGAATAATATTTTAAAGCGTTACCACCGGTAGTTGTTTCTGGATTACCGTAGCTGATACCAATTTTCATACGCAACTGGTTGATAAACATGACCGTGCAGCCAGATTTACCAATGTTGCCAGTAATTTTACGTAACGCCTGACTCATCAATCGCGCTTGAAGGCCAACGTGAGCATCGCCCATATCGCCTTCAATTTCTGCACGGGGAACTAGTGCTGCTACCGAGTCAATCACCACGATGTCAACTGCAGCAGAACGTACTAATTGATCTACGATTTCTAAAGCAGCTTCTCCAGTATCTGGTTGGGAAATTAACAAGTTTTCAATATCAACACCTAAAGCTGCAGCATAGGTTGGATCCAGAGCGTGTTCAGCATCTACGTAGGCTGCTATTCCGCCCTCTTTTTGCACTTCAGCTACCGCATGCAGCGCTACTGTTGTTTTACCGGAACTTTCTGGCCCATAAATTTCAACTACCCGTCCCTTGGGCAAACCGCCACCTAATGCCAAATCCAAAGTAAGTGCGCCGCTCGAAATCGTCTCTACACGCATCCGGGTTGCATCCCCAAGACGCATGATTGTACCTTTTCCAAAAGTCCGCTCTATCTGGTTTAATACCATGTTGAGCGCTTTTTCCTTGCCTGCATTCTCTGTGTTAACCGCCATTTGAGCCTCTAAATATATTGATTTGGGGGTTTTAGTTTGATAATCTTAATAGAACAGATATACTATCATGTCATCTTAGCACTGCCAAATGCTATATATAGGAATCTGCTTTAATTATTGAGAATATTGTCATCTATAAACCTGGCAAAATAAGCCGCAGGAGTCTAAGTATGTTTTCAAAATTGAAGTAGGATTCCGATGGTGAAGGCTAAGTATTCAAAAAATATTACAATTAGTTGCTAGCCAAGTAAGTTTTGAATAAATATTGATTAGTTTAAGTCAAAAATGGAAAAATAGTTCCGCGAATTGCGATTGTTGAAAAAATTATTTTTACATATATTTACATAACGATAATTTCAGCCTATTTACCGATGGTTTTCCACATTCAATACTGACTTAAGTAAGATGATGTTTTATGCGATCGGGAGTAAACATAGGCATGGTTTAATCGGATTGACTGTCGTATTTTGAGGTAAAAGACGATAGGACTGTGGTAATAAGTGGCGCATATTATAGTACTCGTTGGAGCGTTCGATGGTAATTGCGAACATCAAATAAAATCTTTAACTAAGATTGTATTCCTAATTATCTAAGAAAGGAACCGTTAATTAATTTTCAAATTGCTGAAATTATATAGAAGCTGGAGTATTCTGCATCGAGGTGATAATATTTTCTTCCACGGCTTTTGGGGATTGGTCGCCGTTGATAGTTAATAGACGGTTACGGCGGTCATAGTATTCTAGGATAGGGACCGTGCGCTCGTAGAACAATTTGATGCGACGCTGGATAATTTCTGGTCGATCGTCGGTTTGGGAACGTCCTAAAGAACGATTTACCATCACAGTTTCTGAAACTTGTAGATAAATTGCCCAACTTAACTTTTGTCCCAAGTCATCCAACAAAAAATCCAACTCCTCGGCTTGAAAAGCCGTACGAGGATAGCCTTCTAGTACCCAACCGCCGCTAATATCTGGCTGTCGTAAACGATTACGGATTAAATCAATCATCGTTTCGTCAGGGACTAGTTCACCTGTTTTGACGAATGACTGTGCATCGCGACCCAATTCATCTAGCCTTGATATAGCTTGCCTTAAAATATCACCTGTGGAAATTATAGGTGTATCAAAGTGTATCGCAAGTTTTTGTGATTGAGTACTTTTACCCGAACCGGAGCCTCCTAAAACAACTAATCTCAAAATATAATCAACTCCTCTAACTATTATTAAGTTCACATGACTTGAGACTTTTATCCTTGATGTTAAGAGTCTTCAGACAAATAGTCACCCCGGACAATTAAAATTTGGCTGAATATCACAGCTATTTTTTTAACTTTATTGATAATTTTGACTCTAGTATAAAATATGTTTTTATTTTTACTAAATATTGCTTTTATGACAATATAAATATAAATTCTAATAGCTATTGACTTAAGAGCAAAGGTGATGCTTGACTAATAATGCAATAAGCCTTTCATTACAGCATAGCCTTGTCGCTGAACTTAGATTATTAAGTCAGTTTGCAAGAAATTGCCTCAGCAAAAATACTATATTTTTTGTGTTTCTTTATATTCATTTATGGTTGCTCAGTTAGAAAACAAGGGTGTAAATTCGACCGTTAGTTTATCACATACAATCAAAGGATTAGTACAAGTTTTTACTAGTTCTTACCGTAGTTTTTTTACTAGCGTAATGGCACAAGCACTGAGAATAGCTGGTCAAGGTACGCCAGTATTGATAGTGCAATTTCTCAAAGGTGGTATTCATCAGGGAAAAGATAATCCTATGGTGTTGGGACAAAATTTAGATTGGATTCGCTGTGACTTACCACGTTGCATCGACACACCCCACTTAGACGATATGGAAACCGAAGCATTACATTCATTGTGGCATCATACACTGAGTGTAGTGAATGAGGGTAAGTATTCTCTCGTTGTATTAGATGAGTTAAGCTTAGCAGTCAATTTTGGTTTAATTCCTGAAACAGAAGTTCTAGAATTTTTGAGTAAACGTCCCCAAAGTGTTGATATCATTCTTACGGGAGCAGAAATGCCTAAATCTATCCTGGATTTAGCAGACGAAATTACAGAAGTTCGTCGTCCTCATCGACTTTAACCTAGGCCGATAGGATTAGGAAATAGTTAAGAGTTAGAAGTGAGGAACTCTCCGTTATTATATTTTTAACGTGCAGACCTTTAACCTTTATTCCTTCAGCTTTAATTATTAATCTGTGATCAAAAACGATATTTGGATTTCTAAAATGGCTCAAAAGGGGATGATTACTCCTTTTGAACCTAGTTTAATTAGAAAGATTAACCATGACGAAGGTGCTTTACCGCGTCGCGTAATTAGTTATGGTTTGTCTTCTTACGGTTACGATATTCGCCTTTCTCCAACGGAATTTCGTATATTTCGCCATATTCCTGGAACAGTTGTAGATCCAAAAAATTTTAATCCGCAGAATTTAGAATCAACGCCTTTACATAATTCGGATTCTGGGGATTATTTTATCTTACCGGCTCACTCTTATGGTTTGGGTGTGGCTTTGGAAAGGTTGGAAGTTCCAGATAATATTTCGGTGATTTGTATCGGTAAATCTACTTATGCTAGATGCGGAATTATTGCAAATTTGACACCTGCTGAGGCTGCATGGCGGGGTCATTTGACTTTGGAATTCTCTAATTCTTCTAGTGCTGATTGTCGGATTTATGCGAATGAAGGTGTGGTGCAGTTATTGTTTTTAGAAGGGGAGCCTTGTGCGATTAGTTATGAAGCTCGTCAAGGGAAGTATCAGGATCAACCGGAAAGGGTGACGATCGCGAGGATTTAAAAGTTCAATCGCTCTCACTCTGGCTATAGTGGAGCTACTTTTACAAAGCCAACGAAGGTTGGCTTGATTTGGTGTATATTTTTTTATTCAGCAATCTCTAGGTAAGATTTCAGATTTATAATATTTTGGCTTTGATATACGGGAATTTATTAATCTTTTCATGAAAGTGTAATTCATGAGCTTTGATAATATTTGCAAGGTTTTAGCAGAAAAATATCCCACAGAATTTGTTAACTGGTTGCTCGGAGAACAACAAACAACAGTCAAAGTACTCAAAGCAGAATTGAGTTTAGAACCAATCCGAGCCGATTCAGTGACATTTTTACAAATACCAAATCAAATTTTACATATCGAATTCCAAACTCGAACTATCTCAAATCCACCATTACCATTTAGAATGCTGGATTATTACATAAGGTTGATACGTCAATATAAAGTTCGGGTTACCCAAGTTGTGATTTTCTTGCAAGAGACAAATAACGAAATCGCTTATACAGAACAATATGTCAGCGAAACAACAACCCACCGTTATCGAGTATTGCGGATGTGGGAGCAAGATTCATCAATGTTTCTCAACAATCTGGCATTATTACCATTAGCACCATTAACACAAAGATACCAGAAACCTTATTATCTCAAGTAGCTCAGACTGTTGCTAGAATTCCAGATAGAAACACCAGACAAGAGATTGCAGCATACACTGAAATTTTAGCCGGTTTGAAATTTGAAAAGAACTTTATTCGTCAATTATTAAGCGAGGATATTATGCAAGAATCTGTTATTTATCAAGATATTTTACAAAAGGGAGAAGAAAAAGGAAAGCAGGAAGAAGCCTTTCAATTTGTGATGCGTTTGTTAACTCGACGCTTCGGTGAAATAGATTCATCAATTATTGAGCGTATTCGGTTATTATCTATCGAAAAATTGGAAATATTGGGAGAGGAATTAATTGATTTTTCTGCGATTTCTGATTTAGTTACTTTATTGGAACAGCAGGAAAATAGTTAAATCATATATTTTATTTAATATATTTTATTTTGTAGGGTGTGTGACGGTTACGATAATTTACACCTATAAAGAAATGATTTGAAATTACCGTCACGCACCATAAACCTAAATCATTCTCAATATACAAGGGTGTGTAATACCTACAAAAGATTTAATAATTCGATAATCCTTTATTATTCTTCATTCTAAATTCTAAATTCTAAATTCTTCATTATGGTCCCAATTACAATTAATATTTCAGAGCATCAATTGCAAAAATTACAATAATTAGCGCAAAAATTAGGAATATCTACTGAAGAACTATTATCTGCGAGTCTAGAAGATTTATTAAACTATCCTAAAAACGATTTTACAGAAGCTGCTAATTATGTATTGCAGAAAAACGCTGAACTTTATCGACGATTGGGATGATTAAAGATACAAAATTTCAAAAATATTCGATAAACTCAATTTTTGATAAAAATTTTGATGGCTCCGCTGTTGCAGTCAACAAGGAATAAAAAAAGAGAGCAAAGTGCTAAAGGGCTACTATTAAGTTCTCGACGCAACCACGCACACAACCCGCAGCCCGAGGCTGTTGCTAGCCCAGTTAGGGTCGAGACTGTAGCGGTTAGCGGAACGGCAGTAATCAGGAACGTGCTGCCACGAACCACCGCGTAGTAGTCGGGAAGGATTATCATTACGATCAGTTTCTACCCAAGCATTACCATTATTTGGCGCATCATTGTAATTATCATGCCAGGTATCTTGGCACCATTCCCAGATGTTCCCGTGCATATCATATAAACCGAAAGCGTTGGGTGGGAATTGTCCTACTTCTGTGGTGCTACGACGATATTTTCCTTTTGGTGCAGAAGCATAAGTATTATTTCCGTAGTTGACTAAATCAGTGGTAATGGTTTCGCCAAAGTGAAATGGTGTAGTAGTATTAGCACGACAAGCATATTCCCATTCAGCTTCACTAGGTAAACGATAGGTAAGTCCTTTCTGTACTGTCTTTTTATTCAACTCTTTGCAAAATTTCACAGCATCATTCCACGAAACTCTTTCTACGGGAAGTTTATCTCCCTTGAAAAAAGATGGATTTTTACTCATCACTTGTTGATATTGTTCCTGAGTAACTTGGTATCTACCCATAAAGAAAGCAGGTACAGTTACATTGTGCTGTGGTTCTTCATCATCATCTCGTCCCTTTTCCCCCGGTGGTGAACCCATTTTAAAAGAATCACGAGGAATAGAGACCATTTCTAGAATTACACCATTACCCAAGTCTTCCTTAAAAAACTTGGCTTCCTTTTTAGAATTGGGTTTAACTACTTCTCCCTTTGCATTAACCGTTACAGTCTCAAACTTAACCGTCCACAAAGCTCCTTCAGTGGGAGGAATGTATTCAGGTTCGGCAACAAGCGAACCTTTAAACATCTCACGACCCACTACTGCGATCGCCAACCCTCCACCCCCCAAACCAGCCCACTGCAAAAACTTTCTTCGACTAGTAATACTTGTAAATAGTTGTTGAATTTTTTCTAATTGCTGTTGCTGTTGGCGTTGACGTTCTTCTCGTTTGCGTGACTTTTCTGCTTCTCGTTGTTGTCGCAGTTGTTCTGCTTCCTGTTGCTGTCTTATTCTTTCTTGCTCCTGCTGTTGTCTTCTTTCCTCTTCTTTTGGAGCAATAATTGGCTTTTCAATCTGAGATACTTCTTTATCGGTAAGTTGTAAATATTGCTGTAAATATCTTAGTCGTTTGCGACTTGCTCTACTCAGGGGAAATTCTCGAAAAACTGCTTGAGAAAAACTGTTGCGATACTGTAATAAATTCTGCTGATGCTGTTGTTCTGTTTGAGCAGCAGTTTCGGTAGTTGTTCCTCTTTCTCCCGTTGAGGAAGTAAGATTATTTGAATCCGTAGTAGAAGATTGTCTTTGAGTAATTCTTGAAAATGCCTCAATAGCTTCCACATCTGAACCCCTAGCAGCTACATTTACCCGAATCCATAGCTGTCTGGCTAATTCCCAATCATTTTTAACTTCAGCTTGATAAGCATCCAGCTTCAACTGGGCAATATCAGCCAATGTGGCGTAATCAGGTAATAAGATTAGGTGATACTTTGTAGCAGGTTCGATAACAGCATAGGGTTCTTGCAAAGGTCGTTCATATTTACGATTGATTTGGCTGACTCGATAGCGCAAACGTTGATACAGTCGTTCTACCGTTGCACAGTTTCCTTCCCCCTGTATCTTTAAACTTTCTAATAAAGAATGAGTAAATGAACCGTGACTTAATTGTTCAATTTCGTAGGACTGTTGATTGGGACTACAAGCATAGAAGGTAATTACTCCGGGCTGTTTTTCTGTACCAATACCAATTCCATTCCTAGCCCCTGTATCCCGGCAAGCATCTAAAAACATTACTACATTATCAGCACCCCATCGCCGCAATCTCTCTGTAATCCAACTCACAGACAAAGCACTATGTTCTATATCCCCTGGGTCGCTATCGGATAACATGAGATAGTCGCGATTGTGATAGCGTTTACCATGTCCGGCAAAGAAAAACCAAAGATTGTCCCCTGCTTTCAATTGAGGTTTTTCAAACTGTGCCCTAAAAAAACGCCGCAAATAACCATAAGTAGGTTCGGTAGGAAAAGCAGGAGTAGTTAGGGTATTAGGTGGAGAATCTTTAGTAAATAGAAAAACTTGGTCAAAATAAGCTTCTCTGAACCAAGTTTCCATAGCCTCAGCATCTCGCTGAGCATAATTAAGATTTTGTAGGTTTTCGTAGTCATTTATGCCGATCGCGATTGCCCAATTTTCACCCATCTGATACGCCGATTATCTCCGCTTAAATTTAAAAGTCATCGCTCCTTTACCTCCAGCTTTTCCACCACCAATTCCAATCAAACTGATTTGCCCTTCACCGTTAATTTCTACAGATAACTCAACTTCATCAAGCTGCATTTTGGAATTCGGTGTTTCTGCTTCATCAAGCATTTCTCTCATTGCTTGCAGAAATTCCCTCATTTGTCCTTTGAGTTTACTTACCTGAACTTTGCGTTTGGTAATAACTATTTCGCCTTGTTTTTTAGATACTACTATTTCCTCAGTAGTTTCCGTACCGCCGAGTACTCCTCCCACATCATCACCTCCTCTGGAACCTCTAGGAGTTGATGTGTCATCGTTCTTTGATGTTTCTGATATTTCTTCGGTAACAATCCAAATTGCGTCTGGGGTAGAAGTTGCTGATGACATAAAAATAATGGGTTAAATGATTAAACGACTTTAGGTTTAATAAGCTGTTACGCACTTAATTTGTATAATAGCGAGATTTGTATAATACTAGTGCTTTGTTCTGTAAAATATGATGAGTTTTCTATCACACTCGCCCGGAGGTTGAAAAGCACCGCTCTTTTAGCTAAAGTCATATAAATATGACTAGAACAGAGCCATCATATATATTTAATGCGACCATTAGGAATAAATTCCCAAGCTAATAACAAAAGTCAGATAAATTGGACTAAGTAAGCATTCCAGTACGTTTTAACGTACTTTGTGTATTAGCCTTGAAATGAATTTCAAGGCGGGGATGTGGGTTTATTGATAAACGTTCACTGTTAATTGTTAATTGATAACTGTTCACTGATTAAGGTGCTAATCTCGCTTTAGCTAAACGATGAGACTTATACCATTCTGCTATGGCTGGAGCCCAGTTTTCAAAGTGAACTAACATCAATTCGCAGAGTTTTTGAATTTCAAGTTGAGCATCTTTTTTGTTTCTCATATCTAAAAAATGCATCAAAGAGCGTAAATTGAAACTAACTATGAAATGCTGGCGATAATCAAATGGCATTTTCCCTCTAATATGTTCTTCAGAAATACCATTGTCAAAATCAGTTTTGTATCGCTTAACTGCTTCCATACACCAATTTAAATCAGCTTCTCTTTGTTCTGGAGAATAGTAATATTTTTTTCCTTGTCGATTCGTGTAATCACCTACTGGACGTAGATAAAAAACATCTTCTATATCTTTTTTACCTTCTGCTACGTGAATAAATTGTTCGGAAGTATATCTAAAAGATTGAACATCAAAAGATACACTAATACGATGAGTACGTGCTTGTTGCATGACGCTGTGAGGGAAATAGCCGCAGTTAAACACGATTTGGGGATGCTCTATTGGGCCATAATGACCTCTTTCTCCAGCTAAAAGACGTTTTACTATAATTTCGCCACATTTCGATTCTGAGGGGAATTTGTCGCGATCGTCATATACGAATCTATCGGTGTAGTCTTGATGCATTGCAGCGTAAATAACTTGCTGCGGATTGGATGTTTTTGTGATAACTTCTACTCGAAATCGGTTCATGTTTTATTTTGGCAATTGAGCATTGGGAATTCTATCACCGATAATTCATAAAGGTTTAAAATAACTGAAAAATATTGTTTTTTTAATCGAGGGGTAAGAAGAATTATGGCTTTAACTGCATCTACAATGTTGTCTTTAGGGACGGCGGCTCCGGATTTTCAACTACCTGATGTGGTATCTGGAGAAACTATTTCCCTCTCAACATTTACTGATAAAAAAGCTTTGCTGGTGATGTTTATTTGTCGTCACTGTCCGTTTGTAAAGCACGTACAGGAAGAATTGGCTCAATTAGGAAAAGATTATTTACAAAGTGATTTAGGAATTGTTGCTATTAGTGCCAATGATGTGACAAATTATCCCGACGATGCGCCGGATTTATTAAAAACAATGGCCACAGAATTAGATTTCAAGTTTCCTCTGTGCTATGACGAAAGCCAGGAAACGGCAAAGATTTATACTGCTGCTTGTACGCCTGATTTCTTCCTATTTGATGACGATCGCAAACTATTTTACCGCGGACAATTGGATGATAGTCGTCCGAGCAATGGTAAGCCAGTGACGGGTAAAGATTTACGTGCTGCGATCGATGCTGTTTTAGCAGGTAAATCGTTGAGGGAAGAACAAAAGCCGAGTATTGGTTGCAATATTAAGTGGAAACCGGGTTCGGAGCCGGATTATTTCGGATAGTTGATAGTTGATGGTGGATAGTTGATAGTTGATAACCACTAACCACTAACCACTAACTACTAACTACTAACTACTAAATTAATGCTGAATTTCCAAATTGAGGATGTAATGTCCCAACTGAACTTTTCCAGCCCATAATTCGTATTCCACGCGTAAATGTTCTGGTAAGGGATGCCCCGTCAAAGTAAGATGACGTGTAAAGTTTTTCAGGCGAATTGGGTGGTTATTTTGCAAGGATTCATTCGGTAGCCAGTAACGAGTCACACCGTAAACTCCTTTTTCCCAGAAGTGACGATAGCTCAGATGTGGATTGCCTTGCATTGTCATGGTTACTCTATAAGGCGATATTTCCAACCATAGAATTCTTGGACTACTTGAAACGCGAGGATTTGTTTGTGCCGGTGTTGAGAGAGGATTTTGGGAAGTTTGGGTTTGTGCTTCAAGGCATGTTTTAATGGGTGGCGCATTCAATAATAGATGAAAGCGCTGGCTATCTTTTTGATATAAGGTAGCAGCAGTTTCGACAACAGACTGGACTGGTAAATCTGTTGAAATTAGTGATAAGCAAACGGGTTTGCGTTGATGAGTCAGCATGGGAGAGATAGTGATGAGAAGCTATTGGATAAATAAGTTTAATATTGGGGTTAGGTGTCTGGATTTAGCGGTAGGATACTAGCGAGGAAGTTTATACATTAAGCTTTTGCTTATATATAAGTTCCCGTACAGTCACACGCCAGTTTATCCTAATGTCGGCTTCTGTTATAACCGTAGAAATTAAACAAAACCGGAACCACAAGTTAGTTATTCGACGACCTGTTGAGGGACTATCTTTAAATGGTAAGATTCGAGTCCCTGGTGATAAATCTATCTCCCATCGAGCTCTGATGTTGGGTGCACTTGCCGAAGGTGAAACCTGTATCGAAGGATTGCTTTTGGGAGAAGATCCCCGCAGTACAGCTAGCTGTTTCCAAGCTATGGGGGCAGAAGTTTCAGATTTGAATACTGAATTGGTAAGGGTTAAAGGTATTGGTTTGGGCAATTTACTCGAACCCCTTAATGTCTTAGATGCTGGCAATTCTGGTACCACGTTGCGATTGATGTTAGGAATTTTGGCATCCCATGGGGGACGTTTTTTTACCGTTACAGGAGATGATTCCTTACGTTCGCGCCCAATGTCTCGTGTTGTTAAACCTTTGCAACAAATGGGAGCGCAAATTTGGGGAAGAGATAATAATTCTAAAGCACCCTTGGCGGTTTGCGGGCAAAACCTCAAACCAATTCACTACTATTCTCCCATAGCTTCGGCTCAAGTGAAATCCTGTATTTTACTGGCCGGTTTATCTATCGAGGGTAAAACTACCATAACTGAACCAGCTTTGTCTCGGGATCACAGCGAACGAATGTTACGAGCATTTGGCGCACAATTGGATATTGATACCCAAACTCACAGCGTTAGTGTTAATGGTCCGGTCAAATTATACGGACAAAACGTAGTTGTACCGGGAGATATAAGTTCGGCAGCTTTTTGGTTGGTAGCTGGTGCAATTGTATCAGATTCGGAGTTACTGATTGAAAATGTCGGCGTTAACCCTACTCGTACTGGTGTTTTAGAAGCTTTGGAGATGATGGGGGCTGATATTGTACGAGAAAATGAGAGGGAGGTTGCTGGGGAACCTGTAGCCGATCTGAGGGTTAGTTCGAGCAAACTTAAAGGCTGTAAGATTGAGGGAGATATCATACCAAGATTAATTGACGAAATTCCCATTTTAGCTGTTGCGGCAGTATTTGCCGAAGGTACTACTGTAATTAAAGATGCCGCCGAGTTGCGAGTTAAAGAGAGCGATCGCATTACTGTAATGGCGAATCAACTCAATGCAATGGGAGCTAGCATAAAGGAATTACCAGACGGTATGGAAATTACTGGCGGTACTCCCCTTACTGGTGCCGAACTTGATAGTTTTACCGATCATCGCATCGCTATGAGTTTGGCGATCGCAGCTTTGAATGCATCGGGTGAAACTACCATTAATCGTGCAGAAGCTGCGTCGGTTTCTTATCCGGATTTCTTTGACACTCTTAAAAGAATTATTTAGTTCAAATATTTCAATTCAAATTTTTCAAGATCAAAATGTAATAATTCTTATCCTTTAAGTTAGCTGGGGTAAGAATTATTTTTAAGAGATTTTAATGAGTTTAAATAATTTCTAATTAATGTAAGGATTTGTTTCTGGAAGATGATAAATTTTTATTTTATTTATCGGTTATTTTTGTAAAAAAAGATGAATATTTATTTGAGGAACGCAGGGCAAACCCATCTAAATTTATAGCATTGGCTATTGACTAAGGAGCTTAGATATGTATAAAAGGATAAATCAAGGTTTATTGTCGAAAGTCTTTTTTCTACTTATAAAAATAGAGTCAAAAGCCCTACTAAGTAATAAGTCAATAAGCATCACTTAATGCGACTAGTTGGGGGTTTGTTGAGAATATAGCTTTCTTGATGACAAGATGCGTTCGCCCTGTTGAGGAACGGATATTAACTTAAAAAAGGAATTTCACTCACCAGGGGTTGGAAACCCTTGACTAATAGCGAAAGTCCATTAAAATATATTTTTAAATAGCCATTCAACTAGCAGCGGATAATGACTTACGAATTGTTTAGGAACATTTACTCCCGTTCCGCTCTAAGATTTCCTATAAAATTTATCCCTCACTCCCTCCCTTAATTCCTTAGGAAATCTTTCACCGGGAAGGGAGTATCAACAGATAATTGACAGCATTTATTTGTATTTCTCTCGACATTTCCTTCAAACAACGCAAAAGCCAGTTTACTTGTTGCTGATTTGGAGAATTTATTGTACAAAAATAAGGAGAAATATGTTGAATAAATTGGTCGAATTATATAATCCTAGCTAAATAATTTTCGATTTGATTTAATAATTATTTGCGAGTTAAATTCTCATCACAAGCTATTTTCGCTAAATTCAAACCTGAATTATTAATAATTACAGCCTGCATAATTTTTTCAGACAAAAGTTGATTAAATGGAAATGAATTAGCTAATACATTGAAAGATATTACTAGAGATTCCGCTAACTTCTGTGTATTACCGGAATGATAAAGATCTAAACGCTACAAAAATGGTTTTCTTCTGTTTCAAAGCTTGCGAATTTTTCCAATTTATTTCGCAATCCATTACGTCTTTCTCGTCGTAACCAATCGGTTACAAACACTATAAAATTCATAGGCAGTGGGCAGTAGGCAGATTTGCTGTAGTGACTCACCCTTATTCATAGTGAGATGATCCACACGCGACCCGGGAATGAAAAATTGACGTTTTATACGGGGCGTGTGCCAGGGCAGCCTCTGTATAATTATTTATTTTTACTGAGACTTAAGATAGGAACTAAAGTTTTAATTGATACTTATTATCCACTGCCGACTGCCGATTGCCGACTGCCTTTTTTGTAATTAAACGAAGGAAGAGCCAGAGTCTCGAAGTTGTTTGGAATTGGGATGGCCATTTAAACCCCAATCCATTCACGCGAAGGGTGGGAGTTATCTTACAGCACGCTTACGGTGGGGAATTAAACCCATATTTTTAAGTTAAAAAACTTGAATTTACCGTCACGCAATATTATCAACGAATTGGTGCGTGAGAGCATTATGATAATTATTTGATTGTGCTCTATAGATTCTTTTAGCTCTCACAGCACCCTACAAGGAAAAGCACAAATTGGTTATAATAATAAAAAAATAATTCACATAAAAAAAATGTAGAGACGTAGCAGTGCTACGTCTGCTCTACCTGCGTTATACCCAACTAATAATCTTAATTAACGATAATCCTGTCGCTGAATATTCCTCAACCTAGCTGCATCTCTCATCCCATAATCTCCACGAGTAAACCTATTTAACTGCATTTCAAAAAACTCCCGATTTGCTTGTAAATGTTCGGGGTTTTCATCATCTAAAGGATACAAAAGAGCCG
>ERZ1740059.577-NODE-577-length-19202-cov-5.005536_pt1 | contig 19202 bp, 14 predicted proteins | sample MGYA00581744_ERZ1740059 | MGnify/ENA primary metagenome ERZ1740059 (study PRJEB43018, sample SAMN04849738) | marine metagenome | isolation source: floating plastic debris | place: Pacific Ocean | collected 2008-08-28 | study: EMG produced TPA metagenomics assembly... | reverse complement strand
AGCTTATCTCGAATAGGATCTACTTTGATCGTTGAACCGGGTTTTGGATGATGGGGATTTTCCCCTTTTAGAAAAGTCATCTGTATGGCTCCGTTACTGGATACTGTCACAATCCAGTAATTTATAGGGCGTTAGCCACACACCAAAGGGCATCGTCAACCTGTGCCAGATATTTCGAAGCCAATCGCCGAAGCTGTCTAACTTTTTAATAATAGTTGGTTAGAAACAAGGCTAAAGTAGAAGAATACTCGATGAAGATATATTTAACCCAGTTATCCTGAAATCGATTGAGTTACCGAGAGCAATAATGAGTAAACTTTTTAGTTATTCTGATTGATTTCAAGCTAGGAATATATTCAAAACGTAGGTAAGCAAAGGTTATTGAATAGTGGATAGGAAGCATTGGTGGACTAATGGAGCTAGCCTGATCTTACTCTGGAGTGTGTTACTGGGTAGTAGCGGAGCCAATGCACAATCTGCTAATCCTTCATCAGGTTTAGAATTAGAGGACTTTGTTTTTTGGTCAGAACAGTGCCAAGCACTGGCCCAAAGTCGACAGTATGAGAAAGCATTAGAGGCTTGCAACGAGTCAATAGCACTCAATGATGACTTAGACGAGACATTCGAGGTCTGGACTACTCGTGGAGAATCCTTAATTTACTTAGGGCAATATGAAGATGCTTTTATTTCCCTTGGTCGAGTTTTAGAAGAGCAGCCTGAATATTCCTTGGTTATGACCTATCAGTGTATGGCTCAATATAATCTAGGAAAGTTTCAAGATGCTGTTGATACTTGTGAAGAAGCTCTTCTAATTGATGGTAACTGGGGCAAGAATTCTCCTTCTCTTGCTTGGTACTATAGAGGGCTGTCTTTACAGAAACAGGGATTTTTAGAAACGGCTTTAGATTCGTTCGCAAGGGCTATTCGATTGGGTAACATTGGAAATGAAGAAACTGAACCTTTAGCGGGGAATGAATCTGAAAATCAAGATTTGACTTCTGATACAGGGGATGATCTCCAAGAGTGGGTCATCAGTAATCAGTCAAACAATCAGCCTGATGTAGTTGATGAACCTTTGGCTCAGGCAGAATGGTGTAATACACTACATTTACTGGGGCATGCAGGTGAGTCTTTTGTAAGCCAGCCATTGCAATCTTGTAGTTTGGAAGATGCGCTCTCACTCTATGAACAGGCTCTTTTAACCAATCCACAGGATGCTGTTTTGTGGCGGCAACAGGGGCTGGCATTGGAACAACTCGGCCAATATGAACGCGCTTTAACGGCCTATGGGCAAGCATTAGCCTTAAACGCTAACCATGCTCCCACATCAGTACGGCAATGCGGAGTCTTTAATCAATTAGACCGTTATGAAGAGGCCCTGGCAGCTTGTGAAATGGCTATGCAAGCAGTGCAGCATCAGGAGCCGTATGATATTGCCTATCAGCTAAACCAGCATAGTATTGCCTTACTTGGATTAGAGCGTTATGAAGAAGCTCTGGCGTCAGCTGAACGTGCGATTGCCGTTGCTCCCAGCTATGCACCTGTCTATAACAGCAAGGCTGTCGGTTTATGGCAATTAGAACAGACTGTTGTAGCTGATCAGGTAATTCAGGAAGCTATTCGAAGATATGGAGAACAGGAAATACAGTTTGAGGATACCTTTTATCGTCCCAACAGCGACCCGTGGCCACTATTTTACCGAGATTATGGATTAGCCTGGTTTAACTATGGACGCATTCTTGCAACTAAAGGTAATCCATTCTCGCATATTGCAGATTATGCCTATTGCCAATCTCTAGCACTTCCAATTCAGAAACTTGACTACCATTTACGTCGTCAATCTCTAGGCCAAGCAAGTCAGGCCGCTTTATCTGCAACATGCACAGATATCAGTCAAAGTGATGAACAACTCGTAAATACTCTTATGAGTCCTGTCATCAGTGGTCAAACGTTACCTATTTTGTCGCCTGATCGGTTTTTAAATACGCTCTTAAATTTGACCTCCATTCATATTCATACGCGTCCTCGAAGTGCATTCAGCTATGCTTCTATGGCCATTGAGCTAGCGCCAGAATCTTTTGTAGCCTGGCATAATTTGGGGTTAGCCGCTTTGAAATCTGGCCAATCTGAGGAAGCCTACTACGCCTATAGTATTGCCCATCGTCTGGAACCAGAGAATGTGCAAGTTTTAATGGGAGTAGGTGAAGTCCTGATGCAACAAAGTGAAACGGCTAGAAAAGCTGGCGATATGGAAAAGGCTGTCATGAAAAGGGAAGAAGCCATTGCTATTTATGAACAGATCTTAAATGTGGATCCAACCTACACAGCAGCCGAAACTCGCTTGGATGCGTTGATGGGGCCTGAACAACAATCTGAACAAAATGATACTAGTGAAATCTAACGTGGCTGTAACTGTGGTTCAGCAATTGCCTGTTCGGTTAAGGTAGCCTGAGGTCTTTCAATGTCAAGGGTGTAGGTGCAAAATGCAGGCTTAACTTGTTCAATGATCTGTCTAACCAAGGGTTCATCAATTTGTTCAGGATGGTCAGGACGCAGTACAACCCTAAAGTGAAACGGTCGACCTCCACCCAGGTCAAATAGCTGCAGTTCTTCTATTTCTTGTTCTTGGATACGTGATTCACCTAACTTTGCCTGCCCAAAGACAAAGATATTTTGAGTGTCATCGGTAATGCTAATATGTTTTTCAGACTCTGGAAGGTTCTCATCCAGTGGCAAGTCTGTGTAGAGGTGCAGGTAGTATCGTAACCCTCGTCGGGTGCCTCGCCAGCGATATAGCTCGATAGCATAGCGAATAAGACGACGCTGTTGGTTTAAGCTCCACCGAGGATCCATTTCCCAAGCAACCCACTTTGATAAAAACGGCAACATTGCCCTTGGTGCTGTTAGGGGATCAAGATAGGCCCATAGCGTGCCAAGGGTTTGCAAACTAGGATCAAACGTTTGCTCAAAAATGCTCAAGAAGCGTACCATAAAATCTTCACTCTGAAAGATTTCAGGCAGCAAGGTCATATACTCACTAACTGGTCTTACTTCAATACGCATTGACTGATAGCCAGCTAAACGTCGCCGTCCATTCCATTGAGCAAAGAGGAATATTTCACTGTCGTAATTTAGCTCAATGCTTTCCTGATAAAGGACAGCAGCTTGGGCTTCAAAAAAATCATCAGGAATGCTTAACCGAATAGATGGATAAAGACGACTATGGGGTTGAATGGTGCCATCTATTTGAGATTGGTTTATTTGAAGAGAACTCTCGGATTCTTCTGATATTTCCGTACTGTCGTCAATTGTAGGCTCTGGGTAATACCAGGTAACAGGAAAGTTTCCCGTCATCTCTAATGACCAAGTAATGGGTTGAGAATCTGTATTTTCCAGCTCCAAAGAAATTTCACTGACCATTCCTGGTGTTAAGTGCAGAATATTTTGAGGTGGTTCTGAGGAGAATGAAGAACGGGATGGTTTTCGTATCCAATCTACGGTCTCTGGTAACCGCATGGCTACTAAACGTAGCGGTAATGTTGGTTTGCCATCAGCCATCCTTTTACCTCAATCTACTAATAATTGCATGCCCTACGTACTCACAAAAGTTGCAAGACCTAACGCATAAAGCGAATCTCATGACCTGAGTCAAAGGCTTCTTCGTCATCTTTCAGAACTCGTTCATCCCAGGAACAAATTAGTCCCCGTGAACCAGGCTCAATAATGGATTCAGGACGTTCATGCAAGAACCATATTTCCTGACGAGGATGATAACGTACGCTAAACAGTTGAATACTGCTAACAAGTTGCACCTCTGGTAAATCTTGAAGAATTGCGATGATATCTGAAATGCTTACTGAACGTCCCAGTTCCCAACCCTTATTGTCAAATCCCCCCGTAATCGGATTCAAAAATTGATAGAGTGTAGCCAGAACACGAGCAAATATTTCTGATTGCAAGGTTTCGTTCTTATACTTAGGGTGTAACAAGATTTCGGCAACTACTTTGACTCCCACATAGCTAGGAGTCTCTAAGCTGACCTGTACCCCCAGAGGTTTACGTTCATCCAGTTCTTGGTCTATTCGTTTACGGATTTTATCTTCTAATTTAAAGCTCGTATCAGGATGCATGCCATCAGGAAAGGCAATGCGCACATCAATATCAGCCGGTTTGCGCCAGTTTGTCGAATTGGGAACAATTAATAACTGAACAATTCCGGGAGTAGTACAGGGTAAACAGTGGGCACGATAAACGGTAGGATGGGCATCTTTAGCAACTGTCTCAAAGTCTTCTGGAATGATGGCAGATTTGGCATTGCGTAGCACACGGGGGACCCGAATAACAGCCTCGTCCAGGGACTCTGCATCGAAACCGCCTGTGGCTTCTTTGTGGTTGATGACTGATTTGATATAGGGAACGGCTGTCTTTAAAATGGTCAGGGTACCAGCCTGCACATTGCCGCGACTGCCTCCGCCCACACGATATGAGGACATATAGATTTCAGCTCCCCGAGGTGGAATTTTGCCATATTGCCATTCTCGTCGCTGCAAATCATCTGAATCATCCGTTGCGATTAAATCATTATTTTGGGTAGGCTCCATGCGAGTAGAAAAATTTTTGATTTCCTTACCCCAGGGCTGTAATCGAGTCCGTTCCATGGTTTGAAACTTTAGTTGGGACGGCTCACGAATCAAGGGACCAAACTGCACTGAACCGGTACGAGAATCTAATGTATAGTGGCACTTGCTATTCTCATCTTCATCCAGTTCATCCACATGGGAATCACCAAAATCCTCAACTTCGTCCCACCGCTGTCCCACAATGCCATTTACTTCGACCAAGTTGGCGTCAGCTTCGATGGCCTCATCAGGGAGCTTCACCACAAGATACTCATTTTTGGGGTCTCGCTCTAGGACTGGATATCCTTCTAGTTGAAAGGTTTGTCCGGGTTTACCATTGCTAATACCTAAAAATTCATCGGTGATGGTTACACATTCCCGAGCATTGACTGAGCCACCAATGGCCCGCACCCGCAATCGGTTTATCACAGGAGAATAGCTATATCGTCCTTGACTTTCCCTTAGGCGGTCTGATTCACGCCGATGGTAGGCACACCGAATCCAGTAGCCACGATAGCCTGAGACAAATTCGGCTTCTAAGCAATCCTGGGGCAAATGCAGAATGATATCAGCCCCATCGTTTTCTGGATTAGCGCCCTGTTCCTGCAGCTCGTGGAAACTAAATCCTCTAGTTTTATCATCCTGGGGGTGCATAAGAATACCAGATCGCCAGTTGCCTGATTCCGGTCGTGTCCCATTCTTGGTCCATACCTCCCATTTAAGGGGAGGGTCGTTGGGATTGATGCCTGTACTACCTGCAACCACACCCCGAACATTGAGGGCTAAGACAATTCCAGCTAGTTGATTGTCTATGGTGGCACTGGAACCATTTTGGGAATTACCATTGCGGTCATTGCTATTCCCCTGGTACGATTCATTCTGATTACTCATAACCAGATCGGGTTCCCCCTGACCTCTGTCCTGAGACTCAGTAGCAGGCGCGAGCACAAGATAAAAACAATTTCCCGGCTCACTAGTTTGAAATAACCGCACCTGCCCCATGGCATCCCAATCGACATTGCTGGAGACAGCTAGCTGTAGCTCCTCATCCTCATCTTCTGGACTCTCCTCGGCAGCATTACGAGCGGTAAACAGTCCTCGCAAAGAGGGTTGACCGATGACTAGATCATTGTAGGTGGTAAACACTACGGCAGGTTCTGTCTCGGTACGCACCGTTGCGACTTCTGTGCCATTGGCCACCCGCACAGGGTTGCTTTCTCCGGCAATGACGGGCTTTGTGAGGTAGAAGGTTAACTCTGTTTCTGCGGTGGTGGGTGGTCGTAAGCGCATGCCCAACAGTTCTAGAAAAGCCACATACTGTAGCCGAGGTACTTGGTTAAACCGCAGTAGCATCTGGTCAACGAGCCAGGCAAATAGCTCAATTAAGGTGATTCCAGGGTCGCTGGGGTTATGGTTCGTCCATTCCTGACAGTAGCGGGGAATGCGAAGTTTACACTCCTGCACGAGATCGTTGAAGGTCCGATCGTCCAGATTTGACTTGGGTAAATTGGGTAAAAATTCAAATTCACGGAGAAAGTCAGGGGTGGGCATGGCAGGGTGATTTGAATGGAGGCAAGGGGAATTGATAAGGGAAAGGAGGAAGCTTAGCTTAAGTGTCCGATGTAGTATCGGTGTCGGCCTGCTGTAGGTAGAAGGGATAGACCATGCTGCGGGTGTCTGGGACGTCTTTTGGGGAATAGAGGATATGTATATTGACGCATCCGCTTTGACCGGCTCCTTCGGGTTCGGTAATGACCTGTCGTAAGAGAATGCGGGGTTCCCACATGTCAAGGGCTTCTTCTACGTAGAGGCGGATCAATGTGAGGGTGTTGGAGTTCATAGGTTCAAAGACTAACTCCGATAGCCGTGAACCAAAATTGGGGCGATAGACCCGCTCTCCAAGTTTGGTACCCAGGATGATGCGAATGGATGCTTCTAAATTTTGGCTATTGGCGCTGAGCTGAATACTGCCCTGCACGTTGACATTAGCAGGATATGCAAAACCTGCTCCGATAATGGGATTTGGTGAATCGTTAGTTCTCATTTGCCCATACACACCCAAAATGCTTCATTGGCAAATTTTATGGCCGATCCTGACATTAAAATCATGAAAAACCTTGAATCTTTCTACAATTATGTCCAGGTTTTTCTGGGGGAATAGATGCTTTAACCTAGGCTTTTTGACTCTGGTAGCTATAGCTTTCACGGAGCAGACAAATTTGCAAGATTCCAAATGTAGTAAGAAAATATCTAACCCTTTCTAAGGAGCAACAGGTAATGGAATTACGAGAGGTAGCATTCCATTGATTGTCACAAGGCCATTCAAAGAAATTTATGGAGCCGTTATCATCACAGTTCCCCCCGAAGTCACCGTAAAGGCCGCTCCAGTAGTTAAAGTCGCAGCTGCGGCAGCATTCCAGGTTATTGCTCCCGTTGAAGTATTACTCAGAGTCATAGCCGTATTACTGATCACTCCACCTACCGCTGAGTTGGTAATACCCATAGGAGCTTCACAAGTTAGAGTACCGTTAGACTTTACGGTAATACTCATGGGAGCTTGAATAGTGATGAGCTGGCCAGCGCTTGTCTGAATTTGAATGCACTTACTGCTGTCATCTAATTTGATAACGTGCTGTCCTGCGGTTTGTATATGAATCCCTGTCTTCTCTCCTTTATCTTCTTCAACGAATTGCAATTTGTGCCCCGTACGGGTCTGAAATGTACGAAGTCTTACTTTTCCATTTTGGACATTATTATCAGGTGAATTGGGTGGCGTATCTTCCCCATTCCAGACACCGCCCAAAATATAAGGTCGATGAATATCTCCATGCTCAAACGCCACCAGTACCTCATCGTCGATCTCTGGTAAACAATCAAATCCACGACTGTTAGCCGCACCGATGCTGACTACCCTGGCCCAGTTACTATTGTGGTCTTCAGTCAGAGTAGGAAATTTTACCTTTACCCGTCCGATGCCTTCCGGGTCTTCGTTATCAGTAACAATCCCAACCAGCATGGTTTGTCCAGGTTGAGGTCGAGTTTTGGGCGAGAGTGTAGAGAGCAAATCGCCACAGCGCAAACCGCGAACACTGAACTCTGTATTGTAAATGCGTTCTGAAAACGTGTGGCGGGTTTCGGTGACGTAGTATTTACCGCTGTGCGGTCCCATATCCTCCAGTTCAACTACACGACCTGGGCGAATGTTAGGATTTCCTACACCTTTGGCATCGGCATAGATATATTGTCCCGCTAGTTCATCATAAAGGGCCTGGGCCATCACATCAGCCTCTTTCGCCTGAAACATGGGGCGATCTACCAGTAACATTTTGGGACTTTTGGGTTTGCCATCAAAGGCACTGCTGCTATCTTTGCCTGAACCATTATCGGTTTCAGTAATCAGCTTTTCCGATTGCACAGTAGACACAAAGGGGCGTTTACTACTGTAGTCCCAGCCCCGCACTTCTACTTCTTGTACCTGTTCCGCGCTGGTAACCCGTACGCGAAAATCGCTAATGTCGTTTAGCCATTTAAGCTGGAGGGTTTCCTCACCCTTTGGTTCTCGAAAGTTGAGTTTGCCATCTTGCACAAATAGCTCATAGCCTAATCGAGCAGCGCGATCGCGCAAAAATGCCATATTGGTCTGGTTTTCTTGAAAGACGTAATCATGGGGAATGCCGCTTTCATCGATGGTGCCAGAAGCAATACCCACTTCATTGATGACTTTTTTGACGATATCGCTGTCGGTCATATTTTGAAAGGACCGGTTGAAGCGTCCCCGATGGAGGCGATGGGAAAAATCATAGCCTCGGATAATAATGGGGGCCTGGGTGCGATCGCTAAAGTGGGTTTCGATAGCCGTAATCTCACCTTCAATCAAATAGTCTGGTTCGTTTTCACTATCTGAACTATTAGAATCCTCTTCTGAAGACGTACTAGAAGTTAAACCAATTTTTATCGGCTTACCCATTTTGAGCAGATCCTCATGCTTCCAGACTTTTTCATCCGGAGTAACCGGACGGTAATCATTTCTCAACACCAGGGTAAACATGGCAGGTAAGTGCAGACTTTCTTCTACAATCACCTGTAATAGATCATCCATAAATTCTGGCGGATTAAATTCACCATCCAATTCAATATTAGGAAGGGATTGATAGCTACCAACTGGACTATTGTTTGTTGACTGTGGAGGCATAGGTCAGACTAGGAGACAAAACAGCAGATGTTACAAAGTTTTTTTTAGAAGATTAAATACAACATTTAGAAATGTTCATAAGAGGCTAAAGCTAACGCCCAAGTCGAGAACTGATACTATCGCCTGCTCGATCTGGATTTGTTTTATCCAATGCTGGTCGAGGACGACCGTCAGTTTCCTTAAGAGTCAAACTATCGATAACAGCACGTACTGGTGTGCCATCAGGGAGAAACATGGTGAACTTGTAGTCAAGACTTTCGATAACACAATAGGGCAGATATTTATCTTGATTACCCCAGAGAAATCGATAGATGGGTGTTCTTTCTTGACTATTTTCGTCAGCATTACTTTGAGTAACACTATGGATAAATTTTGAGCTACGATCACCAATTTTCTTAGATAAATAACTGCTGATTTGGCTCGAGAACTGTTTTACATGCTTCACATATTCAACCGCACATAAAAATGGCCGAATGTAAACCTGCACATCTTCCCGTTCTTCATAGGTATCAAACATAATGTTGCTGATGGTAATGGTGCGAGCTTTAATATGGGAAAAATTAATTTTGGGACGTCCGGTTTCTTCAGACCGAGCTGCATTTTCTTCGGATGAAGCTACTTCATGTTTAAATGACAGCTCAGTAGGGTTAAACATAAAATGAATGTCTGGTACATTTTTGTCCAGGGCTTTAAGATATGCTTTTTCTAGTTGCATGGTGTGTATTGCTCCTCAAGAATAATTTTTAGCGTCAGCGACTATCTGCGATTGGCTATGGTAAGTAAGAGCTATATCTAAAATCCATGGCGTTCTCGATCGTAATGTGCCCTCTGGGCAAGATTTAGAAAAACTGTTTGAATCAGCTCATCAACAGCACGAGGCACAGGCCATTCACTTTTACCAGATGTATCTTGGGTTGGAGCTTGAGTTGAGGTATTTTTCAAGCCTCTTTGAGCGGTAGTCTTTAGCCAAGGAGTTGGATAATGAGATACTTGCCCAGTGCGTTCTTGGGCTATCAGAAGACGTTCTCGCAAGCGTTTATAAAGGCTTTGAGCCAGCTGTTCTAATGTATCATCGTCAAGTTCTCCATCTGATGTTTGGAGAGCAGAGAGCGTGTCTGGTTCAGCTAATGGATTCGTAAGTTTTATCGATAGAGATGATGTTTGCGATGCAGCTTCACGGGGTTGCACCAATGACTCAATAGCTGCACTGGACAATTGTGCCGTAATGACATCTGAAGTATCTGTAACTGTTTGCCCAGGGTCGGTGGTTTCTGGCTCTCCAACGTCAGGGCGTACAGTGGGTGTTAATAGCGAAAACTGCTCTTCCCAAGCCTCTCGTTGTATGCCAGAAGTACTGGTTGTAAGTAACTCCTCTAGACTTGACCAATTTCCCGGAGTTGAAGCATCAGGGGGAGCCACGACAGGAGATGCAATTGCCTGCGGTTGTCCTGTCCTTACTGTTTCCTTTGGTGGTGAAGCAGTAGTAGCTCTTTAAGGTATGCTGAGCCTGGAAATAGAACGCTACATGATATCCTGCGCCGTATCCCATGCTCCTAATGGCTGACGCAGAGGGGCCATAAGCGGCATATATTTTGCTCGCAATGTACCTTTAAACTCTGTCGATGGCTGAACAGAATCCAAAGATTGAATATAGTTTAGAAAAGATGGCTCTTTGTTTGGCAGAGATGAGGATTCCTTTAATTCTTCAGATTGAGACGATATTTCAGCTAATAGTTTTGATTGTAAGGCCAGCGGCTGTTGTATTTGTAGCGTAGGCTCTAGTGTAGGCTTATTAATTTTATTTTCAGGTGATAAAGATAGATCAGCTTGGGCATCTGGCGGAAAAAGGGGTTGTCTCTGGAGTAGTTCAGTCGATTGAGCCTGATTTGGCTGGAATGATTGTCCGTCAGTGCTCGAAAATTGCGATGGATTCGGTAATGATTTCTCAATTGGGATGATTTCTGTAAAAGGTTCTAATGCCAGGACGTCAGTAGGCTCTAAAGGAATTCTTGATTGCTGCTGAGGTGAGATATCAGTAGATGGAGCGGTTAATGCTTCATCTACATTTAAGAACGTCTGCGACTGTCTTTGAATCTGATTGATAGATTCTATTGAAAAGGGGACTTCTGACGAAATCTTTGGAGGGGGAGTCAATGGAGAATTGATAGATAAAACTTCATCAGATCTTTCTGAATCTGATGAAGATAGTGGCTCCCATGCACTGCGATAAATCTGTTGAACGTTCGAAGTTTCAAGGGGCCATGGCATAGCATCAAACCTTGTTGAGGCTATATCTAGTTGACTATCTGCAACAGATATATCACTAGCTTGCTGTATAGGCGATCGTTGTAATGTAGGCAAAAGAGATATAGTTTGATCGCTATCATCTGTAGCCAACGAGTCTAGCGGTAATTCTAGATTAACCCCTGCTGGTGTATCAATTAAGTCACCCTCTTCTGGAAAGAGAGGAACCATCGGGGTGGATGGTTGGTGTGGCAAAAGTATCGGTCTCTCAGATGGCTGCAGAAGGTTAGGCAACCCTTTAGCAATGGTTGGTGAGGAAGATGCTGTTTCTAAGGCTTGAGGGAATAATTGCCTCTGTAGTAGATTTGTTGTCGGTGGAAGAATACTGGGAAACCTTGGGAAAGACTCAGCCTGATGATTAAGAAAGGATGGCAGAGTTGATGAAGATGGTTGGACTTCCGGCAGAGGGAATGCTTGCGAAGCAGCTAATTCTTGCAGGGCAGATAGCTCAGCATCATCCAGACTGGGTTGAGTAGCCTCGACTGTTGGCTGTGCCTGAGTTGGGTACTCCGATAATTGTGATGACTCTGGTAAATAAGGCTGAATATTGGATACTGCATCCACTGATCTACCTCCAGTGGATGCAGTATCTGAAGTTTCTTGATCTACTGGAGGTAGATCATTTAAGGGTGATTGAGGTGATACTTGTTCTGTTTCTTCGACTGATTCTTGACTTGATGGGAATAGGATAGATGGTGATTCAGACGGAGCCAGGTCAAGTTTGGCTTGTAAAGGTTCAGCCCCTCTTGGCCCTTGATCTGGAACCTCGTTTGCAAGATTTTGAATTGGAGATTGAGGGTCTCTAGACTGTTGTTCTATTTTATTTTGAACAATGTTGGCTGGAAGAGAGCCAGTATCACCGAGCGGCTCGGATGGTTCTGTAGTTGACAGAGTGTCAGCACCAGGACTATCCGTCAACAGTGCAGTGTCTGTGTCAAACGATATAAACTTTAGTGGTAGCGGAAACTGTCTTCTCGATCGCTGTAAAATTTGAGTTTGTAGTATTTTTGATGGTTCTATGCCTGATGCGGCAATTAATGGATGGGTAAGAAGCTTTGCTTGAATTTGTTGGCCTAAACAAGGGGCAATAGCCTTGGGTTGTTGGGAAGAACGTTCTAAAGTGGGTTCTAGTGCGAATTGCCCAAGTGGCTTTTGGCGAACTGTCCAAGTCAGCGACTTATCTAGAAAGCCTAAAGGTTTTCTAGATAAGAAAAAACCGAGGGGAGGGGAAGGCAATGACATCCTGCAATAAAATCCTTATTGAGAAGCTGTAAAGTAGCCTAGGCTGTCACGACCTTGGGAATGTATTTGGGCACCGTTAGCGCGACTATCACTGATTTGTAACCCTTCATACCCTAGAGTTAATTCTTCGATGGCAATTTCATTTTGAGATGCCTGCATAGCTGGCGTTTTCCAACCAATGGGAATTGCTCCCAGCAAGGTCCAACATTGCATGGTTTCACCCTCTTGATTGAAGACCACAATGTTGATATTACGACGTTCAACTTTTTGAGTGGGGGTTAGGATATTTTTTAACCATTCCCAAAAGGTTAAATCATTGGTAATGCCACGCTTAAAAGTAACAGGGATAAATTTTGACTCCCCTAACATCAAACGGACCTGATCATTGACGCCCCCCTCGCGATGGGGGATGGGTTCAATGTCAAGACCAATACTTGAGCACTCACTAAAGGCAGCCTTAATAGTGCTCTCCATTTCAACATAGAATCGGTTTGTAGAAACGTAGTTTTTGCCTCTGACTGCCTCATCTGCCATTAGTGTGTTCCCTTGTTTCTACAAATGGTTTGGATAGTTATGGCCTAGTAACTGCGGTATTTTTATAATCTATAGGACCAGGCAGCTGATCTTTCTTGTTCATACCAAAGTTCTTCTGCTAGTAGTGCATAGATGAGATCGCACAATCGCTGCATTTCATGCGGATTTTCAGATAGATAGTCCGCCCATTTTGATAACAGCTCCATATCATTCATTGCTCTCTTTCCCATATAAAACTCCACAGTCCTTCCCTAGAAGTATTAGCAGGAACCAACCCAACTTCACTCAGCAGATAGCTTACCTCCTGGGTTGACAGCATTTTCCAAAACACTCTTCCCGCCTTAGAGTCTTCTTGATAAACAAGGGCAAGTTTGTAACGGAGTGGATATCGTTCAGGTAGATCAACGTAAAAGTTATTACTAACATCACACAGGTCAACATCAGCTTTGATCGGTTCACCGTTTATCTGTACAAGAGGTTGAACTGGTTGTCCTCCATCACTTAAAGCTAACGGGTAGACAGAACACTGCCCAAAATAACGACTTAGACGATCAAACCCAATAATCACTTCATTATCGGTTTCGCTATCCTTTTCATAGGTATACAGCATTTTTTCATAGAGATTATTATTCAAGTTATTCTCATCATTTTTGTTCAGATTATACTTATCAATCAATTCCTCATCTCGCTCAGCAGCATCTCGCTGTAAGTGGTCAAACTTTCTAATCAAAGAGTCATCATTACCTAAAATTTGCTCCTTGAAGAGACGAATCGTATCCTGATTGACCAGCTCTGACTCATCGGGAAAATGAAGCTGCACAGAAAACTTGTTTCTCAGCTTTATATTATCGAGACTATCACTGGTATAAAGCTGTTTTAATTCGTCAATAGAAATCGCTCCACCTAACTGCTCAGGCACATTACTAAACACATTATGAGAATCTCGAAATGGAACCAAAATAGCGAGGCCATCATAAGCTAGGGTCTGACTTTCTAAACCATCGTATTTTTTTGAGTTAGCAGCATCTTCTTGAATTTCAGATACCCGAACAAAGCCTACATTTTGAGGTGACTGTCTCACAAATCTCAAGATAGTTCTGACTGACTGAAATCGAGATTCTTTTGACCGAGCCCATCTTAATTGGGGCTGTCTTCGTTTAAGCTCAGCAATAAACGGTATTAACTTATCTGAGTTATTCGAGGATTGGATTTCGCCTCTAACCTGATTAGCACTTGAGATTAACAGCTGACTCCACATAGCATCTTGCCACACCCCTCCTGACTCAATCTGATATCGAATAGCCTGCTGAGGTACAGAAGCTGACGCCAGATATAACTGGCCGTTGTTTTGATCGTTTGTTTTGGAGTTTTGGGGAGTCGTTGATGTAGTGCTTACAGAAACTGGACGATTTCGAAGGAATAGCCAGGCGGTTGCTCCCATCAAAATCAAGGCCAATACCACCGCTGGCAGTCCCCATGGAGTTGTGAGATTACGGGGAGGTGTTTTATCTAAAGATTCGGATGATATCTGAGAATCACTAGATGATGAGGTTTCAGGTAGCTTCCGCAAAATTTCAATAGCATCATCTACCGTTTTAATGGGATTTTCCTTCCCCATTAAGCGACACAAAAAGTGATATAGGAGATCATCTTTAACCAGAGTCTGCGCCTGCCCGTTTCGCAGTTCAACAATATCGTTTTGATCAGAGTCTACGGTACATCCAGCTAGTTGAAAGCCAATGCGGCCCAAATCCTTTAAGTCGTCTAGCTTATCGGCTACATCATCCGAACTTTCAGAAATTTTACTGTGAAACTTAGGAGACACGGGAGGATAGATCACATGTTCCCACAATAACAAGTCAGTAATATGGATAAAAAATCTGCGATCGCTATTGACACCTGCTAAATCTGATTGTCGAATAAATAAACTATCCAAACTCAGATTTCCATGGGGTATCCCCCTTTCCATATGAGTGTTTGAAAACTTTATTCGACAACTTGTGTGAAGAAATTGGAGGCTTTGGAGTACCTGACGCAGCGCCTCACGAATATCGCCTGAGTTCCAATATCCATGGTGATGGAGATGTTCCTGGAGAGGAATACCTGGTAGGGGCTTAGCCACTAAATAACAATAAGCCGTTTCATATTGAACAGTCGGTGAAAATGCTTCTATCAGTTTTAAGAGGCGAAAATCTCGCCCTTCTCCCGGCCCATTGAGAACATTAATATTCAAGTTAATAAGCTGAACAAAGGCTGTTTGGCGTTCTTCAATAGCGGCAGAAGAAAATTCAGTATTGGGCAATACATATTCTTGGATAATAACTGGCTCATCTGCCTGATTTGTAGCGAAGTACCAGCGCACCCACTGGTCGTCTCGAACAAGCTGACCAATGGTGTATTTGTACCATTGGCTTCCACTAAGGATCGACGATTCAGGAAGGGGGAGTACTGAAAACGCCCCCAAAGCCATGCTATCCAGACCTTTGTCATTATAGGGAAGATCTACTCTATCTTGAATTTCATCTTTAACTGTTGAGCCTAATGTTCTGGCTTGAGTTCTATCTTTAAACTTGGGCACTAATGAGCCGCTATCCCAACCATCGCGAGAGGAACTTTCACTGGAGTTATTAGATTGATTAACATCCTTTGATGGAGATTCTTTTTTTGTTTGACCACCCGGCAGTTCAGTATTTTCATAGGCAGATCGCGCTCGCTTCAATGCCTGCATGCGCAATATGGCCCCAGGATGTTTAATGAAGGTTCTAACCTCTCTAAACTGTCGAGAAAATAACTCGACAATATCAGGTAAACGTCGACTCATGGGTTGCCCTCTCCTGTTCCCAAAGTTGCCAGGGAAGGAATAGCCGCAGCGGGATCTATCTCAACTATGGATGCTTCCAACTGTTTGTTAGAAGCACTGGCTTCATTTGCCTCAAGATCATTAATTTGGCGATAGAGGTTATATAGGTAATTCAGATCGGCAGCAAATAAATTTTCAATAATAGATGGACTAATATCTTCAAGAGTGCCAAGCTGAGTGACAACCCTGGAAAGAATAATGACTGTTGCATAAGCAGGATTTGCTTGTACTTGCGGATCTCGCAATGGCAAAATCTCATCAATAGCCTTTGCTAATCGCATCGTGCCTGTGCGATGTAAATTCCCCTCACCATCTAAATAGCCTTTGGGTAGAGTAAATTTGAACTCAGTTTGAAACATACATCTTATTAGAACAAATTACTATCGCGCTTAAGAGGCATTACATTACCAAGGATTAGACTCGTGTAAAACGCTCAACGGCCATTTCTAGTTCTTCTATTTCGATTTCATTACTCTTGGCACTCACATCTGAGGCTTTATACCTAAGGGGCCATGCCCCTGTAAAATTAAACCGAGCCTGTTCTTCAGCAGCTTGATTGTAGATAACAAGTGAACCATCCCGACACTGATCAGCCCATTTACCATCTTCAACAGCTGTAAACCAGTTCCACAGAGTCATAGAGGTGGTCATACCCCGACTCAGAACAATATTTTCAGTTTTAGTGTTTCCGGGTAGTCTGACACGGGCAACCCTTCCCATATTAGAACCAGCCCATTTTTCAGGAGTTACCTCAAGTAGATCTGCCACCTCAAGAACACGCTGGAATCCCTGGCATTCTAAAAAAGTAGCATCTACCGTCTCGTCGCTACCGTCCAGCTTTAACTCTAAATAAAAACGGCTAGAGATCAGTAGTTCCGAGAAGCCATTGATCCCCCCCTGTAGCCCCTTAGGTGATGCTTCAGATGCCATGTTGGGTTCTCCCTTCAAAGATACTATCTATTGAACACGCTCAATGCCTTCATGAACTAGCTCAAGACTCTCATTTGCCATATTGGTATCAGCTGCCGTAAAACTTGGGCCTTCATACTTACAGGGATAGGACATCTTAAGTTCCCAGCGAGCTTTCATGTCACCAGCTTGATCATAAGCACTTACGGAGGCATCTTTGCGGTTGCTTGCCCAGTCAGACTTACCACCATCATTGGTGTTGCAATTTTTATACCAGTCGTATAAATCTTTGTCTGTTGTAGCAACTAACTTGACGGTCACGTTCGAAAATTTCTCACTGGTTGGGGTAGCTTGACGCATCTTGACAGCCCCTTTAGTCGAGCCCTGCACACCTCCATCTCCAGCTACAGGCGACTCTACGGAAAGTCCAGCGACTTCTAAGATTTGCTTTTCAGTCAGACCGTCGGCTTCAAAATAAAACCGACACGCCGTAAGCAACTCTGAATCAGCCATGTTTATCCTCCAAAGTGGTCAGTATTACAAACTTATATGATGTGTAGCAATGTGTAGCCAAAGAGATTTGAGAGAGCCCAGAAATATATCGACGAGGAAGCAGGAATAAGGAATACCCTACTCCCTCAGACTTATAGCCTTATCCTTGTTCCTGAGTTGAATCCCACTGGCTAATACGGAACACAACAAACTCTGCTGGACGCACGGGCGCAACACCGACATCCACAAACAAAAGACCCAATTTCATGGTTTCTGGAGTATTGAGTTCTCCATCACACTTTACAAAAAATGCCTCTTCAGGAGTACTGCCAAATAAAGCACCCTGACGCCAAATGCGCTCCAAGAAGTTTTTAACTGTACGGGTAACCCGTGCCCATAGATCCTCGTCGTTGGGCTCAAATACAGCCCACTGAGTTCCTTCTTCAATGGATTTCTCAATGTAGCTCATCAAACGACGCACACTGATGTAACGCCAGTTAATATCGTCATTGGCGGCCAGGGTGCGGGCACCCCATACCAACGTGCCACGATTCCGGAACTTACGGATGCAGTTGATACCCTTGGGGTTCAGAAACTCCTGTTCCCGGAAATTAGTGTCATAGGCCAAATCCACTATGCCTCTGGGTACTTCGTTGGCAGGAGCCTTATAAATACCGCGAGATTCGTCTGTACGACACCAGATACCCATCATATGACCACAGGGGGGAATGGTAATAGCCTTACCATCCTGTTTAGGATTAGGTACTTTGATCCAGGGATAGTAAAGGGCCGCAAATTGAGAGCGTCTGCTCAGACTATCCATTAACCAACCTTCCACATCCTGAGGCTTTTGTTGTTCGGGTCGAATTGGATCATTACCCCGACGAGGCTTAACGGGTGGTGGGTCTAAAACTGCCATGCGATAAGCTGGACTGGGCGCTGAATTCTCACACAGATCAATCATTCTGAGCATTAGTCCATTGAGTTGCTCTAAATCTAAGAACCCAAGCTGATAAGCAAACATCAGATCAGGGCAGGCCACCATGGCCACATCATCCACTTCAAACAGACCAGTCACCCCTGTCCGCCTAGCAGGATCACCGTAGGTGCCTTGATACCATTGCTGGGTACGAATGGGTCTTTCCCTGGGACGAACCTCATAGGAACCATTTTTAGGGCGTCTAGATAGAGGCAGACCTTCTGCCGCAGTTACATCTATATTGAGATACTGTGAATCGGCAAGCTTTGTTGCCGCATAGTGGCCACTGCCGGGTTCTCCCTGAGCCGCAGGATCCATGGTTAAGTGCCTAAACTCACGGTCATCATTAGGACCCTCTGCCCCTTCTACAATCTCCTCGCCACGCATAAACCTGCCATTAAAGTATTCTCCTGTGTCAAAGGGATCTTCCTCTGACTCAGGATCAGGAATAGGGGTATCTTTTTCAATCTGTACTCTTAAACGCCCCAGAGCCTCTCTTTCTGGCTTAAGTTGAAAGCTCAACGAGTCTTTTTTCGCAGAAGTCGATACAGGAGTTAAGGCTGGCAGAACCGTACTCTCGTCAATAACTGTCTCATTAGGCACTGGTAATTGTTTACCAATACTGACCACCCAGCAGCGACCGCCACCATTATCAAACCAACCCTTAACAGCAAAAGGTAAATAAGGATAGACTTTTTCTCCCCGATGTCTCCATTCGGCAACACCATCGGACCCAACACTGGCAAAATTTTCTAAGTACTGCTGCCAACTAGTAATTAATGTGGGCTCAAACATTTCAGCATCGCCGCGAATGTCCTCAGTAAAGCCGACGAAGCCTGCAACACTCATATTTATTCCCTGAATCGGGCGGCTGCCTCGTTCGACTTCTTCGACGTAAACGCCTGGAGCAAAATAGTCTAAACGCGCCATACTGTGGGTTCTCCTGATGATTTGCTAGGGCAGTTGATTTTGATCAGGTACTACTTTGTCAATTATATTATATGAACCTTGTTTTTTTAAAGCTTATAAAGTTACTAACCGAGAAAAATGTCAAATATCCTGCTTAATAGC
>ERZ1740059.576-NODE-576-length-19227-cov-9.167953_pt1 | contig 19227 bp, 18 predicted proteins | sample MGYA00581744_ERZ1740059 | MGnify/ENA primary metagenome ERZ1740059 (study PRJEB43018, sample SAMN04849738) | marine metagenome | isolation source: floating plastic debris | place: Pacific Ocean | collected 2008-08-28 | study: EMG produced TPA metagenomics assembly... | reverse complement strand
ATGTAAAAAAAAAGGTTGTAACTATGACTCCCTCTTTAGCAAATTTTCTTTGGAGTTTAGGCTGGGGCGCGGCAATTTTTGTTATCCCCGCAACAGTGGCATTAATTTTTATTAGCCAAAGAGATAAAATCCAACGTTCATAAAATTCTTTAGAGACGTAGGACACTGCGTTTGCGGAAGAACAAAAAAATTTATTGTTTGCTAATTTTCGGCTGGTGCTCGGTTTTAACTATTCCTCCAACAGAGGGCAAGTTATACTGAACTCAAACGCCTAGTCTTGTAAACTTTAAGTAACCATTGTAAAGACGCGGTATTGAATAACTCCGATTCGGAGTCAGACAATTCGCGTCTTTACTATATATTTATGTTTGCTTGGTGTAGAGATTTGAGTTGTGAGTCGAAGATCGTAGATTTGATATTGGGAAAACAACAATGCTAACTTTTGGGCTGAACTCAGCCAGCGTTCTGGCTCAGGTAAATATAGGGACTAATCCAGCTAGTATTTTAGGAATTTTTCTAGCTATTGCTGGAGCCGGACTATATTTTCTTCGTACGGTACGTCCCGAACTTTCACGAGACCAAGATATATTTTTTGCTGCTGTCGGTTTATTGTGCGGCTTTATTTTTATTTTTCAAGGTTGGCGATTAGATCCAATTTTACAATTTGGTCAGTTGCTTTTGGTTGGAACTACCGTATATTTCGCCTATGAAAGTATTCGTTTGCGCGGTATTGCGACTCAACAAGCCAAGCGTAGCACTCCAATTGTAGACCGCGAGCGAGATGTCAGCGACCGTTATGATTATGACGATCGCGGTAAATATGGTGCTGAAGTAGAAGATTTTGACCGAGATCCTTTACCTTACGATCCATATTATGAAGAAGAGCGCCCCCCGCAGCGTCCTCAAATTCGGGGAAGTAGAGATAGTCGTTCATCTCGTAACGAATACTACGACGATCAAGCTCCCCGTCGTCTAGAACGTCGTAGCGATGTAGATAGAAACGAAGAAAATAGACCACCGCGTCGTCGTAGTTCTAGTTCCAGGCGCACTACAAATCGTAGTACTTCAAGATTAGAAGAAAATGATTGGGGTTCATCTTCTCAACCAGTTAGTGATTGGGATAATTCCCCCAGTGAAGAAAGAAGAACATCTCGTCGGAGTAGCACAAGAACATCTCGTCCCAGAAATGAGGAAGATATTCAACCCAGAACTTCCAGAAAACGTCGTCCCAGCAGAGATTCAGGATCCAGAAGAGAACGCGGCTTTGATGAGGTTATACCGACCGATTATGAAGATTACAACCCCATTGTTCGTTTAGAAGACGAGAAAGACGATCCAGTAAAGTTGGATGATGAATAGGTAAATAAGGAGATTGACGCTACAAGCAGCGAAAATTAATTTTAATTAAGGTGAAAAAAATTATCCCCAGATTTTGGCTCCAATCGCAATTTCATTGGGGTCTTTGTCTTAGTTTAGCCAGTTTGCTTGTATCTTGTAGTTACAACGAGATTCCCATAGGCTCGAACTCGCTGAATACTCGCTACACCGAAGAACAACCAGCCTTGAGCGGAAACGGTCGCTTTTTGGCGTTTGTATCAAATCGTAGGAGTACTCAGCAATTACTATTGTACGACTTAGAACTGCAACAGTTGATTCCTACACCACGTTTGAATCGACGCAACGCAATCGCAGAAAGCCCCAGTCTTAGTTATAACGGACGTTATATAGTATACATGACGAGCAGTCGTGGTAGACCAGTTGTAGCGCTTTATGACCGCGCCATAGGACAGTCGCAAATCCTTACCCCAAGATACAACGGCTTGATTAGAAATCCCAGCGTTAGCCCGGATGGAAGATATGTTGTATTTGAAACAAATATTCGCGGACAGTGGGACATTGAGGTACTTGATAGAGGAGTAAATATTGAATTAGATATTCCCAACGGTGCCCCAGTGAGTGCGCCACCTCGCTAGGAGAGAGAGGGAAAAGAAGTTAGGAATTAGGAGTTAAAAGTTATGAATTCAATTTCGATAACTGTTCACTGCTCGGTGCTCACTGCTCACTGCTCACTGTTAACTGTTCACTGCTCACTGTTCACTGTTAACTGATGAAACGCTGTATTTTAATTTACTTGTTTGCGAGTTTAGGTTTTGTGAGTGCTTGTGGTTCTCCGCGTATATTAAGTTACCCATTTGATACTGGCGGTAGGAGTCTGAATTCTGGTGCTTCGGAGTTAAATCCACATATTTCTAATAGATATATTGTTTACACGAGCGATCGTCGGGGCAGTCAAGATGTTTATATGTTTGATAGAGTGACTCGCAGTTTGATTAACTTAGCTGGGTTGAATTCCTTTGATGCTGCTGCCAATCATCCATCTGTTTCTCAAGATGGTAGATATATTGTGTTTGCTGCTTCTCGGCAGGGAAGAAGTAATATATTTCTTTTTGATAAGGAAACTAGTCAATCGCGCAATTTAACGAATAATCTTCAAGCAGAAGTTCGCAATCCCACAATTAGTGCTGATGGTAACAGGATTGCTTTTGAGTATACTTTAAACGGTCAGTGGGATGTTTTAGTTTATGACAGATTCGGGAGGCGTTTGAATATACGTCAAGGGTTGCCATGAGAATTTTTTAGGAGAAAAAAATTCTCATGGGTGCCCGTCAAGAGCCGCAGTAAATTTATTTGTTTTGTGGTTGAGCTATACCCAATATTCCCATACCAACTAAAATACCTCCTAGTGCTATCCAAGTACCATCAAAACCAACATTGATTCGATGGGTATTTTCTCGGTGAGAAGCGATAAATAACTCTTTCTGGCTTGCTCCTTGACTCACGAGTTTATCAAAGTTTTGATTAGCCCCCTCTAAAGCTGCAAAATCATTGATACCCCACCAAGTAGATACAACCACAGCAGCACTACCGGGAACTATTAATAACACAAATAAAATTACCCTTCTTATATTCACGATTGCAATTGAGATTCACTATATTAGAATCTTCAACAAAAAGAGTAATTATTCCAGTCTGCCACGGCTTTATAACCAATTTGTTGATATATTTTGTTAGAAGTGGGATTAGACAAGTCAGTAAATAAAAAGCAGAATTTATATCCTTTATCGAGCAAAGTTTGGCTTAAAGATGCTACACAAGCACTTGCATAACCTTGTTTGCGGTATTCTGGCGGCGTATACACCATATTTATCCCAATACCATTAGGAGTGGAACGAGTGCTGCAAGCTATTGCAACTGGTACTTCATTTTCCCATAAATAAGCTGTGCCTTGTTGTAATCTCCTTTCAATCCAGCTTTCGCTATCCGATTCAATACTACCCAATGCTTCTAAAGAAAAGGCATCATGCCAAGACTTAAGAAGTTGTTTGTCATTTTCCGTTGCTAATCTAAATATTCCTTTGACTTGCAAAAATAACTCTACTTTTTCTAATTTAAAAATACGTAGCGCTACTTTCAATTGATAAGATTTATCTGTCAATAAACACCATTTTTCAGCAAAAGCTCGTGCTTCTACTACAGGTGCATTTATATTACTTAATAAGTGGTTATTTTGCTGCAAGTCTCGAGCGATAATATCGATTGCGTTCAAATCTGTTATTTGTGACAAAAGTAAATTGTAAGGAATGGTCATCATTGCTACTGCAATAATATTTCCATCTTGTTCAACTGCTGCTAAATAAGGTTTAATTTTGTATCTATCTGGACAATTAATTAAATTCTTGCTAACTCCCAATTGCAAATTGTGCAATACTTCGTCTTTTAACAAAAAATCTTTGACTTTTGTATAGAAAAGACTGGCATACTTAAATCTATGTAGCTTCATCATTGGTATCTTACACCTTCAAATAACTATAAAAATAAAATACTTTCAAGTAATACTAAGTTATGAATTATTTTCCTAATTCATAAAAATAGACTTATACAATTAACTATGAAATTGTATTCCCCAGCTAACTGTAATACACGATCGATATCAATTAAAAAGGTTAAATAAAATAATCAAATAGCGAAGCGTTCCAATTAAAAACAATATTTAGCAGTGTTAGGCTAACTGTTTTTTTATACATATAGTAGGCAATATACCCACACTAAAAAGGTTTAGATTCAGGATACTCATTAAAATGTTTGTCTAACTCTTTTAATAAATAATTCATCCATCCTTCGCGGATATTATGGGGTGGATGCCATTTTTCCCATTTATAGGCGATGTGTTCTGGTTTCTCACCTTTTTTCGGTGGAAGAAAAACTATTTCTCTTTCCTTCTCCAGCCATCCCAAAAATATGACTCGGTTTTTTTGTTGTTCTTTATCAAAATCTCTATAATCAAATTTGCTATCTAATTGTATCTCTCCAGGAAAAATTCCAGTTTCTTGCTTTAATTCATCAAATGCACATTCTTTGAATGCTTTTTCTTTATCTTTTTGATATGTTTTTTTATGTTTGTCTTCCATACCACCTTTTGGAATATCGTATTTCAGATTCTTACGTTTGGTGAGTAATAGAAAACTTCCTTGAAGCTTCGTCATTACAAAAATACCACAAGTGATTTCACTCATGAATTATTTACCTTTAATGTGAATTAAGTCTTCAAACTATTGAAACTATCCAAGTAATTTCAATACCATGATTTTTGGACAAAGCTCCAAACCCTTATAGAGTATCAGGCGTTTTTAATTCACATAAAGCGTTATTTATACAAGTAATGACAAAAAAACTTGCGTTAATTACACATATTTATGGGTAAATTCATACATCAAATCTACCCGACCTTTACGCAACATTGCGGGATCTAATCTTTCTGTAGTATTGCAAGTCATTAAGATAACTAATCGCTGCTCAGTTTGAAGCCCAGAGTCATCAATTACACTTTGGTACAAGGTTCCATCCAACAAGCTTAAAATATGTTCTGTTTTATTGCTGTATTGCGCTACTTCGCTAGCACGATTTTGCGCTAAATTATCAGCTTCGTTAATGATTATACAAATTCTTTCCAAGTAACTTGGTGGGACAAAGTTAGAAACAGCATCACGATCCAAAATAAAAATTACGTACCCCAAAGGTACAAGAATTTCTTTAGAAACTGCTTGTGTCCAAACCGTTTTACCCGTACCTGGTTCACCATGTACCAATACTGCTAATTGATTTTGATTTAAAATCCCTTGCTGTACAGTATCTGTAAAATCTTGAATGTCTCTAGGAAAACTGTTAATAGAAAATTGATTAGTAACTTTTCCTACACGACTTTTATATCCACTTAGCATTACTGCTAGATCGTAAGTGGCTTTATTAATTAATGGCGTTAAACTTTTTGCCATCAAAGTATATTGTCTTCTTCCTCTTTCATAAGGATCAATTTGTAGCCAAACATCGTATTTAGACCAGTAAGCATAGGCAGTATTGATAACTTCCAAACGTTCCCAACTGTGAAATTTTTCGATCGGTAAATAAAAATCTCTTTCCTGATAATACTGGGTAATTAAGTCTGGAGATTCTAAGAATTTGAGAACTCTAAATACTGTAGTTTCTTGGAGTATATTTAACAGATAATCAATTGGAATGCTGCTGCGGCTAACAAATTGAACTATTGGAGTTTCCGTACTCAAAACGTCTTTATAACGATGATCTGGTGTAAGTGGTTCGGGAGTTATATAATTCCAATATTTATCCAATTCATAGCGAGTATCTTCAGAAGCAAGATTTAATAAATTAGCCCACCAAGCATAATGTTTTCTTCCTAAAGTTTCCGCTAGGCTACTAGTTAAATTTAAGGTTTTTTGAGTTAATTCCTGAGAGTCATTAGATAATAGTTGCCATAAAAATTCCCAGTCTAATTCCCGATAAAAAGGTCGCCAACCGCTAGTAAGCAAGCTTTGACGGTTATTATTAGCACGAGAGTTTTCTTGCTGGCCGAAATAGTCAAATTCCATATTTTCAGCTTTAGAGCCGTTATCAATATTGAGTAAGCTTATACCATTTTAGATTTTTGATTGAAAATCTTTTAGAGGGCATTCATTAAGGTAAATTTATTTCTCGCATTCATTTTTTTATTGATATTAATAAAACGATAGATAATTATAATTTATTTATAATATTTTTCAAAGTATAGTTAATAATATTTAAAATATTTTAGATGGCAATAATTTGCTATGACTATAATAATTTTTAGCAGAATAAATTACTTGCGTGCAAGTCGTCAGGGCAAAGCGTTCATCACTCAAAAAGAACTCCGCTGGTAAGTTACTACACACTTTTTAAAGGATAGCTACTTTTAAGCCAACCTCCCAGGTTCTTAGCGCCTTTTTCGCTTCTCGCCCGTTACAATTTCATAACGGTACAATTCCTCTCGTACTAAGTATGTATGCTCGTGGCTGTTAGGACACGCAAGTGGTTTATTTTAAGATTTATGATTCTAATTTGATGAAATAATAAGTAGGGCGGGTAGCTAGCACGGGAGTATTTCTTATTAACTGCTTTGGGACAGTGACCAGATTTGGAATCTGGGAGCATAAAATACTATGTCCAACTAAGTTCCTACTGAATTACTTGATTAAATTGGAAGTAGGACAGGCGGTTAGCGTAATGACATTCTTAGACTGCTTTATGCAATTTTTCCCAAATCTGGCATCAGGGTGGTTAGAATGCTTGACCTAACTCAGTTCCTACTAGATTATAAAATTAAATTTAAAAGGACGGGCAGTTAGCGCAGTGACATTATCAAGTCGTTATATACGGTTTACCCAAATCTGGCATCAGGGCGATTTAAAATGTTTTGCCTAACTCAGTTCCTTCTGTATTACATTGTAGTATAATATTTTTAATTTTGTCAAGGGGTTTTGAGAAAATTCTGAATTTAAAAGTTATTTTGTTGGCATTAATTGTAAAAAAAGCGGCAAATTCAATTTTAATTAAGGATTGGGAAAACCTAGCATATCATCAGATTTATAAAACTAACAAAAAATGCGATCGCGACTATAAATAATGTAGAGACGTAGCACTGCTACGTCTCCCAAATTTAGATTGATATCGAGAAATTATAGACCCCTAAATACTTAGAACTAATTAATCAAAACATAATCCGATTTAGCAAACACAGAAGCATAAACTAACTGTCCTTCTTCTTCTACAAACTCACCAGCAAAATTATGACCATGAATGGTTTTTAATTGCAAATTCAAAAACTTTTCTTCTTTGGTAACTTCAAACTGTTCTTTTGGCGTATTTGCTAAATTACTTTGAACTCGTGAATATAATTCCTGACGACTTTCAACCAATTGCTGACGCAATTCTAATAAATTTTTAGCAGAAAACGGAACTACTTCCTGCACTGCTTCATGCTTTTCAAAATGCATCGCCGCCACACCATAACAGAAGCATATCAAAGACATCCATACTTCCTGAAAATAAGCTGCACTAGGAGCAATTTCGATACCAGCTAACTTGTCACCTAGGATAAATAAGGCTCCCGTTTGTCCACCAAGCAATTCAAAACGACTTTGATATTGATTTAAAAATGCTCTTTCACGACTGAGAATTTGTTCTAAATGGCCGCGATTTGGTAAACCGAAACGTTGGTTAAGGTTGCTAATAGCATCCCAAAGTTTGCTGTAGTTTTTTTGACCTTGTAAATTTAATGCTTCTTCTCGCAGGAATAACGGTAGGATAAAAAACCACTGTTCTCGCTCTTCGAGGTATCCACCTTGACCAGATTGTACGCAGCAAGCATCCTCAAACATCAGCTTTTGTCCACCCGCAATAAAGGCGCTACGACACAAAGCATGATTTTGGGCTTTGTCTTGAATGTAACCCATATGTAAGGGAACGATCGCGATACCTTGGGAATGATTGGCGATTTCCATATTCCCGTAACCGCGTATTTGGGTTAATTTTAGTCCAGATAATGGCGGAGTAAATTTACGCGTATTTTCTAATGTACTTCCAAAAATAGGCACAACTGTCATGATTCCCGATTTTTGAGGAATACCAAATCGGTAAGCAGACAAATCAAATGCCTGGGGTACTAATTGATGGTAATTCATTGTTGATAGTTTTAAATTATTTTTTGAAATAGGGAATGGGGAATAGGGAATAGGGAATAGGGAATAGGGAATAGGGAATGGGGAGCAAGATGCTCCCACTACAACCTCAATAAATAAAATTCCAATTCAATTTCCCTTAGTTAGCAATAGCTTCCTCAGAAAGGGAGATGAAAGCTTCTTGTTTTGGTTTATCCAATTCACTTTTGTATACAAGAAAATCTTGTTCAAATTGGGAAAGCTTAGCTAATAAAAACTCTTGTAAACTCGCTTCACTTTTATCGCCAACCATTGACAACATAGATAACATTAAGTTACTAAAATCTTCTTGATGCCAAAATTCTAATTGAGTGAGATTATTAGCTGGACGACGTAATTCTAAATCGTCTTGTTTGGTAAACTTACTGTGGCAAAATACTACAGGTGTCTCGATACCTATTTGAGGTAATGTTGCTACGACTTTACTTAAATCACCAGGGTAGAGATTTTCATAACCGTCAGAAATTATTGCTACTAAATCGGGTTGTACGTTGAGAGCATCTAATAAAGATGTAGCGATATCGGTGTACCCTTCTGGTATTGGTAGTACATCAACGGTACCACCTACTTGGTAAACCTTAACTTTGGTGCAACATTGCTGTAAAACTAATTTTAAAGCAACCGATTGAGCTAAACAGCAAAATTCGCGAGAGCCATAACTACGAGTAGAAGCAGAAGCATCAAAAACTAAGGCTAAAGTTCCGTCAAAGTGAGGTAATTTTGCTGCGGCTTCTTTGACATATTTTTCCGTAGCTTCCATAAGTTGGTCAGATTTACCACCACGGTAAAGATGAACCAGAGTTGCTGCAATATCACCGCGATTTGTTGCCGTAACGGTTTTCGGTTTTTCTTCTTGATTTTCTAAAATTGCAGCGTCATTTTGATGTAATTGCCGATACTCGCCAGTACCAGTTTGTAGTGATTCGTGACGGTAAAGCAATTGCAAGATAAGTATTACTTGTTCCTTGTCATTTACAAACCGCAGTAAGTTTTGATTTAAATATGTTTCATCTCCACCTAAGGAGGCAATTTTGGCGCAAGCACGAGCCACATTTTTACCCAAAGCATGTTCCAAGCAATCCACAACCCCAGGGCGACGACAGATAGCCATATCTAAGGATTCCGGATGCTCGAATATGTATTTGAGAATGGCTCTGGTTGTGTGTTTATGATTAGCTCTAACCCGTTTTAAGGCGAGAAATACTGTTAATACTTTATCTGGGTGAAGAATAGTTAATAAAAAGTTTGTGACGCTTTTTAGAGTTAAACGAAGATTGGGTGTAAATCCTTTACGAGAAGCTCTTAAAAGTTGAAAAAGGATACGTAAGCGTTGTGCTTCGGTGACTGTTTCTATAATGCTGAAAAGTGCGTATAATTCGGGATTATAATCGTATGCTTCTTGATGCAAAGTTTCATCATCCCATTCTGGCGGTTTGCCGTTATATCGCAATACAAATGGTTGGTTTTGAAGGGATAGATGTTCGATAAAATTGAAACGTATTGATTTATTATTCATTTTTAAACGCAAAGTAACGCGGAGTATATCGCGGAGTTTCGCAGAGAGGAAGAAAGAGGAGAAGATAAGTTATCAATTATCAACTAATTACAAATCATTAATTGATAATTGATAATTGTTCATTGTTCATTGTTAATGTAATTCGCTGCCACCTTTACGAAGTAGGTATCTATCGCTGATGAGTTTAAGAGCGATTCTTCCAATTTCAGGATATGTTCTTTCTATGGCAGGTTGAATTACTACTCCTTCCATCATAGAATCTGGAGAAAGAAGGCTATCTTTATTATTAAATTGAGAAACTGTTTCCCAATTGTAAGCACCAAGGTAAAGTAGCGGTACTGTTGGTAAATTAAACTCTTCGCAGAAAGCTACAAAATCTTGATAATTAAGAAATTTACCGTGACGACGTACAGCAAATAAAGCAATACCAATTTTGCCGTTTTTCAAACCGTATTTAATATCTTGTACGCCGTATATTTCTCCGAAAACTTGAGTGTCTGCTGGTAGTTTTTGCAAAGCTTCGTTTTCATGATAAGCACGAATATAGACTAATTTTTTATTCGCTTCGCTATTTTTCCAGAAATAATTATGACTACCAATATGAACTGTTGAATCAGCATCTACTAAAACAGTAAAGTTAGTTCCATGCAGCTTTTCGGTAACTACTACTTCTTCACCTTCAGTTAGAACATCTTTATAACGTTTGAAGTTTTCAGGAGCAGGAAATTTATAGTGTTTGATTGGACTTTCCATTTCCCCATTCATTGTTTGAGGAATTGGATATTCATATTTGGTAACGCCAAAGTATTCGGTATAATTATCTCCGACTTTTCCTGTAAAATTTTCGCCGACAGGGATTAGCAAACCTTCCGAGAAGATTCCCCGCAGTTTTGCAGCACGCAGTTTTTTAGAATAGTAGGAAGCAATGCCGAATTCCTCTACATATCTATCGGGAATAACGCTATCTATAGGAAAGTAAAAAGCTAAATCTCCTGGTTTAAAATTTCCCTTAGCTGAGATAACTTGATAAGCCATTCCGCTCATAGAAACAATATCTAATCTATCAGCATTAGGGTGAGGATTAACGCTATCAATTTCTACGACTTCAACTTTAAATATGCTCATTTTTTACCTCTCTTGGAAAGTAGTGAGGCTATAAATAACTGTATTTATAGATAATTTGTAAAGTTTGAGTTTATTTTTCGCGGATACTAATTTTAGATACTATAGGACTTACGCAACTGGCACATTTTCTTTGTAGGGTGCTGTGACACTTGATTAAATTATCAATGCAGTTATAAGGGTTGTAGTGTCACGCACCATCCGAGTTTTGTAACGCTTGCGTAAGTTTTGTAATACAATTGTAGTTAATGTATTATAAATTGTCAATGTTCATCAATATAGAGATTTAAACTTCAGTTCAATATACTCTTGTGTGATTGGCTTTCAGCCCGTACATAATACTAAAAAATAAGTTTGTATTGCACTGAACTGAAAACCGCTATATCTAAACAAGCAGAAATTATAAATTAGTGATTTTAGCCTTCAGGAATATCTTCTGGAACAATAGTCATCATTGTTTCTTCCGTGAGTTCAGAAATATTTACCAATCTATTAGCTTGCTTTTCGACAGTTTTATCAAAAATATTTCTTACTAATCTTCCATTTCCAAAATTTTTATCTTTATTACTATATAAATAGTTAAACTTGTTAAGTAGTTTTTCTCTTGCTATATCGGTAAGTTTAAAATTCTTTTTCTTGCAAATTATTGTAAAAATAGTGGTTAACTCTTCTGGTTTATAATCATCAAAATAGAAATACTTATTAAATCTTGACCCTAAACCTGGATTTGCGTCAATAAATCTTTTCATTTCGTTGCTGTAACCAGCGACTATTACTACTAATCTATCTCTATAATCCTCCATTCTTTTGAGTAAAGTATCTATAGCTTCTTGTCCGAAATCAGTTCCCGAACCTTCTGGCTTAAGTGCATAAGCTTCATCGATAAAAAGCACACCATCCACCGCTGATTTTACCAGTTCATCTACTTTAATTGCAGTTTGACCAATATGACCTGCAACTAAACCTGACCTATCAGTTTCAACTAAATGACCGCTAGAAAGTATTCCTAACTCTTTGTATACTTTACCCATAAAACGAGCAACTGTGGTTTTTCCAGTTCCAGGAGAACCACAAAATACAGAATGTAAAGTAACTGAAACACTAGCTAGTCCTTTTTCCTGTCTAAGTTTTTGAATTTTCAGAAAGTTAGTAAGATTTTTGATTTCATCTTTCACATTCTGTATACCAACAAGATTATTTATTGTATCTAGAACAAATTCCAAGCTATTACTAACATCTGAGGAAACATTACGACTACGCTGTAATTCTGCTTTCATTTGTTGCAGTTCAATTTCGATTTCTCGTCGCGTTTCCCAATAACTTTTTTGAAAAGCCATATTTTACACCCGCTACAATTATTTTAAGAACAATCTATGTCAAAAGATACTCTCAAATAGCAGTAGGGGCAATTGTGGTTTTACTGAAAATTAAAAAATAGACAAAGTTTGTCGGCTTAGTGTTTTAAATTTAGATATATTTTCTCAACGACTTACCGCTAACTTACCAACAGCTTTAACACATAATTGAGCAATTAACTCCGTCGCCGTAGCAGCACTTTGAAGTTGAGCAAAATTGAGAGTGTCAGCTTTAATATTGCTCTCACACAATACTTTTTCAATACCTTCCTGACTCAACTTCATTCCTGCTTCGAGAAAGTCGGTACAAGGAGCTTGGTGTCTAGGTGTTAAAACGCGAGTACGTTTGCACCAAAAATGATAAATTACATGAAAAACATGACCTTTACCCCAATCAAAACTTACCGCTATAACTGGTGCATTATAACTTTGGAGTAAATCGTGACTAGCAGCTTCAATTTTCACTTTATCTGGGTTTAATATCTCAATTGGATAACTACTATTTTCCAACCACCATTGTGGATCTGCACCTAAAACTACAACTTCTGACCACAAAATATTTAAATTAGCTTCAACAGAAATAACTTCATCTTTTGTTGTGTCTTTGGTAGGCTTTACAGTATTAGGAAAAGCTTTGGGAATAAAATGACCAACTGCCCAATCCGAACTTACCAAGTATTTACCATTTTCTACCTGTTGTGATAAGTCAGAAATTAATTGATTATCGTAACTACCAGAACAATTCACAAAAATAATTTCGGCTTTGATATCTTTGCCCTTTGGGTTCATTGTGTAAGGTACATTTAAACATTTCAGTACCTCTTCCACCTTATCGAAATTACCAGAGTAAACGGCAATATCATCCTGATTAATTCGATTTAAAATAGTCAAAATTTCGGGATGTTGTTCGGCGAAACGCTGACGTACGGAAGCCGCTGCTATCTCGTAAGCTATTTGCATATCAGTCATTATTTTCACCTCCACAATTTAATTTTTTTATATTAGTTTGATTAAAGTTAAGTTTTTAATTTATTTGTAGAGACGTAAAATTTTACGTCTCTAAATCTAGTAGGAAAACTAATTCTCTATATTTTCCCCAAGCACAAATCTCACAAAGCGGCGAACTCGAATATTTTCACCAACAACAGAAACTATTTGATTAATTTGCTCTTCCACAGTAAAACTTGGATTGCGGATAAAAGATTGATTCATCAAAGTCATTTCCTTGAGGCGTTTTTCAACGCGTCCTTTAACAATTTTTTCCTTGATATTATCTGGCTTATTCGTCAAATCATCCCGTTCCATTTCAATAGCTTTTTCCTTTTCAACTATTTCTGTTGGAATATCTTCTACTTTCAGATATTTAATATTTGAATAAGCCGCTATTTGCATTGCAATATCTTTCACTAACACCTGAAAAGCTTCAGTCTTGGCTACAAAATCAGTTTCGCAATTTACCTCTACCAAAACCCCAACTCTATTACCCGTGTGAATGTAGCTTGAAACTGTTCCTTCTAATGTATTTTGTTCAAAATCATTTCCAAGACATACAGTTTTGGATTTTTTTCTTAACCATACAACCGCAGCTTCAACATCACCATTAGTTGCTTGTAGCGCTCTTTTACAGTCCATTATCCCAACACCAGTTTTGTGGCGTAGTTGTTGGACAATTTTTGCAGTTATGTCCACCATTGAATTTTAGATTTTAGATTTTAGATTTTCCAGAAAGTTGGTGGTACCTGAAAGCGGTTTTCACGCTTATTGCAATACAACAGGTAACTACCCCCGCCCCGGCAGCACCCCTCGACCATGCTTTGGAGAGGGGATGGGGGTGAGGTTTTTGGTGTATCGGAATCAACTGAAATTCACTATATTTATTGATGAGATAACTCAAGTCTTATTAACTTTAGTAAACACTCAAAAATCAAAAATATAACTCCCAACTCCCAACTCCTAACTCCCAACTCCTAACTCCTAACTTTCTACTTATCATCTCTAATAGGTAAAGCAGTTTCCATAATTTCCATCAACAATTCCAATCGTGATGGACGAGATAATAGTGGAACCAAGTTAGGTAAGGAATAGTAATCACCGTTAAAAGTAAAGGTATCTACTTGCACTTGTTTCAGCTTCAATTGAGCTTCTACCCAATCGCTAGCATGACCAACTTTGACGATAATTACATTAGGTACAACACCCAAATCATTACTGTACTTGCTGTAAGCTTCCGCAAAGTAAGGCGCTGTATTTTCACCTTCATCAGTCACCATGATGAATTGTTCGACAACTTGCTTTTTCAACCGCATTGCTTCCACAGCACAACCGCAGCTAGTAGCACCACCAGCCTTAATCAACTTAAAAGCCCGTTCCCAATCACTCAACTCGCTGCCTTGGGCTTTTACTGCATAAGGCATGGTATCAAAAGCATAGACAAATAAATCAGCTTCCGTAATCCCCGAAATCATTGCAGCTAAACGCTTACCAATTTCGATCGCCTTTTCCATGGAACCGGATTTATCAACTAGTAAAGCTGTAGATTTGAGGATTTTGCCGCGCTTTTTGACTTGCTCGTTGGTGACTTTTTCCAACTTTACAGCAGTAGAAGCATCCAGCTGAGTTACATCACCAGCAACACGAGCTTTAAATGCGGAGACACGCTTACTAGCTGCTGCTTCCTCTAACTTCCCATCAATTAGAGCTTTAACTTCTGAATGTTCCATCGCACCCCTAGCTTGCAGGGATTTGAGATTGTTAATTACCTCTTGCGGCGACATAGAGTTAATCAAAGCGACTAATACAGTGGGTGTTAATTGCTTTACCGCTCCAATGGCGATCGTGTAGGGAATATTATGTTCTACAATCAAAGCCGCTTGCTCTGCGGAGTTTTCTGCTTTCGCTATCTGCTTGAGCATATAAGCAAGGCTGTCTTGTGGTGGTGTACCTTTAAACAACACCGCATCCGCACGCTGACCGGGTTTTATGTGTAAACTTGCATACAAGTGCTTCATCGCCTTACGTCCCCGCAAAGCAGCGCGATCGAAAAACTGCGGATTTATTTCCCGTGCTTTCAGATAACGGCTGACAGCAGTACGTGTTGAGCGCGGTACCTTACCTCTTTGCTGCTTCATAAAGTCCACAATCCGAGCAACTTGATAAGGCGGGAATTCTTGCAGCATAATAAAACCTGCATCCCGATGCTCTTCTACATCGCTGGTTAACAAATGTCCTACAAATACTTCCTTATGATCGCGGACATCACCATTATGCTGATACCATACAGCTAGATGTCCGTAAAAAAGTGGATCGAGTTCTATTATTATTTTGTGAAATTCTGCAACTTTTTCTAACTCGCGATGAGGAGTTGTTAGCAAAGTATTAATTAATTCTAAACGTAAATCTTGTTCTGCTGTATTCATTTTTAATACCTCTTCTCGAAATTTTGGATTTTAGATACAAAAACATTCAAAATCTCAAATTATTGGAGATAGGTGTCGCACGCTAATCAATGATTTTTATAATCACCGCACAAGTTTAAAGAGCTTTTTTCGATCAAAACCGTGACAGTGTTTTGTATGTAAGCTCAATGTGTTAGGGTGCGGCAACAACTACTCTTTATAAATGTTCGTACTAAGGAATATATTTCCTATGATTTTTAAATGTCGCCGCACAAGTTAAGAAAGCTGTTTTGTAATACCTAGGAATCGAACCCAGAAATCAAGGAACCTAAATCCTTTGCCTTACCTTTTGGCTAGTATGTAAGCTTTATTTGTCGGGGTACAGCAACAATTAATATTCATGTAAATGTCGCCGCGCAAGTTGAAAAAGCTGTTTATTCATACACAGGATTTGAACCTGTGAGCTCTTTCGAGTTGCTTGATTTTAAGTCAAGTGCCTTAAACCGCTTGGCTAGTATGTAAGCTTTTTCAGTTAGGGCGCAGCAACTATTAATATAAGTTTAGCGATAGAAATTATTGTTTATTAGATGTTTATAAATGTCACCGCACAAGTTAAGAAAGCTGTTTGTTTATACCTAGGAATCGAACCTAGAAATAAAGGAATCTAAATCCTTCGCCTTTTCCATTTGGCTAGTATGTAAGCTTTCTTGATTAGGGCGCGGTAACACTTGTCTTATATAAAATAGAAGCAAAACATCTAATTTCTATTCCCTAAAAAAAGTAATTGCGTAAACTACCATCATATCTACCACTGTTACGGCAGCATTTCTTGAAAGGAACGTCCGGAATTACAGGGACAAAGATCGTCTTTTCCTAACTTTTCGTAAAGTTCCTTATTCCCATGAACAATTCGCAATCCTCGTTTCACAGCTTTCTCTGAAGGATAACCCCGACGACGTTTACTAGAAGTTTCAAAAGGAATAGGAATCCTCGTCCAAGTCTTCCCACTTTTGATTTAATTTAATATCCATAAGAACCTCCTTGAAAAAATAAAATTACTTTAAAATAAAGGCTTTAAATCTGGTTCTACCCAGTTAGTACGAGCTTCCCACGACATCAGTAAATCCCGACTGTAATATTGCAATGGTAAATGTTTGTTGTTGTAAGTGTGGGAAAGTGCGATCGCCATTTTTAATATCGAACTTTTTTCCTCAGTAAGCAACAGATAGTGACTCACCATCCGAACCCAAAACAGAGTAAGAGTTTCGTGATAACCGCCTTCTGGTGTAGTTTTGATACCCATCGCTGCGTTATACCGTTGGATACCTTGACGAATGCGATTTATAGCTTCTTGTTCGTCATGGCGAGTCAGATACCATAGCGCAACAGTTAAATGTGCTTTATGACTCCACTCAGAACGCGGTAAAGTACAGTTTTCAAACGCAGTAATCAAACTTTTAATATCAGCTTCTGTTTGGTAATTCCTAGCTTCATCGCTCATTGTTTACCCAAGTCTTAGCTAATGAAAAGAGCGTTTGATTTTAAATCATCTCGCGCAAGTTAAAAAAGCTGTTATTCACACACAGGATTTGCACCTGTTACCAGTCGGTTAATAGCCGAATGCTCTACTAATGAGCTAGTATGTAAGCTTTTTATATTAGGGCGCGAAATGAATTTCAATTTATAAATTTTAGGTTATTGATTATAAGTTATTAATGATTTTTTCCTATCTTTTAACTTCTAACTCAATTTTTATCTCATACAAGTTGAAAAAGCATTTTGTACTTATTACGGCCGCTCTTACCTGGTTTTATCCAAGCAGCGGGCATGCATTCGGAATCTATCGAGAGACTGTGAACGCTGTCGCTGGTTCAGTCGCCTGAATTTCGCTACCTTAGGACCGTTATTTAAAAGTATGTAAGCTTTATCTGTTAGGATACGAGGTGAATTATTTATCTCGCACAAGTTAGCAAAGCTTTAAATAGCCTTCGTTTGCTCTACCTATTGAGCTACATCTCCATTAACGGAGATGGTAGGAATCGAACCTACAACACAACGATTGAAAATGGTATGTAAGCTTCACAAATTAGGGCGCGAGATGATTTATAAGCAATTAGCTGCGAGTTATAAATTATAAATCATGAATGATATTTCTAACTCCTAACTCATAATTCCTTATTTCATTTATGAATTAGCATTAAATATGTAATTTTCATGGTACAGAAAAAATATTTGGCTTTCTACAAACCACACCATCGTTCTAAATAATAAACTTGTTGAGTTTTATCAATATACTCTGGTGGTTTTGTAATTTTATGTTTCTGAAATTTGAAATCTAATTCAAAATTCTTACTACTAGATTTTTCCCAATATTGCGAACCTTCCGGAGGCGGTCGGAACAAAGAAACTGAGCGAATATACAACATATTTCTATAAGCAATATTTTCTGTATTGCGCTCTATTACATTAATACTACAAAATACTACAATATCTGTCAAGGGGTTTTATTAAAAAAAACTGATTTTCTAAATTACTAGCAAGATAAACAACAGAAAATATCTGACAATACAGCACTTCACAGTTAAGAAAAGCAGAAAATTGAATATGAGAATATTGCTCAACTATTGTGGGATTAGCATCCTTGGTCGTTCGATAATTAAGATTAAATAACAAGACAAACCAGACCAGGTGCAAGTAAGCTTTTTTTGTCTGGATTGCCTAATTATTCATAAAATTCAAGCATTTACTCTATGAAAACGGAGGCGCTTTTGCGAGCTTCTAACCAGAGTTTGTGCAAGAAAGATTCAGTGCTATGGTTCATAGTCGTGACAAAACCACCGCTCATAGTCTGGGCGCTAACTGATAGCCAATAACCCCGTAGAGAAACTTCCACATACTCCGTATCGCAGGCATATACCTCTATTATTTCCTTGTTATTGTCTTGCTCTACCTCAGTATGTAGTTTTCCTAGCTCTGGTAAATCCATAGGAAGCAAAAAGGAAGCAGTGCTAGGTTCAACGCATAAACTTTGACCGACTCGCAAAGTTAGTATTACTCGGGTTTGTATCCATTCTTCTACGGATTGACTTAAAAGCTCTAGGTAAAAACTGTTTTCTGTATAAGTTAGTTTCAGCATTCCTCATGCTCTCCTGTTATTCCAGGTTTGCTTGAACAACACCCTTCCAAAACTGTTCTGCAAAATAAATAGTCGGATGGACGGGTGCTTTTGGTTTTTTACGGAGTTGCATCCCAGATTCTTTGGGGGTACGATCGCTTTTGCTAGAGTTACATTTAGAACAAGCTGTTACAACATTGTCCCAAGTATGTTTACCGCCACGAGAACGGGGAATCACGTGATCGAGCGTTAAATCTTTTTTCGTACCGCAATATTGGCAACTATAATGGTCTCGACGTAAAATCTCACGGCGATTTACAGGCGGCACTTTCCACATCCGCTCGCGAGAAGCAATTTTTAAGCGGATATGCTTCGGTACATAAACTACCAAACTGGGTGAGCTAATATGCCATCCACTTTCCGTGGTGATATTTAATGCTTCTGCCTTATTAGTTACTAACAATACGACTGCCCGCTTAATATTTACTCGACATAGGGGCAGATAATTTTGTGAAAATACGACCACGGATTTTTCTAAAACTTGTGTTATGCTCATCGCAGTTTGGCTCCTCATGAAAAACCCCCGCTTCTTTTTTCAAGAAAGCGGGGGTTAAATGTTGACTTTGAAGTCTTT
>ERZ1740059.575-NODE-575-length-19229-cov-4.909982_pt1 | contig 19229 bp, 17 predicted proteins | sample MGYA00581744_ERZ1740059 | MGnify/ENA primary metagenome ERZ1740059 (study PRJEB43018, sample SAMN04849738) | marine metagenome | isolation source: floating plastic debris | place: Pacific Ocean | collected 2008-08-28 | study: EMG produced TPA metagenomics assembly... | reverse complement strand
GTGGGAATGGTCGGATCGGGAAAGAGCGTCAGCCAAACCTTGTTGCTGAAAACAGTTTTGGCCGGTATTGGTGGCACGCAAGATCAGCGTCTGATTGCCTATGACCCATCCAATGAAATCATGGCCATGTTCGAGGCCATGGGCTTTGATTCAAGGACACTTTTTTGCTTCCATCCCTTTGATACAAGATGCTTTCCCTGGAGGATGAGCTACGATTTTCAAACCGAGGTTGCTGCAGCAACTTGCGCTGAACTACTGGTTCCTGAGGACAAAGGTAGTAAAGATGATTCATATTGGCGCAGTGTAACGCTACTGGTGGTCCAAGGCGTCATCACTTACTTCTGTATAGTGGCACCCAAAGCCTGGACTTTGCGCGATGTCTTATTGGCTGTACGCAATTTGAAACTCGTTGATAAAATGTTTGCTGATATTCCGGAATTGAACCATTTTTCCGATTACAAAGGTTCAGGCGATACCACGGCCAACATTGCCTCTACCATTGTCACTAAAATGCAGCGTTACAACGTCATTGCAGCGCTTTGGCATAAAGCCGAGACTATCTATGGCCATCAACCGCTCAGCCTAGAACACTTTCTTGAAAGCAGCGCCATCCTGGTGTTGGGACGCAGTGCAACAGCGAGAGAAGCGGTTGAGAATCTTAACCGTATGGTACTCACGAGATTGACTCAGTTGATTCTTGAGGGGCCAAAACGGAACTATCCGGCGATTCACTTTTACATCGATGAGCTGAGTTCCCTGGGACGGATGCCCATCTTGAAAGTGGCGCTGACTGAGTTGCGCAAGCATGGTGGCAGTTTTATTGCTGTTATTCAGTCATTGACGCAGTTAATCGAGATTTACGGCGAAAATGATGCCAATACCATGGTCTCCCAGTTTGGAACGAAAGCTATTCTGAGGCTGGCAGATACAACCACTAGCAAGTGGGTGACTGACCTGACCGGTAAGGTTCGTTTAATACGCCATACCCAGAGCTACACACGCAACCACCAATCGGGTGACAGCACCACCTATAACCAACAGTATGAGGAACAGGATGTGATTCGTCCTGGCGTGTTTACAGAGATTGCCCAATTCGACCCCAGTCATGATGTGGGGATGAAAGGTTTGTATTTCTCGGGCAATCAACGTTGGTGGCATGAATATCCCCCACAGATTGTGCAGCAGCTACCGCCCCAAGGTAATCCTGAACGCTGTCGATTGCCGATGCCTCGTGAATATCAGCCCCTCGATCCTTGGACAAAAGAGGACCACAAGCGTCTCAATATTGAGCACTTGATAGGCGATGACGATCTCGATATTGACGGGCTACTGAACTCTTAGTGCGCACTCCCCCGTAAGGAGCGGCAGGCTTTATGGCCTGCCGCCATTAACTTGTTGACACCTAACTTGGACATCAATCATGAAAAGCATTCATCTCTTTAATGGTGAGAAAGGTGGCGTGGGTAAAAGTTTTATGGACCGAGCTTACTGCCAGTACCTCTTGGACAACAGCATTGACTATATTTTGGTAGAAGCTGATCGCTCTAACCCAGATGTCATGAGGGCTTACAGTAAAGTCACTGACTGTAAAGTCGCCATCATCAGCGAAAGCGAAAAACACGAAGATGCGGCCAACACCATTTACAACGCTGCCATGCAGAAACCAGTGCTGGTCAATCTTCCCGCCCAGATTCTGCCCGCCTTCAAACTGTGGATTGAAGCCAATGGCATTTTGGAACTGGCGGAAGAGGACAGTATCAAATTTGTAAACTGGTGGCTTACCAATGGTTCCTATGACAGTTTGAATTTATTCAAACGCTATGTCTCTCTGTTTCCATCAATGCGCCATATTTTGGTCAAAAATCTAGGGCTAACAGAAGACTTTAGTGGCTTGGACGAGGATGAAGAATTGCAAGCCTTAATCAAGGAACATCAGTTGACGGTGGTGGAATTCCCACGCTTTCACGGTGCTGCCACCAAAAACCGCATTGATGCGCTATCACTCACTTTTGGAGAGGCCCGAATCCATGAGGGCTTCTCCAGTATCGATCGCAGGCGGGTAAAAACCTTTTTGGCTAAAGCCTACCGATGTTTTGAAGCAACCAATGCTTTTGCAGAATCATGATGAATACACCCAAAATGCAGTGGCTGGATAGGGCACTGGATGGACAGTCCCCAGAGACTAAAGCCCAGGTTCTCGACTTCTGCGTTCGCTTTGGTGTGGATGGCAAAGACGATGACTTTTTCATTCTCATCGCAGCCGTCGGTTACCTCAATCAAATCGTCCAATCAGCCCCCAACGACTGGCAAGCAACATTAGACCGTTTCTGTGAGGATCTCAATTCATGGAGCACAATAAACCTGGACACACTGAAAGCCATGGCGGATCAGGCGGAAGCCAGCGCTCAACAAGCGAAACTGACCAAGGACCTGATCACACCTTGAACGGATTCACACAGCAGTTGAACGCCAGCAAAATGCCCAACAACAGGGACGACAGCAGCTTAGTCAACTTAAGCAAGGAGTTTCTGAATTTTCGAGAAGCGCTGAACTATCAGTTGAGCGAACTCAAAACCAGCCTGAACCCTCCTTCCATGATCCCGATGTCCAACAGGAGTTCCTCCAATGGTCCCTGGAACGCGATCGCAACCACCTCCAGCAGCTTCAACAACAGAAACCCAAACGGGAACGCGGTCGCTAGTCAGTCAATGCGCCAACCATTGACGCATGGCATTATCGCGCTGCTCTGCATTCTACTCACGGCCACAGGCTTTAGCCTATATCGTCTATGGAATACCCAACTGCAACAAACACAACAGCTCGAACGACTTCTGCAACAACAAAAGACGGTCACCCCCTCTAGCTAAAAGCCAGTGAAAATGACCGTCCACAGTTTGTCAGCAATTGACTGCCCCAACAAATTGCCTTATGGTAAAAAGTGTCGCCAGAGAGAGTTTTCTCCCCAACGACACAATGGGCAAACGACTGTTAACTAAAAATTAGAATAACAGCCTTTAGAATCGATAGAATCGTTAACAATTCTAAGATTCGTATTGCCTCTGAGTAAGGCGGCTTTTGCATATCAAGCTCCTTCACTTAGAGGTTTGACCCCACCCCATAAGGCAGTTGCTACCTGCCTTATGATTCAGGCAGGGGCCAGCAATATGCTGACAGAATGTCTATAGCAGTTCTGTCAAATCCCACAAGGGTTTAGGAACCCATCCTTTTTCAAGGATGGGTTTTCTGCATCTGGCAGAAAGGCACCGATTCACAACTAAATCATTGACTTTAAACAATAAATCTCTAATCTAGAGGCATGAACGATGAAACCAATACCTTAACAAGAGAGGAACTGTTATTGCGGAAAATCTTCCTGGAACGTGACATCAAACATGCCAAATGGGAACAGGAACAGCAATGCAAAAGACAGTTTAGAGAGCAAAATTGTCCGGCTCCTGCTAACGATACAGGCTCTAATCAATTACGTACCCAGTTAACTGATAATGTCCCATCTACAGCAACACCCAAACAAACCAGTGGCACCCTCAAGGAAATGACCGGTGTCTATCTTGGAGGTCGTGACATCTATTGGTAGACATCTGTTTAACGTCCACGCTCTCGACTCTTTGCCTGTAACTGTTGTAAGGTTTTGGCTTGTTGAGCCTGTTGTTTTTCCTGTAAGCGTTGCTTACTAAATTCTTCGCGCTTAGTCGCTAGGCTTAACTTATCCAGACGCCGTTCATTGGGGGTATTGCGTTTAGCTTTATGCGCTGTAAGCTGCTCCCGTCGTTGCTGTACAGCAGGACTATTCAGCTTTGGTTGGATCTGTCGGTTGAAGTAGCGTTGAAATTCCTGCCTGTTGAGGTTGGCACAACTAGGGGCACGTCGATACATGGCACTGGCAATCGCCTGACGGGAATGACCAGCAAGGTATAGCCGGACAGCCACGGATCTGTCTGTCTGCGTAATATGGTGATTCTTGCCGTCATGGAAATGACGAGATTGCCGCTTAACCCCAGTAGCCAGACCCTTATCGGAACCATCCCGTTCTAACTGGCGGCCATACTCCTTTTGCAGTTCAATACCCGTACCACCTGTGGATAAAGAACCATCACGGTCGTTGCACAAAGCCTTATAAGCATTGGCAACACGGTCTTTCCATTCCGGTGTTTCCCCTTTTGAGGCAAACAGTTCTGCAGCCTCCGGCTCAGACATGGGGGCAGCAGCATCCAAATCGAACAGCGGTTTTTGCTGATCCCTTTGAACCTCAGACTCAGTCCGTTGCTGAATCACACTATGCAAATACACTTCCGCACGCACATGGTGGATACTTCTCTCTGGATGTATCCGGCTAATGTTTTCGGCATGGGCAGTTAGGGCAACTTGCTGACCGTACTGCCTTTGATGTAATGGTCGATGATAATAGGCTGCAAAAGGACTTTCGACAGCGAGCATATGCCCTGCGGCTTCAACACTTTTAATATCTTCACCCACATAATCTTTGGCCAGTTCCATATCCCGGCGGGGATTAACTTCGATCAGTTGAGTCGCACGGGCTTTCCAGTCTGCGCGATAACGCTCTCCCGGTGTTTGAAGACTGGTGGTAAATTCAATCGCTGCATAACGCTCTGCGATCGCAAGTGCTTGTAGTCGATGATCGGCTTTGAGCCCAAATCGCTCCCGCTGCTCTCGCTGTCTTTCTATGGCAGCGACAGTGACAGAATCCTGTATCAGAGATGAAACAGCCTTCTCACCCACACGGGTTATAACTGCATCCATACTATGCCCTGCAGCCAGCAGCTTATAGGCTGCGTGTCGGTTGAGCTGGTCAATATCAGTCTGCGTAATGGGCATTTTACGCTGCTGACGATGCTGCAAATAGCTTTCTGTCCAGGCTTTTTGAAACTCCCGTTGTGTATCCTGTCCGCGATAAACACTGCCATCCTCGTGCTGTACAGGATCTAACTGACGATAGGTGACCAATTTTTGGTAGGCAGCTCGTCGCTGCGCTGCTGTTAGCCCATTCTTGTTATGAAACAATGCTGGTGGCTGAGTTTGCTGTAAAGCTGTCAGGACAGGATTAGTATTCCAAAGAGTTTCATCAACACTAGAGATAGTCTGCTGTAACGGCAAAGTATCTGGCCCCCACAACGCATCTTGATTTGGCATGCTGCTTCACCAAATGAGACAACATATCCATTATAAGAGTACATTAGTATTAACCGCTGTCACGCGAATAACCTCACGTGACAGCGGTTGCTTTGTCAGGGGTAATCATATGACATCGGTAAATCGCTGGTTAGCGTCCCATTCTCTCCGGAGCCGATCCGTCGCGGTTGACTCAGAGCGTTAGCAGTGGCCAGGGTCAAGGCTGTAGCGTAGCGGAAAGCGTGAGCATGCCTTGATGCTGGTTGCTGCGATCGCTAAACCGCCTATAGACGGAAGGGCTGGAGAGATGGAATCAACGCCCCTATTCTCTTTGGTGGGATTCTGAGCAAATAGTCCTCATGCATGACCTAGGTTCAATAAGCCGTAATATGCAGCTGGGATACTGGCTGTAGAAATGCGTAAACCTTATCCGATCAAGTTTTCTGCATCAGATAAAGCTTGTCTAGCAAACTCAACACCAGTTGTTAATTGTTTGCCCGCTTCTGTAATGTCTTGGGCATTGCCTTGAGCTGATAAAAGAACACCAAAATACCTGTTATAAATCTCAATGATTCTTGCCTGATACGCTTTTTCTAGAGCTTCGGTAGTTAATTTATCGATATCCATTAGGAATTGTTCTCTCAAAGGTATGCTTCTCTACTTAAGAATACTTATTTTCTCTGAAAAACACTACTGTTCAGTATAAAGCTCGTTGAATCAGCAGTATCTAGCCCATTAATAGGGCTGCAGCACTGGGTTTTAATTTAGAGCTGACTCCATTCAATTACATGATTGGATTGAAGTTGTACTTAAAAAGTTCGGAAACTCGGAAACTCTTAACACAAATATGCGTTATGGGAATGAAAGGTACCCTCAAGGGTACTCTTCTCCTACGCTAATATTTTTTGGCTGAATCCTCATAATTGTTTTTGTATATATCTCTTATCTCACTCTTTTATATGTATGGGATGGACTGGAAGAAAAATGTATAGACGGAATTCCTTGTTTTGCTCGTTTACGCCTGAAAGTAGGATTATTTCAAGCTTTATAGTGAATCTTCTGAATTTTTAGCTTGATAATCATTCTTTCCAAAGAACTTGGATTCGATATGCCTTTGGTGCCAATGTTCTAGCATAGCTTTCCAAACAAGCACTCGACTCAACAGCCTATTGAACAATCAATGTCTTAGGTCAGCAAGTTTCCTTTGTTGTGATGACCTGAATTGGAGTATGACACCGATTATCAAAGTACAGTAATTCAAAGAGCTATTACCTCACGCATAAGCTTCAAAACTCTATTCACAACGTCCATATTTATCGATAACCTGCTGGGGATCAGTGCACCCATTGGCAGAGATATTGAGGTTGTGGACGAAAAGCAAAGCTCATCGATAGGGTGAGCAGTTTACAGGAGAGCTCAACTCAGACATGAGGTGTAGCTATCTTTTCCTAAATAGCACTACCGATTTTCATGGAGATAACCTAATGGAAAGTAGAGATAGATTTGTTGGAAGATGGGAATGCGAAAGTTTTTTACATAATTTCAAAGCTGATGGAAAGTATGAAATCCGCTTTAAAACGGATAATCTCCTGTACAGATGTGTGTTCACTATCACAGCTAATGGTTCAAATGGAGAGTGGTGGATTAACTCAGAAGGGAAATTAGCGGTTCGGATCCATAGTGCTGTAAATGAAGCTCTTGGGGAAACAACTCATCAATCAATAGGGGTAGCTTGGGGAAGCATCTCAGTGCTTCCTGGAGTGATAATCAGTAATGTACTAGGTTTGAATATGTTCACTACGTCATTTAAGTTTATCAATGGCGATGTCGTTCAATACATAGACTCTGAAGGAGAAGAATGCAAAACTTTATATAGAAGACGATAGGAGAGCGTAAGAAGTTAAACGATCCTCTTTGGTGAGATTTAAGCTGCATTACAATCTAACCTGAGTCTTTAAAGAGGCTCGTTTAGTCAGCTTGCGCATTTAAAGCCAAATTAGTTCTGCGAGGAAGATTCAGCAAGCTTTTCCGTAAAGTACGCATTAGCCCAGTCCGGGACAAGGGTACCTGAGTATTTCCACACACCATGATGACCGTTAGAAAAATTTTCTATCCCTTCTGGCTCCTTCTTATCTGCTTCTTTGAGATCACAAGAGCACCAAGAAGATTGAACCGTGTCAGAGGATATCTGCTTTAGAAAAAGAAAACCGCAGACATCAACATCGTGTACCCATTGAAATCGAGCAAACCAATACTCACCTAACTTTTGCCAATTGTATAGAGTACCTACTAAGTGAGTGTTTCCAGCATAACAATAAGGTGCATACAACTGGCCATTGATGATGCGCAAATAAAAGTGGCTATTAGACAACACATCATGCCACGCGCCCTGGAGTTCTTCTAATTCAGAGAAATCCTCAGATAATTCTCGATTTGAGTTTTGCCGTGGAGTCCAAGTATTGACCAGTTGGCGCATCATTTCTCTCATCTCGCTCAGCTGCACTTCTAACCTTGCAGCATCATCTAACCTATTGGCGGTCACGAGGTTGCTATTTTTTTTCTCATCAAGACATATGGATGACAGAAAAGTATCCAAGCTTGGCCAGAGATGCTCAAATCGGCCTTCAATAACTGCTGGTTCTGTTTTGACGGGCAACGATTTGTTGATAGCCTTTACAAGCTTAAGTGTGCCTTCTTTATCAGCGCGTGTTGACTGGAAATGTTTTAAGGGGCCTTGTAGTTGACTAGCTGCTGTAAAGCCCACCATGTAGGGAACGACTCTACCTCTATCAAGGTTTTTCGAGAGTGCCCCGGCTTCAAACATCATCCACGGAGCAGTGCAATTCTCAGGGGTCACAATAAAAATACCAAGATTGCTTTTCTCCAGATGTTCAAACAGTTTGGTGGACCAGCGTGTGCCTTCTTGCAAATCTTCAGATGAAATCCAGAGCTTTAAAGAATCAAGGAGCAATGGCAACCAACCGCGCAGTTTCTCAGCGATCTGCCGACTAGCATCTCCTGACCAACTTAAAAATACCTCGCTATCTAAATCCATCGCAAGGCTTTTTCTCCAGTGCTAAGTAAAAATGGTGCAATACGACCTGATTTCTATTTACAGCCAACTCTTATTGATTCAGCCCAAGACATAACGATTCAAAGATGCAACATCACATAAATTTCAACCGAAAGTAGTCAAATAAAGCTTGCTGACTAATTTATTCGTCCCTACCCTGCCCTAGAACTTTCCTAAGGGGACCAATAGTCATGCCTTTGTCTAATAAGCAGTCTCATGACTGCGATACCAATTACCACCAGTACTCTTGTAGTACCGGTGGCACTTTAATCCTAGGTGATTGCATCGATAAAATGCGGTGCATGCCAAGCCGTAGCGCCGATTTAGTATTAACCGATCCGCCGTACGTGGTTGCGTACAAATCACGCGATGGGCGCAGTATTGCCAATGATCAAGATGATAGCTGGCTACAACCAGTCTTCACGGAAGTCTATCGGCTTTTAAAGCCCAACAGCTTTGCCATCAGCTTCTACGGCTGGAACAAGGTTGATGCGTTTATGGATGCCTGGCGACAAGCAGGCCTTCGTGTGGTCGGACACGTTACGTTTATCAAAAAATACGCTTCCAACCAATCCTACTTAGGATACAGTCATGAAAGCGCGTATTTACTGGCTAAGGGTAATCCAGCTAAACCAGCTCAGCCCATTAGGGACGTCCTAGAGTTCCGGTACACTGGCAACAAATTGCACCCCACTCAGAAACCCGTAGCGCCCCTACGGCAGCTGATTCGGAGTTTTTCGAGACCAGGGGATGTGGTATTAGATCCGTTTGCGGGCTCTGGCTCCACAGCTGTTGCGGCATTTCTTGAAAAGCGTGAGTTTTGCGCTATTGAGAAAATGCCCGAGTATTTCAATATCGCGCATCAGCGATTGGAAAAGACATTCAAAACGCCCATCAAGCGTTTTCCCGAGGGCGTTTCAACACTTCCTGTAAAACAGGCCTTATGAACAGCTCTCAATGTTTTAACTTTATTTGCTCTTTACCTGTTGGGTAGAGAGCAAATTTTTTATAATGCAGGACATATGCTTCAAATCTACATCCCAGCCTTATGGATAACACTGTTCTCAGTAAAGCTTTTAATAGTTATTTCTAGAACATGTGGCCAGGAGAACGATGCGTTACTGGAACGACTGCAATAAAGATTAGAGAGCGATTAGCTCTTGGGTATAAAGTCTCCTATTAGGCACAGAAGCTGAGTTTAAATTTTGCTATGGTCGATTTCTTTAGTTTGTAAGCATTTGGCTAACTGGTCTTCAATTATTATTCAATAGAGCGTACTAGATGAAAGTTGACCGGTTCAATGCTGACAGCTTCGACATAGGCTGAGGTCAAGTAAGGGAGGTAAGTCTCATCTTCTTGTAGATATACATTGCCGTGGGCGATCGCAAGCGTGATAATCAGGTCAGTAAATAGGTCTTGGGTTTTACTAAAGCCTTCAACGACTTCAATATTTGGATTGGTTATCTCTAACGCGACACGAGTCAATTCTGGAGTGTGGGATAGGTTTTCTGCCAAATATAAGTATTTTTGAGCTATGGTAAGCCCTTGGAAAGCAGCCACTTGTTCTACCGCTACAGGACTGGCAATATCCAGCGCCCCACCAATGATGACAGTTGGCACTTGGATAGCGTTCATCCCATCTTTTCCAAATAGGCTAGCGACTGGGGACAAGGTAAACACGAAACCAATTCGGTCATCGGATAGACTACCGTCGGTCAATTTTTTCAGCGCATCGGGTAAACTTTTGAGTTCCAATGCCCGACACTGAAGTGCAAGGGCAATATTAATCTGCTCATGAGTAATATTGTTCTCTAAAGTACACCGAGCTTCTAAATGCTCAATATCCACCGTGGCACCTGCTGCCGCCAGGGCGGTGTAACCGCCAAACGAATGTCCCAGCACCCCTATTCGATCCAGTTGTAAACGTCCCTGAAAATTCGTTGCGTTCTGCTGCTCCAGCGTGTCTATCAGGAACCGAACATCCAATGGGCGATTGATAAATTCCATCGCCTCAAAAGAGTCTTGATTTAGCCCTCTCGTCAAATCGCTTTGATATTGTTTATTACTGCCAACGTGTTCTGGTAAAACTGCCATGTATCCATTAGCGGCCATGCTTTGAGCCGCTTTAATGGCGGCTGGATTGGTACGTGTGTCGCCATAGCCATGGGATAAAATCACCACTGGAATGGAGCCTTGAACCGCATCGAGATTGGCTGGTAGGAAAAGATCGACAGGGAAGGTGCGATCTCGCTTTGGATCAGTAAGCATTAGCGATCGCTGCTCTACAGATAATGCACCCGTCTGTGCCGGCACCGGCAACCCCCCATAGTCAACAAGGTCAGGCTCACTGGCCGCCGCCGCTGACGAGCTTTGGGCTGCTGTTGTAATTAACGTTTCAGTGATTTCTCGATTAGTGTCAATAGCCTTAATCAGTGTCAGGACGTTCAGCAAATTGAAGCGAATGCCTTCTGTGGGGTAAGCACGAATAATGTTTAGTAGCGACAGACCGTTAGGGTCAGCTGCTGCGAGGATAATGGCACCTCTGATGGCATATTGGCCATTCAACCGCCCCGCCGTTTGAATCAATTCACCTACCCGGACTAACACACTCTCGCCTATTGGTGTATATAGCCATTGCGACAGCACAAATGGGTCGGTGAACTCCAAAGGAATATTGAGATTGAGCTGATCGATAGGTGTTGTCAGAACTTGCTGAAACTGTTGTCGCTTGTCAGTGGGAATCGCATTGAAGAAAGGAGCCAGTTCATCATCAACAGTATCTTCTTCTGCAAAGGTTTCGAGGGATGAGACTGGCAGGCTGCGACCAAATAGACCGTAGTCAAAATAGATAGTATCTGCGGATTTTGCTGGTAATGTGGTCATGAACCCGGCACAAAGCCCCAGGGCAGTGGCTTGAAGGAGCTGCCGAATTGGCTTTATTTGTAGGGACGTAGTCTGTGCGCTCATGGGATTACAAAGTCAGTGCTGTTCTGGTTTGGGTTTGGGTGGGGTAGATGTATCTTGAAATTCTCGATGGGCGAGGTAACTACTCACCAAAAATGCCATAAACACTGTCGGATACACCTGACCAATAAGGGCTTCCAGAACAGTCAATACAGACGCGGCTTCACTCACTGGGGTAATATCGCCAAATCCGAGGGTGGTCAGGGTAACAAAGCTAAAATACAGCACTCTTAAACGTGAGGTTTCTGTCGCGAGAGCGCTGGAAAAAGCATTAACATCAAGGGTGTAAATAATGCTGTAAAGCAGTGCCCAAAAATACCCTAACAATAGATAGACACACACTCCCCCCTTAACCGTATCATTGGTCACCCGTGAGGCCTGGAGAATATTCCGCAGGATAAGTAAAACAGCCGAGCCAAAAAAGAAACCGTAGATTGATTGAACAGTTAATAAAAAAATGGGACTGGTGAGTAGCCAGCCTAATGTTAGAAGAACATCTATGAGAAAACCAATGGATGCGATCGCAACCATCAGAACAAAGAGCCATCGACTGAGGCGATAGGATCGAATAATCAGGAATGAAATGTGGAATAGCAAAAAAGAGGCTAGCAGCTCTCCCCATCCGCCATCTGCAAAGGGAATCACCAACAGCCTCAGTACTGTTACAACTAAGAGCTGATTGTATTGAGGTGGAGAGACTACCTTACTGGCAATGACCATTGTTTACTTCACGACTGAAACGAGGAGATAGGAATCAAGAATACTATCGAAAAGAGAATTTCATGTGCCAGCCCGGTTACGCAATGCTTCAGATAGGTGATGACGTTCACCTAGACGTGTCAGCATGGGGCCATAGCGGCCAAACTTGACCACGCTAATGGAGGCAACAGGCATTTCGATGCGATCGCGATACCGCCCCAAATCTATCCCCAATAAGCTACAGAGCATAATCCGAATCGTTGCCTTGTGAGACACAACCAGCACATTGCCAGCTTCATAGGTCTCCTGGATCTCTGCAATCACCGCAGTTGCTCGATTGGCAATCTGGGTAGACGTTTCTCCACCTGTGGGTGGATTCCAAGCCGGTTCAGTCATCCAACGATTGTAGTCTTGACCGTATAGCTCTCTAACTTCGTCCGGGTTGCGGTCTTCCCAGGCACCGTACTTTAGTTCTTTGAGACCATCCCGCAGCTGTGGCGTTATGCCCAGGGCATCACAGATGGGGTTAGCTGTTGCGATTGTCCGCTTCATCGGACTGGCAAACACTGCGGTCCAGTCCATTGCCCCATAGGCATCAGCAAAGGCCTGGGCCATCTCCATTCCTGCTGGAGTCAGTTCCGGATTCAGAGCACCACAGTAGCCCCCAGTCTGGCTATGGGTGGTTTCACCATGGCGAAGAAAGTAGATACTTAAACTCATGATTGCTTTACCCGTAATCCCGCATCAGCTTGAACATAATCCTTCAGGACTACAGGCACTGGCTTTACCTGCCAAATAGTCTCCGCATAGTCACGAATAGAGCGATCTGAGGAAAACTTACCAATGCGAGCCGTATTCAGAATGGACATCTGAGTCCAATGGTTAGTATCTGCATAAGCTTGGCTGACTCGATCTTGGCAATCAATATAGGCCTGATAGTCGGCAAACAATAAATAGGGATCTTGGTACAGCAAGTTATCTACTAACGGTCTAAAGAGAGTTTGATCACCTCGGGAAAAACCACCGGAGGAAAGCTGGTGAATAATGTTTTGCAAATTAGCATTGCCTTGACAGTAGTCTTCAGGTCGATACCCCTGAGTCTTTAATCCCATCACCTGCTCCACCGTCAAACCAAATAAGAAGAAGTTCTCTTCACCAACGGCTTCACGGATTTCTACATTGGCCCCATCTAACGTGCCAATGGTCAGGGCTCCATTCATCGAGAACTTCATATTGCCTGTACCAGAAGCTTCTTTACCCGCCGTGGAAATCTGTTCTGACAGATCAGCTGCAGGATACACAGGCTGACTATTAGTGACATTGTAGTCAGGCAAAAATACCACCTTTAGACGACCCGCTACATCGGAATCATTGTTAATTACCTCGCCTACAGAAGTAACCAACTTAAGCATCAGCTTGGCCATAAAGTATCCCGGTGCAGCCTTTCCTCCAAAAATAAACGTGCGAGGAACAATCTTTACAGAAGGATTCTCCTTAATCCGGTTATAGAGCGTAATTATATGCAAAACATTCAAATGCTGTCGCTTATACTCATGAATCCGCTTAACTTGAATGTCAAACATTGATCTGGGATCTACTTCGATGCCAGTAAAGTCAAGAATTCGCTGCGCCAGTCGTTGCTTATTAGATAGCTTTACCTGTTGCCAAACCGCCAAGAATTCAGGATCATCCACAAATGCTTCTAGCTGCCGTAGCTCATCTAACTGTCGTACCCAGCCGTCACCAATTTTGCTGGTAATCAGATCAGATAGCTGAGGATTGCTCAACACCATCCATCGGCGAGGCGTGACCCCATTAGTTACATTGGTGATCTTAGTCGGCCATAGCTCGTGAAACTCTTTAAGAACCGTGCTTTTCACCAACTCACTGTGCAAGACAGCTACACCATTGATGGCATAGCCTCCCACTGAGGCTAGGTTCGCCATCCGCACGTAGCGTTCTCCTGACTCATCAATCAGCGATAGCACGGCCAGTTTGCCCCCATCATTGGGGAACCGCTGTTGGACCTGCTCTAAAAACCGTCGATTAATCTCATAAATAATTTCTAGATGTCGGGGTAATAAATAACCAAATAACGAAACTGACCATTTTTCTAGGGCTTCTGGCAACAGCGTATGATTAGTATAAGCGAATGTTTTTTGAGTTACAGTCCATGCCGTATCCCAGGGCATCCTGTGTTCATCCACCAGTAGACGCATTAGCTCAGCCACACCCACTGCCGGATGGGTATCATTAAGCTGAGCCGTAAACTTCTCATGGAAGGTTTCTAGTGAGCTACCTTCCGCTAGATGGATACGAATCATATCCTGCAGCGCACAGGACACAAAGAAATACTGTTGCTGTAGTCTTAGCTCTTTACCCTGAATCTGTTCGTCATTGGGGTAAAGAACCTTGGTCAGGTTCTCTGCCGCTGTCTTATCATTGACGGCACCATAGTAATCCCCCTGGTTAAACCTTTGAAAATCAAAGGACTCACCGGCTTCTGCCTTCCACAGTCGCAGGGTATTGGCTGTATTAACTTGATAGCCCAAAATCGGCGTATCGTAGGGAATGCCTTATAGGATATAACCTGGTACCCAGCGCACGCCCTGTTGCCCCTGGTCGTTAGTATAAAATTCAGTATGGCCACCAAACTTAACTTCCACCGCAATATCAGCCTGTAAAATCTCCCAAGGATTACCGTACTGCAGCCATTTGTCAGTAATCTCTACCTGCCAGCCATCTCGAATTTCCTGGTCAAAAATGCCAAATTCATAGCGAATACCATAGCCAATGGCCGGAATTTCCAAACTAACCAGGGACTCCATATAGCAAGCCGCCAACCGTCCTAGACCACCATTGCCTAAACCCGGTTCTTCTTCCTGCGCAATCAGTTTATCCAATTCTAGCCCCGACTCTTCCAGAGCTTGTTGCACGGGTTGATAAATGTTGAGATTAATCAAATTGTTGCCCAGGTGAGGTCCTAGCAAAAACTCTGCCGATAGATAGCAAACCACTCGTACCAATTGATTATCATAGGCTTCACCAGTTGCCAGCCATCGCTGTAGCAACCGATCTCGCACTGTATAGGCCAGGGCCATGTAGTAGTCATTTGTTGTCGCAATCTCTGGATACTTGCCCTGAACATAAAATAGATTATCGGCCAGGGCACGTCGCAGCGTCTCTACACTCAAGCCAGTGCGATCGTCTTCTACGTCTACTGTGGGACTAACAGCAAGGTTCTCAGTATTCATTGGTGTTGAACTCCCAGAATATTCACAGTGAACTGCTCATCTATCAATACATAGGCTTCAAAACAGCAACAAGGTGCTGGTTAGAAGCATCCTGCTGAACTAAAGCTGATAGTTTAACAATCCGTTGAGTAAGGCCACGTCCATGTCACAATTTCATCCTGGTCTCTGCCATGCTCATGGGCATAAGCTAAGGACTCAATGATCTTGTTTTTCATGCGTTCTTTAACATGGGCAGCAGCCGAACCCAGTTTAGGTACCCGGTCAATCACATCAATCACCAAATTAAAGCGATCCACCTGATTGTTGATGGCCAGTTCTAAAGGTGTATTGATATTTCCTTCTTCCTTGTAACCCCGCACATGGATACGCTCCTGGTTAGAGCGGCGATATACCAGTTTATGGATCAACCAGGGATAACCATGGTAGTTAAAGATAACGGGTTTGTCGGAGGTAAATAATGAGTCAAAGTCCCAGTCTGATAACCCATGGGGATGTTCTCCTTCCGACATCAGTTTGAACAAATCCACTACATTCACAAATCGCACCTTTAGCTCAGAAAACTCTGCCTTTAGAATTGCTGTAGCTGCTAAAGATTCCATGGTGGGAATGTCTCCACAGCAAGCCATCACAACATCGGGTTCATCGGGTGCAGTGCCACAGTCATCATCATTGCTAGCCCAGTCCCAGATACCAAGGCCTTTGGTACAGTGGGCAATGGCATCATCCATGGGCAAATACTGCAGATGCTTTTGCTTATCCGCGATGATAACGTTGATATAATCAGTACTCCGGAAACAATGGTCTGCCACCGATAGCAAGCAGTTGGCATCAGGTGGGAAGTAAACTCTAACCACATCAGGACTCTTATTTGTCACCAGATCTACATAACCTGGGTCCTGATGACTAAATCCATTGTGGTCTTGCCGCCAGACCAGAGACGACAACAGAATGTTGAGCGAAGACACCGATCGTCGCCAGGGAACATGGCTACGACAGATATCTAACCACTTAGCATGTTGGTTAAACATAGAGTCCACCACATGGGCAAAGGCCTCATAAGTATGAAATAGACCGTGGCGACCGGTCAGTATATAGGCCTCTAGCCAGCCTTGTAGTGTATGCTCACTCAGCATCTCCATGACACGACCATCACGGGAAAGTTCAGTGCCATCCTTATCTTCTGGGTAGATATCCGCCATCCAGACTTTCTTCGTCACCTGATAAACATCCTGCAACCGATTAGAGGCTGTTTCATCGGGTCCCATCAGGCGGAAGTTGTTGGGATTGTCCCGCATGATGTCTCGCATCAAAAAGCCAAGTACTTTGGTATTTTCAAACTCATCCGTACCATGCTGTTCTATTGGAATCGCATAGTTACGAAAATCAGGCTACTTTAAAGCCTTACGCAATAGACCGCCATTGGCGTTAGGGTTAGATCCCATCCGACGATTTCCAGCTGGAGCCAACGCCTTAAGCTCAGGAATCAGTGCACCCGTTTCATCAAACAGCTCTTCTGGCTTGTAACTTCGCATCCAGTCTTCTAATCTACGCAAATGGTCGGGATTATCGTGCATTCCTCCCATAGGTACCTGGTGAGAACGCCAGAAATCTTCTACCTTTTTGCCATCGACTTCAGCTGGACCAGTCCATCCCTTAGGCGTGCGCAACACAATCATGGGCCAGCGGGGACGCTCAATCTTGTCGGATACTCGTGCTTCTCGCTGAATCTCTTTAATTTTGAGCACACAGTCTTCCATAACCGCAGCCATCTTTTGATGCATCTCAGCGGGATCTTTACCCTCGACAAAATAGGGCGTATACCCATAGCCCCGGAACAAACACTCCAATTCATCATGGGAGATACGGGCCAAAATCGTCGGATTAGCGATTTTGTATCCATTCAAGTTCAGAACGGGCAACACTGCACCATCGCGGGCTGGATTAATAAATTTATTAGAATGCCAGGCCGTCGCCAGAGGACCGGTTTCTGCCTCACCATCGCCAACAACACAGGTAACAATCAGCTCCGGATTATCCAACACCGCCCCATAGGCATGGGAAACGCTATAGCCAAGTTCCCCCCCCTCATGGATTGATCCTGGTGTTTCAGGAGTAACATGACTACCGATAAAACCAGGGAATGAGAACTGTTTAAAGAAACGCCTCATCCCTTCAGCATCTTCGCTCTTATCAGGATAGATTTCAGAGTACGTTCCCTCTAAATAAACAGGACCTAAAACCCCGGGTGCACCGTGTCCAGGACCGGCGACAAAAATCATATCTAGATCGTACTTTTTGATCAGTCGGTTGCAGTGAATGTACGTGAAACTCAGGGCCGGTGAAGCACCCCAGTGGCCTAGTAGACGATGTTTAACATGCTCAGCTTTAAGAGACTCCTCAAGCAAAGGATTATCACGCAAGTAAATCATGCCAACAGTAAGATAATTGCAGGCTCGCCAATAGGCATTTATCAAGCGCAATTCATCTGCTGAGATTGGAGAACTCGTTACCTGCACAGGTGCTTGAACCATGATTCTTACTGTCCTTAAATAAAGATAGGAATGAGCTGCAGTACAAATTCACTTGGGACATTTATCAGCATAAGCATCAAGTTATCTCCCAGAAGAGACAACTTGACCAAAGTCACCACCTAGGAGGCCTACCTGGCGGGGGTGGAGGCGGAGGCGGGGGCGGTCGATGGGGAGGACGGCCTGACAGCGACGGACTATAGGAAAAACGGCGATCAAGGAAAATAGAACTGCTCAAACTATTCAAATCGGGACTAAGCTTATAGCTATCATCAGCCCTGTAATCCTTTCCATAGGACGAAGTGCTGCTAGGAAAGGCAATTCCTCCGCTGGTGAGAAGATGGCAGGTTTCCAGGCAAGAGACTAGTACCCAAGACAACAGGTTTCGACGGTAATGCATAATCTAAAGCTCTCTTTCTGAGTCTTATCGGTTAGACTATTGGCTAATCTTGGAGGGCATGACTAGTAATTTGACTATCAGTCGTGTAAAAAATGACTTTGACTTCGCCCTGCAGCCGAGCGAATCGGATAGTATCGGTGGTTGTAATTAAGCGGAGTTCATCATCAGTAGTGACTTCGCTGACGGTGCTGATCACGGCAGTAGCCAACTGGCCATCAGGAGTAACTCGGATAGACTCTTTTCTAGAGATCTCTTGAGTGTTCAAATTTTCGTCGGATTCAGCCTCATTAAAGACACTGGTTAACATTTCTCGATGCTGTTCAATGCCTTCAATGTATACTGACTCAGACGCATTTGAAGATTCTGTTATAGATTCAGAAATAATGAAAGGAGCCATATACTCAAGAACACCTTCTACATCCCTTTGATCAATTATGGCTTCAACCTCGCGATTAATTTTCTGAATATCGCCAACGGTAATGACAGATGTCGTGTCTAAAGTTGCCATATCCTTGCGGGCAAGGAGATTTTGTTGTTGAGGGATGGAATTCGCCTGAGCTAACTGCGCAGCTTGCACATACAGTGCAGATACTGCGAAGATAGATAGAATCGCCTTAATAAACCTCATAAAAAAGTGCTCCAGAAAAAGAGATACTGCAAATTACCTTTAGTGTCTGCACAGAGATTGATTGAACGAAGGAGGCTAAAGAGTTAACATCAGACGGCTACATTTCCCAAATAGTTCTCGTAATCAAGACCTTATATAAAACTCTGCAGATTTGCTCTACAAGCAAACTCAAAACAGTAATGTAGTTGCAGGCAATTATCATGCAAGCAATCTTCGATAAAATTATCTTTGAAAGATTAGAAACATAAAAGGACATTGAACGACAAGAAGCAGACTTTAAGTGCCAATCTTGAGTCCATGTTGCTTAGCCTTGCTTAAAACACCAACAGAATCTCTAAACTATAAAATTCTAAATTGCTCCAACAAGAAGAATTTCATACTAATAGGACTTACGCAGCAGCGATCTGAATATCAGGGTTTCTGAGTTGTTGAACCAGGTAGTTGTCGAGCAATCCATACTTGAGTTGGTAAAGCGTCTGCCCTGTTTGGATCGCTAATTGATTAAGCCTGACCCAGACCAACAGCGCACACCCAA
>ERZ1740059.574-NODE-574-length-19239-cov-5.797331_pt1 | contig 19239 bp, 21 predicted proteins | sample MGYA00581744_ERZ1740059 | MGnify/ENA primary metagenome ERZ1740059 (study PRJEB43018, sample SAMN04849738) | marine metagenome | isolation source: floating plastic debris | place: Pacific Ocean | collected 2008-08-28 | study: EMG produced TPA metagenomics assembly... | reverse complement strand
GGGTCGCGCCCGCTTCGTCGATGACGTCGATGGCTTTGTCCGGCAGCTTGCGGTCGGTCATGTAGCGCGCCGACAGTTCCACCGCGGCGCGGATGGCATCATTGGTGTAGCGCAGGCCGTGAAAGTCCTCGAACGTCGATTTTAGGCCGGTGAGAATTTTCACCGCATCTTCGACATTCGGTTCGACCACATCAATCTTGCGGAATCGGCGGGACAGGGCGCGGTCCTTTTCGAAATGCTGCGTATACTCTTTGAACGTCGTTGAGCCCATGCAGCGGACTTCGCCATTCTGCAGCGCTGGCTTGAGCAGGTTGGACGCATCCATCGCGCCGCCTGAGGTCGCCCCGGCGCCGATAATGGTGTGGATCTCGTCAATGAACAGGATGCCTTTTTCCTGTTCGCCGATTTCCTTCATCACCGCTTTCAGGCGTTCTTCAAAGTCACCGCGATAGCGTGTGCCGGCGAGCAGGGCACCCATATCCAGCGCCCAGATGACCGCATCATCGAGAATTTCCGGCACTTCATTGTTCACGATCATGCGGGCGAGCCCTTCAGCGATCGCCGTCTTGCCGACGCCCGGATCACCGACCAGGATCGGATTGTTCTTGGCCCGGCGGCAGAGCACTTCAATACAGCGTTCGACTTCAAGCTGGCGACCGATCAGCGGATCGATTTTGCCTTGCTTGGCTTTCTCATTGAGATTGACGCAATAAGCATCCAGCGCTTCGCTTTGCGGCGCGTTTGGCGGCGCTTCCTCGGCTTCAGCGCCGCGCGGCGTGCTTGGACGGTTCTGTCCTGGCACTTTCGAGACACCATGACTGACATAATTGACCGCATCATAGCGGGTCATGTCCTGTTCCTGCAGGAAGTAAGTTGCATGGCTCTCGCGTTCTGAGAAAATCGAGATCAGGATATTGGCGCCGGACACTTCATCGCGCCCGGAACTCTCGACGTGCAATACGGCACGTTGAACCACACGTTGAAACGCTGCGGTCGGCTGAACGCGGCCGGACGGATTGTCCGTGATCAGGCTGGACAAGTCTTCATCTATGTATTGCTCAAGTGCCTGTTTCAGGTCTGGAATGTTCACCTTGCAGGCGGACATGACTTCAACGGCGTCATCATCCTCGGTCAGAGCCAGCAGCAAGTGTTCCAGCGTCGCATATTCATGCTGACGCTCACCGGCAGCTGTAAGGGCGCGTTCGAGGGCGGATTCGAGACTAGGGGTTAAGCCTGGCATCTTTATTTTTCTCCTAGTCTTCTTTTTCCATCGTACATTGCAGCGGGTGTTCATTTCGGCGCGCCATGTCCATGACTTGCGCAACCTTGGTCTCCGCCACCTCATAAGTATAAACGCCGCATACACCGACGCCTTTTTGGTGAACATGCAACATAATCCGAGTCGCTTGTTCCCGGCTCTTGTTGAAGAACCGCTCCAGAATCAGAACGACAAACTCCATTGGCGTGTAGTCATCATTCAGGATCAGCACGCGATACATGCTCGGCTTCTTGGTCCGAACCCTTGTTTTCGTTGCGATTCCGAGACCGCCATCATCATCTCCACCAGGGCCCATGGGGCCTTGCGGTTCATTCGGGTCCGAGAGCGTTATGCGGTCAATTCTGATAGACATGAGCTAGAAGATAAGCGTTCCTTTCTGAATGTGTAGACTGACGCTGCGGAGCCCGGGGATCAAGCCGGAAAATGATCAATTTGTAGTCAGTTTGCCAATTAATTTTGTGACCCGCTTTTGATTGGCACCGAGATCGGAATAACCAAGGCGAGATCGTGAATAGATGGCCAGGGTTGAACGGCCTTCATCGAGCGTGATGATTTCCACATCCACATCATCCTTGAACCGCATCAATCCCGTGGTCGCCACAAATTTCAGCCTGAGCGTTTCGGCATCCGCGCTGACCTTTCCGAAACTGCGATCGGCGGCGATAATCTCACTCAGTTTCGAGAACAAGCCACGCCCGGTCATAGCAAAGTCAGGCGGGGCAAAGTCAGGCTCTGCGGCGAGGCAATGATGGTCCGGCGCCGCCAGACACGTATTCGGTTTGGGCGGGCGCTTAAGCGATTTGAAATTGATAAAACCGGTCATCGGCCAAGTCTGCCCGGACTCGCCTGATTTGTCAGGGGCAGAATAGAAAAACCGGGCAGGGCTGCCCGGTTCTCCTGAAAGTCTGAAAAGAGTCGCTTAAGCGGATTTCGCGCTCTTGGACGCTTTCTTGGCCTGCTTGGCCAGAGGCGCAAATGCGTCGCGCAGAGTCTCAGTGTAAACTTCGGAAAGCTCGTTAAAGCCTTTGAGATTGTTCTCGAAGGCCGATTTCAAATATTTGGTCTGGATGCCCATCGCATCTTCGAGGGATTCAGCTTCTGCCAGTTTCTTGCCGGTTTCAACGGAAAGGGTCATTTGCTGCTTCATGTGGGCCATCATGGCCTGACTGGCTTCCTGCATGCCTTTGACTGACGCGCGGGTGCTAGCCGTTGAAGCTTCCATGGCACCGCGGGCGAGTGAGCCGACGGAATCGGTATCCGGGAAGAAGCCTGAAAACGCGTCCGTATTAAATGCGCTGAATGGGAAGGTGAAAGGGGAAGCAGCTGCCGTCATGATCTCTATCCAGTTGGGTTACGTTAGGGAATATACGCCACGATTGAGCGATTGCAACAAAAAATTGTGCACCGCACAAAACTAATTTTCAAGGTTCACGCTTGAGTAAGGAATGACCGCTGAATCCTAACAAAAAGGCCATGTGCATTTACCACTAGATAACCTTATGAATCGATCCTAGAGTTTCCTCGGGTCACCGGGGCAGACCTGAGCGAAGGAGCCCTGCATGGCCGTTAAAGCCCGAGCGTTATTCTTGAAGTCTGCACTCGCAGCAGCCGCCATGACAACGCTTGGAGTTGCGCCAAATGCGAGCGCTGAAAAGTATGCCTCTATCGTGATCGATCTTGAGCGCGATCAGGTCCTGCATTCCCGACATGCTGACGCCCCGCGCTATCCGGCGTCGCTGACCAAAGCGATGACTCTTTATATGCTTTTTGACGCCATGAAGGCCGGCGAAGTTCGTTTGTATGACGCCTTGCCTGTGTCGCGGACCGCGGCCAAGCAACCACCTTCATCCTTACGCCTACGGGCCGGATCAACGATCACGACCAAGGATGCGATCAATGCCCTGATCACCAAATCGGCTAATGACGTGGCGGTTGTCGTGGCAGAGCGCCTGGGCGGAACGGAAGAAAGGTTCGCCACCCTGATGACGGCGAAGGCCCGTGCCATGGGTATGGAGAATACGACCTTCAAAAACGCCTCCGGATTGCCCAACACGCAGCAACTTTCGACCGCGCGCGATATGTCGGTTCTGGCGGAGCGTCTGCTGGAAGACCATGCTGATTATTACGGCTATTTCTCGAACAAGAAATTTTCCTGGGGTCGCGCGACGTACAAGAACCACAATCGCCTGATCGGCAGTGTCGCGGGCGTCGATGGAATCAAGACCGGATACACGCGGGCATCAGGGTTTAATCTGATGGCGAGTTCCAAACGGCGCGGTCGCCGCGTTGTCGCGATCATGTTTGGCGGGTCGACCGCGCGGTCTCGCGATCAGCATGTCACAGATCTGATCGAAGCGGCCTATAAGAGTTTCGAGCCTAGCAAGGATGCGCCGGAGGTGAATCTGCGGCTGACCTTCAGCGATGTGCAGCCGCCAATTGATCCAGACGGCGCCGCTTTGCCGGTTTTGAATGGTCGAGTTTTCGGGGCCGGCAGTGTTGATGCCGAAGGAGATGAGGGCTCTAAGTCAAATTGAGTTTCGCCTTTGAGGAGCCCCCATGTTCGGACTGCGCTGGATAGGATTGTTCGCGATTTTACTGTTGGCCGGGGGCATGACCGCCGCCGCCGCACCGGTCGATACCCAAGAACTGGATGAACGTCTGACCCGGCTATCAGAGCAGGTCGAAATTGTTGGCCTGGCTGTTGCCGTGATCGAAGAGGGCGAAATAACCTTTGCGGAAGGCTATGGCGAGACCCGTTTGAACGGCGCGCCCGTGACCAAGGATACGGTGTTCCGCTGGGCGTCGCTGTCAAAGGGGGTGGCCTCGACGACGATCGGAATTCTGGCGGCGGATGGCACACTGTCCCTGTCGGATACCATTTCCAAATTCAACACTTCGCTCCGTTTGCCCCTCGGCGGGGAAAAGGTCGGCACGCTGGAAGACTTGCTGTCGCACAAGATCGGGATTGTCCCGAATGCCTATGATACGCGCCTCGAGGACGGCGGCGCTCCAGCCGAGATCCGCAACCTGCTCGGCACGCTGAAGCGAACCTGTCCGGTTGGCGATTGCCACACCTATCAGAACGTTGCCTTTGATGCGGTGTCAGAAGTCGTGGCCTCGGTCCGCGGCATTCCCTTTGAAGAAGTCGTTCGGATCGAATTGTTTGAGCCCCTCGGCATGCGGGATGCGAGTTATGGGCTGGAAGCCCTGACCAGCTCCTTTTCCTGGGCCGAGCCATACCGCAAACGCCGCGCTGATGCGCGCCCTGTGCGGCGCCCGCTCAAACGGTCTTATTATCGCGTGCCGGCGGCGGGGGGTGCGAATGGCTCCATTCTCGATCTTGCCCGCTTTGCCCAGGCCCAGATGGGATTGGAAACAGACATCCTGTCCGATGACACGCTGACCGATCTGCACTCGCCGCGGATCTATACGCGGCGCGAACAGTCAAGCATGAGCCGGCGCTATGGCGGGCACTTGCGCGACGCCAGATATGCGCTTGGCTGGCGCGTCTATAAATATGGTCAGCCCGGTTATCGGGTTGTCGGGCATCGCGGCGCGGTCGACGGATACCGGTCCCTGATCCTGTTTGATCCAGAGCGCCAGTCCGGCGTCGTCGCGCTCTGGAACTCCAATTCACGCAAGCCGGTCGGTGTGCAATTCGAAGTCTTGGACATGATTTACGATTTGCCGAGCAAGGACTGGATGGGGCTCGACGTCGATCGCGGCTAGGCGATCGCTGGGTCATCAGCATCCTGTGCAAAAGCGAGTGGTTTCAGATCCGGCGCCACCCAGGACCGACGGGCCGCAACCGAAAACAGACACGCTTTGGTCCAGTGTTCGAGCAGCCAGCCAGGGCGGCCAAATTTGCTTCGCATCAGATCAGCGAGCACAAGATGCAGCGCCGTGCCCTCCGGGTGGGCGCTGGCGCAATGGTCAGCGGCCAGAAGCGAGGCATGCGTGATCGTCTCATGATAGCCTTCGGTATCGCTATTCTCGACGCCTGTGGATTCATTATAGGCGCGGATCAGCCCGGGCATGACCGCGAATGCCGCGGCACCCTCTCGTTTCAGTAAATACAACGCGACAGCGAAATGGGCTTCATGCGTCCAGTCTGATTTCGGTAGGGTGCGATCAATAAAGCGGCGCGCGGTCAGGTCTATGTGTTTGTCAGTGGTGAACATCATTGGGTTTCCTTTGAGCGTGTCCGGCGGACCTTCAAAAGAAAACCCCGCCGGTTTTGGCGAGGTTGGCAATTCAGGGGATCTGTTGAGTTAGATCTGACCTGACGAGCATGCGCAAACATCCGCCACTGAAAAGGAGCGGGTTTGTTGTTGAAAGACAGGTGTTATCTTGCGCATGGATGGCGGGTTAACAGCGGTCCCGGCAAAGTTCAAGGCGCGACTTTTCCATTTCGTCTCGATCTGCGGGTCATGCGAGACGGTGCCGGCAGAAGGTTTCGTGAATACGAAATAGAAATACAGTAATCGAATCTTTCAATTCAATCACAAGTGACAAATAATAACAATAAACTTGAAATAAAATTGCAATTCCAAATAATAGTATTGAATATCATTTTGATTTTGTTAAAGTCGCGTAATGGAAGGGGGCGTCACGTTGAGGTTGGCTGAGTGTTTGAACGATCTGAAGCGGCGCCCGACTGGATTCGGGACAATTTGATCCCGATCCATGCGGTCCTGGACCACGGAAGCTTTGAAGCCTGGCAAAAGGTCTCTGCGCCTTTCAGTGCGGTTCAGCCGCTTAACAGCGCCCGCATGCAAGTGCTAAACGATGTTCGTATCACGCGAGCCGGCGGTATTGGCCTGTTCGGCGGCGCGTGCGGCGGACATTTGGTGCGACGATCGCAAGCGAATATTTCTGACACGCCCGGGTTTATCCTCATCACGCGGTATGAGGCCGGTCAGCTCACGGGCATGATGGATGGTATGCCGTTCGGTGGTCGCGCAGGGGATCTGGTGATCCGCAATCTGGACGCTCAATTCGAGGCTTTGCGCTATCCATCCAGGTTTGAAGCACTTTTGATTCCGCGACAGATGCTCGGTTTGGAAATGGGCCAAATACCGGACCTTCGTATTCTGTGTCTTGAAGACCCCTTGGCTGAGATCATGCGCAAGATGATGACGCAGGCATTCGACGCGGTGCACGCCGCTTCACCGGTTTTCTCCTATGACTTGATGCAGCGATTATTGGCAACGGTGCGAAAGGTCTTGCTTAAGCCGCAAATGAGCCTTAGCCCCAGGCGGGCTGCACGGCAAACACAGAAGCGTCAGATCTTACAATTCATAGCACGTAATCTGGGGCGATTGGACCTCAGTGCTGAAACGCTTCTGCCAGAATTCGGACTCTCTCGCGCCACCTTGTACCGCCTGTTCGAGTCGCAGGGCGGTGTGCGCAGCTATATTGTCGACCGCCGTTTGTTCCGGGCGTTACAGGAAATTTCCGATGCACCCTCCCGGCGCGGCAAGATTCAGCTTGCTGCGAAACGCTGGGGCTTTTCATCGCCATCAAATTTCAATCGATCGGTGCAGCACGTCTTCGGGGCGTCCCCGGGCGCCTTGCTCAGATCGCCATTCAACTGCCAGCGCGTTACATCGATGATGAGTGAGGTCGCGTCCGTGGACATTTGACACAGGTCATGTCGAGCCGAGTCGTACTGTTGCCGTTTGACCCGCTGGATCTCTGATTAACGGGCGACCCGATCGATTGCGAAAGTACCGCGCGCGTGTTTTTTTTGAATGCGTCTTGGCGTTTCCGAACCAGTTGTCTGATCTGAAACCGGCCCAAAAAAAATGCGCCTTGGCCGACTGCGTTAAACGACCAAGGCGCGCCAATTGATTGCGTGAGTACTAGGGGACGTTAGTAGTTGCAACCAAAAGGAAGTTAAGAGCTATTCACATGTACAATAAATATTGTATAATCATCGTACAGGTTGCTTATATGGAATATGCTCGACTTGGTCATTACCTCCACGTCTCAAAAAACCAATTCAGATATTTTTATTATCGGAAATCCGAGGATCATATACTTGGTTTTTTGAAAATTTGAGACGGAATGAGAATTTCTAGCCGTTCAAATCATCCTAAGTAGATCGGCATGCAAACCAACGCTTTATCACCGCTTCCGCAAGGGCTTCATTCCGACGCTAATTGGCGTCTGGCCCCTCTTTCAATTGCAGATTGGGCTGCTGTTTGGTCGCCCATCGCCGAAATGCTGGCACTGCATCCACGCAATGAGGATGGCACCAGTTTCTGGCACGGTTTTGTGCAGGGCCGACTCGCCGGCGCAAAGTTTGCCACCGGGTGTCAATTGGTTCAGCGAAGCAAACGATTGGCGCTGACCCCCAACGGTGCACTGGCGATACAGCATGTTTCCTCGGGTTCGATTGCAATGGACTATGAGTCACGATCCTTCGTGCAACGCCCGGGCTATATTTCGATTATCGATCTGACCCGGACGTTCAAGGCGAGCTACCAACATGCGGTCGGCGAAATAATATTTATACCGCGCGAGCTGCTGGGTTTCTCGCAGTCAGACCGTATCGAGCCGGCATTGATCGCGACCGATTCCCTTCAGGGAAAAAAGCTTGCGGAAGAGCTTTACCGCAAAATCAAGCCAAAAGAATAATTTGGCGACAAACACTTGTTCGACGCGAACACGCTGTTGCATGTGGTCAACTCCATTCTGTCTAGTCAGAGGCATCCTTCTTCGGATCGCGTCGAATGGTGGCGCGCCCGAAACGCGCTCATTCGGGCACACATTGAGGAAAACCTCGGAGATCTCAGTCTCCTGCCGGCAGAGATCTGCAACAAGTTCAATCTGTCACGGGCCACCCTGTATCGGATGTTCGAAGTTGATGGTGGGGTGCGCCGATATATTCAGGATGGTCGGCTCTATGCTGCAGTCTGGGATCTGGCCGAGGGTGGTATTCATCGCGGTCGGCTGACCGAAGTGGCTGAAAGGTGGGGATTTTCTTCAAACGCGAACTTCAATCGCGCAGTCAAGACCGTGTTCGGAATGCCTCCCGGGGCGTTGTTCCGAGGGCCGGCTTTGATCATTCCATCCCGGCTGGAACACAGACAGGGTGAATTCCCGGTCCATGCCTGGTTTGCGCGGCTGCAGCGTGAGAAAGTCCTGATCTACTGATCCAATCAGCCAGGCGTAATCCGGTTGTCGAAGAGTTTGGGCGGCGGACTAGAACGAAATTTCTGTTCCGGCCAATTCCGGCAATTGCAACAAGATAACGAGGTCCCGCAATTCCTGGCGTGCTGCGACATGGCTCATTGTGAAGGAGACATTTGAGCCACTTTCGGTCAGATCAAGCAGGGTCAATCCAGCCGGGAACAATTCCCGATAAATGACGCGCTCCGACAGGCCCGGGGCGAGTCGGAATCCGATCCGCTTGGACAGATTGGCCAGCGCTTCGCCGACTTTCTGCTTGTTACGGGCCTCCAACGGGGACACGCGATTTCGCATAACAATCCAGTCGATCGGTTGGCGCGAGGTTCGGGCCTTATTCTTACGACACTGCCAAACCATTTCTGAGTAAAAGCTCGGCCGCAAAACTTCCAGCGTTTGCGGATTCACGTCGCCGAGCAGATCGAAATCGACAAAGGAATCATTTAATGGCGTAATCAGCGTATCTGCGCTCATATGCGCGATCCGCGAGAGATAGGTATCGCCGCCCGGCGCATCGACAATGATCAGTTCGCAGACGGCCTTCAGGCGCTCTAGCGATGTATGAAATCGTTCTGTTTCTTCCTTTTCGGCGACATCGAGGTCGCGCTCCGTGCTGGCATCGACCCGGATGATTTCCGGCATGGGTAGTTTGGCGCCAGTCGACTGCATCCAGCGCATGCGATTCTCGAGATACCGGGTCAAGGTCCGCTGACGCACATCGAGATCGATCACACCGACCTTGCTGCCCATCCGCATGAGGGCAATGGCCAAGTGAATCGACACGGTCGATTTGCCGGCACCGCCTTTTTCATTCCCAACAACGATAACCCGGCACTGTTTCTGTGCCGGGGTAGAAAGTGTCAGAGTGTCGGCGGAATCGCCTAAATGTCCGTATCCGTCGGCCATAGCCGGGAGCTTTCTCCGTTAGGTCATTATGCGGCGTGCTGTTCGCGTTCTGCGAAGATTTCGTCTTCGAAGGTTGGTGCGTCATCGAACAGGAAGACGCCTTCGCCGCCGCTGATTTCTTCCTGGGCCGGAAGGTATGGCGCATCCGCTTCGCCATCAAACAGCATATCGTCATGGTGAAGCACAGCGCAGGGTGCCAGTGTCGTTGCTTCAACCGGGAACGGTGTCTCACCATGGATCAGGGCCAGAGCCTCACGCAGATCCGACAAGCTCTCGGCCAGTCCGTTCATCTCGTTTGAGAGCTTCTTCCGCACAACTTCAACCGCAGTCTCGGAATCGAACAACCAGGCGTCTTCTGCGCCAGGCAAATGTCGCGTCTCAGGTTCAAGGCTGAATTTCGGCATAGTCGGCCGAGCCTGCCTTGTGTAGAGGGTTGCACAAGCTGCGGTGAACAGCGCTTTCAGGCGGGGAAGGATGTGCTTTCTCATGCGTTAATGAATCGCCGCAAAGGGTTAACAGGTCGTTTACGAATTCGATTCTGGAGCGAATGTAATGATTAAATCTCCTGTCCGGGTGAAAACCTTGTCAGAGCTGCGCAAAATACTGCAGGATCACCGTCTGGCCGGGCGCCGGATCGGGTTTGTCCCGACCATGGGCGCATTACATGATGGACATGTCTCGCTGGTAGAGACCGCCCGCATGCAAACGGACGTGACGGTTGTGAGTATTTTCGTCAATCCGACTCAGTTTGCCCCGGGCGAGGATCTCGACACGTATCCCCGAACCGAGGAGGACGATATTGCCCGGCTCAGCGCGGTCGGCACAGATATCGTCTATTTGCCGAGCGTTGAGGAAATGTATCCGGAGGGGTCCAAAACCAATATTCGGGTCGAAGAGATGTCGGATCTGCTTGATGGGCAGTTCCGGCCGCACTTCTTCTATGGAGTCGCCACGGTCGTTGCCCGGCTCTTCGTCCACGTCCAGCCCGATATGGCGGTGTTCGGCGAGAAGGATTATCAGCAGCTGCAGATCATTCGCCGCATGGTGCGTGATCTTGGCTTCCCGATTGAGATCATTGGCGGCGAAACGGTGCGCGATGCTGACGGCCTGGCGCAATCCTCGCGTAATACGTATTTGTCGACCGTAGACCGTCAGACCGCCAATGTCATGAGCGCGGCTTTGCATCGCGCGCGCTGTCGGATCGCCATCGGGGTGCCGGTTTCGGAAGCGCTGGAGGAAGCGCGGCAGCGAATCGCTTCAGCCGGATTTCGGTCATTGGATTATGTCTCCGCGGTTGATCCGATGACGCTTGGCGACTTGCCGGACGGGGTGGTCGCGTCGGGTCAGGTTGGCCGCGTGCTGGGCGCCGGTTGGATGGGGCAGACTCGCCTGATCGATAATATGGGATTTCAGCGCGATTGATCACAAGTTGGGGACATCGCGACGGAAGGTCTTGTCGCCGCGGGCTGCCTGACGCACAGGTCAATGCGTAGTTCTGGAGGACGCCATGATCCGTGTTTCGAAATTTCGCTTTGCCACACCGCAGACCCTGATGGGGAGCGCCGCCTTTCTGACGCTGGCGGCCTGCGCGACACCTGTCGTCGACACCGCACCTGTCGTGGCGGATGCACCGCCAGTTGTCGAAGCCGTGGATGTTCCAGCGCCGCTTGCTGCGCCAGCCTTTTCGGAAGCAGGGATTGCCGCCCTTGAAGCGACGATGGCGAACTATGTCGCCAATGGGCGGCTCTATGGCATCCATACCCGTCTCGTGCACAAGGGTGACGTGATCAGCGATTTCAAAACGGGGCTCCGTGGTCTTGAGGCCCAGGCGCCGATCGAGGACGACACGATCTATCGCATCTATTCGATGACCAAGCCGGTCACCGGCGTAGCCATGATGATGCTCTATGAAGAGGGCAAATTCGAGCTCGATGATCCGGTCTCGAAATTCGTGCCGGAATTTGAAAATCTGAAAGTTCTTGGCGGCGTCAACGAGGATGGCTCAGCAATCCTGGTCGATCTTGAGCGGCAGCCAACCATGCGGGAATTGATGTCGCACACGTCCGGCTTTGCTTATGGTCTAAGCGGGATCGATCCTGCCAATGCGGCGTTCCGTGATCAGAAAATCCTCGAAGCTCCGGACACGCAGACCTTTATCGACAAGGTCGCAGGCGTGCCGCTGCTCTTCCAGCCCGGCGAGGCCTGGTTCTATAGCGTCGGCATGGACATTCAGGGCTATATTATCGAGAAATTGTCTGGCCAGCGCTTTGGCGACTATCTCCAAAGCCGCATGTTCGAGCCGCTCGGCATGACGGATACCGGTTTCTATGTGCTAGATGAAAAGTATGACCGGCTCAGTGAAGTTTATGGCTTTGATCCGGAGTCCGGCGCGATGGTGCCGGTGCCATTTCCAGGCGTCATGTTCCGAAAAGAGACCGTCGCATTCGAATCCGGTGGTGGTGGCCTCGTCTCGACCATGGATGATTATGGCCGGTTCTCGCAAATGCTGGTCAATCGAGGCGAGCTGGACGGCGTTCGTATCCTCAAACCAGAGACGATTGAACTGCTGCGCACCAATGTCTTGCGCGATGATCAGTTCCTGTCATCGCTCGGCGTCAACCAGGGTGACGTCTACCCGGGCCTCGGCATGGGCTTGACCGTTGGAACCGTCGAAGATCCGGAAGCTGTGCCAAGCGTGATTCCAGCCGGCTCCTATTTCTGGAGCGGCGCGGCCAGTACCTGGTTCTGGGTCGACCCGGTGAATGAACTCTACTTCATTGGCATGGTGCAGGTGTTCGACAATAACAATCCGAACGGGCCGCTCGAATTGCGAGAAACATCAAGTGCAGCCGTCTATGGTGCTTTGAGCAGCGAATAGGGCGGTTAGCCCTCTTCGTTGTCTTCCATCCACGCTTCGACTGTGCCTTTGAGCTTCAGGGTGAGTGGATTGCCTTTGCGATCCACCGCCTTGCCGGCGGCGACTTTGACCCAGCCTTCGGAGATACAATATTCCTCGACATTGGTTTTCACTTCACCATTGAAGCGAATGCCGACCCCGCGGAGCAAAAGCTGCTCGTCATAATACGGGCTGTTCGGGTTCACGCTCAGGCGGTCAGGCATTTGATCAATCATGAGGCCGCTTTAAGCTGATCTTGCGGATCCGATCAAGCACCTGAATGATCAACGAAGCGGGCGAGTTTGGCGACCAGCTCGGCCTGGCGATTTGTTTCTGTCTTTTGCAGGATGCTTTTGATATGCGACCGCACGGTTTCAATCGAAACATCCCGGTCAGCGGCAATCGTGCTGACGGATTTTCCCAGGAATATGAGATTGGCGACGATGCTTTCCGTTGGGGTGAGGTCAAAGATCTGTTGGATAAGATCCTGGTCCAGAAAAAGCGGCTGATCGATCCGTTCGCACACCAGGAGGGCATGTCCTGCCTCTGGTCCGGCCAGGGTGAAAGCCGGCTTGGGGAAAACGCGACACAGCCATTTTTCCTGCCGCTTGGTGGATGTCAGCGCGAAAGCACCACCGACAATGCCCATATGCGTGCCAATGGCGCGCCGCAGGGCTTTGCGATCTGATTCCGATTGAAGGATAAGTTTGCGAGACCGGTCTATGCTTGCAGAAACCGCCTGGATCATTTGCTCAAACAGCGCGTTATTGTCTTGGATCCGCCCCTGATAATCGAGGATTGCGACGGCCTTGTTTATTCCGAACAGATCGACCGTGCTGCGGACATTTCGCCTCTCGATGAGCGAGGCAAATTCCAGCACGGGGGCGCAAACCGCGGAGGCGATCTCGTGTCGATGCGCCTCGTCATCGTTAAACGCATCTTCCGAAATTCGTCGGTGCAGCGCAATCCCGGCGGTCATCTCGGAATTATGAATGACCGGTACGCCAGAAAAGTGACCCAGGCCTGCCGGCAGGATCAGCTCTTGATACGTTTGGTCGCTATGGATGCGATCATATGAGATGAAATCCTTATCGCGGGTGGCCTTGCCCTGGATCATGAAGGGCGTCGCCAAAACGCGCGGGTTGATATCCTGATACAGCGCTTCGGTGGGGCCGATGTCTGCGTCCAGATCAATCGAGAAGGAGGATCGCATCAGTGTGCGATTGCGCTGCGCCACCATGAGTTGGCTGACGGGGGCGCCGCACAGTTCGGCAAATGCCTGAAGGGCGGGTTGCAAAGCAGAATCGTCAAAGATGGCCTCCAGGAAGAGCTTCTGTAGATTTTGAAAGTCTGCTTCTTGTCCCACAGTCGAACTCGCATCGCATTGGCATAAAACTTAAGTCCAATGTCCAAGAGCTGGCAAGTAAAACCCAGTCATTGCGAAAATTCAATCTTATCCCCCATTTGGGGGACGAAGGGCGAGATGTTTCCTGCTTACCTGATTTTGCTTCAAGCGATCGCAGAAGCTTGCAAGCGACCTCTCCTCCCGTGGGCTGGGTGGGGGCAAAGACCCGGTCTCCTCCACGGATTTCGGTCGCACACTCTACAGGGCTTTGAAGGTGCAACGATGTATCCTTCAAAGCCCGATTAGGGCGCATCCAGTTCCACTTGGAGTTTTACCGGCGCCGCATGCCGCTAGGACATTTTGAGCGCAGACAAGGCGGTTGTCTCATCTGACGCGGACAGCTGAATCGTCGTCGCGCCCTTGTCGCCCCATTTGTTCGGGACTTTGGAGAAAATACCGGGCTCAGCCGCGATCAACATTTCCTGTTCCTCCGGCGTCAGGAAGACGTTTGCACTGCCATCAGATTCCAGCAGAGTCGCGATGGTCTTTCCCCGCGGGGCATCGACGCGAAAACTGGCGCGCTCGAAATGCGGCTTCTCAATCGCATAGGGCAAGGACAAAGCCAGTGTCCGAAACTCATCACCTGTCATGGCGCTACCCTCCCGTTTGTGTGCCGACAACATACAGGAAAGACCCGCCTTTGATGAGGGGAATGATCCGCTCGGCCACATCGCGCTCCAACGCTGGGCAGCCCCAGCTGCGGCCGAGTATGCCACGGTCTGCATTTACATAGTCGGCGCCATGAATGACGATCAGGCGCTTCTCGGCGAGATTATTCTGGGGGCTGAGGCCTTTCAGTTTAAGCGACAAACCGTGCGCACCATAATAGGTCTTGCCGGTGACAAAGGCACCGAGCGAGGTCATTTTCGAGCCTTCTATGTTCGAGAACTGATCGGCCATGCCATCATAATCCGGGTCGGAGCCGCGGCCGTGCGCGACCAGAAAGCCCTCGGCGCTCATATCGCTTGTGTCGATCAGGAAATAGCGCGGGACATTTGAGGGCGCGCGGTAATCGATCACGCTGATATAGCGATCATTGCCAATCTCGCTTTTCGCATCTGCTTTAGCGGCCATGGTTTCGCGCAGCAAGGCTTCGCCCAACAGATCCGACGCGGGCGTGGCCAGGCCAGTAAATCCACTCAAAGCGAGCAGCGTGAAAATCCCCTTTAACGCAGAAAACATGTCACGATTAATGACATGCTTTCCGGCTAAATTATGTCTTTCGGGATTGGCTTAGAACACGCGAGGGCGTTCGGCCTTGTCGACGTGCAAGCCACACTCGTTCTTATCCTGACCGGCCCAGCGACCGGAACGAATATCATTCGGGTCCTCAGCTGGCTTGGTGCAGGGCCAGCAGCCAATTGACGGATAGCCTTGCGCCACCAGCGGGTGACGGGGCAATTCGCGGCGCTTGAAATAGGCCTGAACGTGCTCCTGGGTCCAGCCAGCCAGAGGGTTCACCTTGAACCGCCCCGCTGCGTGCTCAAACACGGGCAGAGACATGCGGGCGCCGCCATGGAAGCGCTTGCGACCGGTAATCCAGGCATTGAAGCCGTCCAGAGCCGGTTCCAGCGGACGCACCTTGCGCAAAGCGCAACACGCGTCCGGATCGGTTTTCCAGAGCGTATTCTTTGGATCTTCGGCCAGACGCTCGTCTTCTGACGGCGGAATTTCGCGCACATTGGTCAGACCGAGGCGATCGATCAGCTCATCCTTATAGTCCAGGGTTTGCGGGAAATGCATACCGGTCTCAAGGAAAACGATGGGCAGGTCCGGATCAACGTCAGAGATCAGGGCCAGCATAACCGCGCTTTCGGCGCCAAAACTCGAGACATAAGTCATTTCGCCCATCCATTCACGCAGGATGGACGCCCGCAGGATAGTTTGCGCAGAGGCGTCGCGAAGTTCATCGTTCAGGCGCTTGAGGCGCTGATCGACGTCTTCTTCGATCCGCAAACTGATGTCTGAGTAGGGCATGCGCCTTAGACCTTAGAGTGGCGCCTCGAAAAGACAGAAGTCTGACCGTCCGCGGCGGGTTGATAGAACGCTGAATACTCTTCCAACGCTTTCACAACATGAGGTAGGTCGGCCCTGGTGGTCTGATAAGCGTCAAACCCTGAACGGTTCATATAGAGAATCTGATCGGTCAGGACATGACCCACCGCGCGCAGTTCACCGGCATAGTCCAAACGTCGTCTGAGCAGCTGAGCCTGGCTATACCCACGACCATCGACATACTTAGGAAAATCTATTTCAATCAATGCGATACGGTCGAGATAGGGGATCAGGTCGTGCGGATCATCCGCCGGCGCCAGGCGCACGCCGATTTGCTGATTTCGGGCGAGAAGGAGGTCCGGATCTTCTATTAGCTTAGCTAAAGAGACGGTTACATTCCCTGATGATGGCACCGTTTCTTCGGTATCGACAAATTGCCAAACATCTTCAATTTCGGCCCCGTTTTTAATGAGCGGCATCGTAAACAGCCTCTTTAAACGGTTCATGGCCGGTGCGTTCGAGGGTCTCGATAAAGGTCTCTCGCTTGCCAGTGCGCAGCTTTCGATAGGTGTTGACGATCTTTTTGATCACGCCCGGCACTTCGTCCGCCGGCATGGCTTTGCCCATGATCTGACCGATCGCAGCTTTTTCGTCGGCCCGACCCCCGAGAGAAATTTGATAATATTCCTCGCCTTTTCGATCGACGCCAAGAATACCGATATGGCCGACATGGTGGTGACCACAGGCATTGATGCAGCCTGAAATATTGATGTGGAGTTTGCCAATATCGTCCTCATACCAGGGACTATCGAAGACTTTCTGGATTTCCTGACCAATCGGGATCGAGCGGGCATTGGCGAGGTTGCAGTAATCCAGTCCCGGGCAGACAATCATGTCCGTGATCCGACTTTCATTCGCCGTTGCCAGCCCGAGGCGAACGAGTTCGCTATGTAAAACCGGCAAATCATCTAGCGCGACATGCGGCAGGACAACATTTTGCGCGTGCGTAATGCGAATATCATCATAGCCGAACCGTTCGCCCAGATCTGCGATGACATCCATCTGGTCGTCGGTGGCATCGCCCGCGAGCCCGCCAATTGGTTTCAGGCTTATCGTGACAGAGCGGTATCCCGGCACTTTATGCGGATGCAGATTGGTCCTGGCCCATCGTGCGAAAGCCTTGTCGGCGCGTTTTGCATCCAGAAAGACCTGACTGCGGGCGCTGCGTTTGGACAGGGCTGGTGGTGCAAAATAGGCGTGAATCCGATCGATCTCAGCTTGCGGTAACGCGATTTTTTCAGACCGTCGTTGGGCCGCATACTCTTCTTCGACCAGGCGCTTGAACTCTTCCGCACCGGTTTCAGTGACGAGAATCTTGATCCGGGCCTTATACTTGTTATCGCGGCGACCGAACCGGTTATAGACCCGCATGATCGCCTCGAGATAATCGAGCAATTCCAGTTCCGGAACAAAATCGTGAACCTTTGTGGCGATCACGGGGGTGCGTCCCTGTCCGCCGCCGACATGGACTTCAAAACCGATCTGGTCGCCGCGTTTGACGATTTGCAAGCCGATATCATGAACGCGAATGGCGGCACGGTCATGGCTTGCTGCATTGACGGCAATTTTGAACTTGCGCGGCAGGAAGGCGAATTCCGGATGGAACGTGCTCCATTGGCGAATGATCTCACACCAGGGCCGCGGGTCCATTATCTCGTCTTTTGTGGCCCCGGCAAAGTGGTCGCTGGTTGTATTGCGAATGCAATTGCCCGAGGTCTGGATGGCATGCATTTCGACTTCGGCGAGCTCTTCCAAGACATTCGGAATGTCCTTCAAGGCGACCCAGTTATACTGAATATTCTGGCGGGTCGTCATATGGCCATAGCCGCGATCATAATCGCGCGCGATTTTGGCCAGTTTGCGCATCCGGGCTGCATTCAGCTGGCCATAGGGGATGGCCACGCGAAGCATATAGGCGTGCAATTGCAGATAGACGCCGTTTTGCAAGCGCAGCGGTTTGAACTCGTCTTCGAGAATATCCCCGGACAGGCGGCGTTCGACCTGTCCGCGGAACTGGTCGACGCGATCCTTGACGATTTGCGCATCAAATTCATCGTAACGGTACATTACAAAGTCACCCCTTGTTTGGGCATGGCGTGGCCGATGGACAGCGCGCCTTCGACGCGGCTGACCCAGCGCTCGACATTCGGGAACTCCGCCAGATCAAACCCGCCCTCATGCGCCACACGCGTATAGGCAACCAGGGCGATATCGGCGCAGGTCAGGGCGTCGCCGACCAGCCAGTCGGTCCAGGTCAACTGCATTTCCATGACGCCAAGCGCCCGGCGGCCTTTGACCATGAGTTGTGGATCAATCTCGTCATCTGGCAGTTTGAGATAGTGTTTCTTGAACCGGCGCACGGCGATCGAGGTTTCGTGCGAATATTGTTCCCAGAACAGCCAGCTATTCATCTGGGCGCGCTGGAAACTGTCTCCCGGGATCAGGTCCGAGCCATCCGCCAGGTACAGCATGATGGCATTGGATTGCGGTAGGACACGGCCATCGGGCCACCGCGCGATCGGCACTTGGCCAACCGGATTAAGCGATAGAAATTCTTCCGACTGGGTGCCACCATTGAGAATGTCGACTTCCACCCAGTCATGTTCGAGGTCGAGATAATCGGCGGTCCAGCGCGGCTTCTGACAATTGCCGGAAATGCTGTCGCCGTAGAGGGTGAGCCGTGTGATTTCTCGAGATGGCATCAGATGATCACTCCATAGGGGACGGTTGGGCCATTGGCGCGGATGCTTTCTCGCAGCGTCTCGCGGCCGGCAACTTTGCCATCTTCGGTGACTTCCATGAAATAGGGATCGGTGATGTGGCCTTCCTGGGTTTTGGCCTTTTCCAGGGCGGCTTCGGCTTCATCGCCGGTGAACACGCCGATCTCGCTCGCATCCTGCGTCCAGGTCAAGTCGGCGCGCAGCCAGACAACATTCCCGGTTTCGGTTTCCCAGGCGGTCACGGTTTTCGGGATATCAGGTTTCAGTTTCGGGCGAACAGATGTCATGCAGCTGCCTCCGATGAAAGCTTGGCCAGGGCGTCTGCCGGAATGGCGCTGACTTCGCCAATGACCAACAGAGCCGGGCCTTTGATTCCGGCGCGGGTGATCAATTGCGGCAATTCTGCGAGCGTGCCGAACACTTTGATCTCATTTTCGCGGGTCCCGTTTTCGATCACAGCAACCGGCGTCGTGCTGATACGGCCCGCATGGATGAGTTTTTCTGCAATGGTTGGCGCTGTACCAACGCCCATAAAGACCACGACCGTCTGCGCCGGTTTGGCCAGGGCCTGCCAATCAAGATCCGGCACCTCGCCGGACTTGGCGTGGCCAGTGACGAAGGTCAGGGTCTGTGCATGATCGCGATGCGTCAGCGGCAATCCGGCGGATGCCGCGCAGCCTAGGGCGGATGATATACCGGGCACCACGCCAGCCTCAATGCCCGCTTCACGCAGTGCTTCCACCTCTTCGCCGCCACGGCCAAAGATAAAGGGGTCGCCGCCTTT
>ERZ1740059.573-NODE-573-length-19241-cov-4.878140_pt1 | contig 19241 bp, 20 predicted proteins | sample MGYA00581744_ERZ1740059 | MGnify/ENA primary metagenome ERZ1740059 (study PRJEB43018, sample SAMN04849738) | marine metagenome | isolation source: floating plastic debris | place: Pacific Ocean | collected 2008-08-28 | study: EMG produced TPA metagenomics assembly... | reverse complement strand
AAAGACCTGATGGATCGATATTGCCAATATTGCCGAAGACCTGACGCAAGAACCCATTGCCAACGACCGAACTGTCCGTCACGCGCCGGGTCAGAGGGACAACCCTTCCCGCTTCCAGACCGAACCGTTCGATATTCGCAATCGTATCATTTTGGTTAAAGCTGATGGCCAAAACCTGACGGTCGACGACCTGAGGTCGAAAGGCGCCGTATTCACGTACGCGGCTGCGGACATAGTAGTAATCGCCGTCGGTCAATACACCAGCAGCCGAGGGCGCACCGATAACATCGTCCCGTACAGCCAACAGCCGGCAGGATGGCCAAGATGCCAACGGCTCTGAAAACCCAACTCGTCATGAGGACCGCCCTTATCAGCCTTGCGAAAACAGCATTTCACGTAGAGGTACAACAAGCTAGGGATAAGGTTCAAGAATTCATGAGGATTTGACTGCATGAGCACGACCCACACGCGATTGACCCCGGTCAGTGTCGGCAGGCTTTCGCCAAAAGCGCCGATTTCGTACGACCTGCATCCAGAGGCCCATGCGCTGGCACAACTGCAAGAGGATCTCGGCCTCATCGGGCTGCGCAAACTGCGCCTCAAGGGAGAGATCACCGCCCAAGGCACCGCTGATTGGGCGCTCTCTGCGCAGCTTGGGGCCACGGTCGTTCAACCCTGTATCGCCACTCTGGAGCCTGTCACCACGCGGATCGACGAAGACGTGACGCGCACGTTTCTGAAAGACTGGCCCGATGAGACGGATCTGGGCGAGGAGATCGAAATGCCCGAGGATGACAGCGTGGAGCGTTTGGGCGACGACATTGACCTCTTCGGCGTGCTGCGCGAGGCGCTCTCGCTGTCTCTGCCCACCTATCCGCGCGCCGATGGCGCCAGCGCAGAGGTGACAGAGGCCAGACCGGCAGGCGCCGCCCCGATCACGTCAATTGGCGATGATGCGTTTTCTGTCCTGTCTGATCTCAAGAAAAAGCTTGAAAAAGACGGGAAATAGGCCGCTAAACCCCCTTGCCCAACACGCGATAATCTGTATTTTCGCGCTCTCACCAGATTTAGGGGTTGATTGAGCGATACGCACCGCCGTATGAGCGGCATCAGCCTGATTGAAATGATGCCCGACTGCGGGCCGATAGCGAACCGAGGTGGCAGCATGGCCGTCCAGCAAAACAAAGTTTCCAAATCCCGCCGCAACAACCGTCGGGCCCACGACGCGCTTGTGGCAGCGAACCCCAATGAGTGCCCCGAATGCGGTGAGCTCGCGCGGCCCCATCATGTCTGTGGCGCGTGCGGCCATTATAATGGTCGCGAAGTGATCGCCATGGCTGATGAGATCGAGCTGGAAGACGACGCAGCATAAGAAGCGGCACGGGAACGGGCGATTGCATGTCCGACGCATCGGATCACAAGAGCACACGTTCCAACCGAACCATCATTTCTGTTGACGCGATGGGGGGCGATTTGGGGCCCTCTGCCGTGGTCGCCGGCCTCTACTATTCAGCAAGAAAGAACCCCAATATCGGGTTTATCCTACATGGGCCCAAGGAAAAGCTTGAGCCCCTGGTGAACAAGCGCAAAATCCTCAAGGACATTTGCGAGATCCGAGACGCACGCGACGTCGTCTCAATGAATGACAAACCCAGCCAGGTTATCCGCACAGGCAAAGAAAGCTCCATGTGGTCGGCGCTCGAATCGGTGCGCCAGGGCGAGGCGACGGTGTGCGTTTCTTGCGGCAACACCGGGGCTCTCATGCTGATGTCGGTCATTCGGCTGCGCAAGTTGCCGGGCATCTACCGACCCGCAATCGCGGTCCTCTGGCCCTCTCCGAACCCGCAGGGGTTCAATATCATGCTTGATGGCGGCGCAGATATCCGCGCGGATGCCAAAGACCTGATGCAATATGCGTTGATGGGCGTGTCCTATGCGCGCAACGGCTTTGACCTGCCGCGCCCGCGCGTGGGCTTGCTGAATGTCGGCACCGAAGAACACAAAGGCCGCTCTGAGCTGCGCGAAGCCTACGATCTCATTTCTGCAAACGCCCGCAACGCCGATTTCGAATTTGTCGGATTCGTCGAAGGCCGCGATTTGCCTGGAACCCGATGCGATGTGGTCGTGACCGACGGCTTTACCGGCAATGTTGCCCTTAAGACCGGTGAAGGCGTGGCCAAGATGATCTCGGATCAGTTGAAAGAGGCCTTCCGCTACACGCCCCTTTCCCGCATTGCAGCTTTGCTGGCGCTGACATCGCTCCGACGGCTCAAGAAACGCATAGACCCGCGCCGCTCTAACGGAGGCGTGTTTTTGGGGTTGAACGGCACGGTGGTAAAGTCGCACGGATCCGCCGATGCAACGGGCGTCTCGGCAGCCGTCAAATTGGCATTTCAGCTCGGTCAGACAGGTTTTTCACAAAAACTGGCAGCACGGGTTGCATCTGCGGCCATGCTTGAACAGGATGCGAATTCGGACACCCACGGTGAAGATGTATGACAATACGCGCGGTTGTAGATGCTGTAGGCCACTACCTTCCAGAACGTGTGGTGCCAAACTCACATTTTGAGAGCTTTCTGGACACCTCAGACGAGTGGATTCGCACCCGCAGCGGCATAGAAAGCCGTCGTTTCGCGGCCGAAGATCAAACCACCTCTGACTTGGCCGTCCTCGCCGCCGAAGAGGCGCTGCAAAAGGCTGGCATGTCCGCAGAGGAACTTGACGGTGTTCTGGTGGCCACCTCCACGCCCGATCTCACATTTCCGTCCGTGGCCACCATGGTGCAATCCAGGATCGGCATGACGCGCGGCTTTGCCTTTGATGTCCAGGCAGTTTGTGCTGGGTTCATCTATGCCCTGGCCAATGCCACCGCGCTCATCCTCGCAGGTCAGGCCTAAAAGTTGTTGGTGATCGGCGCGGAAACCTTCAGCCGCATCATGGACTGGGACGACCGCGCCACCTGCGTGCTGTTCGGCGACGGGGCGGGCGCGCTGATCCTCTCGGCCGAAGACGGCACCGGCACCAATAGCGATCGCGGCATTCTGTCGACAGATCTCAACTCTGATGGGCGGCACAAAGACATGCTCTATGTCGATGGCGGCGTGTCATCGACCGGCACGTCCGGCAAACTGCGTATGCAGGGCAACTTGCTCTTTCGCCAGGCGGTCGAGAAACTTTCTTTCACCGCCGATACCTCGCTGAGCAAGGTCGGGCTTACCCACGAGGATGTGGACTGGATCGTGCCGCATCAGGCCAATATCCGCATCATCGCTGGAACCGCGAAAAAGCTCGGCATTCCGATGGATCGCGTGATCGTCACGGTACAGGATCACGGCAACACGTCGGCGGCCTCCATTCCCCTGGCGATGGCCGCCGGGGTGGAAGAGGGCAAGATCAAACGCGGTGATATCCTGGTGTCAGAAGCCATCGGCGGCGGTCTGGCCTGGGGCTCGGTCGTATTACGCTGGTAAAACGGCACGATTCGCGCCCGAACAGTCGCTTAAAGTGTTTCGGCCAAGTCATTGACATTGACTCGGAAAATCCTTTCGCAATAAAGTCTTGGCAAAAGCATAAAACGCAGGGAGAGGGATAATATGACCGAAAAAACGCTGACCCGCATGGATCTAAGTGAAGCCGTGTTTCGCGAAGTAGGCCTGTCACGCAACGATTCGGCGCAATTGGTAGAAAGCGTTCTGAACCATATGTCAGATGCCCTTGTGGACGGTGAGCAGGTCAAAATCTCTTCATTCGGCACGTTTTCGGTCAGATCAAAAACAGCCCGCGTTGGCCGCAACCCCAAAACCGGGGAAGAAGTGCCGATCAACCCGCGCCGCGTGCTGACCTTCCGGCCCTCCCATTTGATGAAAGACCGGGTCGCAGCGGGCAACAAACAGCACTAGACATCTCAGGATAAACGCTCATGGCAAAATCGGCAGACGCGTTCCGCACGATCAGCGAAGTGGCGGAGTGGTTGGACACTCCCGCCCATGTTTTGCGATTTTGGGAGAGCAAGTTCAGCCAAGTGAAGCCGGTGAAACGCGCGGGCGGCCGTAGGTACTACCGACCGCAGGACATGATGCTTCTCGGTGGCATCAAGAAACTGCTGCATGATGACGGCATGACCATCAAGAGCGTACAAAAGCTTCTTCGCCAGGAAGGCGTAAAGCATGTCGCGGCGTTCTCGGCAGATCCTTCAATCAGTGGCAGCTATTCACTTCTCTCAGACGATCTGTCGCCAGAGCCCGAAACCGAAACCAGCCGCGTGGTCAGCTTTAAATCTGCCTCAAGCGCGGTCGCGGCGCCGGGCACGGGGGGCGCGCCGGCCCCCGAAGAGACCCCCCAGCCCGGACCCAACAGTATGTGAGGGGACAAAGGACAGGCGGCGGCGCCGCAAGATCCCGAACCAGACGCCGCTTCTCAAGATGACGCGGCAGCCGCGACAGAAGAGACGCCGCCCGCACCGATGATCACCATCGATATCATGTCGATGCTGTCCAAAATGTCGCTGGAGGATGTCCGCGCGCGTGAGGCAGAGCTCAGACCGCTCATGGATAAAATTCGCGCCGAGCTGGATCGGACCGCCTGAGCCCTGCCGGGCCGTCCAAATGCAAAACAAAACGCAAATTGGCCTTGCCCGCCCAATCAATTCCAGTATGAAGACGCCATCGTCGGGCTATAGCGCAGTCTGGTAGCGCGTCCGTCTGGGGGACGGGAGGTCGCAGGTTCGAACCCTGCTAGCCCGACCAATCTATTCTCCCCGATTATCGACGCGCAACTGGCCATCCGCGCACGACCAAAGACACCCGACTGAAACGGTGTCGCATGTGGGGGAGCGAGAATGACAGGCGTTTTGGCCAGCCAACAGCTTCGGGTGATGATCGACAAAGGTCACCTCTCGGCCAGCGCCCCCTTCATGGATGGCCAGATCCAACCGGCGAGCCTCGATCTGCGCCTTGGCCACACCGCCTATCGCGTGCGCGCATCCTTTCTGGCCGGTGCCTCTCGCACCGTGGCCGACAGGCTCTCCGATTTCAAAATGCACCAGATCGATCTCTCTGAGGGCGCGGTGCTGGAGAAAGGCTGCGTTTACGTGGTGCCTCTCTTGGAGAGCCTGAACCTGCCTGCTGGCGTGACCGGTGCCGCCAGCGCTAAATCCTCTATTGGTCGGCTTGATCTTTTGACCCGGATCATCACCGATCAAGGCACGGAATTTGACCGTATTCCAGAGGGTTACACCGGGCCACTTTATGTTGAGATTTGCCCTCAGAGCTTTTCCGTCATCGCTAAGACCGGTCAAATGCTGAATCAGGTGATTTTTCGCGACGGCCTCACTGTGATTGATGACACCGAGCTCAAGGCGCTTCACGCCAAAACGCCGGTTGTCTCAGGTGACGCAGTAATTTCCGAGGGCTTGGGCTTTTCTGTCGATCTCAAACCCTCTGACGGCACGCTCGTCGGCTATCGCGCCAAACCCCATACCGGCGTGATCGATCTCAGCAAACTGGCCCATTACGCGCCCAAGGATTTCTGGGAAGAGGTCCACACCGATGAGGGCTGGATTATCCTTGATCCGGGGGCATTCTACATTCTGGTCAGCCGCGAAGCGATCATCATCCCGCCAACCCATGCCGCAGAAATGGTGCCTTATGTCGCCATGGCAGGTGAGTTTCGCGTGCACTATGCCGGGTTTTTTGATCCGGGCTTTGGCTGGGCCGCGGCGGGCGGCGCGGGATCACGCGGCGTGTTGGAAGTGCGCTGTCATGAGGCGCCGTTTGTGCTCGAACACGGTCAGATCGTGGGCCGCTTGGTCTATGAGAAAATGGATAGCCTGCCCGAACAGCTTTACGGCGCGGACATGGCCTCCAACTATCAAGGACAAGGCCTAAAATTGTCCAAGCATTTCAAAGTGTAATCACCCGAAGCTCAGAAACGACCGAACCGCCGCCCCAACCGAATGGCCCGGCGCGCACGCTGCTGCAAATCGCGCGTGTTCGGCCCGCCGGTATTTTGCCGTTGTTGCGGTGCATTTGGATCCTGCGCTGCTTTGCGATTTGCAAATGCATTCACGCCCGCATCGATGCCTGACCTCATGACCCGACGCACGATCATGTTGATCGCCATGCTTATCAATCTGTTCGCGTTCATACTGCCCTCCATGAACTTTGTTCCTGAATATAGCCACGAATCATGAAATTTTCAGGGCACGCAGAGGATCATTCCTCTTTAAAAAGCTCATCCTGTGCCTCATCGGCCTCATCCGCGGCATCTGGCAACTCGCCCGGCGGCGGTCGATTGTCCAAGAGACCGGCTGCGCGCAGTTCTTTCAACCCAGGCAGATCGCGCGCGCTTTCCAGGCCAAAATGATCCAGGAAATTTTGCGTGACCACAAAGGTGACGGGGCGGCCTGGCGTCATACGGCGGCGGCCGAACCGGATCCACTCCAACTCAAGCAATTGATCCACCGTGCCCCGGCTCACAGACACACCACGGATCTCTTCGATTTCTGCCCGTGTCACCGGCTGATGATAGGCCACGATGGCCAGTGTCTCAATCGCAGCACGGCTTAACTTTCGCGTCTCAACCGTTTCTTTTTGCAAGAGAAAACCAAGATCTGCGGCCGTTCTCATCGCCCATGCATCACCCACTTTGACAAGCCCAACCCCCCGGCCCTCATAGCGCTTCTTGAGATGACCCAAGGCCTCGGTGGCATCGCAGCCATGGGGCATGCGCGCCTGCAGCTCTGCAACGGTGATAGGCTCTGCCGTGGCAAACAAAATCGCCTCACACATCCGCTCTTGCTCAGCCATGGGCGGGGCCTCAAACAGGCTTTCGTTTTCCGGCCCATCTGCCATCAACTATCCTTCCGGCGCAATTCAACCGGGGCGAACGCCTCGGACTGACGGATCTCTACCTTGCCTTCTTTGACCAGTTCAAGGGAGGCCGCGAATGTTGAGGCCGTGGCCGATCGGCGGCGCGCCGGATCTGCCCTGAAATCGTCCGGCAAAAAGCTCACAAGATCCGTCCAAGCTCCTGAAAAACCTATCAAAGATCGCATCTGATCCAGCGCTTGCTCCATGGTCAAAAGCGCATCTCGGTCCATTGTATAGGGGCGGAATTCATCCTTGGTGCGGATCCGCGCATAACCCTGCATCAGATCCAGCAGCGTCGCCGTGTAATTTATGCGCCGCACACGAGTGACGTCTTCGGGGATCCCGCGCACAAAGAAATCACGGCCCAACTGATCGCGCGCCATCAGCTTTGCCGCCATCTGGCGCATGGCCTGAAGCCGCTCAAGTTGAAACGCCAGATGCGCGGCCAGCTCATCGCCAGAAGGACCCTCATCCGCCGGATCAGGCGGCAACAACAGGCGCGATTTCAAAAACGCGAGCCAGGCCGCCATCACCAGATAATCTGCGGCAAGTTCGATGCGTAACTCTCTGGCGCGCTCCACAAATTCCAGATACTGCCGCGCCAATTGCAGCACGGAGATCTGGCGCAAATCCACTTTTTGCGTCCGACCAAGGGTCAGCAACACGTCAAGCGGGCCCTCAAACCCGTCGATATCGACAATCAGCGCCTCAGTGGCCATGCGGTCGGCCACGCGCTCCATGCCGTTGCTGTCGAAGTTTTCGTCTTCCATGGGGTCTTTGATCAAAGCTGCGTTGTTCGCGCAACCAGCTTTGCGTCCAACGCCAGAATGTCAACCTCATCGGGAGTTTTGCGCGCCGCCAGCGCCCGCTCGGCCCGTGCTTGTGCCGCATCACTCATCTGACCGGATGCATCCGCGACACGGCGGCGATCCTCCAGCGCGGCATTGCACAAAAGCACCACGTCGCAGCCGGCCTCAAGCGAGCCGCGCGCGATCTCATCCAGCCCCAGATCAAGCGCTTTCATCGTGATGTCATCGGTCATAATCAACCCGTCAAACCCGATCTCATCCCGGATATGGCCCATCACAACGGGTGAGAGCGTGGCGGGTTTGTCATCCATGGCCGAGAACACGACATGGCCTGTCATCCCCATCGGCAGGTCATTTAGGGCCTTGAACGGCGCAAAATCGGTGCGGGTCAAATCCGCCACAGAGGCGTCGGTCTGCGGCAGAGCAAAGTGGCTGTCGACAGTCCCGCGCCCATGGCCGGGCATGTGCTTTACCACCGGCAAAACGCCCCCCGCCAAGAGGCCATCGGCCACAGAGCGCCCGATCTGCGCCACGCGGGCCGGATCATCGCCATAACAGCGATGGGGCAAAAACTCATGGGTGTCAGGGCAGATTACATCGACAAGAGGAGCACAGTTCGTGTCGACACCGGTCTCACGCAATTCATATGCCATGATGCGAGAGCGCAAATACATCACCTCTTCGGCATCCGCCCCCGCCCGTGCAATCTCTTCGCGCGCCGGAGCCCATTCCCGCCAATGAGGCGCGCGCATCCGCTGTACTCGCCCGCCTTCCTGGTCAATCAGGATCGGCGCATCACGCCCCACGGCTTCACGCATCTCGGATGTGAGCGCGCGCACTTGATCCGGGTTTTCGATATTGCGGGCAAAGAGGATGAAGCCAAACGGGTTGGCCTGAGCAAAAAACGCCTTCTCTTCCGCGCTCAAACGCGTCCCGGTCGCATCCAGAATGGTTGCGCAAAAGTTCACCCTACAATCAACGTGTGATCACAGGGATGCACTCGGCCCGTTCGGCCACCAGGGCAGAGCAGAACCGCCGTGCGTCTGACAGATCCTCAAATCCCGCCGCGCGCAAACGGTAGAATGTCCGCCCGCCACTTGTGGCCTTTTGGATGACGCGACCCTTGCCTTCCAGATAATCCCCGAAGTTCCGGGTCAGCTTCTCCCACTCCGCCTGGGCAATCTCAGCGCTGGCAAACGCGCCCAGCTGAGCAAGCCGCGTGCCAACGGGCAAGCTTTCGGGGTCAATTTCAGTCGTATCGATCGCGGGCGATTGCGCCAACGCCCCGAGACCGCCCAGACCCGCTGGACGCAATTGCGGGCGCAAAGACCGCCCCAACCCGCCTTCGACAGGTGCCGACGCCACGTCCTCTTCAATCGGTTGCGCCTCTTCCAAAGCTGCGACACCTTCCGGAGCATCCGCAGGGGCGGTTTCAGTATCATCCAAAGGCACCGTCTGAGTGGAATTGATCGGGTCAACCCCGCTGGCCAGAGCATTCGCCAGCGCCTCAACAGCGGCCAATTGCACCGCGTCCAATTCCTCTTTCGGCGCGTCCGCAGCCTCGGCGGTCGATGTCTGCTCAACGGGTGTCTCTTGCGGCTCTTCCACTGGGGGAGACGCCAGCGCCACATCATCTTCGCTCAGATCGAGCGGGGCTGGCGCCAGGATCAGACGATCGGCAGGTTGCGACGCCGTCCCAACAGCCGCAATTTCATTGACGGAAAGGCCCTGATGATCGGCGACCGTGCCGCCGGGGCTGTCTGGTTGCACGCGCATCGGCCCTTCTGCGGCCCGCACCACTGGCACGCCGCTGATATCGCGGGTGATCAATTGATACCCCCAAACGCTCACCCCGATGAGAAGCGCAAGCGACACACCCGCACCAATCACATGCGCGATGCCCCCTACCGACATTTTGTTGGAATCGTCGCCTAAATCGGAACCTGCTATACCCACTGCCATGACCTGCCTCGCCTATTTACCGCATCGGCGCTGCAGTCCCGCCGATGTCAACTCTGCCTCAGTTGCCCGGCTTGTTTTACGGCGCGTTTATCGCATCTCGTTCACCGGAGTTACGCCCAAGATACCAAGGCCCGCGGAAATAACAACGCCCACGGCACGGGCCTGCGCAATTTTTGCTTGCGTTGTGGCACTGTCGCCGTCTTGCAAAAACCGCAGCTCGGGGGTGTCGTTGCCCCGGTTCCAGAGCGCGTGCAGTTCACTGGCCAAATCGTAGAGGTAAAAGGCCACGCGATGGGGCTCATGGGCGCGGGCGGCAATCTCCACCAAACGGGGCCATTCGGCGAGCTTTTTGGCCAGCGCCAGTTCTGCGTCATGGGTGTTTATCGAAAGATCTGCCGCCCTTAGCGCTGCATCTGAGACATCAATCCCCGCCTCTTCGGCCTTGCGCAGTACCGACGAAACCCGCGCATGGGCATATTGCACGTAAAAGACCGGGTTTTCCTTGGATTGCTCCAGCACCTTGTCAAAATCAAAATCGAGCGGCGCATCGTTTTTCCGCGTGAGCATGACAAAGCGCGTCACATCCGGGCCCACCTGATCCACCACATCGCGCAGCGTTACGAATGTGCCCGCCCGCTTGGACATTTTAAAAGGTTCACCGTCTTTGAAGAGTTTCACCAGCTGCGTGAGCTTAATATCAAGCGGCACCTGACCATCGGCAAGCGCACTCACCGCCGCTTTCATCCGTTTGACATAGCCACCGTGATCGGCACCGAACACATCAATAAGCGCGTCGAACCCTCTGGAAACCTTGTCATAATGATACGCAATGTCTGGGGCAAAGTAGGTCCAGTTTCCGTCAGATTTCTTCACCGGCCGGTCCACATCATCGCCATGTTCCGTGGCCTTGAAAAGCGTTTGCTCCCGCGGCTCCCAATCCTCGGGCAGCTTGCCTTTGGGCGGCTCCAGAATGCCTTCATAAATCAGGCCCTTCTCTTCCAGCGCCGAACGCGCCTCTTCGATGCGCCCGGTCCCATAGAGCGACTTTTCTGAATAGAAGACATCCATTTCAACACCGAGAGCCGCCAAGTCGGACCGGATGAGATCCATCATAGCCTCTGTGGCGAACTCCCGCACCTCGGCGAGCCAGAACTGTTCTCCTTTGCCGACAAACGCGTCACCCACCTTGTCTTTCAAGGCTTGCCCAACCGGCACCAGGTAATCGCCGGGATACGTCCCATCCTCAAATGCCACGGCCTGACCATGGGCTTCGAGATACCGCAGATAGACCGCCCGCGCGAGGACATCGACCTGCGCGCCACCGTCATTGATGTAGTATTCGCGCGTCACATCAAACCCGGCGAAAGACAGCAGACTGGCCAGCGCATCGCCAAAGACAGCCCCGCGCGTGTGGCCCACATGCAGCGGCCCGGTGGGGTTGGCCGACACGTATTCAACGTTCATTTTTTGCCCCAACCCCATGTCAGAGCGCCCAAAATCGGATCCGGACGACAAGACAGCGTGGATCAGATCATGCCAGATATGATCGGCCAAACGCAGGTTCAAAAAGCCTGGTCCCGCGACCTCGGCACTGGTGATCCGCGCATCGTTGCTGAGCGCCACGGCCAGCTTTTCCGCGATATCGCGCGGTTTCATCTGCGCAGGCTTCGCCAGCACCATTGCGGCATTGGTGGCCATGTCCCCATGGGCGGCATCCCGCGGCGGCTCGACAGTGATGGCATCCGTTTTCAGCTCGGCAGGCAGATCTCCGGCAGATTGCAGATCGGCAATCGCAGATAGAACCAGACCTCTGATATCAGTGAACAGCTGCATGGGGTTCGCTTCCTCATAGGGTTGCGCCGGTTTATCACCGCCACGTTCGACGTCAACGCGCCCACGAATTCTTTGAAAGAATTCGGTCCAAAATCTTTCAAAGATTTTGCCCGCCCTGCCCCCAACTCGGGCTGCGCTTGCCAAAAAACGCGCCGATCCCCTCTTGCGCCTCCGCAGACCCCCAGGCTGCAATCAACGCGTCGACCGAGGCTGCAATCACAGTCTCATCGATCACCGGCCCCAAGTGACGCAAAAGCGCCTTGGATCGCGCCACGGCACCGGGCGCGCAATCGAAATACGGCGTCACTTCCGCCTCGACCGCCTGATCCAACTCAGAGCCCGACACCGCGAACGTCACCAATCCTAAACGCACCGCTTCCCGCGCATCAAAGCGGCGCGCCGACATGAACACTTGCCTGGCTTTGGCCTCCCCCATGCGGGCACATACATAAGGGCCGATGGTCGCCGGAATGAGACCCAACCGCGTCTCCGTAAAGGCCATCTGCACCTCCTGGGTGGCCACGACCACGTCGCACACGCTGAGCAGGCCCAGCCCGCCGCCAAAGGCATTGCCGTGCACCCGCCCGATCAGCGGTTTGGGCAGCGTGTTGAATGTCTGCAGCATGCGCGCCAGTTTTGTGGCCTCGCGTGCCCGCGCGCCCGGGGTGGCCTCAAACTGCGCGCGCATCCATGTCAGATCCGCACCGGCGCAAAAGCTCTTGCCCTTGGCCGCCAGCACCACAGCGCGCACGCTCTCGTCCTCGCTCAGCTCACGCGCCGCCCGGGTCAGCTCTTCGATCATCTGCCCGGACATCGCGTTGTGCTTTTCGGGGCGATTGAGCCACAGCGTCACGATCCCCCGCGCGTCGCGTTCCAAGATCAATGTCTCATACATCGCCCAGCTCCTTTTTGTGATCCTGCAACCAATCCTGATAGGCCCAAACCATGCGATCCACAAACCACACCTTCGGCAGCACGGTCATTGCCATGCCAAAAAGCGTCCAGGCCAGATCGTAGCGCCAGAGCCCGTAAGCCAAAGCGATCACGCCCGGCACGGAAAGCGCAGTCAGACCAAGCGCCCATGTTTTGTGATGCGGCCGGATCTCACCGCGCTTATGGATCCAGACACGTTCCCCCAAAACCCCCCGAGAGGCCCAGCTTTCAAGATCTATCTGCGGCGCAAAAACACGTGGATTGAGCCAGTTCCACGCCAAAGCTAATGCGCAAAGTCCAAGCGCCCACCACCCAATCCACGCCCGTGACCAGATCGCCATAACCAAGAGCGGCAAGACCGTGAAACGCGTGTAAACCGACCACGGGTTCGCATGTCGCGCCCAAACGGCATCGCTCATGCCCATGAACCGTTCCGCGCCGTGATAGGGATCAGCCATGGTCTCCTCGCATCCCCATGGCCAAGTGCGACGCCTCTTTGAGCACCCCCTCGTTGAGCCCGGTGTGATACCCCAAGTCCTGCAAACGGGCGTGCACTGCCTCTGTCGCCACATGCCCCGCAGCGCCCGGAGCATAGGGACATCCGCCCAAGCCCGCCACCGCAGCATCAAAGACCCGCAGCCCGTGTTCCAAAGACACCTCAATATTGGCCAAGGCGCGGCCCGCTGTGTCGTGATAGTGCCCGGCGAGCTGTTCCACCGGCACAACCTGCGTGACCGCGCGCAGCATGGCGTCGATGCGCTCTGGCACGGCCTGCCCGATGGTGTCGCCCAGCGAAATCTCATAGCACCCCATGTCAAAGAGCGCCTCACTGACACGAGCAACCGCAGAGGGCGCCACCGGCCCGTCATAGGGGCACTCGCTCACGCAGGACACGTAGCCACGCACCGGCACCCCCGCCGCTTTGCCAGCCGCCAACATAGGCGCAAAGCGCTGCAGGCTTTCGGCTATCTTGGCGTTGATATTGGCCTTGGAGAACCCCTCAGACGCCGAGCCAAAGACAGCCACTTCGTTGGCGCCCGCGGCCAACGCGGCCTCAAACCCGCGCATATTCGGGGTCAGCGCGGCGTAGCTCACCCCCTCTACCCGGGTGATATTGGCCAACACCTCCGTCCCGTCCGCCATCTGCGGCACCCATTTCGGGCTCACAAAACTGGCCACTTCGAGGCGCTGAAATCCCGCGCGGCTCAGACAGTCAATGAGCGCGACCTTATCCCGCGTCGCGATAAATTCCGCTTCGTTCTGTAACCCGTCCCGCGGCCCGACTTCGAATATCTCGACATGCTCCGCCATCAGATGCGCAGCGCTTTAAGATCTGGCGCTGTGGCGATCGCCGCAGGATGCCCAGACATCGCCTCACACCATGCTGCAAGAGCCGATCGTCGCCCGACCATCTCTGCAATTTCAGGCACCATGAGCGCATAATCCATCATCGGCCAGAGGTGACAATCCGCAAGCGTCGCTTGCCCCGGCACCAAAACAAACCCCTCAGCGGCGAGATCCTCCAGCGCGTCCTACGCGCGCGGAGCAGCATCCAGACCGGCCTGCAGATCATCTTGATCAACCGGGTCACCCAGGAGCGGGTTGAACACGTGCTGCACCGCGGCCTGACGCACAAAGGGCCAATAAAGATAGCTGTCGGCAAGGCTCATCACCTGCCGCATGCGGGCTGCAGACTGTGGATCCTCAGGCCACAAACGCGGATCCGGGCAGAGCGCCTCGACATAATCCAGAATGGCCTGGGTCTCATAGAGTTCAAACTCATCGACGAGCAGGATCGGGACCCGCACGAACGGATGCAAGGCCCACACAGTCTCTGTTTGATCAGGATCGAAAGGGTCAATCTCTTCAATGTGATGCAGGACTGACTTTATGCTCAAAACCATGCGTGCCGTGCGGGTGTAAACGCTGAAGACATCGCCATAGAGGACCCATTCCGTCATGTCGGATCCTCCAAAAGAATCATCGGCGCTCCTGCGGCAACCTGCGCGCCCTCCTCCACCAGGATCGCGGCCACGATGCCGTCAGTGCCGGCCAACAAGGCATGTTCCATCTTCATGGCCTCCAAAACGGCAAGCCGCTCTCCCTTTTGAACCTGTTGCCCGACCGACGCCGCCATGAGTTTGACCAATCCCGGCATTGGTGCCGTGATTGCATTGCCCGTGTCATCCGCCGTTGTGGCCCTTGCCAGGGGATCGACCCGCTCAAAGGTGATCCCGTAATCCCTGAAAACCGTGACATGCGTCGCCGTCCCGGCCGTTGCAGGCGCCCGGCGGTCATTGACCATCCAGTGCCCGCCAACCCGACGCGCAGAGACAAGGCCCTCGTCCAACGCAACATCATGGGCGTCAGCAGACAGGCTCGCCACTTTGGCCGTTATCTCTGTGTCATCATACCGCAAACCCACCGTGCGCCAAAGCGGCGCCCAAAGGGCAAACCCGGTGTCAGGCTCAGATCTCTCCAAAAGACCATCAGCGGCCAATACCGCAAGCGCCACATCCTCAGGTGTCACCTTGGGCACGTGCACCAGACTGTCCAGATCCCGCCCGATCAGACCAGTATCCACGTCGCCTGAGGCAAAACCCGCATGCTCCGTCAGCGCGCCAAGAAACGCCAAGTTGGTGACCGTTCCCGCCACCTGACACGCCTTGAGCCCGCTTGACAGCTCGCGCAACGCGGTTTCGCGGGTCGGGCCGTGAGACACCAATTTGGCGATCATGGGATCATAGAATGGGGAAATCTCATCACCTGAAGAAACGCCCGTATCCGCACGTATATGCTTTGGAAATACCACATGAGAAAGGCGGCCTGTCGCGGGCAGAAAGCCCTTCGGCACGTCTTCTGCATAAAGTCGCGCCTCGAAGGCGTGCCCGGTGATTGACAGCTCTTCTTGCGTCATGGGCAGGCCCTCACCGCTGGCCACCCGCAGCTGCCATTCCACCAGATCAACGCCGGTGATCGCTTCGGTCACGGGATGTTCCACTTGCAGCCGGGTGTTCATCTCCATGAAAAAGAAACTGTCCTCGCGCAGTCCTTCAGCGCTATCGACGATGAACTCCACCGTGCCTGCACCGGCATAGCCAATCGCCTCAGCAGCCCTTACGGCGGCCGCCCCCATAGTGGCGCGCATGGCCTCCGTGAGCCCCGGCGCGGGCGCTTCCTCAATGACCTTCTGATGGCGTCGCTGCAGCGAGCAATCGCGTTCAAAAAGATGCACAGCTGACATGCCATCGCCAAAAATCTGCACTTCAATGTGGCGCGGTTTGCCCACGAATTTCTCGATGAGCACAGCATCATTGCCAAACGCTGTCCGCGCCTCACCTCGGGCCGCAGCCAGCGCTGTTGCAAACGCATCTGGCGCCTCGACAAGGCGCATGCCTTTCCCGCCGCCACCCGCCACCGCTTTGACCAGAACCGGATAACCGATTTTATCCGCTTCTTCAGCAAGATGTGCGTCGTCTTGAATGTCACCATGATAGCCCGGTACGACCGGCACGCCGGCCTCTTGCATGAGCGCTTTGGCCGCGTCTTTCAACCCCATCGCTCGGATCGCGTCCGCGGACGGCCCGATAAAGGTCAGCCCTGCGGCTTCAACTGCCTCAACGAAGTCTGGATTCTCGCTCAGAAAGCCATAGCCGGGGTGGATCGCTTGCGCCCCAGTGGCCTTGGCCGCCTCGATAATGCGATCGGCGTGCAGGTAACTCTCTGCAGGGGCCGCGCTACCAATATGCACGGCCTCATCAGCCATCAAGACGTGACGCGCAGCCCGATCGGCATCAGAGTACACCGCGACGCAACTGACGCCCATGCGTTGTGCGGTCTGGATAACACGACAGGCAATTTCACCGCGATTGGCGATCAGGATACGATCAAACATGGCGATACGCTTTGGCACGTGCGTCCACTGACGCAATAGCGACGCAATACCAACGCCTTACAGACAGACAAAACTCACATCCGAAACAGGCCAAACCGCGTCTCCTCGATCGGCGCGTTGAGCGCTGCCTTCAATGACAAGGCCAGAACCGCACGAGATTTGCGCGGGTCGATCACGCCGTCATCCCACAGTCGAGCCGAGGCATAGAGCGGATGGCTTTGGCGCTCAAACATCTCAATGGTCGGGCGCTTCAACTCGGCCTCTTCCTCGCCTGACCAGATCTCTCCCTTGCGCTCCATCGCCTGGCGACGGACCGTCGCCAGCACACCCGCGGCCTGCTCTCCTCCCATGACGGAAATCCGCGAGTTGGGCCAAGACCACATGAAGTTGGGGCTGTAAGCTCTTCCAGCCATGCCATAATTTCCCGCCCCGAAAGATCCGCCGACGACCATCGTGATTTTTGGCACAGCGCTTGTGGCCACCGCCGTGACCATTTTTGCCCCATGACGCGCGCTGCCCTCATTCTCATATTGCTGACCGACCATAAAGCCAGTGATATTCTGCATAAAAACCAGAGGGATATGGCGTTGCGAACAAAGCTCAATGAAATGCGCCCCCTTTTGAGCGGAGTCCGAAAACAGCACGCCATTATTGGCGATGATGCCCACCGGACAGCCCTCAATATGGGCAAACCCACAAACCAACGTCTCGCCAAACCGCGCCTTGAATTCATCAAAGCGCGAGCCGTCTACAACACGCGCCAGGACTTCGCGAATGTCATAGGGCGTGCGCAGCCCTGCGGGAACCACGCCGAGAATGTCTTCGGGATCGTAGGCTGGCGGCTCAGGGCTCGCCCATGCCACGGTGTCGGGCTTTTTTAGATTGAGGTTCGCGACGGCCTCACGCGTCAGCGCCAAGGCATGCGCATCATCCTCCGCCAGATAGTCCGCCACCCCCGACAAGCGGGTATGCACATCGCCCCCGCCAAGATCTTCAGCTGACACTTCCTCGCCGGTCGCGGCCTTCACCAAGGGAGGGCCGGCCAGGAAAATCGTGCCCTGATCGCGCACAATGATGGTCACATCCGACATTGCAGGCACATACGCCCCACCGGCCGTGCACGATCCCATCACCACCGCGATCTGGGCGATGCCGCGGGCACTCATTTGCGCCTGATTGTAAAAGATCCGACCGAAGTGATCGCGGTCTGGGAACACCTCATCCTGGTTCGGAAGGTTCGCGCCGCCGCTGTCGACCAGGTAAATACACGGCAAGTGACACTGCTGCGCAATCTCCTGTGCGCGCAGATGTTTTTTGACCGTCATTGGGTAATACGTGCCGCCTTTGACGGTCGCATCGTTGCACAAGATCATACAATCCGCGCCGGCCACGCGCCCCACCCCCGCGACGACACCCGCCGCTGGCGCCGCATCGTCGTAAAGCCCATGCGCCGCCGTGGCGCCGACCTCAAGAAACGGGCTTCCAGGGTCCAGCAATGCACCAATCCGGTCGCGCGGGAGCATCTTGCCACGGGACACATGCCGCGCACGCGCGGCCTCTCCTCCGCCAGATGCGGCCGCGTCTACGGCCTCCTCGACCACCCGCAAAGCCTCCAAATGCGCGCGGCGGTTGGCTTGAAAATCTTCTGAGCTGGACAGGTTCGTCGATGTCAGCTTCATGAGGAGACCCTTTGCAGATTTGCCACAAAACACCGCATTTGCTTTGACATGGGTTTCCAGACCAACGATTCTCCGTCAAACGCGGTTCGCAAATCCCTTGCATGAGAAAGACGATGTTCTTTTACAACGCACCAAGCTGACACGACCCAGTCACGCCAGCCTCCAAATCCACGGAGGATCTGGTGCGTTTTCCCACATCTGAACATCGAAGAGGCGGACTTGCAGGCAGGTCCGAACATCTCATGCAATACATACGGTTTCAAACCATGCAGTACGACGCGTGGTCCCGACAATGCGGCGGCATCTTCGGGCCCGCCGACGATCTTTGGTGCGCGCGGGGACCTGTCGTCTCGCCCACGCTCAAAGAGCTGCGTAAACATCTGGATTGGTTCAACGAACATCTGGATGCGCCCAGCCACCTCACCTACCGCCTTGGTGCGCGCGGCGAGCGCAATGGCGTGTGTTGGTTCCAACATCATGCAGCCACCCATATCCAGCGGGCGTATGCGTTGTCCCAAATACTGGTGCATCTGCGCGTCCCTGTCAGGCTTTTGCGCACACGGAACCCCGGCGCCAAAATTTGGCAGGACAAACATCAGGTTGTCGCCTTGGGCGATGCCAGGCTGGAGGTTTTTGCAAAAGACATTCATTGATGGGCCTCTTTTGCAGCGCGCGCCTTGAGCTCCTTGCGGATGATCTTGCCTGTGACCGTCATAGGTAAGGTCATCTCAAACGATATTTCTCTTGGATAAGAGTGGCTTGCGAGACGGTCCTTCACGAAATACTTCAACTCCTCGGCCTGAAGGTCTGAGGCGTCAAAGCCGTGTTTCAAGACGACATAGGCTTTCACGATTTCTGTGCGCAGGTCACATGGTTTGCCAACCACGCCCACCGTCGCGACGCTGGGGTGCTTGAGCAGGCAATCTTCAATCTCGGCCGGGCCAATTCGGTAGCCTGAGGATGTAATCACATCATCTTCCCGGCCGACAAACCGCAAATACCCGTCCTGCCAGACACCCCGATCGCCCGTGAGCATCCACTCCCCGCGATACTTGTCTTCTGTCGCTTGGGGGCGATTCCAATAGCCCAGCATCATAGAGGCAGATCCCCGTTTGACCGCAATATCGCCCTCGCCCACAGACGGTTGACCATCCTCATCCAACACGGCCAGGTCATGGCCCGGAACCGCACGCCCAATGCAGCCGCCCACTGGCGCAACGAGCGAGGCCGCCCTTGAAGCGACCATGTTGCACTCGGTCTG
>ERZ1740059.572-NODE-572-length-19253-cov-5.796958_pt1 | contig 19253 bp, 17 predicted proteins | sample MGYA00581744_ERZ1740059 | MGnify/ENA primary metagenome ERZ1740059 (study PRJEB43018, sample SAMN04849738) | marine metagenome | isolation source: floating plastic debris | place: Pacific Ocean | collected 2008-08-28 | study: EMG produced TPA metagenomics assembly... | reverse complement strand
GACATCAAGAACATCGACACGATCCGGTCCGAGGTCGGCATGTGCTTTCAGCACTTCAACCTCTTCCCGCATCTGACGATCCTTGAGAACTGCACCCTCGCCCCGATCTGGGTGCGCAAGACACCCAAGAAAGAGGCCGAAGAAACGGCGATGCACTTCCTGGAAAAGGTGAAAATCCCCGATCAGGCCGGCAAGTATCCCGGTCAGCTCTCAGGTGGTCAGCAACAGCGTGTGGCGATCGCGCGCTCGCTTTGCATGCGCCCGCGCATCATGCTCTTTGACGAACCAACCTCGGCTCTGGATCCCGAAATGATCAAGGAAGTGCTCGACACCATGGTGGAGCTTGCCGAAGAAGGCATGACCATGCTCTGCGTGACCCACGAGATGGGCTTTGCCCGTCAGGTCGCCAACCGCGTGATCTTCATGGACCAGGGCCAGATCGTGGAACAGAACGAACCAGAAGAGTTCTTCAATAACCCGCAAAGCGAACGGACTAAGCTTTTCCTGAGCCAGATCCTGGGTCATTAATCTCGCCTTTCACGCCTGAAAGCTTCGCGGAGCAGCATCCAAAGCTGTTCCGCGTTGCCGCGTTAGATGCCCATGTCGGGATCAGTAAACACGGCCTCCTGACCGCACACGACATCGCCGAGCGCGCTGGGCTGGCGCTGCCCGATGTGCCCCGCCGCCACTCCATACCAGTGACACTGCCTGACGGCACCGCGGTCGTGATCACCGAAAACCGCCTGTCATGTGCCAAGCTCCGCGACGCTCTCGACGATGATCTGACCCCGTCGGACTGGCTCAAAATGCTCAATGATCGGGTGTTCTTCTGGCCTTCCCCCCACTTCGGGGAACAGCATTTGAACTCCCGCCTCAAACTGGGTTTTGCCTGCGAATGGCAGGTCTATGACACGCTCCGCCTGCTCAGGCCGGTTTGGGCCCGCGCCGAAATCGCGCCGATCAACACAGGCTCAACCCTGCGCAAACCCGCCCGTCGCGGCCTTGCGACCTTTGCGCCCCTCGACGGTTTGAATTACCCCGCGTGGCGCAAATCCCGCGGCAATGCCAGCCCAGACATGATCAAAGAGGTCACCGTGCGGGGGTCTCTCGCTCACGCAGGCACCGCCCTTCTTTCTACTGAACCGGCTGCACCCACAGGGTGCCGCATTCTTTGAAAGAATGCGGACCGAAATCTTTCAAAGATTTCGCGCCCCTTACGAATGCACGCCCTTCATACCTTCTGCATGGTACCGATCGCCTGCCGCGGCCCCCGCCGGCATGATCTCATCCAACCGTGCGAGATCGCGGCTCGACAGCGCCACATCCAACGCCCCTACATTCTGCTCCAGATAGGCCACCCGCTTCGTCCCCGGGATCGGCACAATATCCTGACCCTGCGCCAGCACCCAGGCCAGCGCCAGCTGCGCCGCGGTACAGCCCTTCTCCGCGGCCATCTCCTTGACGCGCGCAACCAACGCGAGGTTCTGCGGCAGGTTCTCATCGGAAAACCTTGGGTTGGCCCGGCGAAAATCCTTCTCATCCATGCCGTCCAGTGTCGTCACCGCACCTGTCAGGAACCCGCGCCCGAGCGGCGCATAGGGCACAAACCCTACGCCCAACGTCCGACACATTTCCAGAACGCGCTCTTCCGGCCCTCGCGACCAAAGCGAATATTCCGATTGCAGCGCGCTCACCTGATGAACAGCATTGGCGCGCGTCAGCATCTCGGGTGACACTTCACAGAGCCCGATATGCGCGATCTTGCCCTCGGCCACCAACCCGGCCAGCGCCTCCATCGGTTCTTCAATCGGCCGCCCGTCTTCCACGCGATGCAGGTAGTAGAGATCAATCTGCTCCACCCCCAACCGCCTCAGCGACGCGTCACAGGCCTCTCTCACATAGCTGGGGTCATTGTTGATGGTCCGCGCATACTCACCGGGCTTGCGCACGCTGCCAAACTTCGTGGCCACGGCAAAGTCTTTGCCGCGCTCGGCGATGAACCGACCGATCAGCTCTTCATTGTGGCCGATGCCATAGGTGTCAGCCGTGTCAAAAAAATCGATGCCCAGATCGCGCGCGCGGGCCAGCACCTCGAGCGACGTGGCATCCTCTGCCGCGCCGTAAAACTCGCTCATCCCCATGCAGCCCAATCCAAGCGCAGACACATGCAATCCACCGAGCGATCGTTTTGGATGATCCGTCATTTTTCATGGTCTCCTGAATGTTGTACAAGTTGGGTTTTGCCCGTTCGAAACTTACCCCAACTTGGGGTAAGACGGGCTTATCCGGTCAATTCGCGCGGGATGACGAAATCCACCGCCCTGCCACTTCCGGTGCCAATCTCATGCCAATCCGTGACGTCAAATTCGGCAACCAGCGTGGCACATGTAGGATAGTCGAAAAACCGCGGATGCGGCGGGGGCACTTGCACAATGTTCTGGGCAAACCACGCGATGCCCGGATAGTGGCCCAGCATCAAAACGGTCTCGCCTTTTGCCCCGCGTAGCGCGTCCATCATAACCTGCGGATCGGCCAGATAAAGCGCCTTCTTGAACTGTGCATCACAGACAAAGCCCAGCCGTGAAAATGTCTCTCTCGTGCGCAGCGCAGAAGAGCTAAGCAATTGATCAGGAACGTATTTTCGGGCACGAAGCCAGTCGCCTAAAACCCGCGCTGACACGCGGCCCCGCCCATTGAGCGGCCTGTCATGGTCCTCCACCAAAGGATCATCCCAGCTTGATTTGGCATGACGCATCAATACCAGACGCTTCATTGAAAGGCCTTCATGTGAAAGGACGATTGCGCCTCATCGCGCCCATATTCCCGGCTCACAGGGCAGGCGCGGCGCACTGCGCAGCCGCGGCTCAAACAATCATTTCCCTGCCGCGTCAGATCCGATTTGCAGCCGGGGACATCATACATATCCCCCATCAGCGCGCCCACCGGACAGGCCGTCAAACAGGGCTGGTCAGAGCAATGATCACATGGCGATGGCCCCGCCTTAGGTGTTGATATCTCATAAGAAAATCCAACTGCGCCCCGGTAGGACACCAACAATCCAGCCTCGTCATGAACCAGCAGTCCAACGGGTGATTGATGCGCCCGCCCACTCAGCTGGGCCCATTTGAAGAAGGGTTGATAGGGTGGTGGACCAAAGGGAAAAAACGCCTCGCCGCCCAGATCATGGGCCAAAGCGCCCACCACGCGCGACGACCACCGATCCAACGGATCGCCGTGACCATCGAGATACTCGGGCGAGGCTGTGAATGTCGGCCAAAAGCCTGGCTCAAGCGGCCCGAGCAGGAACAGGGATTTCATGCCTGTCGGCAATTCTTCATTGACCGCACCCATAACGCATAGCTGCGCGCGGCTTGCACGTAACTCTATGTCTTTGAAGGATAAACGCACCGTCTGCATCGGTCCGTCCTTGTACCGTTACGAGATTGACCTTACGCGATTCCATCTGCCGCGCAAGCGCTGCTCTTTGTCGATTTGCTTAATCGGCCCGTATCATTGAGCCCGCACCGTGATCGGTAAAAAGCTCAAGCAGCACAGCATTGGGCGCCCGGCCATCGATGATCACAACAGCGCGGACACCGGCCTCAATGGCATCAAGGGCGGTTTGCGTCTTGGGGATCATGCCGCCCGCGATCACGCCGCTTTCGGTTAAGTCCTTAATTTGTTGAGCAGAAAGTTGGGTCAGGACTTGGCCTTCAGTGTCTTTTACGCCCTTCACATCCGTCAGCAGCAAAAGCCGGTCCGCCTTAAGCGCGGCAGCCACGGCCCCGGCGGCATCATCGCCATTGATGTTGAACGTCTCGCCATTCCGCCCACCCCCCAGAGGCGCAATGACCGGAATGGCATGATCGCGAAAGAGCGTGTGCAGGATCGACGGGTTGACCTTTGATGGCACGCCGACCAACCCCAGCGCAGGATCGGCCGGATCACAGGTGATCATGCCCGCATCCTTGCCGGAGAGCCCCACGCCCTTGCCGCCCTGACCGTTGATTGCCTGCACGATGCGCTTGTTCACGCGCCCCGATAGGACCATCTCAACCACATCCATCGTGGCGGCATCCGTCACGCGCTTGCCATTGACGAAATCAGATTTGATATCAAGGCGTTGCAGCATCTCATTGATCATCGGTCCGCCGCCGTGAACGATGACCGGGTTCACGCCGACCTGCCGCAAAAGCACGATGTCCCGGGCAAAACTGTGCATGGCTTCATCGCTGCCCATGGCATGGCCGCCGAGTTTCACCACGACGATTGCGCCGTCATAGCGCTGCATGTTTGGCAGTGCTTCGCTCAGCGTTCTGGCTGTGGACGCCCAATCTTCGTGCATGGCTCGTGTCTTCATGTTGCTGCCTTGTGTTGAGGCGGGCTTATGATGCGATATCGGGCGTGCCGCAAGGGTCAGGACAAGAGATATGCCAACTGCGGGGATATTTTGGGCCAGAAGAAGCGGGGGCGTCAGGCCAAACCGGCAATCGTTGCGCGCAGTATGTGCAGGCCATTGCCCTTTTCGCTTGATGTCAGGATCAGCTCTGGAAAGGCCGCCGGGTGGGTGGCCAGCCGCTCTCGCACCTGTTTGAGAACGCGCGTCTCATCCTTGGCTTTGATCTTGTCAGCCTTGGTGAGGACGCATTGAAATGTCACGGCTGCGCTGTCGAGCAGGGCCATAATCTCTTCATCCACCGGCTTGATCCCGTGCCGCGCATCAATCAGCACGAAGGCGCGGCGCAGTGTGACGCGGCCAGAGAGATACTGTTTCAAAAGCGCCTGCCAAGCCTGCACCTTGGCGAGCGGGGCGTTGGCATATCCATAGCCCGGCAGATCGACCAGATAGTGACTGTCTGCGAGCGCGAAATAGTTGATCTCTTGCGTGCGCCCCGGCGTGTTGGAGGCGCGAGCCAGGGCTTTGCGCCCGGTCAACGCGTTGATCAAAGATGATTTTCCGACGTTCGAACGACCCGCAAAGCACACTTCTGGCCGATCCGCATCGGGCAGGCCGGACATGGCCACCACGCCTTTGACGAAATCCACGGATCCCACAAAGAGCTTGCGCCCGGTTTCCAGAATTGCGGGATCGGGTTCTTCTGTCAGCGGAAAGGGCAGCGCCATCAGAGCGGCTCAACACTGTCACCGAGGGTCAGCGTACCCGCTTTTGTGACGACTGCGGAAATCCCGAAATTCATGTGCCCAAACGCACGCATGAGCGTTCCCACCATGTCGGTGTCTTGCGCGCCTGTCATCGGGTTCGCGGCGGGAACTTTGCAGCGTTCGATGGGCTCTTCTATGCGCAGTTCGGCCTCGCCGGCGCGGATGGTTTTGCCGACCCAATCAAACTCTTCCCACGCATTGAGCCCGTCCATATGGATATTGCAGCGCCAGCGAAGCTCGGAGAGGTCCTGCGTGGTTTCCTGTGCCACGGCAGCGTGGGAGGCGAGGTTGATCAGGCTGATCGACGGGTAATTGGTGTCGGTCATCCCCTGGGTCACACTGCGCACCAGCCGCACCGATTGCGGGCGGGAGACCGGCATGATCTGACGGACCCAGGCGAGAAACGCGTCTTGCTCTTTGTTAGGGTCGAGTGTCAGGTCGTCCAGCTCGGGGTGCTGCAGTGTTAAAGCGCCGCTCTTTTCCTCGACGCGCGTGGTTATGGCCTGGATCGCGGGCACCTCTGAAGCGCGGGTAAACTTGCGGCAATGGGCCCATTCAGTTCCATCCGCATCAGAGAGCTCATGGGCGGCGGCCCACGCCCTGTCCCACGGCATGGTTTGGCCTTCTGACAGCGTAATCCTGTCCAGTGCCTCGCGCCCATGCGCCTTGATCGGGTGGCGCCAGATGGCACGGATCGCCGGCATTACTTGTCACCAGCCGGGGGTTCGGTTTTGGCCTTCTTTTTGAAACTTTCCCGGATGTTTCCAAACACGTCGGGCTTATATCCCTGGCTGCGCATGATGATGTATTGCTGCACAAAGGTGATCACGTTGTTGGCGATCCAGTAGATCACGAGGCCGCTGGCAAAGCTGCCCAGCATGAACATAAAGACCCAGGGCATCCAGGCGAAAATCATCTGCTGGGTGGGATCTGTGGGCGCCGGGTTGAGCTTTTGCTGCAGCCACATGGAGATGCCCAAGAACAGCGGTAGAATGCCGATAAAGATCAACGCGAGGATTGATCCGGGCTCCGGCCCCGCCCAGGGGAAGATGCCCCAAAAATTATAGATCGAGGACGGATCGGGTGCGGAGAGGTCCTTGATCCAGCCAATCCAAGGTGCGTGGCGCAGCTCGATCGTCACGAAAATCACCTTGTAGAGCGAAAAGAAGATCGGGATCTGCAAGAGGATCGGCAAACAGCCTGCTGCAGGATTTACCTTTTCCTTCTTGTAGAGGTTCATCATCTCCTTCTGGAGCTTCTGGCGGTCATCACCGACCAGCTCCTTGAGTTTCTCCATTTGCGGTTGAAGCTCTTTCATCTTGGCCATGGAGACGTAGGATTTATAGGCCAGCGGCAGCAGCACGATTTTGATAAGCAGCGTCAGGCCGATGATGGCCCAGCCCATGTTGCCGATGAGCACATTGAGGTAGTGCAGAACCGCAAAGATTGGCGTGGTCAGGAAGAAAAACCAACCCCAGTCAATGGTGTCGAGAAACTCGGGGATCGGGTTTGCGTCGTCATTTTGATAGTTGCGGATGGTCGCCCATTCCTTGGGTCCGGCGAATAGCCGGATTGAGGCTGACACGGTTTCGCCCGGTGCGATGGCTTGCGTGGGTTGTTGCGCGGTCGTCTGGTAGATGCCGCGGCTTGGGTCCTGGAACGTGCTAATCTTAAGACCGGCACCTTGCCCGGGGATCAAGGTGGTCATCCAAAAGTGATCGGTGAACCCGGTCCAACCGGCCTCTTGCACTGTGAATGTCTCATGCTGACCGACGGTTTCGAGCTTGCCGTATTTCACGTATTCCCTAACGCCGTCGATCTTCTGAATGGCGCCTTCATGGAGAATGAAGAAGTTCTTCAGGTCATCTGGCAGGCTGTGCCGGGCCAGGATGCCATAGGACGCCAGGGTGTGACTGGAAGATCCTGTGTTTTCAACCGATTGCGCGATGGAGAACATCAGTTTATCGTCAATGCTCATTTCGCGGGTGAAGATCAGGCCCGCGCCGTTATCCCATGTCAGGGTGATCGGCGCGCCGGGGGCCAGTGCGGTGCCGCTGGCCACTTCCCAGCGTGTGTTTGCGCCTGGCACCTGATCGGGCGTGAGGCCGCTGCCCGGGGCCCAGCCGAACAAAGCATAATAGGGGTCTGTGGTGCCTACCGGCGACAGCAGCGTCACGATGGGTGACCCCTCGTCCAGCGTCTCGCGGTAGCCTTTGAGGCGCAATTCGTCGATGCGACCGCCGTTGAGAGAGATTGTCCCCTCCAACGTTGGTGTGTCGATGGATATCCGGGGCGCATCGTCTTCTTCGGGCTCAGGGGCCGTGCTGGTTGTATCCGTGCTGGCAGCAGGATCTGAATTGGATGGTGCAAGCGCTATGTCGCCCTGTTCATCCGTGACCGAGCTGGTTTCAAGCGATTGTGGCTGCGGATTTGTGGCTTCTGGCGGCGGAAACACCAAGAACCAGACCAGGATCACCAGGAAGCTAAGTGCGGTGGCCAGAATTAAGTTTCTATTCTGATCGTCCATCGAGGAGCCATTTCTTCTGTGCAGGGCGTGGGCTGGTTCAACAGATCACGGGTCCAAAGGTCAAGCGGAATCGGGTTCAATTGAGGGCGTCGCGATGCCGCTGATCTTGTGGAATGGGTGGTTTCTGTGCACCTCTGGGCCTGGGTTACAATCCCGGCAACATAAGCTGCTTTTGAGGCGGTTTGAACCCGTCCTGCCGGGCCTCAGCCCGTTTTGCTACCGCTTCGTCGAGGGGCGTCGGAGTTTTCCTCTCGCATGTCTCGCCTTTGGGCCAACCATTGCAGGGTGTCATCCAACGGCATGGGCCTGGCGATTCCGAATCCTTGGAGGTGTCCGCAACCCAGACGGGTCAAACAGGTTTCTTCCTCCGACGTTTCGACGCCTTCCGCCAACGTATCGAGGCCTAACTGACCAGCCATCGTTAGGATCGCGGACACCATGTTTTGTTTTTCCTGATCTTCCACAAGACCGGTGATAAAGCTGCGGTCGATTTTCAATCGATGCACTGTCACCTGTTGCAGCGTCGAGATCGATGCGTGCCCGGTGCCGAAATCATCCAGATCAACCCGGCAACCCATCTCGGCCAAGCGGCGAATATTTTGAGATATGACGTCGTCCCGGGACGTGGCGATCACCATTTCCAGGATTTCAATCGTCAAATAGCCGGGATCAATCTTGCGGCGATCAAGCTCCCACATGATGCGATCAGGCAGAGTGGGATCAAGCAAATCCTCAGGTGCGAGGTTGATACCAACCGAGGGAGGGTGATCCATTAGGCCACGCCAAGCCTCAAAACCATCGAACGCTTCGGACATCATGCGATCTTGCAGCAGGGGCATCATACCGAGCCGTTGCAGAACGGGCAAAAACTCCGATGGCGGGATCAACCCTTCGGTTGGATGCTCCCACCGCGCCAAAGCTTCAAAGCCTGTCACGACACCCGTTTGCGTGCAGATCTGTGGCTGAAACCATCCGCAGATGCCCGGGCCGGTTACAGCGCTTTCAATATCGCCTTCTAAAACGCGAAATTGGGCTTTCGTGACCTCACCGACCAGTGCAACCACCTGAACATCTGATCCGGTCTTTTCGCGTGCGGCCTTTATCGCAGTCTTTGCTGCATTAAGCATGTCCGTCGCGCTTGGGTCGGCTCCTTTGGTGGACACACTGATGCCAAAGCGCGTGGCCGAAATTTGCCCACTCTGGTATTGGCCTGCGGCCTGCATGATGTCGGCGTGCATGCGCGTGCCAAACATCAGCGCGCCCTCTTCTGAAAGATTGTCCTTCGTGTTCAGGACGATGCCAAACTGGTGTCGGTCCAGCACAAAAATCTGATCTTGGCGTCTGAGAAATCGTCGTATGAAGACCGCATCCTCATAGCTGATGTTACCATGCGACGTGGGAGCTGTGTTCGCGTTATCCTCGCAAACCCGGTGAAGGTCGATCACCATGCAAAGCACACCGGTTTGCCGAAGCCGTGCTGAATACAGCGCCGCCCTCATAGCTTGCTCAAAAGCACCCTCGGAACACTCTATTTTTCGGCCATGGGGCAAGGACAAACTCTGCCGTTCGTCAACATCTGCACGGGCCATCAAAACCGCCATGCTGGGCAGCAAAACCAAGGCCAAGAGCAAGCCAAGCGAAGTTCCAAGCGCGTACACTAGAACGAGGGTGATCGGCAGCAGTGTCAAAGCCAACGGGCCAGTCACGAGATCAGCCAATTGGTGGCGAAAAATCAGTAATCTGTGGTGAAATCTGCGCAATAGCCAGCCCCCAAACATGCCGGCGCAAGCTAGTCAATTGTGATTGAAGAACCGCTTAACGCAGTTTCGGAGCGTCGTTGATATTTGTTTCAATTTTTAAGGGATCCCGTCCGAGACCCATGAAATCAAAGAGCGATGCGTCAAGCAGGTGAGATGGGCGCGCGTTCATCAGGGATCGGAAAATCACCTGCCGACGGCCTGGCGCGTTCGCTTCCCATCCGTCCAGAATGCGCTTGACCTGTTGCCTTTGCAGCCCGTCCTGAGAGCCGCACAGATCACACGGAATGATCGGGTAGTTCAGCGCCTTGGCAAATTTCTCACAATCGTCTTCGGCAACCAGAGCCAGTGGGCGATAGACAAAAAGATCGCCTTCTTCATTCACCAGTTTCGGCGGCATCGTGGCCAGCCGGCCCCCGTGAAAGAGGTTCATGAAGAACGTCTCAAGAATGTCATCACGGTGATGGCCAAGAACAACCGCAGAACACCCCTCCTCCCGCGCGATCCGGTAAAGATTCCCGCGCCGCAGCCGTGAGCAAAGTGCGCAATAGGTTCGGCCCTGAGGCACCTTGTCGACGACCACCGAATAGGTGTCTTGATACTCAATCCGGTGGGGCACGCCCATCTTTTCGAGGAACTCCGGCAGAACCGTGGCCGGAAACCCTGGCTGCCCTTGATCGAGATTGCAGGCGAGCAGATCAACCGGCAAAAGCCCGCGCCATTTCAGCTCGTTAAGAATGGCCAGAAGCGTGTAGCTGTCTTTGCCGCCCGACAGACAGACCAGCCACCGGGCACCAGGCTCAACCATCCCGAAGGTGTCAATCGCTTCGCGGCAGTAGCGCACGATCCGCTTGCGCAGTTTGCGAAATTCCGTGGTCTTGGGGGCGCCTGCAAAAAGTGGGTGAATGTCGTCCGTATCGTCTAGCATGCTCGGATCCTGTGGCTTGACGCCTCATTCCTTAAAATATCACGTTGAGCATGGCCAGAGAGACGACGAGGAAGAGCACGGTCATGATGCCGCCCGTGCGGATAAAATCGGTCACTTTGTAACCGGCGGGGCCCATGATCAGAGCGTTCACCTGATGCGTTGGGATGATGAACGAGTTTGAGGTCGAGATCGCAACTGTGAGTGCAAAGACCGCCGGATTGGCCCCGGCTGCCACGGCGATTGAGACGGCCAGAGGCACCAGCAGTACGGTCGCCCCGACATTTGACATGACCAGTGAAAAGCCCGTTGCAAGGATGGCCACGCCCGCTTGCAAAGCCCATATCGGCCAACCGTCGAGTGCAATCAGAATTTGTTGGGCGATCCAAGCGGCGGTGCCGGTGTTCTGCACGGCTTGCCCCAGAGGGATAAGGCTGGCGAGCAGAAAAACCGTGTTCCAGCCCACGGCGCGATAGGCCTCATCAATGCTCAGGACCTTGGTGAGCAACATGCCCGTGGCCCCGGTGAGCAGACAAAGCGACAGGCGAATATCGGTGAAGAGGATCATCGACAGTGCCACGAGAAAGAAAAAGACCGCATGGGCCACTTTGTGGGGGCGCAGTTCCTCCTGTGGGAAATCGGAGGTGACCACCACGTAATCTCGGTTGCGTTTTAGCCTTGTCAGGTTGTCCCATCGAGTATGCGCGACCAGCATGTCGCCTGCGCGCAGCTCCTCAAGGCCAATGGGGGTGGGCTGATGGTCCTCGGTTTCCACGTGGCTTAGCGTCTCTTCCCCGCGGTGAATGGCCAACAGCGACAGACCTGTCTGTTTGCGGAGTTGCAAATCGCGCGGGCAATGGCCGATCACATGGCTGTCGGGCGGGATCACGACCTCAGCGATGCCCGCGTTGGTCGGGGCAAACTCTTCGGCAAAGACATCCAGCTTTGAGCGCATGAAAAGCCCGTTCTCTTTGCAGAATTTCTGCACCTCGAACTTGTCGCCGATGATGGCAAGGCGACAGGGCGCGGCGATCTCCGCGGTCAGGATCTGAACCATAGAGACCTTGCCGCGGTAATAGGTCGAGATGATGTAGATATGGTTGTTGAGATTGATATCGGCGAGCTGCTGGCCCACGAGCGGCGTGTTGATCGGCACATCCACCTCATAGACATCCGCCGTCAATCCGTAGACCCGATGCAAGTAGTCCGAAGTTCCTTGTCCCGCAGCGGCATCAACTTTCTCACCTTTGCCGGGTAAGACGAGCTTACCGAAGACAACGAAGTAGACGATCCCGGTCAAAACAAGCGCGAAACCGATGGGCGTGACGGAAAAGAGGCCGAATGGCTCCATTTGTTGTGCGGCTGGCAGGGTGGCATTGGCAGAAACGATCAGGTCATTGAGCAGGATAAGCGGAGACGACCCCACCATCGTCATGGTGCCACCAAGGATTGCACAAAAGCCCATCGGCATCAGAAGGCGAGAGAGCGGAAGACCCGTGCGCGCGCTGATCCGGCTGACAACGGGAATAAAAAGCGCCGCTGCACCCACATTCTGCAGAAAGCTCGAAATGAAGCCGACCGTGCCGGAAACAATAGGGACAACCCGCGCCTCAGTCGATCCACCGTATTTCAGGATCGTGGCTGCCACCTTGTTCATCAGACCTGTCTTGTCGAGACCTGCGCCCACGATCATGACGGCGATGATGGATATGACAGCGTTGGAGGCAAAGCCATCGAACAGATGCGTGACATCTGCCAGGTTTTCGAGCCCAGGGATGTAGGAGAGAATGCCGATGAGCACCAAGACAACGATGGCAGCCAGGTCAACGCGAATGATTTCGAAAACGAAGAGGAAAATCGTAAAGCCCAATGTCGCGACCACGACGGCCATTTCCGCAGTAAAGGCGATTGGCTCCATTTTTCCTCCCTTGCAGACTGATACTGCAAGCAAAAATGGAATTGGTCAAACCCGATTTGCAATTTTTTGAGACGCCTAGTCTCAAAAATACTAAAAACGGCCATGGGCTGTAAGTGCTTTATAGACCTTAACCCGACGAATCCGCGTCAATCAATGCGCGTATCATGGCTTTGGCCGTATCGGAACTCCAGTGCGCGTCACCCACCAAACGGGCAAGCTCTTTGCCGTTTTCGTCAAGCACCATTGTGACGGGCAATCCGAGCACCCCCATCTCGCGGGCCATCTTGGAACGCGGATCCCGGTGCAAAGGCAGGTTTGTGACACCTATTTCGTGAAAGAAAGACTTCATCGCTTGTGGCGGATTGCGGCCCGTGGCGATCGTGACCACTTCGAATGCCTCTCCTCCAAGCGCCGCTTGCAGATCTGACAGCATCGGCATCTCCTTGCGGCAGGGCGCGCACCATGTCGCCCAGAAGTTAAGCACCACGACCTTGCCCTGGTAGTCGGCCAAAGTTCCGCTGTTTCCGTCGATGGTTTCAAAACCTGTCTGCGTGACGTCTTTTGGCACCTCGTGGAACACCAGTTTTTTCATGTCGCCATCCCGCAGAGCCTTGGCGGTTTCAACGTCAGCAAGGCCTGCATTTGCACCAAAAGCAAGTGCCGTATAAAGGACGATGCGAAACAGGGTTTTCATGCTTCCTCCGAAGGGTTCAAACATGGATAACAAGACCTCAAACCAGATGTGGGGCGGCCGCTTTGCCAGCGGGCCGGATGCCATTATGGAGGCAATTAATGCGTCCATTGGTTTCGACCAGCGGATGGCGGCGCAGGATATTGCCGGCTCAAGGGCCCATGCCGCCATGCTCGCGGCCACGGGCATCATCACTGATAAGGATGCCGATGCGATACGGGAAGGCCTGCTCACGGTCTTGTCAGAGATCGAGGCCGGAAAGTTCGAATTTTCGACCGCCTTGGAAGACATTCATATGAATGTTGAGGCGCGATTGAAGGACATTATCGGGGAACCTGCGGGGCGGCTGCATACGGGACGTAGCCGGAATGATCAGGTGGCCACTGATTTTCGGCTTTGGGTGCGGGATCAATTGGACGCGGCAGAGGAAGGGCTCGTCACTCTCTTGCGAGCGTGCCTCGCCCAGGCGGAGGCCGGTGCCGATTGGGTGATGCCGGGATTTACTCATCTGCAGGTGGCGCAGCCCGTCACATGGGGCCATCACATGATGGCTTATGTTGAGATGTTTGGCCGGGATCTGTCTAGGGTGCGTGATGCGCGCGCCCGGATGAATGAGTGCCCGCTGGGCACCGCCGCTTTGGCCGGAACGTCCTTTCCCATTGACCGAAACATGACTTCGGATGCGCTGGGCTTTGACCGGCCTTGTGCCAATTCGCTGGATGGCGTCAGTGATCGCGACTTTGCCCTGGAGTTTCTCAACGTCGCCAGCATTTCGGCCATGCATCTGAGCCGTCTTGCCGAAGAGTTGGTGATCTGGTCGTCCGCGCAATTTCGGTTCGTCGCGCTCTCTGACCGGTTCTCGACCGGGTCTTCGATCATGCCGCAGAAGAAAAATCCGGATGCCGCGGAACTGATCCGCGCCAAGATTGGCCGTATCTTCGGGGCCAACGTGGGCTTGATGACAGTGATGAAAGGTCTGCCTCTTACGTATTCGAAAGACATGCAAGAAGACAAAGAGCAGGTCTTTGATGCGGCTGACAACTGGATGCTCGCCATGGCCGCCATGGAAGGCATGGTGCGGGATATGATGCCCAATCGCGACGGGCTGGAGGCGGCCGCGGCCACCGGATTTTCGACGGCCACGGATTTGGCTGACTGGTTGGTGCGCGTCCTCGGCATGCCATTCCGAGATGCGCATCACGTGACAGGAACCCTTGTCGCGATGGCCGAAACGGCGGGGTGTGACTTGCCCGATCTGACACTGGAGCAGATGCAAAGCGTGGAGCCGGGCATCACGGGAGGTATCTTTGACGTCTTGGGAGTGCACAACTCGGTGGCCTCGCGTCTGAGCTATGGCGGCACGGCCCCGGTTCGGGTAAAAGAGCAGATATCCCGCTGGAAGGAGATCCTGTCATGAAACGCGTCATTGCTGTACTGTGTCTTGCTGTTTTGACGGCCTGCGGTGCGGACGGGGAACCGGTGCAACCGACTATGAACACGGGCATCGGCATTACACCGGATGGGGTTAAAGTGCGCACGGGTGTCGGCGTGAAAGCCGGCCTTGTGAACCTCGGTGTGGGGCTCGGTCTTTGAGATACATCTTTTTGGCGATGGCCGTCTGGGGCACGATCCACCCGATGTCCTACTTTATCGCGTGGTTCAATGAGAACGGCTACAGCATCATGGCGATGGTCGATGCGTGGCATGTGAACGATGCCACAAGCGGATTGGTTTGGGATCTGACGGTTGCAGCCGTAGCGCTGACGGTCTGGGTGATCTACGAGTGTGTGACACGAAAACACTGGTTGGGCCTTGTGGCGATCCCTGCGACCTACTGCATCGGTGTCAGCTGCGGACTGCCGCTTTATATCTTCTTGCGCATGGGCTATCGCAGCTGAACGCGCTATCTGGGCATTTTTGACAAGGTGTATCCGGGAAACCGGTCAATGAGACATGGATCATTTCCTTTACCGTGACGGCGAGCTTTACGCCGAAGACGTGCCGGTGGCAGACATTGCGGCCGAGGTCGGCACGCCGTTTTATTGCTATTCCACCGCCACGCTGACCCGGCATTTCAAGCTTTTTGATGATGCACTTTCCGGCATGGACCACCTCATTTGCTATGCGATGAAAGCGGCAAGCAACCAGGCTATTCTCAAGACACTTGCGGACGTAGGCGCGGGCATGGATGTGGTGTCTGGTGGCGAGTATCTGCGCGCGAAGGCGGCTGGTGTGCCGGGTGCGCGCATTGTATTTTCCGGCGTTGGCAAAACGCGCGAAGAAATGCGGATCGCGCTTGAAGGTGGCGTTCGACAGTTCAACGTCGAAAGCGAACCCGAAATGGCGGCTCTGAGCGAGGTGGCGACATCTCTGGGCGTCACAGCGCCAATCACGGTAAGGGTCAATCCCGACGTTGATGCCAAGACACATGCCAAGATCGCGACCGGAAAATCAGAGAACAAGTTCGGCATTCCGATCTCGCGCGCGCGGAAGGTCTATGCCGAGGCGGCGAAACTGCCCGGGTTGGATGTCATTGGGATCGACGTGCATATCGGATCTCAGCTGACAGAGCTGGAGCCATTCCGCCTCGCCTATCATAAGGTGGCGGATCTGACCGAAACCCTGCGCGCCGATGGGCACAACATCCGGCGTCTCGATCTGGGCGGCGGATTGGGCATTCCCTACACGGTCAGCAATGAGGCGCCGCCGCTGCCGATGGACTACGGCGCTTTGATCAAAGAGACGGTAGGCCATCTGGGTTGTGAAGTGGAGATTGAGCCAGGCCGCTTGGTTGTCGGCAATGCAGGCATCTTGGTCAGCCGTGTGATCTATGTGAAATCGGGCGAAGGGCGCGATTTTCTGATCCTAGATGGAGCCATGAATGATCTCATCCGGCCCGCCATGTATGACGCGCATCATGACATTGTGCCGATCGTGGAACCCGCCCCTGGCAACGAAATGCAGCCCTATGACATTGTTGGCCCTGTTTGCGAAAGCGGGGATACATTTGCCAAGAATCGCATGATGCCGCCTTTGGCAGACGGCGACCTAGTCGCCTTCCGCAGTGCCGGTGCTTACGGCGCTGTCATGGCCAGTGAGTACAATACGCGACCATTGGTCCCCGAAGTTCTGGTGAATGGGCATCAATTCGCCGTCATCAGAGCACGTCCAACCTTTGACGAGATCATAAATCGCGATACCATCCCTATATGGTTGTAATAGGCCTTCCGGTTCGGATCGCCTGACCGGATAGGACACATGCGAGACGCGCCAGACCTGCAAACCATGTTGACGCGCCTCAGGCGGCCCTTGCGCTTGACCTGGGCGGGTTTGATCGCCGAACGCTTGGTGCAGGCGTTCTGGCCGCTTTGGACGGTGATTGCTGCTGCCAGCGGTGCTTTGATGCTCGGGCTGCAGGATATGCTGCCGGTCGAGGTTGTCTGGATCGCCTTTATCGCAACCGGGGCCGCGTTTGTGGCGTTTTCGGTCGTGGGAATTTGGCGTTTCTCTTGGCCCAAAAGATTTGAGGCTGTCGCACGCCTGGATGCAACGATGAAGGGCCGTCCGCTTGCGGCGCTTGCGGACAATCAGGCCATTGGCGCAGGCGACAGCGCGTCGGAGACGCTTTGGAAAGCCCATTTGGGTCGCATGGCGGACCGCGCCAAAGACGCCGAACCGGTTGAGCCGGATCTGCGCCTGTCCAACCGAGATCCCTTCGGTCTGCGGTATGTCGCGCTCTTGGGGCTGGTTGTGGCGCTTCTTTTTGGATCCGTGGCGCAGGTCGCCTCGGTGTCTCAACTGGGTCCGATGGCGGCTGCGCCGACGTCTACGGGGCCGTCCTGGGAGGGCTGGATCGAACCGCCGCTCTATACAGGATTGCCGAGCCTTTATCTCAGTGATCAGGCCGAGGAGGTCCGTGTGCCGCATGGCAGTAAGGTCACTTTGCGCTTGTACGGCGAGGTCGGTGCACTTTCAGTGACCGAAACGGTGTCCGGGCGCACAGAAGACGTTGGCGCCGCGACCGATCCCGAGCAGGACTTTGAGATCCTTGCCGATGGCACACTCAAGATTGACGGGCCGAGTGGGCGCGAATGGTCTGTCATTGCCGTTCCTGATGAGGCGCCGGCGGTTGCGCTGATTGACGAAGGCGTGACCACCACCTTTGACGGGCAAATGAGCCAGCCCTTTGAGGCCGCAGATGACTATGGCGTTGAAAGCGGCCGCGCCATTTTCAGCCTCGATATGGGGCGTTTGGATCGCCGGTATGGTCTGGCCTCAGAGCCGGAACCGCGCGAAGATATAAAGCTTGAATTGCCGATGCCGATCGCGGGGGATCGCGCCGACTTTGTCGAGACCCTGATCGAAAACTTGTCCGAGCATCCTTGGGCACACCTGCCGGTGACGCTCGAACTTGAAGTCAGAGATGCCAGCGGCCAGATCGGCCTGAGTTTGCCGCGCCGCATGGATCTGCCTGCGAGGCGGTTTTTTGATCCGCTGGCGGCCTCCATCATCGAAATGCGGCGCGATCTGTTGTGGACGCGCGACAATGCAAACCGCGTCAGCCAGGTTTTACGCGCGGTATCCCATGAACCCGAAGACGGGCTTTTCAGATCGGAGGGCTCTTACCTGCGCCTTCGCGTGCTTTTGCGCCGGATGGAAAGTATGGTGAGCGAGGCCACTTTCACGCCGGAAGCCCGCGATGAGATCGCGCAAGGATTGTGGGATCTCGCGATTATCCTTGAGGATGGGGATATCGGAGATGCGCTTGCCCGCATGCAGGAGGCCCAAGAGCGGCTAAGCGAGGCCATGCGCAATGGTGCGAGCGAAGAGGAAATCGCGCGCCTGATGCAAGAGCTGCGTGACGCCACGCAAGACTATCTGCGCCAGCGGTCGCAACAGGCGCAGCGCGACGGCGAGCAAAACGGCGAACAACAGCAGATGCCGGATAACATGACCTCGCTTGATCAGCAGGACATCCAGGACATGATGGACCGGATCCAAGAGCTTATGGAAGAGGGTCGCTTCGCTGAAGCCGAACAGGCGCTGAGGGAATTCCAGGAAATGATGGAAAACCTGCGCATGGCCGAAGGACAGCGAGGCCAGCAAGGCGACAACCCGGGCCAGGAGGCCATGGAAGGGCTGGCGGAAACGCTGCGAGATCAGCAAGGTCTGTCGGATCAGGCTTTCCGGGATCTGCAGGAACAGTTCAATCCCGATGCGCAGGCCGGCAACAACCAAGCCAATGAAGGCCGCAGTGGCGACCAGGGCCGCGGCGAGCAGCATGAGGGCGAGGGTGCTGGCCGTGGCAATCAACAGAGCGACAGCCAGGGCAATCAAAGCGCGCAAGGAAGGTCAGCACAGGAAAGCCTTGCCGATCGGCAGCAAGCATTGCGCCAGGAATTGGATCGGCAGCGCCGCAATCTTCCCGGCGCCGGAACCGAAGGCGGTGATGCCGCGAGGCGCTCTCTGGAAGATGCAGATCAAGCGATGCGCGGTGCGGAAGAGGCCCTGCGCCAAGATGATCTGGCAGAAGCCATTGATCGACAGGCCGAAGCGATGGAAGCGCTGCGTGAAGGCATGCGAGAGCTGGGTGAAGCGATGGCCGAAAACCAGCAAAGCCAGCAAAATGGCCAAGGGCAGGCGCGCGGCCAGTTCAGCGGTGAAGAAAGCCAGGATCCCCTTGGCCGAAACCGCAATGGTGGTGCACAAGTGGGCGACGATCGAGGCACAATCCCGGACGGCGATGTGTATCGTCGGGCGCTTGAGCTGGTGGATGAGATACGCAGAAAATCCGGCGATGCAGAGCGATCAGAGCTGGAACGCAATTACTTCGAACGGCTTCTCGATCGGTTCTGACGTTTCAATCACGGCTGGACGTGAAGCGCCCCACATATCGGGGATCAATGTGCCCGCTTCCCATGTTCGTGAAACTGCCAATCATCAGGATTGCTCACATCAGGCGCTACTGACCAAGGATCTGCTGCAACGCGGCCCGCCCTTGATCTACAAACTGCGTATAGGATGCTAGCGGCGCCTCAAGTCCTGGGACCCACTGCGCAAACTGCGGTGCCAAAATGAAGAGGCCGGCCGCGAGCACAGCCAAAAGGATAGACAGGCGCAGGCCGCGGCCAAAACCGCGCTTCGCCTCTTTTTGCGTGGCAACCCGGCTCCCGTCGCGGGCCGCCGCAGCCTCCGCCGCGCCCTCGCTCTGCGATTCAATTTGATGATCTACGTCGTCCACTTGGGGAAGAAGGTTCGCACGGGTGCCCAGA
>ERZ1740059.571-NODE-571-length-19257-cov-4.196386_pt1 | contig 19257 bp, 12 predicted proteins | sample MGYA00581744_ERZ1740059 | MGnify/ENA primary metagenome ERZ1740059 (study PRJEB43018, sample SAMN04849738) | marine metagenome | isolation source: floating plastic debris | place: Pacific Ocean | collected 2008-08-28 | study: EMG produced TPA metagenomics assembly... | reverse complement strand
TCAAAAGCAGAAAGCGTGGTGTCAAAGTTGGCATCATCACAAGTACTGATGGTCACTTCACCGGTACAGGATGCAGTGTAGACAAACCAGCCGTCGGCCGTGTCTCCCGTTCCGCCACAAGTGCTTTCGTTAGAACCACTAAAGCCAATAGTCGAAAAGGCAGTGATACCATTAGAAATAGCTGGAGCGGATCCACACGCATCCGTTTGTCCAGTAAGATAGTTGCTAAAAGTGAGTATTAAGACGGCGAGAATGAGTCCACTCGTCTCTTTTGTAAAAAATTTCATAGGTGTTTGTTTATTTAGAAAAGATTGAAATATTGCAAATAGGTATTAGTCCAGATACGGCAGTATTGGACGATTTTTTTTGCTTTTTAAATAGCAATAAGAGCGATTTCTAGGGTATTACAATTCTAAAATAAGTCAAATATTACAGATTGTATAATTTGAATGAATCGAGCGCAAAAGGAATACGCCAACAATGTTTAGGATGATGACTTCCAATCAAACTCCAAATGAACCTGTTTCTCCCTCACTGGTTCTCATAGAAGCAAAGTTGCCACAGTCTTAATTATTAGCCATTAAGTATGAGTGAAGTCAAGCCACAGAACTGGAATTGGGATCATACCTACCGGAATTTACCGGAACAGCTATTCAGTTTACAGCAACCAAGTCCGGTACAGGGACCAGCCCTGCAGCTGTGGAATGATAAGCTGGCCGAACAGTTAGGCTTATCATTCCTAAGTGGGCAGGAAGAAGAAATAGCTGCCATCTTTTCAGGTAATAAGGTGCCAGAAGGTGCTGTGCCCTTGGCACAAGCGTATGCGGGGCACCAGTTTGGCTACTTTAACATCTTAGGTGATGGCCGGGCGATCCTGCTAGGTGAGCAAATAACTCCAGACGATAAACGTGTAGATGTTCAGCTCAAAGGCTCAGGGCGTACACCCTATTCACGCCGTGGCGATGGTCGGGCTACTTTAAGTTCTATGCTCCGGGAATACCTCATTAGTGAGGCTATGCATCATTTAGGTATCCCAAGTTCACGCAGCCTAGCGGTGGTGAGTACGGGAGAACAAGTCTACCGCCAACCTATTCAAGAGGGGGCAGTACTTACGCGCATTGCGGCTAGTCATATTCGAGTAGGGACATTTGAGTACGTGCTACAAAATGGCAATCCAGATGATTTAAAAGCGTTTCTCCATTACGTCATTAACCGCCATTATCCCGAACTGAGTGAAACGGAGAATCCCGCCCTAGCTTTACTCGAAAAAGTAATCGACCAGCAAATACAATTGGTAACGGAGTGGATGCGGGTAGGCTTCATCCACGGCGTGATGAATACGGATAATGTAAGTATTGCCGGAGAGACCATAGATTACGGCCCATGTGCCTTTATGAATGCCTACGATCCCAAGACCGTATTCAGCTCCATTGATCGCAATGGGCGCTACGCATTTGGTAACCAGCCGAAGATTGCCCACTGGAATATGGTCGTCTTTGCGGGAGCTTTACTGCCGCTTATTTCAGATGATGAAGAGGAAGCCGCCAATAAAGCGCGCGCTGTATTGGATCAATTCCCGCGTCGTTTTGGGGAGCGCTATTATCGTATGCTACTCCGTAAGTTGGGGATCACCCAAGTCCAGGAGGGCGATAAAATCTTAGTAGACGAATTACTCTACCTTTTAGAGCACCACAAGGCAGATTATACCAATTTCTTCGTTTCACTTTCTACCGAACAATTTTCTGAAGAACCACTGTACACTAGCGCTGCGTTTGAAGCTTGGCACGAGAGCTGGAAACAGCGCCTTAATCAAATAGGCGGAATGCAGGTAGCCAGGGCTGTCATGCAGGCCAATAACCCGGCTTTTATTCCAAGAAATCATATGGTGGAAGCCGTACTCCAATCTGCCGTAAATGGTGATTATGATCCATTCCATATTATGCTAGCGCAAGTAGCTACGCCATACAATTACGACGTACATGCCATTGCCCCACAGGCTGTCCCTGCTGGCTTCGACAGCAATTACCAGACGTTCTGTGGGACGTAGTGCTTTGTCAAGTCTCAATTTGTGGGTAGGCTTCTTGAGGGATTTCGGCTAAGCTTGAAAAGGTGAAGTTCATATTTTTCCGCCCGCAACCAATTGTTCCTATCGGTAAGCGAGATAGTGAATTGCTGATAAGTTGTAGCGCAATAGCGGCCGTAAAAAGATGACCATCGTAGCGGCTTTGACCTTGGTCACGAAAGCAGGTGGTCATCTGACGAAGCACCAAAGCGTAAACTACTCAATCCAAGCTACCTAGTTATTTTCTGAACTACATCGCCGCCTTTGTGCGAAAGGCATTTTTGCTAGCTTTTTTTGCCGGAAAAAAGCGAAAAGAAAGGGGTTGTATAGAAACAACACGATTCACTCCAGCATCCTGAAACCGCTCGTGAATCCAAACTACTTGGGCTTCTTATAGTTAAGAACACAGCAATTCTCATCTGGAAACCATCAACTTAAAAAATCGGCTTTTAAGCACTTTAGAACCGCTCTGGCTCCATTGTGAAAGAAGAACTTTTCCCACCCGCAACCGATTGTTCGCATCAGCAAGCTACGCGGGGAATTGCTGCCCAGCCTTACTCGTAGGCAGGCGTGAGCTCGCCCTACTAAGCATTTTACCACTTTTAAGAAAACTGCATAATTCAACTTGTTGAAACAATAGTGGTCCGACTCGGCCAATACCCCGCTTTAAACAATAATTATCAAATTCCTCAGTTTTTTAAGATCGTAGAAACATCCTTTGCCGTTAATAATACGTCTCTTTGTATAGAAGGAAGTTATACTGACGATCACACATGGATTTATCACCCCAAATTAAACTGTTCAGGTCGAGTCTCCCGACTCGCTCTAAAATGCTCCAACTTTTGAGCGCAATTGCATTACTGCTCTGTAGCAGCAGCGCACTATCCGCTCAAGTTATCACCGGCCGCATTACCAACGAATTTCGCGAGCCACTCCCCTACGCTAATGTCTACGTGCAGCAATTGCAAACCGGTACGGTAAGTGATGGCGATGGTAACTACGAAATGCGAGTGGACTTAGAAGGTGAGTACAACGTCGTTTTTTCTAGCCTGGGCTATGAAAGTCGCTCCGAGCGAGTACTCCTGATTGGAGACACCGCCTGGGTATATATGCATTTGCTGTCTGCTGCCTTAGAACTGGAAGAAATTGTAGTTTCTGCTAGTCAGAAGGACCCTGCTTTTGCTATTATTAAACAGGTCATAGAGAATAAGGACCAGCAACTGCGTGCTGCGGATAGCTACCGGACTAAGGTTTACCTCAAAGCGGTAGAGGAAACAGAAAACCAAGAAGCCGCACCTAAGCAGCCAAAGGTGGAAGTGGATGTAAGTGTGCCGGGAACAGACCCCTTTACTGCCGAAGCCGCAGCGGATCAAGCTCTATTAGATGGGCTCAATCTCATAGAAATGGAGGTTATGCTCAACTATCGCTATCCACGGCAATACAAAGAAGAGCGTACGGCCTACCAGGCTTATGGTGATGCCCGGGGACTATTCCTCCCTATTTTCGCGGAAACAGATTTCAATTTCTACCGCAATTTGGTGTACCTGCCGGGCATTGCGGATGCTCCGGTTATATCTCCTTTCAGTAACAATGCCATTCTCTCTTACAAGTACGAACTTGTAGGCAGCCGCTATGTAGATGGGCAACACATCAATGAGATCAAGGTCATTCCACGTAAGGAAGGAAATTCTACCGTAAAAGGGACCGTTTGGATTGTAGAGGATGAATGGACGATCTTGAATCTAGAACTAGAGTTACCTAAGGGCACACTACTGTTTGGTGATGATTTTAAGATTGAACAGTCTTACACCAAAGTACAGGACAGTTTGTGGATTGTAGAGCGGCAGGCTTTTATCTACAGCACGAAGCAAGGCAAGAAGAAAACGTTCAAAGGGAGCACCGTACTCCGCTATTCGGATTATGAGCATAATTACGTTTTTCCAGATAAGTTTTTTGGTAATGAGGTAGCAATTACTACCAAAGAAGCCTACGAACGCGATGGCGAATATTGGGCAGGAACCCGTACCGAAGCCCTGGATGATCGGGAAGCCAAGTTGATCCATCTGCGGGATAGTATTCAGGCCGTGCACAACAGCCCCGCTTATCGCGATAGCTTGGAGAACTTGTACAATAAGATCAGCCTACTGGAAATAGCTTGGGACGGTATTGGTATACGAGACTGGCGTGAACAATCGCACTTGTACGTAAGCTCCCTGGCTTCAATGATCGATTTTAATCCGGTAGGTGGTTGGCGAGTGGGGCCTTATGTGTCTCGCTTCAAACGCTACGAAAGTGGGCGAATTTGGAGTAATAGTGGGACCCTCGATTTTGGCCTACGTAATCGCGATATCCAAGGCAACTTTAGTTCTTGGTTCCGTTACGATCCTTTCCGCCAGGGGGAAGTATCGATCAGCGGTGGCCGGTCTTTCCAAGCAATCAACGAATTTGATGCTTATCTTAATTTGCTTCGCCCCAGCAATTACATCTTGTTGGATGCCTTACGCATAACGCACGCCATTGAAATCACCAATGGCTTGCGCCTACATTCTAGCTTTGACTGGAATGATCGTCAGCCAATTACCACTTATGATGTAGGCTCATTCATAGATGATGTGGTAACGGACGATGACGTACCCGTAGATTTTGAGCGTTATCAGGGTTTCATTACCACCAATACCCTCAGTTTTACCCCCGCACAGCGCTATATGCGTGAACCCAATCGTAAGATTATCCTGGGCAGTAAATGGCCTACCTTTAGTCTGATGCATCGTCGGGGATGGGATAATACCTTCGGTAGCGATATTCGCTTTGATTACGTGGAAGCTGCTATGGAGCAGGAAATTATTCTTGGACCTATCGGAAACACCCACTACCGGGCGCAATTGGGACAGTTTGTAAATACTGAAGATCTACGCTTTATCGACTGGAAGCAATTTCGTGAAAGCGATCCGCTGCTGTACTCTAATCCCCTACGCACCTTCCAGATGCTGGATACTTCATTGGCCACTACAAACCTGCATTTTGAGTTGCATTTTATCCACCACTTCAATGGTGCAATTATTAATAATATACCGCTACTTAAGAAGACCCGCATTAAAACCGTGGCTGGAGGTGGAGTGCTTTGGCTTAAAGATGGTGACTACCGCCACCAGGAGTTTTTTGCGGGCGTAGAACGAGTATTTAAGGTTGGGCCACGCCGCCGCCTCCGGGTAGGTTTATTCGGTGTGGTAGCAGACGCCAATAATCGCCAGCCGGATACCTCCTTCAAGATCAGTTTCGATCTGATCGATGTCTGGAAACGTGATTGGAGTTTCTAACAAGACGGAAGGCATCTCCAAGATGTCTAACGTCTAGAAACCTTTTACCTTTGCAGCCAATTTTAAACCAAGAGGTATGGGAACTAAAGGCCGCTGGGTAATTGGCATCATGATTGTCATTGCTGCATGTACGGTAGGACGAAAAAGATTGGAGCCCTTATGGGACAAAGCGGTGGATGATCCAGCACTGGGCATTATATTCTTATTGGTGTTCTTATTAGTGGTGGTAATTATCTTTCGGGTAATTAATCACTAATTCGAAGAGCGCTCTAATCTATAATTTTATCGGTATGCGCATCTCTTTCTTTTCCATCATGCTATCGCTGTGTTGCACCCTTGGTGCACAGGAAGGACCCCTTACTCAAATAGAAGGAACTGATTTACATCTGCAACTACCACCGGGTTACGCTCTAATTGATGATACACCAGGCATTATGAATGATCTAGTTAGTATCACTTTCATGCAAATGGGAGAGATCAGCTATTACGATAATATTGCAGATTTTGCTGACATCGAAGCAGGCTATGCAGAGGAGGGTATTTTGGTAAAGGACCGTCGTGACGGTAAACTTAGTCAATATGATGCTATCATAATCGAGATAGAATCAGAACCGCAGATCAGTCAGGCCTTTTTCGGTAATGATGATTTCTGTGCGTTGATACAAATCATCGGTTCTACGGATACTACTTTTTCTACTAAAGAAGTCATAAGTGATTTGAACACTCTAGTATGGCAACCATCAGGTCTGAGCGCACTCGAAGAACATGCCTTATTTAACCTAGGGGAAGGTGTATCTAAAGAATGGATATTCCAGGGCTTCAACATAGGGAACTTTATCTTTGAACATCCAGCATCAGGTGATGCTATTCTTCTATTTCAGCTACCTGCGGCATCTTTGGGTGGGAATACGCCCAAAGAGTTAGCACAACAATTCCTTGATAAATACAGCGAGAATGGGATGGTGGTGAATATTCTTTTTGAAGATGTACCCACAATTGCAAGCACACCTGCGCATCGGTACATTATTGAACTGAGTAGTGCAGCAGAATTAGAGAATAGCTTTCTTTACCTGGTAGCTTTCGGAGGTGATACAGCGGCTTGTGTTTTCAATGGCCTGGGGGAGAAGGATACTCCGGAACGGCGTGCTCGCTTTGAAGTTTTTCTTGAGCAAATCTCTTTTCCAGAGGAGTGAGCCTTTAACTCCTAACCCAACTATCAAGGTCGGCCAGTAGCTGTTCTGCCAGATCATTTTGCTTAGGAGCTTTTGTTTTTACCTCTACTACAGTTGGTTGATTTACCACAGCGGGTGTTTTAACCAATTCTAGCATCCGTCGTCTTTCAGTAGGTGAGAATGAGGAGAAGGTACGACGCAAGAGCGGCAATAAGCTTTGTAGGGTATCCATATCCAAAGCGGCTACCCAACGATCAATCACTTGCCACAACGCAGGATGGTGCAGTAACAACAAACCACTACCATTTAAGAAACCCGCCAACCAATTAGCCACTTCTAAGAGCTCATTGCCGGGAGACATGGCAAAATCCATTCTACGGGCAGTATCAGAAAGACTCAGGCGCTCCTGGTCAAAAAGCAAGCGTGTAGCCAACCCCTTCAACAATGGAGCAATACCTGGAATATCGGCTAATTTTTGCACGGCGGGCCACCAATGATCTTCTAAGAGCGGCAACTCCAACTGACTTAAGCCCCGATGGGTAGCTAGAAAATCTCGTAGTAATAGCTGAGCAGCTTCCTCATCAATTCCCATCGCAGCACCCGGCAAACCAGTTGCTAAGCGTGGAGCAATTTCTTCCACCAAAACAGCTAATGCTGTTACGTCGGTTTTGCGGGCATCGCCGTATTGGATAATCTTGATTAGAGCAGGCATACCCGCCAATAGTTCTTGTACGTCTTTGGTCAAGGCAGAGCGATCTTGTAAGAGCCGCGTTACTACTTGCACACCACTTTTTAAATTGGCGCGCAGGCCCTGTAATACTGCTTCGGCTAGGACGGCTATGTTGGCCTGTTCTTCTTGCTGGCGTAGCTTTTGATCGGCTGCTTCTTCTACTGTATTTCCCCACATTGCGGCTTTTAATACGTAGAGGCTAAACTCCGGTTGCCAGTGTAGAATCCACAATTCTTTAAAAGCTCCCAGGTCATTTTTACTATTGGCTTGCTGTGCTCCCCAGTTGATACCCAAAATCCTTAAGCGATGAAGAAGTTGGCTTTTTAACAGATCACTATCTGTTCTTAAGTCAAGTCCACCACGTGGATTCGCCTTGGTCGCTTTCAACCATTGTTCTCCTACCTTACCCCAGTATTTATTTAGGCGGCTACTTTTTAGAAGTTGAGAAAGGTCTTTTTGTAAAGGTACTACCGTAGCATTTTCGGGTACAGTTCCTACCTTTTCGCCTAACATGAGTTGGCGTTCAATCAAGGCCAGTCGTTCCATCGATCCTTCACACAGGGTGCTCAGAGCAGCATATTTCAGGTCATCCAGGCTAGGAATAATTTGTTCGCGCATGCCAGCTAACGCACTTGCCAATCGTACGGCCTCCTGCGCATGTGCTGGTGAGGTGTCCATCCCTTCTGCGCGCAGCAGCTGAGCTGCCTTCACCATCCAGTGAATACTAGCTTCGTGTTGGTAATCAAAACTGAGTTCGTACCAGGCAGGAGAGTGTACGCCAGCGCCGTAACCACTTTCTTTGGCTAGACGGGGATAACTCCAGGGAATCCAAGCTGCTTTAGTTTTTACTTTTGGCAACCCACGTAGCGCTTGATTATCGGAGGCAACCTTGTATTTTTTCCAATCCAGTAGTGCTGGACTGTGCCAGGCACCACAAACGACAGCCACGCGCTCGTAGCCGCCTTTCATTGCTTTGCGCAAAATTTTTCTCATATACGCTTCGCGTAGTAAGGTTTCCTGGCTACTGGTATTGCCTTCCGAACGCAAGGCGGTGGTCAATTCATTAATAGCGTCGAATAGCGCAAAGTCATCTTCTGTTTGCTCAAAGGTGATCTCCCACCATTGCTCGCGGTCTTCGTAGCCTGCCAATTGTGCCATCTCACCCAAAGGGTCTTGCTGAAGTTTGGTATCAGTTGGTGCTACCAGTAGTTGGGGGCGTTTGCGTAAGGCCAATTGGTGCGTGATGGGTAAATCCATGGCTTGCACTGCTGCTCGGTTGCGCATAGCCCATTGCAAGGCTTGCCATTCTGGTGAAAAGCGGGCAAAGGGATAGTAGAAAGCTTGCTGGATATCTTCCTGGTCGTAGATCACCAGGGCTACGGGCGGTTCCAGTTGGAGCTTTCCAGCTTGCACGAGTTCGGTCTGTGCGTCAGTGGGGAATTCGATGAGCACAGTATCTGGCTGCCATTGTTCCAGTGCTTGCAGCAACCTGCGGGCGGAACCAGGTCCATGATGTCGAATACCAAATACCCTGAGATCAGACATTAAGGTAGCTAATCAGGCTGTCGTAGCGTTCGCGGAGGCCATCTGAGTATTCTAACTCGTTGAAGGTTGCCTTTACTTCGTAATCGAAACGTTCGAAAGACGCAATGATATTGAGGATATTCTGCTTGTTTACCTTCAAGGTGACTTCAATGCGTGGAGAATCAGGAAAGGTATTGACCTGAGAACTTAGAATTACGGCATTCTCCGACTCTACAATACGTGCCAATTGTGCCAGGGAGTAATCCTGCCGCGACATTTCCAATACAATGAGTCCTCCCGGCTCGCGGAAGGAACCACTTTCGGCAAACTGGCGAATCAAATCCTCGGCAGTGATAATGCCGATATATCGTTTTTGATCATCAACGACTGGAACAGCGGTGAGTTGGTACTCTGCCACCAGGCGCATAACATCATACAAGTGATCATTAACTCGAACAAAGCTATGTAGGAAAAGGAGCCGATAGCTACACACAGCTTCATCGGCGTCGTGATCAAGAATTTCATCTTCTGACAAGAGCCCAAGTAGTTCTTCATTGTTGACAATGGGGAGATGCCGGATGTGGAACTCGTTCATGATACCTAATGCCTCGGAACCGGTATCGGAAGTCCGCAGGGGAATAATGGCGTCGGATATGAGGTTTTCAGCTATCATGTTCGTGGGAATTGTCATCGTACTAGTCGCTCGCTAGCAGTTTCTCTTTCTGCACTTTAAATTCTTCTTCGGTGAGCAGACCTTTTTCTTTGAGCTTCGCCAGCTTCTGAAGTTGTTCCAATAAATCAGATTGCTGTTGTTGTACGGGCCGCTCATCTAATAGATTCTCTTTTGGAGCTTTAAGTTGCTTAGCTAAGCGAAAGTTGTTGGCTTCAAATTGCAAAAATTCTGGCTGAATTCGAAGGTAAGCCAGGTGGTCACGTGTTTTTATAGTGTTAAAGTCGTCAAAGCCAAGCGCAACTGCCCGATCCAAATGATAAAAAGCCTTGTCCTTATGCTCCATGAGGGAGTGAGCACAGGCCAAGTTGAAATGGGCAGCTATGTTTTGCGGATCTACTTCTAGTGCGCGGTTGAAATCATCAATAGCACCTTCGTAGTCGTAATCTTTAAATTTTTGCTTACCCGTTTTCATATACGGGTTGTTCTTTGCTCGTTTTGATCGGCTAGAAGAGGTATTACTCTTTCTACGGGTATTGCGTTCGCGGTAGCGCTCATCGCGATGATAATCACGTTGCTGGCGCCGCTCAGATCGGTTGTCACCGTCGTAGTTTTTATTGTACTTCTCGTCAAACGCTTCTTGGTCCATAGAAAATAATACAAGCGCATCTACCACTCCGATGAGCAACATAAACCAAAGGCTGTTGATCAAAAAGATAGGTAAAAGCAGTATGTAAGCAATGCCAAGACCAACCTGCCCCAGGTAAAAACGGTGCAAGCCCATGTATCCGGCAACCAGGGCCAGAAGTCCAGCCACTGTTTTATTTTTCATAGTGTAATATTCCAGGTTTACTGTACCCTATAAGTCTAACACTAGTAGATAGTAGGGGTTGTGCAATATGTGGATTTTTTAGGCATTACCCAAACGAGGTGTTTACATATTCGATGGATTGGGAGCAAGGATAGACCAAATGGTAGGTGATGCGTCAAAAAGTGGAGTACCAAGTTAAGGTACTACTTGATTTCCTTCTGCTCCACCGCATTTACGAAAAGTAGGTTGCCAATGTTTCCATAACCCGCAAATACGTCTTTACCATTGTGTTTTACAGCTTCTTCGCGGAAGCCCAGAATGGTAAGATCAGCATCTTGTGATTTCTCATTAATTACACTGCGGGTATCCAATTCAGGATCACGGGCAATGACTTCTATGTTTTGGGTGGAAATAGGAAGTTGACCTGTTTTGATCAGCTGGTACAGGTGTTCGCGTTCGGTATCACAGGTGTTTTCCGGATAGAGCGCAAATATTTTAATTTCCGCACCCGACCAATCTTTGTGCCCCATAAGTATATAAGCTAGGAGGATCATCAGGTTGGCGTTGTCAAAATCATTGCTGGTCAGCCAAATGTGAATTTGTTTTTTCAGACCAAATCCACGTTCCGAACTAGCTAAAATAGCAATGTCAAAATCAATAGAACGGATGAGTTTAAAATTGTCGATGATATCCTCCAGATCCTCCGGGTCATTTTTTGAGAACTCCAAGATCAGTAAGTTATTTTCGGTACCCGCAATTCCCGGTAACTGAATTACCTGCGCTACACTAGAAGTATAGGAAGGACTGATTAGTGTATCAATATAAATATTGCTATCGCTAACTTCTCCCATTCGAATGAGGCGCTCTTTGATGACCTTTGCCTCATGATTAGTTTGCCGAGATAGGTAACCTTTTATCTGGTGGATGTAGGTGCCAAAGCCATATTTCTCCGATATCCACCGCAACATATCAAATGCTCCCAAACGCCGGAAGGAGTCGCTGGTAAGTGCTACCGCAGAAGGGCGCCAACTCCCTTTTTCCTTATCCGCTTTCTGGAGGAATACCTGCAACCTCCGACTCAATTGGAAAATAACCCCCTGAAAAATGACCGCAATACTACGTTTATCTCGATTGAAAGAAGCAATAGTAAAATACAAACCCACAATAAATACTAAGGCCAGTAGTGCGTAGGTGGCATTCATGAAAAACATGAGTCCAAAACAGGCCATAGCACCAAAGAGGGAGATATACCATTTGGAGCGAAAACGTGGACGATAACTGGGATCAGCGGCAAAGTGGTTGAGGAAAGAAATGAGGCAAAGCGAACCATAGGTAACCATGAAGAACATGGATATGATCTCCGCTACGCTATCTATAGCCCCCATGAAAATGAATACCAAGGCAATGAGCACGGTTATTACCGAAGCATTGTACGGTTCGTCGTTTTCACCTCTTCCTTTAGACAGCCACTTGTTAATGGCCGGTGTAGGGAAAATATGGTCGCGGGCAATGGCCTGTAGCGTACGTGGAGCCACCATAATAGATCCCAAGGCTGAGGAAATAGTAGCTGCCGCTAAACCTACCGGAATCAACCACCAACCTTGTATGGCAATGTCTGCCATGACTAGTTTAGAAGTATCAGCTAAATCTTCAGGACTGGCAGAGGTGGCCAACTTGTAAGCAATCAGAAAATAGATAAACATACCAGCTATAGTGGCTGCTAGTGTCCCCAGTGGGATAGAGCGCCCAGGGTCTTGTAAATCACCCGATAAGCCAACGCCAGCGGTCATACCCGTAAACGCTGGAAAAATGATGGCAAAAACGGCGAAGAAACCGAGTGTGACAACTGGCTTACTAGGTTCGGTTGGTATTGGAGCAGATTGTAACGTGGGGATTTCCCTACTCGTACCCAGGCTATCTTGGTCAAGTACCTCTGGTAGGGTAATGGTAGTTGAATCATCAGCACCATTGCTATTGTATACGGTTGCTACCGGATCAAACTTTTGTGTTTGCGCAAAATCCGTTTGGCCGGCAAAGAAAGCCACCATACTAATAGCCAAAGTGGCTACTACCACGTAGAGTGCCTTTACCCCTAAGTCTGCCCCTTTAGTGAGCACAATAATGGTAAGCAACAAAAGTGCTGGTACGCTAATGGTTTGCTTTTTCTCCAGTAACCAAATAATGGAAGCTGGCAGTTCTAGGTTTTGTAATAGCCAATCAATGCCTGTATTGAAGGCCTCCGTAAAAGCCATAATGTAAAAAGCTACACTAATCGCTTGCGACATATAGAGCGCCAGGCCGATGGTGGAGCCAATGACTAGTCCAAAAGACCTGGAAATGATGTAGTACTCACCGCCACCTTCTACTTTTTGGTTGGTTGCGATCTCCGCAATGGCCATTGCCGTAGGAATGGTCACTGCGTGTCCAATTAGGATGATCGCAATCGTGCCTAGAAACCCTACACTGCCTACTGCAAAACCAAAGCGCAGGAACATAATTGCGCCAAGAATGGTAGAAATGGCTGTAAAGAATACCGGCCCTGTCCCAAATTTCTGCTTCATTTTTTCCATGACGGCAGCAAGATAGGGAGATGTCTTATATTTGGTGTCAATCCGTATTGTTTTTAAAAAGGGATTAGCCTTCGCCAAAATCCTGCCTTTGTATATGCTGAACTTTAAGAGAGGGTGATTTCCTAGCGTTCTTAAAGCTCCCAATAACCACCAATCTTGCCAAAATACTTAGTGCATGAGTACTCCTAACCAACAGGCCAGGGTGGCCGTTATTGGTGCCGGTTGTTCCGGTATCACTGCTGTAAAGAATCTATTACAAGCGGGTGTTCCAGAAGTGATTTGTTTTGAACAAAACAACGATATCGGCGGTAATTGGATTTTCTCGCCAGAAATATCACACAGCAGCGTATGTGAAACCACTCACATTATTTCTTCAAAGACCCTTTCCGCCTTTGAAGATTATCCGATGCCTGAAGATTATCCAGATTATCCTACCCTCGAGCAGGTTTTAGCGTACTTCAGATCGTACGCCAAGCATTTTGATCTGTATCCACATATTCGGTTCAATACCTCAGTGCAGCGAGCCACACTGCTTAATGACCAGCGCTGGGAGCTGGAGTTAAGCTCTGGTGAAACAGAAATTTTTGACTATCTCTTTGTAGCGAATGGGCATCATAATGTTCCAAAACATCCAGAAGGAGTACAAGATGCATTTAGTGGTCGTTATCTGCATTCGCACGCTTACAAAACGAATGCACCTTTCAAGGATGAGCGAGTTTTGGTAATCGGTTCTGGGAATTCTGGTTGTGATTGTGCGGTAGAGATTAGCCGAGTAGCTGAGTATACAGGGATTAGCATTCGTCGAGCACAGTACATCGTACCGAAGTTTTTCTTAGGGCGTCCAACAGATACTTTCAATACACTATTAACTTATCTACCGAAAACACTGGCGCGTTGGCTCAGAGCACTGACGGTAAAGTTAATGGTAGGGAATTATAAAGCTTACAGCTTACCAGAACCTGATTTTCCTGTTACGGCGGCTCACCCTACAATGAACTCTGAGTTGCTGTATAAGATTCGGCATGGGAAAGTGCATCCGAAGGTAGGCATTGAAAATATCTCGGGAAAGCAGGTTACTTTCAATAATGGGCATACCGAAGAATACGATACAATAATAGCCGCTACAGGCTACAGGATAACTCTCCCTTTTTTCGAAAAAGATTTTATCAATTACGAAGAGGCGGACCGGGTACCTCTGTATCTACGTATGTTTCATAAGGACTATCCTAGTCTGGTGTTCATCGGACTGTTTCAACCACAAGGTGCCATTTGGCCACTAAGTGATTTACAAGCGAAGTTGGCAGCTAATATGGTGATGGGACGCTGGGATCGGCCAGCTCATCTGGGCAAATTAGCCGAGCGAGATAGTGATTATATAGCTAAGGAATTTACTAGGAGTAGCCGGCATACTATTGAAGTGCACTATCACCGCTTCCGCAAGCGTTTGTTAAAGCAGATTCCAACTTCAGCACCAAGCTTTAAGGACACAAAAAAAGCTGTGTTCCAAAACGTGTGAACACAGCAAAAGGGCTACAGTATAGGATAAAGCTTATAACTGCAAAGAAACTGCTGTGGTGTGAAGTAGGTATTAAGCAGGCGTTAATCTTACTTGAAGCTTAGAGCAGTATTATAGTTGTATGTTAAGCTATCAAGTGTGAGCCAATCCCCTTGAAAAACGTTGAAGTCTACGTAGCCGTCAATGCCAGAAAGGGTACCTCGGTTACCGTACTGCCAAAATTGCCATTCGCGGCCGCAGGCCAGTACGGGTTTTTCGTTACTGTAGCGGGCAATCCACAAAGGGTAGTCATCAAAGTGCCCGGCTAAATATCGGTTGTAAAATTTGAGATTGGTATAGAGAATAGGAGCAACGCCACAGTGTTCATGAACGATAGTCACCCACGTATGTAAATCATTAACCAGTGCTCGTGGATCAGTACCGTCTAGCACCTCAATGTCTAAAACAGGAGGGAGGTCGCCATCTTTTAACTCAACTTGTTTAAGGAAATAAGTGGCTTGGAGTTGGGCATCTGTTTGTGGGCGGTAAAAATGGTAAGCACCTCGCCTCAGACCAGATTCCCTGATGGCGCGCCAATTTTTATGGAAAAGCGTATCGAGATGCGTAGCTCCTTCAGTGGCTTTGACAAAGGCAAAATGAATGCCTTGTGCTGCTACCTCAGGCCAGTTCACTTGTAATTGATAACGAGAAACATCAACCCCCTGAATCAGAAAATCAGTTCTTCTGACCGTATCCTCTTTACACGAAAGGACAAGTACAATAAGTACGCTACTATAGAGAATTGAACGCAGCAAAGGGATGAATTGATAAATAACTCCCAAAAGCGATAAGTCGCCATCTTTTTTCTTTTAACGCCGAACTTCAACGAAAAGATGCGTTTACTTAACCGATTTACCCCAATTTTTATTCCGTAAGCGTGGTAAAACCCAGGAATAGCGGCCGGCCGACAGGCAGAACACGAACCCATAAACTCAGTACCTTTGCAAAAAATCAAAATTCTATGCCTAACCTTCGTCAACTATTCCTTTCGCACGTAGCACAGACCAGTGATTTTCCACTAGCGCTGGAGATTGCGGGTTCAGAAGGAATGTATCTATATGATAGGGATAGTAAGGCTTATCTGGATTTGATTGCGGGCATTGGTGTAAGCAGTCTCGGGCATCGGCACCCAGCGGTTGTTAATGCTGCCAAGGCACAGCTTGATAAGTACTTGCATACGATCGTGTATGGTGAATTTGTGCTTGCACCGCAAGTACAGTTAGCAACTCTAATAGCAGAACACCTGCCGGATTCACTTGGTAGTGTATACTTTGTTAACAGTGGAACAGAGGCAACGGAGGGAGCTATGAAGTTGGCCAAGCGCTATACAGGGCGGCATGAGTTTGTGGCAGCTAACTGTTCCTACCATGGGAGTACCCAAGGGGCAGCAAGCTTAATGTGGCCCAAAGACTTTACCCAAGCTTTTCATCCTTTATTACCTGGAGTTAAACATTTGGAGTTTAACTGTGATAATGGTTTGGGGCAAATTACTGAGAAAACCGCAGCGGTGATTCTAGAGACCGTACAAGCAGAATGGGGTATTCGTCGCCCGCGAAAGGAATGGCTACAGGCGGTACGTCAGCGTTGTAATGAGGTGGGGGCACTGTTGATTCTTGATGAAATTCAAGCGGGATACGGGCGTACGGGGACGCTGTGGGCTTTTGAACAGTACGAAGTAGTGCCTGATATTTTACTTATAGCCAAGGGAATGGGTGGTGGTATGCCTATTGGTGCGTTTGTGGCAGCCAAAGAGATAATGCATACTTTGGCTAGTGATCCCATTCTGGGGCATATTACCACTTTTGGTGGGCACCCAGTCTGTACTGCGGCCGGCTTAGCAACTTTGCAAACCTTGCTGCAGGAAGATTACATTGAACAAGTACCCCGAAAGGAGGCTTTATTTCTAGAGCTTTTGCAACATCCACGTATCCTGGACGTACGCTCAGCAGGACTTTGGTTAGCGGTTGAACTAATGAGTTTTGAGGAGGTTCAGGCGGTTATTGCCCATTGCTTAGAGCACGGTTTAATAACAGATTGGTTCCTCTTTAATGATCGTTGCTTGCGCATTGCACCACCATTGATCATTTCGGAGGAGGAGATTAGGAAGGCGTGTAGCATTATATTGGGGGGACTAGAGTTGTTACCTCGACGTCTGGAAGCGTCTCACTAACCCTTTTACAAATCACCGGAACTATTGTTACTTTTGCAGCCTTTATTGCTAATAACTCAATTTGAGTACAGAAAGATAATCTCTCATGTATCGGACACATAACTGCGGCGAGCTACGTATCGCTGACGTCGGAAAGGAAGTAACCCTGAGCGGCTGGGTACAAAAGAGCCGTGGCCTTGGAGCGTTGACTTTTGTGGATTTACGCGACCGATATGGTATTACGCAGCTGGTTTTCGATAGTGATGCAGATGCTCAATTGTGCGAACGTGCCGGTAAACTGGGCCGTGAATTTGTGGTGTCAGCCTCGGGTCTGGTACGCGAGCGGACGAGCAAAAACCCCAATCGCATTACCGGTGATATCGAGATTGAGGTAAAGGAAATGACGATCCTCAATAGCTCAAAAGTTCCTCCTTTTACTATTGAAGATGAAACGGATGGCGGTGATGACTTGCGCATGAAGTACCGTTACCTGGATTTGCGTCGTGGCCCCGTACAGAAGAATATCATCTTCCGCAGTAAACTGGCCCTGGAAACGCGCAAGTACCTAGATAGCCAAGATTTTGTAGAAGTAGAAACCCCTTTCCTGATCAAGAGTACTCCGGAAGGTGCGCGCGATTTCGTTGTGCCAAGTCGGATGAACCCTGGGCAGTTTTACGCATTGCCCCAAAGTCCGCAAACCTTTAAGCAGATTCTGATGGTGGCGGGTTATGACCGCTACTTTCAGATTGTGAAGTGTTTCCGAGATGAAGACCTTCGTGCTGACCGTCAGCCTGAGTTTACGCAGATTGACTGCGAAATGGCCTTTGTTACTCAGGAGGAAGTACTGGCTACTTTTGAAGGTTTAACTAAGCACTTATTCCAGCATACGCTGGGGGTAGAATTGCCAGACTTTCCGCATATGACCTACGATGAGGCCATAAAACGCTACGGTATTGATAAGCCAGATGTGCGTTTTGGAATGGAGTTAACCGACCTAAACGCAGTTGCCCAGAACAAAGGCTTTAAAGTTTTTGATTCTGCTGAACTGGTAGTTGGAATTTGTGCCAAAGGCCAAGTAGGTTATACCCGTAAGCAACTGGATGGCCTGATCGATTGGGTGAAGCGCCCACAAATTGGTGCCAAAGGAATGGTTTATGTAAAGTGCAATGAAGACGGCAGTTATAAATCTAGTGTAGATAAATTCTACAGTCAGGAGGATTTGGCCACTTGGGCGGAAACGCTGGGTGCTGAACCTGGTGACTTGCTGCTAGTCTTAAGTGGGGAAGAAGAGAAGACCCGTAAACAAATGGGCGAACTTCGCTTAGAAATGGGGCGTCGTATGGGATTGATGAACCCAGAGGAATTTAAGCCACTTTGGGTGGTCGACTTTCCGCTGCTAGAGTGGGATGAAGAGTCAGAGCGCTTCCATGCCATGCACCACCCATTCACTAGTCCGAAGAAAGCAGATATGGAGCGGATGCTGAATGGTGATCACGAAACCATGAAAGCCCTCCGAGCTGATGCTTACGACTTGGTAATTAATGGGGTAGAGATTGGTGGTGGCTCAATTCGTATCCATGATCGTCAGCTACAGGAGAAGAACTTTAAGTTACTTGGTTTTACTGACGAAGAGGCCGAAGAGCAGTTTGGCTTCTTGATGGGGGCCTTTGAATATGGTAATGAATGGTCAGAATTCGATTCGCGATTTTATTGCCTTCCCTAAAAACTATCAGGTGCGCGATATGATGATCGATGCACCAGCAGGCGTAGCCACTGAGCAACTGGATGAGCTTAGTTTGATGCGTAAGCCTGAGTAGAGACGCATGTAATGCGCCTCCCATAATTGAATTAACGTGAGGTTTTAGGTTAAGATGATCTACAGGTTGCTGAATATCATCACCTCATGCAGTAGAGGGTAAAAGGTAGAGAGTAGAAAAACGTTTTATTGTCCCTATACCATCTACTTTCTACCTTCTACTGGGAGGATGGGTATTGACAAACAATACTTTAAGAAATTGTATAAGGCCAATCTCACGTTGGATTAGATAAAACAAAGCGGCTGCTCCGAAACTTACGGAGCAGCCGCTTCTTGTTTGCGCTAGCAAAAGAAATAATGATTATTCCACAACAACCTTGTAGGTAGCAGCACGATCACCTACCTGCACTTGCAGTTGGTATATACCACTAGGCAGTTGGCTTACATCAATCATTTCTACCTGTTCGCCAATTCCATTATCGGTCAAAGATTGCTTGTATACTACTTGGCCCAGTGCGTTGAGCAAGTTGAGTTGTAGCTCAGCACGCTCAACAACGTTTAGCTCTACCCGCAAGTCCGTTTGTACAGGATTAGGGAACAAGCGAACGCTACCCACCTCAGGAATCTCTGCAATGTTTACGATAGTTACCTGAACCGGTACGCGTGGTGAAGTACAATCAAGCGTTGGTGTCTCAATCTTCCAATTGTAGAAGTAGTAGTAATACTGATCACCATAGAAAGAGGTGGTTACCTCACCAACATCTTCTCCAATGGGGTAAGGATAATCTACACCGGCATTGTTGCGAAATAGTGGACTACCATCTAAACGAAGAGACAAGTCTGTACCTTCGGGCACTTCAAAGTTCAATTCCACGTTCTGAAGACCTTCCACTATATTAACTTCAAGTTCATCAAGTACGACATCATTACCATCAACCAAT
>ERZ1740059.569-NODE-569-length-19307-cov-8.624610_pt1 | contig 19307 bp, 17 predicted proteins | sample MGYA00581744_ERZ1740059 | MGnify/ENA primary metagenome ERZ1740059 (study PRJEB43018, sample SAMN04849738) | marine metagenome | isolation source: floating plastic debris | place: Pacific Ocean | collected 2008-08-28 | study: EMG produced TPA metagenomics assembly... | reverse complement strand
TGACGCTTTTAACCGAACTGGCATCTGGATGATCTGGATTAACCTGGGCCACCAGGGTGTATTTCTTTAGGTTTAACCCCGTCAGGTTAATGACGCTGTTGGTATCCAGGTTTTCGAACCCTTTAACAATATTGTCGGTGCCAGCGTTGGCCAGGGAAAAGGTGATCAGGGGTTCGGTCGGGCTAGGGGCCGGCTTAGGCGCAGGATCGGGCTGTGGAGCAGGTGCGGGTGTCGGGCCATTTCCTTTGAGGGGAGATTGGGGCGCATTTGTACTCCTCAAGACTCCGTCATTACTCAGTGTGATTCGGTCCAACACATATCCATCTGAACGGCCTGAAATCTCTAAGCGATATCGGGTGTTCTTATCGAGCTTGACACGTGCCGCGGGCTTTTTATGATTAATGTCAAATTCGGTGCCCCATTTTAGGGTTTTGTCTGAACTACCTAGAACGGTAAAGAGTTTGGTTGGTTTTTGAACCACTGCCCCGGTTTCGGCGTTGACAATGGAGACATAGGTATCGTTACCGGTGTCGTTACGTTCCTGGCCACCTTTGCCATTTTTATAGCGATCTGACCGATTCATGGCAGATTTGACCCGTCCTGAATGTAGGCCAATGTTATAGGCACCCGCTTCGTCAGTTTCAAATTGATAGGTTAATGTCTGGCCAGTTGGCACTTTTCTATAGCTGCTGTTGGCCGGGTCCCAAATTAGAGATTTTTCACCCCCAACGGTGATCGCTCTCCAGTCGCCAGCGGGTTTAGCAGATTCTGCTTCAATAACCAGCTGACCGTTTTGGGCCATGAACACATCATTGCCGCCGCCGCTGGAACGGGGTTTAGGCGTGGGGCTGGGCTTAGGCGCAGGGGACGAGCCAAAGGTAGGTGGATTTTGATCAAAGAATGCCTTTGCCTGGTCGGGGTTTGCCGCCTCTTTGCCGGTAATGGCATAGAACAGCATGCCAGCATCTGAGGGATCGTTGACTTTTGCACCGGCATTTTTCATTTTGTCCCGGGCCTCTTGCAGCACAGGGTTCTTGGTGTTATCTAACCAGTTCCACTTAAAGCTATTAAAGCCTTTATTGTTGTTACTGCCGTTGTTTTGATCCCTGATCTCAATGCGCTCTACTTGAGGAAAATCTTTACGTAAATCCTCCCAGGTTCTGGGTTTACCACCACCAGGACGGGTGCCAACATCACGTACCTCATTCCAGGTTCCATGGGAGATCAGCGTGATATTGTCACGATTTTTCGGGCTGGTTTGGGCAATGGCTCGATAAATAGCTTCCATTGGGCCACCTTCAATGGCTAGGACTTTTTTTCCCGAGTCGAGGATTTTAACTAGTTCATTGGTTGTTTTTTGAATGCCATCTTGATAGCTATGGGTATCAATACCCAGCTTTTCAGCAAAGGCTGCACTTTCTCGCATGGCCTTGACTCGCTGGCCATTGCTAGGCTCACTCAAATTGTTGCCATAAAAGAAAGATATTTTCTTTTCTAACCCTGCTGACTTAGCAATGGAGGCAGCCATGGGTAGGGCTGCAATATCGTCTAGGTCATTATTGTTGCCATCGAAGTGAAAGGTGATGGCATCAAACTTAGATAGATCCTTGGGGAAGTTTTTCATGTTCGGTTATTTGCTGTGCTGGTTTAAAGACAGATGTTGTCAGCCTGTATAGAAGAGTTTTGGCTGACGCAATGAAACGGGCTAATCTGATACCCTTGGATTATTCCTGGCTAAAATTGCGCAGTGTAAACAAATGCTCGTATTCATGAGTCAAAAAGAGATAGCTTGTCTGGGATATTTTTTGTCGGGTTTCTCTACGGTCAGAAGATGTGGACGAGAGTCTGGAGAACGGTAGTCAAACCAGCCAAACAGCCGATATTGCCCGATATGTCTCTAACGTCCTTAAATTCTGGGATTTAGCTAAGAAGACGCGACTAAGCAGCCGCAAGTAACTGTTGCGATCGCACGTCTAACTATAAAGGCATCATCTATGGGGAAGATTTTGGGTGCTGAGTTAGAACTAATAGCATCAGACTATGTTTCCTTTGCTCTGGTTACCCTAGCCGTTTTGCAACCAAACGTTGTTAAGCCCTGTTGCCAATTCTTTTCCACAGTAAAGGAGTACAACCCGTACACTGTGTTTCAGAAACGTTTAGATATTTCATCTCGATCTGGACAGCCCTGTTGCTAATTGTCCTTGCTTGAGGCGATGGATATATCTGTTCTGACACCATAAACATATAGAGATCGGTTAACCATAACTATTAAAACTGCCTACAGACCTATCGTTGAGCGATTCTAATGAGTCACTCAAAGCACAGCGTTCCATGAGAGCTTTGACAGCTTTCATAAGGCCTATGTTAGAAAAAATCGACTTACTAATAAGAGAGCATCAAAATAGCGGAAAAATGCCGTTGCTGATGGGGATACACCACTCTGTTAGAAAGGCCACTGGCCAAAATCTTTCAGATAAGGTTATTCCGAGAATCAGCGACGCTAAAAAAAATTAAACAGAAAAAGACAAAGGTAGATGAGAATGCTTGATATGGATAAACTCAACTACAGCGAAACACATGCACAGTATTACATGCCTTTCTTCACATTACATAAACGTTCTGTCAAGTTCAGATAAAGCAGCCCGTTTTTTTGTGTGGCGCATTGGCCCTCAATACGTAGGAATGCCTGGTAGTAAAGGCATTTCTTGGAATCGTTATAGCTGAATTTAGGCAATATCATTGGGTCATCTAAGCGCAAATTAAGCTTGCTATGGTTAACTACCCCTAAAGTCAAAAATCAATTTTACAAATGCAAGTTACCTATCTAAGTAAAGTGGCAGCTGCGCTTTTTATCAGTTTGGTGGTGGCGACAGGCTGCACCAGTTACTCAGCGCCTTCTAGTGCCAGTCAGGAAAATACAGCCGACACTACTCTGGCCGCTAATCCTTGCGCCAGTGCCAGTCCTTGTGCCAGTGCCAGTCCCTGTGCAGCACCTGCCGCAGTCGAGACAGCTACGGCTGAAACTATCCGTTACTTTGTCGATGACGACAATCTAGCAATCCGTGGCACCGATCCCGTGGCCTATTTTACGCAGGGTGGCCCTGTGGCTGGTAGCGCAGACTTTACCCATACCTGGAACAATGCCACCTGGCAGTTTTCGAGTGCAGAAAATCGCGACCTGTTTGCTAACAATCCTGAGCAGTATGCCCCCCAGTATGGTGGCTTCTGTGCTTGGGCGGTGAGTCAGGGATATACCGCTTCGATTGACCCCAATGCCTGGAAAATTGTCGATGGGAAGCTTTATCTGAACTATAGCCGAGGTGTTCAACGGCAGTGGGAGCAGGATATTCCCGGTAATGTTAGTAGGGCCAACGCCAACTGGCCTGGAGTGTTAGCTGATTCTTAGGATGTGCTGTTGTTAAGGCTTGCATTAATAGTTTGCAGCAAGCTTAAATAAGCTCCGGTCAGTAACGGCTGTTTAGATTTCTGCCACGGCTGCTCCTCGGGATGATTTTAATAAACCAAAGCCAGCTGCTCTCAACAGGGCAGCTGGCTTTGCTACATTTTGGCGATCTCAAGTTGCTCCATAGAAACGAATGAGCAAATGTGCCTATTGATTCATTCTTAAACTAGAATTATTCTTAAGTAGGACTGAGCTTGATAAATATTACGATCATCTCGGTTCAGTATCAGTCGCTGTATGGCAGACCGATGCACACATCAGGTTGTTTAAGCACTAGGCAAGAGATCATAATGCAAGATAAGACTGATGGTTCTATTCCAGAAGATACGCCTAGCTTGGCGCGAGAAGAAAATCATAAATTTGACTTAGATCTTCGTGTGGAGCTAGGGCACAGACTGCGTGAGATTCTAATCAGGAAGAGGCTGAAGCAAAGAGAACTCGCAACATTGCTGGCTATTCAGCAACCTGAGGTATCGCATCTATTCAATGGCCACTTTACTCGATTTACGGTGGATAAATTGATTCAGCTGTTTGATCGGGTAGGATGGGTTGTTAAATTTCAAATCTATCCCCGCCAAACTGACTAACTGTATTTCAGTTAATTATTAGAGTCTTATCTAAAATTGAGTCTATTTCTAAATCATACGATTTCAGTGGTAGCGATTGTAAGCCTATGGGTTTATATGCGTTGATTATAAACACTGTATGAGAAGGTTTTAAGAGGCACCTTTTTATAGAAGCACGGCATAAATAAAAAGCTATATAGATGTATAAATACCTGTTTTCAGAAACCATTGTTAATGGGGTCATGTCTCTCTCACATACGGGAAGATAGAGGCTGTATAATCGTGACTAAAGGCTTTATGCAATTATTTATATAGAGGCGTTAAAAGCGAATTTAAATAATTTAAAAGATTATTTTCTATCTTTTTAATAGGAAATTATTTATAAAATAGTGATTTTTAAAATATAGGAAAAATCCTATAAAAGTAAAGTTTTTATTAGTCGGTTATTTTTCATAAATAGGGATTATTATTAATTTAAATCATGTTGTTAATCATGTCAGCGAAAAACAATTTGATCCGTTTTCTTCGTGTCTATTGGGGTACATTGACGCGACCAAAAGAAGTTTCTATTACACACGTTAGAGGAGACACCATGACCGACTTAAGCAGTACCATGAGCGGCCAATCCATTAGCAGTCAGGGGGGATGTCCATTTACGGGCGCAACCCGTAAGTTTACGGCTGGAACTGGAACGTCTAACAAAGATTGGTGGCCAAATCAGTTAAATCTAAAGGTCCTCCACCAACATTCTTCTAAATCGAACCCGATGGGTGAGGTATTTAATTATGCAGAGGCATTTAAGAGTCTCGATTTAGATGCTGTGAAACGAGATATTTTTGACCTGATGACAACGTCTCAGGATTGGTGGCCGGCCGATTATGGTCACTATGGTCCTCTGTTTATACGCATGGCTTGGCACAGTGCTGGTACCTATCGCATTGGCGATGGACGAGGCGGCGCGGCTACGGGAACCCAGCGCTTTGCACCGCTTAACAGCTGGCCCGACAATGGCAATCTTGACAAGGCTCGTCGGTTGCTTTGGCCTATCAAACAGAAATATGGACAAAAAATCTCCTGGGCCGACCTAATGATCCTGGCTGGCAACTGCGCCCTAGAGTCCATGGGATTTAAAACGTTTGGGTTTGCCGGTGGGCGTGAAGATGTTTGGGAGCCCGAAGAAGATATTTATTGGGGCGCTGAGGCTGAATGGTTGGGTGACAAGCGCTACAGTGGCGATCGCGAGCTGGAAGATCCGCTGGGTGCGGTTCAAATGGGTCTAATCTATGTCAATCCAGAGGGTCCCAATGGCCGACCTGACCCAGTCGCCTCAGGCCGAGACATTCGCGAAACCTTTGGACGAATGGCGATGAATGACGAGGAGACTGTCGCCCTGGTAGCCGGTGGACACACCTTTGGTAAATGTCACGGTGCTGGTGATGCGGCCTTGGTGGGGCCTGAACCCGAGGGGGCTGGTATTGTAGAGCAGGGGCTGGGTTGGAAGAACAGCTTTGGCAGTGGCATAGGCGTTCATGTCATCACTAGCGGCATCGAAGGCGCATGGACCAACAACCCAGTGAAATGGGATAACAACTATTTTGAAAACCTGTTTGGCTATGAATGGGAGCTAACAAAAAGTCCGGCAGGTGCGCACCAGTGGGTTCCTCAGGGCGGTGCTGCTGCCGATGCGGTGCCCGATGCTCACGATCCATCAAGACGCCATGCCCCCATTATGACTACGGCGGATATGGCCATGCGAATGGACCCCATCTATGGACCAATTTCGCGCCGTTTTCTTGAGCACCCAGACCAGCTTGCTGATACGTTTGCCCGAGCGTGGTTTAAGCTGACACACCGTGATATGGGGCCCCGCGTGCGTTACCTTGGCCCTGAGGTGCCATCAGAGGAGCTGATCTGGCAAGATCCGCTTCCTGTTGTTACCCATGACCTGATTGATGAGCAGGATATTGCGACGCTTAAGGCCCAGATTCTTGCCTCAAGTCTATCGATCTCCCAGTTGATTTCAACGGCCTGGGCGTCGGCCTCCACCTTCCGTGGGTCGGATATGCGCGGTGGGGCGAACGGAGCCCGTATTCGTCTCGCACCGCAGAAGGATTGGGATGTGAACCAGCCGGGCCAATTGGCCACTGTGCTACAGACTTTGGAAGCAATCCAAAGTACCTTTAACGCCTCTCAGACTGGCGGAAAGAGAGTTTCGCTAGCTGATGTGATTGTTCTAGGCGGCTGTGCGGCTGTGGAGCAAGCGGCGAAGAATGCGGGTTGGTACGATGTTAACGTTCCCTTTAAGCCCGGACGTACCGATGCATCTCAGGCGCAAACTGATGTGGACTCATTTGCTGTGCTCGAGCCGATTGCGGACGGGTTCCGCAACTACCTCAAAGGTAAGTACACCATACCGACTGAGAAGTTGTTGATGGACCGTGCCCAGCTACTAACGCTGAGTGCGCCTGAGATGACGGTTCTGATCGGGGGTATGCGCGTATTAAATGCAAACGTTGGCCAGACCCAGCATGGTGTATTTACTAACCGACCGGGGACATTGACCAATGATTTCTTTGTGAATCTGCTTGATCTTGACACTACTTGGAAGGCGACTTCTGACGCTGAAGATGTGTTTGAAGGATGCGATCGCAAAACAGGTGACCTAAAATGGACCGGTACCCGTATCGACCTTATCTTTGGTTCAAACTCTCAGCTGCGGGCGATTGCTGAAGTCTATGGATGTAAGGACTCACAGCAAAAATTTGTGCAAGACTTTGTCGCAGCCTGGGATAAAGTGATGACCCTCGATCGCTTTGACCTCTGTTAGCCTCAACCAACGGGCCTTCAAAGGAGGGCCGACCGTAGCCCCTCTCGATGATCGAGAGGGGCTACGCAGATAAAGGCAGATAAAAATTGCACTGATCTACTGATTTCAAAGCAATATGGGCGCGAAGGTCATGATGAATGAATCAACCTGTCAACTATTCCGTGGAGTTCTCTTTATTTTAGATGTATGTGAACTGCTAGCCGACGAGTTGTTCTGGCTAGCAGCCACCTGTCTATGGCTGTATTGGCTGACTGTCTTTTAGATGAGTATTGATGTTTTTCGCTAGAGGACAGGTAGCTGTTGTCCTGTACACACACATCAATCCCGTAGTTCGGCAGGGGGCGACTGACGCCACGGTTGAATACGCATAAGGAGTTAATAAAAAAGTGTTCAATCATAAAGGCCAGCGCGTTCCCCAAGTGACCTTCTGGATGTTTGCGGAGGGAGAATGGTACGAACTTTCGACAGCGGAGCTATTTAACCATAAAACCGTGGTAGTATTTGCGGTGCCCGGCGCGTTTACCTATCCCCATTCGTCTATTCAGCTATTGGGCTACAACGAATATGCCAAGGCATTTCGAACCAACGGTGTGGATGAGATCCTTTGCATTTCGGTCAATGATTCGTTTGTGCTAGCAACTTGGGCTGAAACAGAAGGCGCCGACCAGGTGAGCTTTATCCCCGATGTAAACGGTGACTTTACCCGCGAGATGAAGATGATGGTAAACCTGTCTAGCAAAGGAATGGGCTATCGTTCTTGGCGCTATTCTATGCTGGTGAGAGACGGGGTGATTGAAAAAATGTTTGTTGAACAAGATGGGGTTGAAACAATCCCGATGGTTTCTAATGCTGAAACAATGTTGAACTACATTAACCCAGAGGCGGAGAAGCCTGAACAGACGGCTGTGCTGATGCAAATGTGGCGAACAATGCTTTCTGATTAAAGCTTGGATGTTGCTCATTCCCAGCATTAATCAATTTGGTTATTCTCTAAATCGGCAGCGGTAAACGTCAGTGAATAAAAAGAGATCTGGCTACCTTTCTCTTAAACAGAATTTTTCTAATTTAAGTATTGTTGCAAATAACTAAGGGTGAGCAGCTTAGTTTCTGCCACCAGTTCTTGACGAAATTCTGGCTCTCCGCTGAGGGAAAGCCATAAAAGCTCAGTAATTGTTTTAGTAACCACCATGGCGATACGCTCACACTTTGTAAGCGCCAAACTTGACTGACGCGAATGAAAGAATTGAGCCAGTTCATCAATCACCTGATATTCAAAGTCATCGATTTTTTCAATGGCAGACCATGTGATGGTGTCTAAAAGCTGTTCAAAAATAGCGCGTGACCCTGGATAGTCGGTATAAAACTGGTCAAACACGTCAATCATTCGATCAACATAGCTATGTAACGGCAGGGTTACGGCTTCCGGCGTGTGCAGGTCGAGAAATTGCTGATACTGGGTCTTCATATAGCGAATGGCCAGGGCCTTAAGAATCGCTTCCTTGTCAGGGAAAAATTGGTAAAGCGACCCGACCGATACGGTGGCCCGAGCTGCGATTCTACGGGTCGTTGTAGATTCATACCCCACTTCTAGAAATAGCTGCTCGGCAGCATCCAAAATTTGTTTGACCCGCTCCTGACTGCGGGCCTGCTTAGGCTGTCGCCGCATCTTATTGAGCTTTGATGGACTAGAAGAATCTGATGGGGACATTGATGGTTGCTGCCGCTGATTGACAAACCGATCCGGGACTATGACATCCGTCGATTACTATACCTGCCTGGTCAAGGTGAAATCATACCGGGTCAGCCGTGATGGGTTGACAAAACATGAACATCGTTCGTATTTTATAAACATGAACATCGTTCGTATTCTACCTCTTTGTTGAGTAGGCATTTCCATGGGAACCATTTCTCGACGCTTTGTGATGTCCTTGCTTGCAGCTGCGATTCCTTGTCTAGGCAGGAAGCGTCACCCCGTCACTACAACTGACTTGTCAGACCAAACCCACTACGACACAATTGTGATCGGTGCTGGGGCGGCTGGGTTAGCCGTGGGCCGGACATTGCAGGAGGCTAACCGCTCTGTGCTGCTGCTTGAGGCTCGCGATCGCATCGGCGGCAGGGTTCACACAACCTACGATTTTGCCCCCCACCCCATTGAACGCGGGGCAGAATACCTCCACGGTGAAAACATTGTCACCTGGGACTGGGTACGTCGCTACCGGCTAGGGACACTGTCTGCCTTTGAGCAGGATCGGCACCAGTTTATGTACATGAACCAAACGCTGCTCCCGTTCAGACGTTGGTCAACAATTCCTGGTATGGATGTCCTGACGGATGGTTCATCCATTGACACCTTGATGGCTCAATGGATCGATGCGGGCAAACCTGACGTTAGTCTGGCTGAGTTTCTCTCGCTTCACCAGGTCGAGCTGTCAACGGATGTTCGTCGCATCGTCGATCATTTTTTTAGCGGTAGCTATGCTGCAAATCTCGACCAGCTAGGAATATATGGGTTAGCAGAGTTGTCCTATGCCGGCGATGGCGACAGCTATTTTCGACTAAAAGAAGGCTACTCCTATCTATTTGAACAATTTGCCGCCGGACTTAATATTCGGTACAACACCCCTGTATCGGCCATTCACTGGGGTTCATCGGGGATAGAGATTCAAACGGAAAGTGACAAAATCTACACTGCACAGCAAGTTGTGATAACCCTGCCCCTGGCACAGCTACAGGAGAAAAAAGTGGAGTTAGAACCTGAGCTACACGAGAGTAAACTCAATGCCATCCATGGTCTCGGTGCCGGTCACATCACCAAACTCATCCTGAAATTTGATCGGCCCTTTTGGTCTAAAGATTTAGAGTCTTGCGCCACCACTCTAGATACGCAACTGTGGTGGCGACCCGGTTGGAAAGGCAACAATGAGGCACCGGTGTTAACCGCATTCACCGGCGTGACGGGGGCAGATAAACTGGGAGCCCTGGGCCGAGAAGGGGCAATTCGAGCAGGGCTACAGGATTTGGAACAGATGTTTGAGATGCCGTTAGCCGATCGATTAGTGGATGCGCTTTTTGTTGATTGGCAGGCGGATCCCTATGCCAGGATGGCCTATTCCTATGGTCCGGTAAATGGGGTGGGGTTGCGATCGCAACTAGCCCAACCAATCAATAAGGTACTTTTCTTCGCCGGAGAAGCCACCCATTCCATACGCGCAGCCACTGTCCACGGTGCACTTGAAAGCGGTATCCGCGCCGCCAACGAGATTTTGTCCTTGAATACCAGCGAAGCTACCTAATCGCCTTTCCATTGGCCCATTCCATGCTCTGTCCTCCTTCCTATGCGTAAAAAGGCACAGAGTATTGTAGCCGACAATCCTTGTCTAAAACTTTCACAACACAATTTTCCCGTTTACCCATAAATCTAAGAAAACAACTAAACCATGAATCGAAAACTAGTCCTCGATATTCTGATGGGGTCCGTCATCCCCATCCTCATTCTAAACAACCTAAACAAACAACTCGGAACAGAAGTTACCTACGTTGTCGCCGCCCTTGTACCCGTAGCCTGGGTACTCATTGACTCATTATTTGTCACCCAACGATTTAACTTTATAACCAGCTATATAGGAGCATTTGCCATTATGCGCGGCCTATTAGCATTCTGGTTTGTCGATGGTATCCAATTTGCCTTCAAAGATAGTATTGGCTCTATATTGCTAGCTCTGGTGTTTGGTGGTTCAATCCTCGTCCGTAAGCCGATTATGTACTATTTTCTTATGCAAGGGCTCGATCCCAGTTCGCCAAGACAGGAAAAATCACTAAAAAACTTACTCCAAGAGTCAAGGGTCTATCGGGCACTGGTCAACGGCACAATAATTGTGTTGATCGTCAATCTATGGACAGGCATTGCGAACTTTTCTCTAAATCTCCGAATTGTGGTGGCCGATTTTGGCACAACCCTGTTTAACCAGCAAGTGGCACAGGTGAATGCCATTACTCGAATTGCGTTAGCAATACCTGAGTTTATCGGAGTAGGAATTGCCGCTGTGCTGATCCGCCGAGCGATGTTTTACTATCTGCCTAAAGAGGACGGCAAGGAACACAGTGAAAGTGATTTCTGGGATCTCTTGCAGCTACGTGAGATTCAGAATATGGTGGCAGATCCGTAGACTCTAAAAGTCGTGTATGAGCGATACTATCTTTTTTGAACAATCATTGGCAGCCGCTCAACCTGAACACCCGTTCTCAACTGTAGTGAATCTAGTAATTTTTTGTTAGAAAAGAATCGTGGACCGATAAATTTGGTTACCGTTCCTTGTCGGTGAGTAATCGCAACATATTCAATAATGTGGTAGCCCAAAGAGGATCCCCGAGGTCGAATTTTATGGAGCTGCGACTCGATTTTTGTTACATCATCGGTATTGATTTGACAGTTTGGCAATAGCAAACGACGAACCAGGATTTTGCTACTGCTAACCTCAACTGCTGGATTTTGAGCATACCAGCGATATCGGACTGCAAAACTACAAAGGCTCAAGCCAAAAATCATCAAAATATATCCTTCACCTTTAAATCGACGCAAGCCTTCGAACAACGCAATTAATCCAATGCAAAGCGAAATAAGGACAACAGAAATAACGAAAAAACCAGCTTGGTCTCTCCTAAAAATATCAACATTTTCTAGGTTAGAATTTTTCTTATCCATAGATATAGGTTAAATTTTAGTCGAATTTTTCAATTAATTTCACAAAAATGCAGACTATTCAATTTCTAAAATGGAGCTAAGCAGACGGTAATATTTTGAAATCACTCAGAATTCTGAGAGTCCCTTCGCTCAACCTTTTTAATATCAAACTCATTAGACAGACACCCAGAAAATAGATGCCAAACATAAGCGTGATTGGCCCTCGAAACAAAAGAAAGTCAAAATGAATCAGAAACGTATTATGAACCAAATAGAGTTCAAATGAAATCCACCCAAGGAAATTAAGTAACCAAGAAAAACGATTAACTTTTAGCATTAGTACTATCACCAAAGCCAGACTGCAAGCAATTAAAACATTAGCTAAACTACGAGAAGCAGACCAGTACATCAAGGATAGAGTTTCTTCAAAATCCTGATTCTGAAAAACACGACTGAGATAATTAAAATAGATAGTTAAAAAGACAATGACGCAGGAAATTAATTCCAAAGAAACCGCCTGTTTAATTTCTTGAAATCTGTATTGATAGAATAGATACATACTCGAGCTGGCTACGGCTATAGCTGCGATCAAAAGAATTGTTTGATACGCATTAAATTTCAAGGTTTCTGCCAACCAAAATGAAGTCCCAGACAGGAATATCAAACCAGAAAAGGAAGTAATAATTAGTTTAAGATCTGATTGAATAAACTCATCAAGCTTTTTGATGACTGTTGAGTGATTAAACCCTAACCAACACCCAAATGGAAAGCTAAATGCATTAGCTTTTGCTACATAGGGCATATCAGGGATTGTAATAATAGCAAACGAAAACGTAAGTAGGAAAACCAGTTTATGAGTGTTGCCAAGATTTAGCTTGGCGCTAACATATAACAAACAATACCAAGCTAGAACAAAAATAATAAACCACATTTTTCCATCAAGACTTTCCATGGAAAATAATATTCTTGGCATCTCTACAAGAAAATTATTCTGCATGTCTGGTACTAGAACTATATAGAGTGACAGCAGCAGAAATAGTGCATATATCAATGGAATAAAAATACGCACTACCCTCTTTCTAAAGAAATCTTGAATTCCCTTCTTCTGAATAGAGATACAGGTGCCATAGCCAGAAAAGACAAAGAAAACAGTTACTCCAATCATGCCAACTTCTGACCAAATTGAGTAAAGAGAGGGCAATGGATCAGTGTAGTAGCATAAATGATTGAAGAGAATCAACAAAATTGCCAATCCCTTGATTTGATTTGTTTGTATAACAGAAAGCGGATAGTCTTCTTTTCTCTTTTTTAAGATTAAGAAACATAGAACAAAAAATATTGCAGCTAATAAAATATCAAATTGAGGATTTTCAATGGCAAGCTTAGTCTCGTAGTGATTGATAAACATGGAGGATATATCCATTGTTAGTTAATAAACACATTAAAGGGATAGTTTGATTCAAGCCAATTCGTGCACCTATGCGCATCCTCTATTTAAGAGTAGAAATCTGTACTAAACAACTAATGCTTCCATTAAGCTACTACCGTTTAGCTTCCCCATAGAAACATCAGGATTCTTGTGGTGTGTCAAGCTCGGTGCTTTCAGTGCCCTAACCAATGTAGCCAAGGCTATACCAAGGAATACACTGTGTGGATGGGCGATATGTTCTAGTCCCAGGCCGTTCAGCTGCTCGAAACTTAAGCCGACATCTCGTATCTCAAGATTGCCAAGCCGCTCCAGCTTTGGAAGTTTGATGCTTACTTGCTTTCAGCAGTGGCAGTAGCTAGTTTTAGCGCCAACATCCCGAATACTGTTCCAGCGATCCGGTTTAAATACACCTGAGCCTTTGGCGAACTGTTGAACCAACTGCCCAAAACTCCAGCCAATAAAGCGATTACACTAAAAATTACCAAGGCAACAAAAATAAATATACTACCCAGAAGAAATATTTGTGGTGCAATTTGGCCATTTTCCGGTGATGCGAACTGTGGCAAAAACGCGAGAAAGAAGATTGATACCTTAGGATTAGTGACATTCATGATTATTCCGCGACAGTACAGCGCACTGCTAGAACGCAGATTTGAACTGGGTGATTTAATTGTGCTTACCGATGCTCGAAATGCTTGCCATGCCAAGTAGGCCAAATACAAGGCTCCCAATACTTTTAAAGTGGTAAAAGCAATGACGGAAGTTTGAAATATAGCGGCGATGCCAAGAGCCACAGCGGTTGTGTGAACAATTAACCCTGTACAAAGACCAAGGGTTACGAAGATCCCTGATTTTTTCCCATACAGGGCTGATTGCGTGAGCACAAAAATGTTGTCCGGACCAGGTGCAATACTCAGCAATGCTGATGCGACAATGAAAGCTGCGATTGATTCAAGGGGCATCGTATTTTCGGAGAGTGATCTAAATCTTGTGTCAACACTGTTCTCACCATAGCTTCTCACCATAGTTATAACGATGATAACTGAATCCGTGCTTTTGCTGCTGACTACGAAATCTTGCCCGTTGCTGATTTAGAGGCAGATTAAAAATTTACCCTAAGGCCTGTTTATACCCTAAAATTGGTTCCGCTACATAGACTTTTGGGTCACAAAGAACACTTTAGAGACCGGGCCTCTAACTGGGAGTATTGACCGACTCGAAAGAGAGCTAAAAAGATACGCTTTAGTTTGATTGTCCAGTGCACCGTAGGCTTTACTCGCTTTAGTGGTGGCGTTTGCCATGTGCTATTAATCGCCTCTTGTTGTGGCAAGTAAAGCCGCAAGGATATAAAGAAGCCCTTATCCGGTGCAGGTAGCCAGTTCTTCTTCTTTTTTTCTTCAGTTGGTTGAGCGTGCTGGATATAGAGCGTCAGTCCCCCATCTTTGTCGAGAACGAGTTCGTTGTTGTCTAACATCGTTGAATTAATAAGATAGCGCTCAAGTTTGTTCTCAACAAGCAGCTGCTCGGGAAGGTTATACATTGTTGCCGACCAGAAAGCATCGGCGGGTGGCAATCCACCTGGCTCGAAGCGCAGCGTATAACAAACATCGCCTGATGCATCTAATTCGTTACCGTCTACATCGTTATAATAGGAAGGGTACATGGCCTCCTCAATGGAATTGCCCCAGATGCCAAGAATTGCGCCGGCCATGCGATATAGGTAAATGTTACCGGTTGCCGTCAAGTGCTCCCGTGTGCCAAATAGGTCGGCGGCGGTGACGTCTTGAGTAGCAAGCTGATTTTGCTTCAGCGCCAGATAAGTATCCCAACCGTCTTTTATGCCTTGCTCAATGGCCTGTTTCAATTCCTCAGAGAGTTTTGTCGGGTTAAAGGTCAAGCCAGGTCCAATGTTGAGCTTGGCGAAGCGAGCCATCAATTCTGTTTCCGATGTGTGTGTTGAACAAAACGTCGTGAGCAGAAAGTTCAACAGGCTAAATATTCTGGGTGAAGTTTCCCCCTCATCCAGTCTTACGGGTCTCGGATATTTCACCACTGGCATTTCCGCTGGCGGCTCCATATTTATAAACTTACTCAGCGGCTGCACCTTGTAACCGTTCTTGATGATGTCTTCGACATTCTCTAAGTCATCTGAGTCAAAAAGCTGGGTCCGGTACAAGGCCAGGGCAAGACTGGTTTCGCTACGGATAACGGCTGTGATTCCAGCCGGTGTTTGCCCCGTCCAGTTAGGACCCACCAGTAAGTACTTGCCTCCGCCATTGCCTGTTGTCCGAGTGCCCACGTATTCAAAATTGTGAGTGTACGCATCGATGAGTTGGATAGAGTAGTATCGTTCAGAATCTATAGGTGGGACTGTCAAAACTAAAGGTTCCGCGCGAAGATCCGCGCCAACCACACAGTAAGGTGTATCCGCGTTCGGTGTCTGAATTGTTTTATCCGCTGGCGTAAACAGTCGTGCTGCGCCAAGCAATGTATTCAAAGGTCCCTTGTATTCAGGATTATTGGGCCAAAGAAAGTAGGCAAAAAGAATCCGATAGCTGTCCACCATTGGATAGGCGTAAATAAACGCATCTTTTGCGATCAATCGGGCTTCTTGTGGAGTCAGTGTAGATGAACCAATCATTTTCAATTTTCCTTTATGCAGTATTCAATGAACATAGAAAACGGATGGTGAAGCTGAGTGGCAGCCAGTAATTCTATGATTCATATTCAGCATATGAAAATCGCTCACTTCTGCGAAGTGTCAGACGTAATACAGAGCTAGGAAGATTTTCATGCACCAGCAATGACTTTGAGCACAAGTGCCAAAAGTTGACACCTGTTGATAATTTTGTTGTAAGTCAGTACTTTAAATAAACATATAGATTGATGCCGAACATCCCGTTAAGCGATTTGCAACCGCGATGACGGGTAGGCGGTCCGCTCCCACAACTCGTTAGGCGCCATCTCGAATCTTGTTTGCATTAGGCCACGATTGAAGTGGCTGAAAGTCCATCCGCCATACATCAAGCTCGTAGAGCTCTCCTTTGCTGTCTGTGTTCAGCGTGGCTGAAACCACTGTCCCGTCTTCGTCTTGAAAGTAGCACTCTGAAGCTTGTCTACCTAGGCCGCGATCTGCATAGTTCTTTCCGATGGCGAAGCTGCCCATACCTCCGTCATTCAGGTCCGACACTTCTAAGCTCTTGATATCAGCGTTTATACCAGCTTGTTCGAGGAGGAGGCTCAATAACGCATGCTGTTACTGCCTTGGGTGATACGACATGATGCCTAACGTGGAGCTGATAGGAAAACTGTTCGCCGGGAACGAAGACTGGTTCACCCCAGACCTGGTAGATGGAAGCCGCCTAAGCATTGTTGATCGGTGTTGCATCACTCATCCCTTAGAACACATGCCATCTAACGTTCTCGCTCAGCGGACACAGGCTGCATCTATTTTTTAATGCCAACTTGAAGGTGTTCCATAAGCGAGAACGTTAGATGGCGATAACCAGCTAAAAGCAGGAAGACAAAATTAAACTCAAGATGAACTTCAGGGCAGAACTTATGCAATTGCTTGCTGCTGCTGCTGTATGAACGATAAACCCGCAGTTAGAGCTTGTAAGCGATTATCCATCCAATGATCATTTGGAATAAGTTTGTTAATTCCCAGCGTTTCTAGCCGACGTCTAACTTTACCCGTTGCCCCTACAACAAGGACCTCTCGACCCTCGTCGGTGGCTTCTTGAATGGCGTTTTCGATGGCTAAAGAAGACGTGACGCCTAAAACCGGAACTTCTCCGAGGTCAACAATGAGTACGTCATAGGAGTCAATGGCATCATGCTCTCGAGAAATAGCCTTGGCTACGCCAAAAATCATCGGTCCACTGAGATGGAAAAGTAACATCCGACCATTGGCTGAATCTAACACCTGCTGTTCTTCCGGTGTCATCACAATTTGGTCATCCGCATCCGTAATCGCTTTGACCGATTCAGATTGCATTTCATCTAGACGGGCAATGGTCAGAATATTGGCAATAAACACACCCACACCGACCGCTACCATCAAATCAACAAAGACCGTCAGGGCTACGACGCTATAAACAATTCCGGCTGCCTTCCAAGAAATCCGATGAACTCGCTTAAGAAAGCCCCAGTCGATGATATCGATACCTACCTTTAAGACAATGCCCGCCAACACTGCTAATGGAATTCCTGATGTCAAGGGAGCCGCCCACAGTACGACTACAAATAAAATTAGGGCACGACTAAGGCCAGATAGCGCTGTACGGCCTCCCCCTTGAATATTCACGACCGTAGCTGTCGTAGCTCCTGAACCTGCAATTCCACCACAAAGGCCGGTAATGATGTTAGCAATTCCCTGACCAATCAATTCTTTATTAGACTTGTGCTGAGACCGGGTCAAACTATCAGAAACCAAGCAGGTTAATAGACAATCAATAGAGCCGACCATGCCGAGTATCATGGCATTGACAAATATGAGCCTTAAATTACCAGGGGTAAACGTCGGCAGTTGCAATGTCGGTAAACCTGGTGTGATTTCTCCAATTGTGGCAATGGTGCGAATATCGATATCCCGCAAAAGCGTCAATGATACTAGCGTTCCGATTACCAAAGCTACCAGTTGAGGGGGGACTACTTTCTTGAGATTGTTGGGATAGAAAAACAAAATCAATAGTGTTAGAACGCCTAAGCCTGTTTCCCAAAGACTCAAATTAGCCACTAAACTCGGCAAATTTTGAATTACTCCCAAGGACCCACCTTTAGGCGTTTCCTGACCCAGAAAGGGTGCCGTTTGCATAAAGATTAAAATAACGCCAATGCCAGTCATAAATCCTGAAATGACGTTGTAGGGCAGCATCGTAATGTATCGCCCTAGCTTCAACAGCCCAAAGCCAATCTGAAACACTCCCGCCAGCATGACGACGGTAAACGCCATGGCCAGACCGTTTTCAGGATCGCTGGCCGTGGTTTCAGCAATGACAGCAGTAATAATTACTGTCATTGGCCCCGTTGGCTCAGAAATCAGGCTGGGAGTACCGCCAAATAAGGCCGCAAAAAATCCTACTAAAATGGCCCCCCATAACCCTGCAGAAGCACCAGCACCAGAGGCAATACCAAGTGCTAAGGCTAAGGGCAAAGCGACTACTGCAGCTGTCAGACCGCCTAAAACATCGCCTTTAACATTGGTGAAATTAATACGATTCGTGATTGGCATAGGTTGCCTTCGGATAAAAACTAGATTTGGCTCAAACCTAGTAGAACTGAAACGGGCAAAAACAGCTGTGTAGCTGCAATGTTCAGATGAGGTTTAGCCATTGCATCATCCCTCGTTTTGGCCAATGTCACAATATGTAAACTACTGACGCTAGCTTTTTCTATATGCTGGAAATAAATGGTTAACGAGTCAATTAGCATGTTAATTATTTTCTCGCCGGGTGAGAAATATCAGCCTGGATGAGAGAATTAGAAATGTAATTTCTGCGTTGCAGCGCTGGTGTGATGTGTCGAATTTTGCGGTTGTATCAAACGTTGGATTGTCAAAGGTACCTTTGCTTGGCTTAATTAGAGCCTTGGTTCCAACAAATACCACTTAACTGCTTATGCTCTGCCGTTGCAACGCAGTGTTAGCTGGCTGATGGCAACAATCTTACAAAACCCTCTTGCTCAAAGTGACGGTCAGGAAAGCGGTGCGTTAGTCACGCACCCTACCTGGCTACAGGACCAACAGCTAAAGGCTACCTTGGCAACAGAATCGATGCGGCCATTGGTTGGTAACAGGGATGGCACGGTACTAGCGGGTGTGGTGCCAGGATGTGGGAACCGTCCATCCTTGATTCATATTCTCTAACATCCTGAATCAGGTTAACAGTGACGCTCCCTGACGTATACCAAACCCGCGTTCATTAAACCCGATTAAAAGATAATCCTGTAGGGGCGCTCCCTTGTGGACGCCCTGCGATACCGGGCACTATTAACCGGGATACCCCATGGATATAAACCCACATCGATATTAGCCACGGTACACTAAGCCGCTTTCGACCTCAATCTTAATGGATTCTATCGATCAAATTAACGCAATGGCAATTGCTGATGGGCCAACTGACAAGTATTTTTGATTTGGTCATTGACCGATTCCAGACAAAAGCCATAATAGGAGCGAGCATCCCGTCTAAATCCCCCTCTTAGTGACATGTTTTGGAAAAAATCCCCTAAATCAGAAAAACCCGAGCAATCCCAGAGTGTTAGTAACGTTAATTTGACCGGAGGCATGCTACAGATGTCGCAAGCTGGGGGCGACCTGCAAGCAAGTCAAACAGGTG
>ERZ1740059.568-NODE-568-length-19354-cov-5.630603_pt1 | contig 19354 bp, 18 predicted proteins | sample MGYA00581744_ERZ1740059 | MGnify/ENA primary metagenome ERZ1740059 (study PRJEB43018, sample SAMN04849738) | marine metagenome | isolation source: floating plastic debris | place: Pacific Ocean | collected 2008-08-28 | study: EMG produced TPA metagenomics assembly... | reverse complement strand
TTGAGTGTTTTGAGTGTTGTAAAGACCTTGGAAGACCCTTATAGTTGCAATATCCAAAAAAGAATACTTATCTTTTTCCAGATAGTTACAGTTTATCATGCAACCTTTAACAAAAAGGCGTAGTCCTACGTGTAATTGCAATAACAACACACATCATGGTTAAAAATTTTATCAAAACTGCTCTTCGCAATTTAGCGAAGAACTCACTCATTTCTTTTATCAACATTTTTGGATTATCACTGGCTGTAGGCTGCTCACTTGTGGTCTTCATCTTCGTGGACTTTGCCTTTAGCCAGGATGAATTTCATGAGAACAGGGAAAGCATATTCTTGCTGAATAATGTAGTCAGTCGAGACGGCTCAGAGCAGGTGTGGGGGGATTCTCCAGCCCCTATCGGCCCCATGATGATGGCTGATCTGCCTGAAGTCAAAGAAATGACCCGCGTAGATAACAGAAATGTGATTCTTAAATATGAAGATGAAGTTTTTAAAGAATTCGTACGTTTCGTGGACCCACAGTTTCTGGACATGTTCAGCTTTGAAATCAAGCAGGGTAGAGCTGAGGAGTTGAGAGATCCTGCTAAAATAATTTTAAGCGAGGCCATGGCCGAGAAATACTTCGGTAAAGAAGATCCCATTGGAAAGCAATTGGTAGTGCTATTGAATGATAAAAAGGAGTCCTTCACTGTAGGTGGTGTTACTGCCAAATTTCCTAAAACAGCCAGTTTCCGATTCAATTTTCTGATCCACTATGATAAGATGTTCTCCTTTTACGACGATCAAGACGCCAACGACTGGACAGACTTCATTGCGGCAACATTCATTCAATTGCATGACGCGAAGGACATTGGCGCCGTCACGGACAAAATGGACAAGTACGTGACACTTCAAAATGCAGCGGACGAAGACTGGCCGGCTAAGGCTTATATCTTTGAACCACTTACAACGCTATCTCAAAATTCGCACAAAATAAGAGGTGATATATCTGGTGGAGATGATCCGATCGCCAGACTCATTCTGACCTTAATAGCTGTTTTTATGATAGTATTAGCCTGCTTCAACTACATTAATATTTCTATCTCTTCGGCGACTAAACGTTTGAAGGAAATTGGAATACGAAAAGTTATTGGAGGCACAAAGCGTCAGCTGGTTTTTCAGTTCATAGGCGAGAACCTTATCATTTGCATATTGGCATTGGTTTTAGGAGCGATTTGGGGCAGAGTCTTTTTCGGACCCTGGTTTGACTCTCAATTTGATATAGGACTTGAACTTAATTTTTATGACAATATTAATGTGTGGCTGTTTTTGATAACTCTACTTTTTATCACCGGTTTTGGGTCAGGTGCCTATCCGGCTTTTTACATCTCTGCCTTTAAACCCGTTAATATATTCAGGGGCCGGCAAAAGTTCAGCAAGAAAAGTCGATTTACCCGAATCTTCCTAACATTCCAGTTTATACTCTCTATTATCACCATTGTGTTTGGCATTGCCTTTACCCAAAATGCGCAGTACCAACGAGAGCTTGACTGGGGGTACAACCAGGATCAGACCTTGGTAATCCCCCTTGAACAGGGGGTGAACTACGAGGCCATTAAGAATGATTTAGCTATGCAGCCAGGGATCATAGGTATAGCCGGATCAGCGGGTCATGTAGGCAGGTCAGTAGGGCTAAGCGTGATTGAAATAGGTGACAGCAAGCATGAAATCCGCAGAATTAACGTAGGATTCGATTACCTGGAGACTATTGGTATACGGCTTAAACAAGGTCGTTTTTTTGATAAAGAACTGATCACAGACTTAGATCAAAGCGTGGTCATTAATGAAACATTTGCAAAGAGCTTCGATTGGGAAAATCCACTTGAAGCTTCCTTTGAATTGGACAGTACTATTTTTAATGTGATAGGCGTAGTTGAAGACTTTCATTATTTTGACTTTGACGATAAAATAGAACCCGCTTTCTTCCGGATGTCAAAAGATGAGGATGCTAATTTTATTTCTGCAAGAATCGAAAAAGGAAACATTGCAAAAACAGAGGCGTATGCAGAGGAGCTCTGGAAAAAACATGTTCCGGACCTCCCCTACAATGGCTTTTTCCAGGATGAAGTGTTCGACTATCATTTTGATCAGCTAAAGGGTCATGCCCGTATCATGGGTTTTACAGCCACATTAGCGATCGTACTTTCGTGTATGGGCTTATTTGGACTAGTGTCATTAAACGTGGCAACAAGAATGAAAGAATTTAGTATCAGAAAGGTATTAGGCGCAGGAGTTGCCTCAATTTTCAAGGGGGTGAACCATCAGTACATCTGGATACTGGCTATTGCATGTATTCTGGGACTTCCGGTAGCTTACGTTTTGGTAGACAGCCTGTTTGACGAGGTTTACGAATATCATATGCCCTTGACCATCGGACCTTTCGTTCTGGCGGCAGTATTTTTATTCGTAGTGGCCCTGTTTACAGTTTCCAGCCAGATATATAAAGTTGTAGTATCCAATCCGGTAGACTCCTTACGGCAGGAATAAACTACTACACATTCAACCCGCACTAAAGACTAGGTGCAAGTGTTAGATGATGATTTTAAAATGTAGGTGGCGGATGGTTACGTTAGAAACGAGGAAATCAGTTATTGATTAGGTATTAACTCCTGAGCTAGTGAAAATAATATTGCCGTCAAAGGCTAAATATTAGCTCAATTGATCATGTTTGCACTGCGTGCTTTCGGATCAAAGACTATACTATACAGAATACGAACCTGACCGACTTGGCCACTTAAGAAAAGATTTTGAAAGGGCCCAAAACGAGCTTAAATCGGTCAATAGCAGACTGATCCCTTACTGGAATGGGCTGCACTGGCTGAGTAATGCAACGATGAAGCAGCCTGACTTACTTTCTGTTGAAAGTACCGCCTTTCATAAAAATGATCCTGACACCATTTTTCTGGGTGAACAAAATGGAGTCCGGTTCTTTTCGGTTGATTTATCCGGATATTCAGAAGAAGAGGCCTTAGCACTTTTACCTGACGGTAAGTTCATGGATATACGACTTACTCCTGTGCTTAAAAGAAGTAATCAAGCGCCTCTTCTGGTTTATACGAGAGGACTTTATATATGGCACTCCAAGAACCTTTTCTGTGGTCTATGTGGTGAAGACACAAAGCAAATAGATGCCGGTCATGCCAGAAAATGTTGCAACTGTGCGCATGTTGTCTACCCCCGGGTAGATCCGGCTGTAATTGTACTTATTGAATACCTTCCGGAAAAGGGTGAACCTATGTGCTTGCTAGGACGCCATCGAAGCCGTCACCCCAAGATGTATTCTACCTTAGCCGGATTTGTAGAAACAGGAGAAACACTCGAAGCAGCGGTCAAGCGAGAGATGATAGAAGAAGTAGCGCTGGAAGTTAGTAATATCAGATACGTTGCCAGTCAACCCTGGCCTTTTCCCTCCTCAATTATGATTGGCTTTTACGCACAAGCACACTCAATGGATATTACATTAGATCAGGACGAAGTGCTGGAAGCTCAATGGCTTACTGCAAGAGAGATAAGGAAACTAGTCTCCAGAGACGAACTTATTCTTTCGCGTGAAGACTCCATAGCCCGCTATCTCATTCAAAATTGGGTTAATCTGAATCTTGAAATCGGAAGGCTAAAAGACTAGTTCTCTGACTCCTGCTCTTTCAGCTCTTCTGCGTAAATTTCTTCATCGCCATACTTATCATCATAGAGGGCGTCAAGTTTTTTGGTGAACTCCTGATTGTATTTGAGCCATTGGTCAATAGCGCTGAAATAAACCTTGGCTACCTCCTTAACCCGGCTGCTGGTTGTTATACCTCCAACGGTATAATCCTTTTTACCCAGCAAAGGAATCTCATCAATATTGTCCTGATACAATGCCTCAGCATAGCCAATTGGCCCTTTTACTGCCCTCGTCAGGTAGAGGTTTCTATGGTAAACTCCTTCGGCCATATCTGAAAGAATAGAATACTTATTAGCAAACGTAAACGTATTATCCGAGGGAAGAGCATCCACTTTTAATTCCTTGTCCAGCGCTTTCATGATATTACTGGCAAAAACATTTGATTCTTCTAAATCAGATGACACTAATAACCTCAGCAGCTCAAACCGTTGATCAACCTCATCTTTTCCATCTACTTCAAATCCAAGAAACGAACCTGGTACAAACACCATACTATAATTTTCCTTAACAGGCGGCAAATATTTGTCATCATAACGTTGGCTACCTTCACTCGCGTTATAATGAATAACCAAAGTAAGGTCTGGTTTGAAAGCGTTAATTCTATTTGCTCTTGCTACAAAGTCTTTGTTTAGAAAAACATCGTTGAACATTACGAAGTCAGTCGCTTCACCTGATAAAAGGTAGTTGAACTTTTCTCTGTTATACCACTCATTTTTATACCCTGCAATAATATCCTTTTTAAAATCGGTTTCGAGCCACTCATAATAGTTAATGCCCATTGCGCTTTTTCCATAGTCATGAGTTAGCATCACTTCAGCGCCCTTATCCTCTAGTAACTCCTTTAACCGCAGTGCAGTGGTATAGGCCAAATTGGCCTCGAAGAATTCTATATCACTATTGCGATCGTAGTTTACACCCTCCACCTTCATATACCTTCTCTCTAAAATCGCTTCTCCCATATTACTGGCCATATGTCCAGGATCAATGGCTACCTTCAATCCCAGGTAGTCCGTGACAGGATATTTGGCCGGATCAACATGCGTACTCTTGATCCCATAAAAATATCTAGACCCTTTTCTTTTTAGAATTTCTATGATCTCTTCATGAGGCATTTCATCGAGAAGTCCATTAAAATGTGACATCTCACGCCAGTAGAGTATAAATTCAGGCTTATCTACTCGCTGACTTGTAGGATACATATAAAGACCACGTTCATTCACAACGATATTGTCAAGACATTCAGCTTCCTTACATAGAAATTGAAGATTTCTTGTCACTCTGTCTTTGTAAAATTTCTTTATTGGGATGGGCTCAATTTTTTGTGCTGATACATCGAATAGAGCTAAACCAAAGACAGATAAGAATAGTGATTTTAATATCAATTTCATGATATGATAGTTTAAAAAATAAGATAGTTAAAGATAATAAAAATTAACATTCGTTTCAGAATCTATATCCGATTACCAAAGTCTCTAGCTACTTTCTTGCCACTTTTGAATCGCCAAAATTAAATGCATCATAAGAGACATAAACAGCTATTCCAAAATAGATAAGGATAAATGAGAGCAATACCAGATCTTTTTGACCAAAATTGATCTTACGCCTCACCCCGGTTGATCCGTAGGTAGGCTGTGTATTTAGCACCATAATATCGAGAAGCATTTTGGGTACAGCCAGATGCTCACGCATAAACATAGTCAGATTCATATTTCCCTTGGCTTCATACCCAATAGCATCCACTCCGAAATACCATGAAAGAAACAGCGCGCGTTGCAGATGAAAGCCCTGACTCACAACCAGGAGCCTCCTCTTTCCAAAAAGCTTCTTAGAACGAACAATAGAGTCTAATGTTCTAAATCCGGCAAAGTCCAATTTAATAAGACCGGAAGGTATTCCCTTTTTCATAAGTGCCTTCCTCATATCCCTGGGCTCATTGTATTCATCAGTACTATTATCTCCACTAATCAAAACCTGAGATATCAGACCCGCTTTATAAAGCTCAACTACGGCATCAATGCGATGTGTGAAGTAAACATTTTCACTCACGCCATCTTGCAGGTATTTATTAGTACCCAATAACAAAACAGTATATTTATCGCCTATGACTTCGTCCGTGTTGCTGGCTATGCGCACATTGGAGTAAAAATCGACTATGAGATTGGTCATAAACATAAAAACCAGGACTGTTGTTACCAGACTAAGTTGCCTTCTTAAAAACCACATGAACCCATCCCAAATAAAAGAGCCTTTATAAAAGCGATCCAACCGATGCAAGACCAAATAGTCCACTATACCGTGCATAACCATAATAGATGCGGCTAAGAACATGAAACCTAATAAGTTCCAACCATCCGCATGACGGAAGAATCCCAGGAAGTCTGAAAAGACCGAAGTGATTGTACGATGACCATCATTAACATCCTTTATGAGTTGATTGATGTCACTGTAATAAAATGGAATCAGGAAGAGAAGAATTAACAGACAGATGATGAAAAGAAAAAGTAGAAACTTGAGGCCTTTCATCTATCTAAAACCAACTGGGATTGCTATAAAATTAATTTCCGTAGCTAAGATAATATTTTATATAAAAGGTCATGAATCATTGGCAACGTTTGCATTGAACTTAAACGCACAAAACCTTACATGCTCTCATTTTCAAGGGGTTATGCATTATCCAAAATGACTCAAAGCTGCTTTCTTTTGATGGTTTATAGCACTTAATTTGCAGCTTCTTTTAAATAAGCATTAAAGATGAAAGTAAAACATCCATATAAGTTTGGTAAGGGGTATGAAAAGCCTGTGGCTTACTTCAGCATGGAGTTCGCTATAGACCAACCCTTAAAAATATATTCTGGAGGCCTGGGCTTCCTTGCCGGTTCGCATATGCGTAGCGCATACGAGCTCAAGCAAAACATTGTGGGTATAGGTATGCTTTGGAAATACGGCTACTATGATCAGATTAGAAAATCAAATAACGAACTAGACGTACTCAATCAAGAGCATCACTACACATTTTTAGAAGATACTGGTATTGAGCTGGATGTATTGGTTCACGGGCATAATGTGAAGGTAAAAGCCTTCTATTTGCCGCCTGAGATTTTTGGTACAGTGCCCATATTCTTACTATCTACTAATCATCCGGAAAATGACCACCTGGCGCATACCATAACACATAAATTATATGATAATAATCTAGCCACCAGAATTGCTCAGTACATAGTATTGGGAATTGGAGGAGCCAAGTTATTAGATGTATTAGGCCACAAAACGGATCTATACCACATGAATGAGGCACATGCTCTTCCGGCTGCCTTTTACTTACTTCAAAAGTATAAGACCGTAGCCAAAGTGAAGGAACATCTGGTGTTCACCACTCATACTCCTGTAAAAGCTGGCAATGAAGTAAACGATCCCAATTTTCTTTTTGAAATGAGCTTTTTCAACCATTTGACTTTAAAAGATGTTGAAAAGTTCACGGGCTTTGAGAATGGCTGGTTCAATCATACATTGGCAGCGTTGAGACTTTCAAAAAAGGCAAATGCAGTTTCCAAAAAGCACAAGCAGGTATCTGATGAAATGTGGGGAAGCTTTAACAAAATTTGTAAGATCGAAGCTATTACTAATGCGCAAAACAAGAATTATTGGACGGATGAGGAGCTTGAGAAAGCTCATTTAAAGAATGATCATAAAAAGTATCTTACTCGAAAAATAAAACTAAAACAGCACTTGTTCAATGAGGTGGCTGATCAAACAGGTAAACTTTTCGATCCGAAGGTACTTACTATAGTTTGGGCCAGAAGGTTTGCAGGTTATAAGAGAGCAGACTTGATCACTAGGGACCTAGATCGATTTGAAAAAGTTTTGGCGAATACAAAATATCCTATTCAGATTCTTTGGGCTGGTAAACCTTACCCGCTGGATGGAGGCGCTGTGGATATGTTTAACAGATTAGTACATATCACAAAAAAATATCCAAACGCGACTGTGCTTACCGGATATGAATTACGTCTTTCGGCTTTAATGAAAAAAGGAAGTGATATATGGTTAAATAACCCCCGAATTCCACTGGAGGCTTCCGGAACTAGCGGTATGACAGCAGCCATGAATGGTTCGGTAAACTTCTCAACTAATGATGGTTGGATACTTGAATTTGCGGAGCACGGTAAGAATAGCTTTATTATGCCAGAAGTCAACTTATCCTGGTCAGAAGAAGAACAGGACCAATATGATTTTGACAATATGTTAAGGATCTTAGAAGAGGAGATTATGCCCTTGTACTATGACAAGCCGGAAGAATGGTCAAAATTAGCCTGGAAGGCTACTGAGGACGTTAACGAAATGTTCGTAGCTAAGCGAATGGCTGACGATTACTATAAAAAGCTTTACAAAGCCTAACAAAGTAGAAAGGGGCTCCCAAAAGGAAGCCTCTTTCACTTATTCCTTAGTGGTTAAAATGTTTAAGGGCCTCTTCAAGAATAGTATCAGCGCCCTTTAACCTATCTTCATCGGCTATATCAATTTTGATGTCAGGTGGAATACCGTCTTCGATAATGAAGCCATCGGGCATGTAGGTGATAGAATTAGAGTAGTTAAAAAACCATCCATTTGGAAGTTCCCAACCCAATGGAACTCCACCACCACCTCCGGTAATGTCACCCATAACGGTAACGTTAGGAATAGCTTGAAGCATCGCGGTAAAGAAGTTTCCAGCACTGTAGGTAACGCGGTTAGTCAACAGCACCACAGGAAGGTTAAACTTTGTTTCGTCATTAGGATCTAGATAGGCTTTAGACGGTTCTGTAAAGTCATCTCGCTCAGGCCCATTTTTGTATTTTGTGGTGTAAATATGGATACGTTCTGTTGTGAGCCTCCTTGCCAACCTAAACCCATTGGCAGGATCTCCTCCATCATTATCTCTTATATCTATGATCAGGCCTTTTAAGCCACGAAAACGCTCAACCAAAAAATCAAGATCATCTTCCTCAATAGGTTGTTGAAAGCTGCGATAATGGATATAACCTACAGAATCAATGATAGAATTAATCAGACGCCCGGTTATTTTATAATCCCCCAGATAGTTCTTTTCCAGATCTGAAAAACTAAAATTTCGAGGATAATCTACGTAGTAGTTATAAAATGAAATATCGAAATCCGACCGAAGATTCACATGCGCATCTCTTAGACTGTTTAACATTTCAGCCATTAGGTCATAAAACTCTTGAGAGCTTAAATCTTCAGACACCTGAGGGCGGTACACTTGGTAAACTGAGTCCCAATCGACTCTTTTATATTCGAAAAAAGAATAACGCTCGTCCATCCTTTTCCAAAGGATCTCGAAATTGGTTATAGCGTCATTCGTTGGGTCTTCATCAAAGAATAAATCTTCGCATGCCGTTAAAGTAATAACACAGACAAGAAGAAGAATTGATTGTAATTTCATAACAAGTTCATTCAAATTTTAATAGTGAAAGAGAAAAGCAAAAACAAACGAATGTGTAGCACTAGTAGCTGGCAGACCCGTTCTTACTCGGTAAAAATCCCATTGGTAAGACAGCCTTAAAGCGTTTGTGGTACCTTGAGGGTAGGTTAATGATATCGTTGACGTAATGTTGGTAAAGGAATTAATGGTTCTCCAATTGCTATCCTCCAATCGCTCATCGAGCCAATCACCTTCAGGATTAACAAAGTCATAAATATTAAGGTAGCTGGGTCGTATTAAGTGATTTACTACTGGTAAGTCAATTTGCCAACCTATCGTTACAGGTCGTCCTGAAATATGTACTTCGCGTTCCATCAAAGAGCTGGCGTAAAGGCCATTTGAAAAAAGAAAGGTGATAAACGCTCCATCTAGCTGATCATTCAATCGAAGGTTGCTGTGAGAATTGATTTTACCACCAGCATACCACCTTACCGTCTGATGGAATAAAGATTTGATATACCATTGCTGTGAATAGCTCATATTCAACCAAAGGTACTGCCCTTGAGGATCTATTTCTCTATTGTCTTTCCTCGCTCCGAGTGTTATGTAAGAGGCCCCGATGGCCAGGTTTCTAACCGTTTTATTCTTTCTTTTAAATGCTCCTAGTTCGGCATAAACAGATCCCCCATTATAATTTAAGGGCGACATGTGCTCATCATTGAGTCGCACATATGAACTTCCAATCCCTAATGACAGGAATCGCGTTGTTGGCATAGTTAAAACTGAGTCTGTAGGGTAGATGGATTGGCCATATCCACTATAAATAACGGTTACTAAAAGGCACAGCAGTGCCACTAGAGAAAATGTGTAATTCACTCTCATGATAATTAAAGTTTAAAGTGTTGTTAAAATTTAGAAGGCGATACCAATTTGAATACTGGAGGTAAAATCAATACCTGCTGACTTACTTTCGAAGGGTGCAATTATATTTTCAATGCCTATATCAAAATCGATGTAGCCATACTTCCAAAGACGCCTTTGGATACCGAAAAGAAGGTCAATGGATACTTGGTTTTCATTTTCTACAGGCCTTCTCTTGTAATTGAGTCGAGCGCTTAGATAGTTGGCCGAAAAATTATTAGCGCTCTTGCCTTTGAGTATTCTCTTTTGCATATTAAAATAATACCGCGCTCCAGCCCTTTGGCGCCACTCGGTAATATCTAATCTATTGGCCTGAATTTCTGTAGCTATTATCCAGCTCCATTCAGGCTTAAACTTCTTCTCAAAACTTAGTCTGGCTATATTTGACTTGGCGCTATCTTCACCTGACATAGCATATAATAAAGGTCCTAGCAAATCAATTTTTAATAGGGCAAGTTCCTCCCTATCAGCCATTATGATCTGCTCATAGCGCTTGATCAATCCCGAAAATCTCGCGCTGTCCATTACTTCCGAATCCCTTTTTATAGATACATCTTGTGCATGGAGAACAGATGCTGGCAAAAGCAGCCAAACAAATAAAACTATCTTTCTCATTATTCTATGATCTCAATTCTACCAAAGTCAGTGGTAATTTGAATATTGGGCAAAGCCCGATCGCCATACTCAAGCTTTACATTTTTTATTGACTTTAACTGTTTTGTAATATCAGCAGGTGCTTCAATTTCACCGTACTTGGATCTAACACTCCAGAAATACCGATGAATGTCGATGACCTTTAAGTCAATGTCAGCCTTTTGTCCGTCTATCTTTATGTCTGATACCTCTCCAAGATCTTGGATGGAAACATTCCCAAGATTGGTGTTAATCTTAGCGCTACCGGAAAATCCTGAAATACTGGTTTCTGTATGGCTGATTTCAAAGGTTAAGGTTCCGGAAGTCGTGCGTAATTTCAGATCACCGAAGAAACTCTTTACTCTGCACGGGCCTTCCAGATTGGAGATAAAAATATCACCATATTCATTCTCGATAGATACCTGCCCGGTTATTTCGCTGAGACGAGTTTCACCAAAGGCATTCTTAACTCCCAGTTTAACGTTCTTAGGAACATAGATCTGAATTTCAGTTTCCTGTATAGTCGAAAGCTCATCTAAATTACGAGGTAATAGCAGATAGTTTCGAATAACAATGGACCTGTTTATTTCGTCCATGGCGTATTTTTGGTACTCCAGCTCTTTCTTGGCCACATCGGCATTTAGACCTTTAGAAATCAGTTTCATAACTACTTTAATTCCAGTACCATCCCAACCTTTAACATCGATCACGGCCGACTTACCATCTACTTGAAGAGAGTATCCCGATTTGTAAACAAAGCTTTTTTCTACGGTTTTGGTGATCACTTCTACCTTGGTCTGGGCCAAGCCCCACCTAAAAGCAAGGAATAATAAGGCCAGGAGCGCCACATGTTTCTTAGCTCTTTTCATGAAAGCCTCAGTTTTTTAAGCATATCCTTACCCACCTGGGTCTGATTCTTTTCAACACGGATCAAATATTTCATCAACTGGGGTTGGTTAGCGCCTTTTGACAGCTCATTTTCTAACTGTTTTTTTGCATCGGCTAACTCAATATAAGCTTCCAGTAGTCCTTTAAACTCCGGATTTTGACATGTCTGACTCAGTCGTCGGCAATTCTTTTTTACATAATCTAGAATTTTGTCTTCATCTCCTTCATCAAGTGAGATATCCAAACTTGTTTCAAAGAAATCTACCTCCTCTGTGCTGTAAGATATGGTCTCACTTGCAGAGTCACTTAATGATTTATAAAAGAGAAACGCACTTACAAACAGTATACTTACGGAAGCCGCAATTGACCAGTTCAATTTTGATCTGGATTTTGGCTTTGGCAGAGAAGCCTCAATGGGAAGCCAAATATCCGGTGCTTCACTACCCTTAAAGTCCTCAATAGCACTTATAAGGTTTTCGTCCTTAGCAAAATCGAGATCATTGGCAATCTCATACCAAATATCAGGCGCCTTGAGCTCCTTCAACTCGTTAATGGCTTTATCGAGGTTTCTTCTGTTCTCCTTATGCATACTGTTGACCGTCTAACGTGTTCCTCAAAGCTCTCTTAGCGTAATGTAATTGGGATTTTGATGTCCCTACACTTATCCCCAGCATTTCAGAGGCTTCTTTATGGGAATACCCTTCTACCTCAATAAGCACAAAAATAGCTCTGTATCCATCAGAGAGATCTGAAATTGCCTTTTCTAGTGCATCTCCCGTCATTCCTTCAGGCCATATCACAGGTTCTTCGGGAATGTTATCAATAGGATCTAATCTTAATCTATTCAGCTTTCGTTGTTTATCGATTCCTGTTCGTACCGTTATCGTTTTGATCCATGCTCCCAAGGTCGAATTGAACTTAAAGGATCGAAGACCCCTAAAGACAGAAATAAACGTATCCTGCAAAGCATCGGTAGCCTCTTCCTGGTCACTCAACATACGAAGCAAAATAGTGTACATAGCATCTTTATATTTTAAGAATAGTTCTCTTTGAGCCGCCCGATCGTCACGAAGACATTTCTCAACTAACTCCTTCTCGATTTTTGGGATCGTATAACTCAATTTCAATTCCTAATTACTACTTAAAGTATGCGAATGAATGAGGATGGTTGTATCACACCTAAAATAAATATAAGTTTTAAGTTTCGTGTCCCTTCGGTTAAACAGTTTAGCAACTCGTATCTTCGATTTATTATCTTTGGAACGCATTATGAAATTTCAACAATACCTGATCCAGAATGCCTGGTTGATACTGTTTATTGCATCGATCAGCGCGTGCCAGCAATCCATTGAAGCTCCCTCAGATAACGGTTTAAACTAGTTTAGTGACCCTATCATTGCTCAGATTTACGATTACCAGGACCGACGAGATTCAAAGGCGCTCCTAGGCTTCTTTGATGATGAGAATCACGTGTATCGAATGGAGTCGGCACTTGCATTCGCTTCTGTTCAAGACACGGTGGCTATAAAACCACTGGGGTATTTACTCAATGATCCTAACGCCCAGGTTCGGAAAGCAGCTGCCTATGCGCTAGGCCAGATGTACGATGAGCAAGCGATTCAACCTATTTACGAAGCTCTTCAAGTTGAGGATTCGGTGGCGGTGAGAAAAGAACTCATCGAAGCACTTGGCAAAGTAATTACGATGCCCAAAATTCAAATGCTTCAGGAAACGAGAATAGATACTGACAAAGAAAAAGAGGGTCTAGCCTGGGGTCTATACCGTTCCGGAGTTCGAAACGTGCATGATGGCATTAATCTGGACATCTCGCTTGCCTTGCTCGATCAAAATAACACCTACGAAACTCGGTTAGGAGCAGCTCATTTTTTTTCCAGAAGCCCAAATTTAGCGTTAGCAGGACGGGAAGACGTTATTATTAGATCGGCTGCCACTGATCCTTCTCCTAATGTGCGCATGGCAGCCACCCTGGCATTGCGCAAAGCAGTCACCCCTAACGCTCTTTCTGCTATTATTAATACGATCAGCAAAGATGGGGATTACAGAGTGCGGGTAAGCGCTATTCGAACCCTGGGAAACTTCCAATATGATGAGGTTAAAGAAACGCTCGCGATGATGCTCAATGATGAAAATGTCAATGTGGCCATTGCAGCTGCCCAACTTATGGCCAATAAACAAGTTGTAGAAAAGAACTTAGCCGAGGAGATATCGAACTGGCGGGTTAAAGCTCTACTCGTTGGTGGAATGGCTAAAACCGATAAATTCAGTTTTATTCAATCAGAATATACTGAAGCCGCCAACCCCTACTATCAAGCAGCCCTTTTGAGGGCTATTGGTGGAGTGCTCCAAGCGAAAGATTTTGTTGTTGATCAAATATTCCGTGATTCAAATAAGGTGGTTACTACCGCCGGGACAGAAGCGTTGATCACTATTCGAAGGTCAGAGGATTTCCCAGACACGCAGAAGCAAGAGTTCGCAGAACTCTTTAGAAGGATTATCACTCAAGGAGATATTGCTCAAGTCGCCTTGATATCCGGATTATATCTTGATCCACAGCTCGATTTCAGATCAGCTTATTCTGATTACAGTTTTCTCAATGAAACCAAGGCTAAACTCAGCTTGCCCAAAGACAATGAAGGGTTGCAAGTCCTGAATAATGTCCTGGCCTTTTTTGAAGGAAAAGAAGAGCTCCCAAAAACTGAAAACGAATATAATCATCCTATCGATTGGGAAAAGGTGAAGACCGTAGCTAAAGGTCAAAAGGTTAGGGTAAAAACCTCCAAGGGAGAATTTACACTAAGAATGTTAATTGAGCGTGCCCCTGGCTCTGCCCTGAATTTTATCGAATTAGCAAAGGCAGGGTATTTCAATGGTAAGAATTTTCACAGAATTGTACCGAATTTCGTAATTCAGGGTGGCTGTAATCGTGGCGATGGTTATGGTGGGGAAGATTATTCGATACGGTCTGAATTTGCAAACGTTCGCTATGAAGAGGGTTCTGTGGGCATGGCTTCAGCCGGAAAAGATACGGAAGGCACCCAGTGGTTTGTCACCCACTCTCCCACACCTCATTTAGATGGCAGATATACCATTTTCGCCCAGGTGGAACAAGGAATGGATGTGGTGCATAATATGGAAGTAGGAGATGTAATTGAGGAGGTGGTTTTTTTATAGAAGAATCAGTTCATAGGCCTGTGAGACACAGGCCATTGATAATTGATAAAATAAATTTTTAACTCAAATACAATGGTCTGTGTCCTCACAGACCTTACGTCTCAAAACCTAAAATTTGATGGATAACCATAATCGCCCAAAACGTAAATCCCAAATGCTTCTCAACGAAGCCTACTTCTGGACGGATACCATCAAAGATTGGAAGAGGTTACTTCAAAATAATGATTTAAAAATGATCATTATAAACTGTTGGCAAAACCTAATAAAAACAAGAAAAGTCAAGATATACGCGTTCGTTATTATGCCTAACCACATTCATATGATTTGGGAGATGCTTGAAAAGAACGGCAAAGAAATGCCTTACGCAAGTTTCAACAAATTCACAGCGCATCAATTCCTAGAATTTTTAAGAGCTAATCCATACCGATTAACCGGTTATAAAGTAAAAGACCTTGAACGAAAGCATCGGTTTTGGCAAAGGGATGCGCTAGCTATACATATGTATGATACTGACATACTAGAACAGAAACTGGAATATATTCATTTAAACCCGTTGCAAGACCATTGGAATTTAGTCGAGTATCCCGAAGATTACAGGTGGTCATCGGCGAGGTTTTATGAGGACGGTACAGATGAGTTTGGTATTTTAACGCATTACAAAGACAGGTTCTAATTAAGGAAAAGTCTGTGAGGACACAGACCTTTGATAAGTTTGATTTATTTTAATGCAATTCCAATCCAGTGGTCTGTGTCCTCACAGATCACTTCCTAAACAATGAAATCAATACAATCACAAAAACTCGGAATTCTAGGCGGTGGCCAGCTCGGACGCATGCTCATCCAGTCAGTCCTAGACTTGAATATTGATGTCCATATACTGGACCCTGATGAAAACGCCCCTTGTAAGAATATAGGAAGTACTTTCACAGTAGGTAAGCTTACCGATTATGACACGGTTTATGAATTTGGTAAATCTTGTGATCTGATCAGTATTGAAATTGAAAATGTAAATACGGAAGCATTAAAAACGCTGCAGGCAGAGGGCAAGAAAGTATACCCCCAGCCGGAGGTAATCGAGCTGATCAAGAATAAGGTCAAGCAAAAGAACTTTTATGTTCACAATTTCATACCTACAGCGCCTTTTGAGGAAGTGAGCAACAAAAATGAGGTCGTTAAAAAAGCATCCTTTCTTCCTATGGTGAATAAACTGGCCACAGAAGGCTATGATGGCCGTGGTGTTCAGCTTATAAAAACTGAGAATGATCTTGAGAAGGCCTTTGATGCCCCCGGTCTCGTAGAGAAGCTGATCGATTTCAAAACTGAAATAGCAGTGATCGTTGCCCGCAACGAAGATGGAGAAATCACGGCCTTCCCACCAGTAGAAATGGCTTTTCACCCTACGGCTAACTTGGTTGAATATCTTTTTGCCCCTGCCAACATCAGTGAAGGAGTAAAAGAAGAAGCAGAGAAAATTGCCAAAGATGTTATTCAAAAATTGAATATGGTAGGTCTGTTAGCTGTCGAAATGTTCGTCACTAAAGATGACAAAGTATTGGTTAATGAAGTAGCGCCAAGACCTCATAACAGCGGACATCAAACCATAGAAGCCAATATCACTTCTCAGTACGAACAACATTTACGGGCAATCTTTAACCTTCCTTTGGGAGATACTAGACTCCTACAACCAGCGGCTATGGTTAACCTCTTAGGTGAAGAAGGGCATACCGGTGAAGCCCAGTATCAGGGACTAAGCGAAGTACTAGCCACGTCGGGTGTGCATGTTCATTTGTACGGAAAGAAGCTCACAAAACCCTTTCGTAAGATGGGCCATGTGACTATTGTAGATGAGGATATTGCACGTTTGAAAGAGAAAGTGCAATTTGTAAGGCAAACATTGAAAGTGATCGCATGAGTCAACCTGTTGTAGGCATAATTATGGGTAGCCAGTCCGACCTTCGGATCATGAAAGATGCTGCCGAAATCCTAGGAGAGTTAAGTGTACCTTTCGAATTAACCATTGTTTCAGCTCATCGCACTCCGCATCGCATGAGCGAATATGCGGAGTTCGCTAAGTCAAGATGACTTAAAGTCATCATAGCAGGAGTCGGTGGCGCTGCACACCTACCGGGCATGGTGGCCTCATTAACCACGCTGCCCGTTATTGGTGTTCCTGTAAAGTCCAGCAATTCAATCGACGGATGGGATTCTGTACTAAGCATCTTACAAATGCCGGGAGGTATTCCTGTAGCTACCGTGGCACTGGATGGGGCTAAAAATGCAGGCATCCTGGCGGCTGAAATTGTCGGGGCCTATGACGAAGAAGTAAGCAGCACCCTGAGCAAATACAAGGAAGGCCTCAAAAATAAAGTGTTGGATTCGGTTAAAGAGATCGACCAATCGGGCTGGAAGAATAAGTCATAAAAATGATCACAATACTCGTTTTAGGTATTGTACAAGCTATTTTTCTGAGCCTTCTCATTTTCAACTAAAAGGATAAAGGTAAGCCCGATTACGTTTTAGTGGCTTTGCTTCTCTACAGTGCAGTTCATCTGCTTTTCTTCCTTGCCAATTTTAACAACGACTTCAATCCGGGTAAGAACTGGATGATTATAGGTTCCGGGTTCCCATTGCTATCCGGGCCTATGTTGTATTGGTATGTTATTTCATAAATACGTCAAGGCAAACCAGACTTTTCAAGCTATCTAATTCATAGCGCACCCTTTGTTATCTACTGCGCTATTTTTCTTTACTATGGTAACCTTTCGGGCGATCCGTTAGTAGCAGTTTACGACGGCTTTATGCATTACGTCTGTTGCGAACTCACCTGGCCCGCTAATTACTATTCCGTTTTTTTCGCCTTATCAGGGGGTGGTTATCCCACAGTTTGCATTATACTATTGGCCATTCATAATCGAAAAATTAAAAATGAATTCTCCTATGAAGAGAAGATCAACCTACTCTGGCTTAGAAACTTGATCCTGTTTACCATATTCACATTTCTCATCACATTTTTGACTATTTATTTCACCCTGGATTCTTACATCGATATGAAGCCCAAGTATGCTTTTTACGTAGCCTCTTGCGTGATCACGATCTACATTTTCTTTATGGGATATTTTGGTTTGCGTCAACCGTACATTTTTACCGATAAGGTGACTACAAAACCTGAGCAACGTTACCAAAAGTCCGGATTAGATGCCGATAGGTCGGCTGATCTTATAAAACGATTAAATGCTCTAATGAAGGAAGAAAAGCCTTACCTCAATAGCAAATTAAATCTAAGTGAACTTGCAGAACGGCTGGACTCCTCTAAAAACCATCTTTCCCAGGCCATTAATGAAACCACAGGAAAAAATTTCTTTGATTACGTGAATTCCTACCGCGTTCAGGAAGTAAAAGTTCGTATGAAAAACCCGGACCATGATCATGTGACGCTGTTGGGCATAGCGCTGGATAGCGGTTTCAGTTCTAAATCTTCCTTCAATAGTATTTTCAAAAAAGTAACCGGTCAGACGCCCACCGAGTACAAAAAATCTACTTAAAAGAAGTCCAAACGTATCGGCTTGGTCGATTAAGCGCCAACAGCAGCATAACATTAAGTAAAAACTCAAATGACTATGCTTAGCAATTACCTACTTACCGTCTGGCGTCACGCCCGAAAAAATGTATTCTATATTTCAATTAATATGTTCGGCCTTTCTCTTGGTATTGCCTGTTGCATAGTCGCTTTTTTTAACTGGCAATTTCATAAGGAATTTGACGGCCAGCATCATAACTCCGCACCGATCTTTAAAATTAATTCTATCAAGAAAACCCAGGGCGAATCACATAAATATGCGACTTCACCCGCACCACTAGCACCGAATTTAACTGAAGCCAATCCTGAAATAAAAGCCTCCCGTTATTGGGCCGATCACTCGATTCTTAGAATAGATCAAAAGATCCTAAAGAGACCATCGGCCTTTGTAGATCAATCATTCACTTCCATATTTTCATTCCGTCTCATCGAAGGATCTTTCGATTTAAGTAATAACGGAATTGTACTGACCATGAGGACGAAGGAAGAGCTTTTTGGGACTGAGGCAGTTATTGGGGAAACCTTGGAGTTACTTTTTGGCGACAGAATAATCGAGTTACAACTTAAAGGGATTATCGAAGACCATCCTTTGAATTCTAGCTTCAAGTTCAAGGCTTTGATGTCCTACGATTTATATATGTCTATTTACAAAAATGTTAATGATGACTGGAGTTCCAGCGCCCATGCTTCATTTATTTCAGGTGAGATAAAAGTCTCTGAGACAACTGATGCTATCAATAAGTATTTGCAAAATGTGAATTCAGCTATTTCTGAGAGCCAATATGAACAGTTCTATTTGACACCATTGAAGGACATGGCAGAAGAAGCCCGGTACACATGGGACAATAATTTGGGGCAGAACAACCCTCCGGGCTCCATCATGATCCCCACCGTAATGGCTATTATGATCTTATTGGTAGCATGCTTCAATTTCACAAACACCAGCATTGCATTGGCTGGAAAGCGGGTGAAAGAAATTGGTGTGCGTAAAGCACTGGGAGGGGAACGAAAAGGTATCGCAGGAC